>Ga0070739_10002985_pt1 | contig 21685 bp, 20 predicted proteins | sample Coa_R1_7_FD_66445 | JGI IMG/M metagenome (GOLD analysis project Ga0070739, IMG submission 66445) | Surface soil microbial communities from Centralia Pennsylvania, which are recovering from an underground coalmine fire - Coalmine... | ecosystem: Environmental > Terrestrial > Soil > Unclassified ... | reverse complement strand
AGACGGTGAGGAAGCGGCCGCTGCACTCGAAGGCGGGGCGGAAGCGCGCGGTGTCGATGGGCGGGTGCACGACGCGCGCCTGCCGTCCGTGCACCGCGCGGATGCGCTCGGCGGTGAAGCGCGAGTTGGCCACCACGACGTCGACGCGTCGCATCGCGGCGCGGTCGCGGCTGCGCAGCACGGCCAGGCCAGGCCGCGCCAGCGCACCGGCGAGCCGGTTGCGCGCGAAGTAGCGCTCCGTGCTCCAGAGGAAGGGCGCGGGCGTGTGGCAGTAGCAGAGGTGCACGGCGCCGCGCGGGACGCGGACGTGGTGGGCGAAGGCGGAGGAGCTGCTGATCACCACCTCGGGCGCGTCCAGGTCGAGACCGGCGAAGGCCCGCGGCATGGCCAGGGCCAGGGACCGCAGCGGGAGGCCTGCCGGTCGCGTGCCGCTGCAGCGCGGAGGTGTGGATGCGCGTGCGGTCCACGCCGTCGGGCGAGGCGTCGTCGTCGAGGACGGACGTGTACAGGGGTGCGTCGCCGTAGAGCGCGGCGAGCCGCGCGGCGACGCGCTCGGCGCCGCCCCGCTGGGTGAAGTAGTCGTGGACGAGGGCGACGGTCATCGACCGGCGTCCCGGCGGATGCGCAGCCAGGGGAAGGGAGTGACGGGTGCGCCGGTCAGCCGGCGCCGGAGACGGGTTGTGGCCGCGTCCGGCCGGAACAGGACGTCCAACTGGAAGCGCGCGAAGGTGTCCCACGTGTGGTGGTGATAGGCGACGGCCATCTCGGGTACGCCGATCTCGGCGTAGTGCCTTCGGGTGCGGCGGCGAGCGGCCGCGAGCTCCCCCTGCGTGTAGATCGGCGTGTCGAGGACGTGGAGCTCGCCGCGAGGATCGATCTCATCGAGCCACGCGGCCATGAGTGGCGCCGGGTCGGGGAGGTACTGCAGCGCGCTGGCCAGCACGACGACGTCGGCGGGTCCCGGCAGCGTGCCGTCGCGCATGTCGTGATTGGCGAAGCGGAGGGTGCCGCGAGCGGCGAAGACGCGACGGGCCTGGTCGAGCTCGACGTCGTTGACGTCGGCGGCCAGCACCTCGCTGCCCGGGACGCTGCTGAGGCGATGCGCCAGCCAGCCGTTGCCGCAGCCCAGCTCGACGATGCGCAGCGGGCGGCGCAGGGCGCGGAGATGGCGCAGCAGCCGCTCGCAGGACTCGGCGCGCGCCCGCCATTCGTCCGCCAGCGGATCGGTTGCGGCCACGTCGGGCAGGATCGCGACGGTGGCGTCGGGCAGCAGCCGGCCCTCACACGCGCGCGCCGCGACGTACAGGTCAGTCGACATCGACGGCCTCGACGGCGGCGCGGTAGGCGTGCTGCAGCGAGCGGCGCATCTCGTCGAGCCGGACGGGCGCCTGCCACTCGCCGCCGGCGAGGTTGTCGCCGGCGACCAGCACGCCGGCGGCCTGCACGCCGCGGCGCCGGGCGACGGCGAGCAGCGCGGCCAGCTCCATGTCGACGCCGAGGACGCCCTCGGCCTGGAGGGCGCGGACCTCGGCGGGCGTCTCGCGGTAGGGCGCATCGGTGGACCACACCGCACCGCTGCGCGTGGTCACCCCGAGCCCGGCCAGCGTGCGCCGGAGCGCCAGCGCCAGATCGGGGTCGGCGGCGACGTCGCGCGACGGCGGCAGGTAGTGGTGCGAGGTGCCCTCGTCGCGGATGGCCAGGTCGGGGACGACGACGTCACCGGGCAGGAGGTCGTGCTGCAACCCGCCGCAGAGCGCGACCGACACCAGGCGGCGCGCGCCCATGGCGATCAGCTCCTCCGCCTGCGCCGCGACCGCCGGCGCGCCGAGCCCGAAGTTGGCCAGGACGAGAACGCGATCGCCGTGCGCGCGCACGCTGTAGAGGTCGCCGAGAAGACGGCCGACCTGGCGCACGCGCACGCTGCGCCGCATCTGCTCCGGCAGGCCGCGCTCCAGGCACATGACCGCACCACGCGGCGGTGCGATCTGCGGCAGGCGACCGCCGCGGCGCCGGTGGGCCAGCATCTCCGCGGGCGCGACGATGCCCTCCTCCCCCACCTTCTCCGGGAAGGCCGGGTAGGTCGCGGCGGGCAGGGTGAGCCGCGTCATCCTCCGGACACCGCCTGCGACAGCGTGCGTGACGGCGCTGACGGTTGGTGGCGCGCGCCGACGGGCGTCGCCAGGAACATCGCGGCCTGCGCCGACTCGGCGATCAGCACCGCCCAGGGGGCACCCACCCAGCCGGTTGTCGGGACCAGTGCCGCAAGGGCCACGACGAGCACGGCGAGCCCGGCACCGAGGACCCGCAGCGTCGCCCTTTCGCGGTGCGCCGCAAGCAGCTCCAGCGATCGGTAGGTGGCGAGCGTCGAGGGGACGACGCTGATCGCGAGGATGCGCAGCCCCGCGGACGAGGGCGCGAACGCATGCCCGAAGAGACGCTCGACGATCTCCGGCGCGAGCAGCAGCAGCGCGACGGTGACCGCCGCACCGAGGCCGGCGGTGAGCGGCCATGACCACCGCAGGTCGCGACGGCGCGTGGTCCCCGCACCGTCGGCATGGGCTTCGGCGAGCGCGGGGTAGACGGCGCTGAGGATGCCGACGTGCCCGGTCTTCGACGCCTCCACCGTGCGCGATGCGCAGGTGAACCAGCTGGCCGCTGCGGGCCCGCTGCCGATGCCCAGCGCGACGACCGGGAGGCGCTGGTAGGCCATGCCCAGCAGCCCCAGCACGCCGATGCGGGCGCTGTCGTGCAACATCGCGCGGGCCTCGGCGATCGCACCATGCGGCAGCATCGGGAACTCGCGGACGCGCCTGGCGCAGAGCAGCCACACCGCGGCGGCGAGGGCGACCTGAGCCAGCAGCAGCACCACCGCGGTGCGCACCACACCCGCGCGACCGGCGACGAAGACGAGGACCGCCAGCGCCGGCAGCGCGCTCGAGGCGACGCCGACCAGCGCGTAGGTGCGCAGCATGCTCACGCCGCGCAGCACGGCGGTGCAGACGCTGAAGAGCGCGGCGGGCAGCAGCGAGACGGCGAGCACGCGCAGCGCCGTCGACTCCTCGGAGTGGCCGGCCGCGACGAGCGGTGACAGCGTCCACAGCACCGCGATCGCCAGCAGCGAGAGGCCGAGCTGCACCGTCGTGGCCGCGGCGACGCGCCGCACCGAACCGGACGCGGCGATCTCGCGGACCAGGACCATGTCGGTGCCGAAGCTGGTGCCGACGTTGGCCACGAAGACGATGGCGCTCACCACCGCGTACTCGCCGAAGCCAGCAAGGCCGAGCCGGTGTGCCAGCGCCAGCATCATCCCGAGGCCGATCACCTGTCCGGCCACCTGCGCGGCGCCGAGCCCGAGCGCCGCGCGCGGTCCCGGTGCTGCGCGGCTCACGGCTCCGCCCGGCGTCGCAGCACGACGACGGCGAAGTCGCCCCATGCGCGGAACGGCCGGCGTGGCGACAGGCGGTCGTCGAGCCAGGCCAGGGCTGCATAGGCGCGCCGGTGGCGGATGGCCAGGTTCTTCGACTCCAGCGTTGGCGTCAGCACCGAGAGCCCGCGCACGGCCAGCACGTCGAAGCCGGCGGCGAAGGCGCGCACCACCTGGCGCGGCGTGAAGTAGTGCACGGGGAAGTGGCAGCCCTCGAGGTGGGCGATGGTCCCGCCGCGGCGCAGCCGGCGCGTCGCCAGGCGGACCTGTCCGGTGAGCACCAGGGCCAGCTCCCACAGGCAGATGCGCGGCATCACCACCAGCACCGCCACACCGCCCGGCGCGACCAGCCGTCGCAATCCCGCAGCCACGGGCGCGAGGTCGGCGGTGCAGTTGAGCCCGCCGAGGTTGGAGAGGGCCGCGTCGAAGGGGCCGCCGTCGACGCGGTCGAGGTCGAGGAAGGAGCACTCCTGCACGGTCACCGCGTCCTGCAATCCCGCCGACTCGACCTTCGCCCGCTGCCGCGCCAGCATCCCCGCCGCGATGTCGGTGGCGTGGACGCGGTGGCCGCGCCGCGCCAGGGCGACGGCGTCGGTGCCGGTGCCGGCGTTGAGCTCGAGCAGGGATGCGCCCGCCGGCACGAACTCCGCGACGCACGCGTACACCTTCTCGCGGATGCGGGTGAGATGCGGATGCGAGCCGGCGAAGGCGTCGTAGCGCTCCGCCGTGGCGCTGAAGGCGCCGGCGATGGTGGCGATCGGCGCCTCGGCCTGCATCAGCGCGACCCGGCGCGCAGCTCGCGGCGCTGCATGCGCGACAGCGCGGCGTCGTCGAGCGGCAGCATCAGCGCGTCGCGCGCGCGGGCGATGCGGTCGCGCGACAGCCGTCGCGCCGCGCGGGCGAGATGGGTCAGCGGCGACACCGTCCCCGCGGCCCGGCGCAGGCGGAACTCCTGGTGCACGACGCGATGCAGGCGGCGGTAGTAGCCGGTCGAGAAGGGACCGCGGTAGAGCATCGAGAGGTCGCTGGAGTCGACCCAGTTGCGCCGCTCCCCGAGCTCGGCGACGACGCGCTCGTGGAAGCGCGTGCCCGGCAGCGGGTACGACACCGAGATGCCGATGTCGTCGGGAGCGCACTCCCGCACCAGGCGGCGGGTGGCCTCGATGTCGCCGGGATCCTCGCCGGGATAGCCGAACTGCAGGAAGAAGCCGCAGCGGATCCCCACCGTGTGGAGCCGTCGCGCCGCCTCGCGGATCTGCTCGACGCGGGTGCCCTTCTCCATGGCGTCGAGGATCCTCTGGGAGCCGGACTCGGCCCCCAGCCAGACGGTCTCGCACCCCGCGTCGCGCAGCGCCTCGACCTCGCCGTCGCGGAGCAGCAGGTCGGCGCGGCTCAGGCACTTGAAGGGCGTCACCAACCCGTGATCGCGCACCAGGTCGGCGTAGGCGCGGATCCAGCCAGGGCGCAGGCCGAAGATGTCGTCGACGAAGGCGACGTGGTCGGGGTGGTGGGACGCGTAGAGCAGGCGCAGCTCCTCGACGACGTTCTCCGGGCTGCGCACCGCGTAGCGCTGCCCCCAGATGGGCTTGGCGCACCAGTTGCAGTGATACGGGCAGCCCCGAGTTGTGGCCAGGTTCATCGAGAACCGCCCGTGGCGCGACCAGGCACGGCGGTAGGCGGCGACGTCGACCAGGTCCCAGGCGGGCAGCGGGAGCCCGTCGAGGGCGGTGAGGTTGGCGCGACGCGGCGTGCGCAGCAGCTCGCCGCCGGCGCCGCGGAAGGCGAGCCCGGCGACGCCGGCGGGCGGGACGTGCGGATGCGCCTCCAGGTGCGCGAGCAGCGCGGAGAGGGTCACCTCGCCCTCACCGGCGATGACGTAGTCGGCGCCGCGGTCGAGGTAGTGCTCGGGGTTGTCGGTGGCGTCGCTGCCGCAGACGGCGGTGACGCAGCCGGCCGCGTGCGCCATCGCGAGCATGCGCTCGGCAGCCTCGCGCATGCGCAACAGGCACATCTTGGAGAGGTAGTTGAAGCTGTCCTCGAACAGCACGGCGACGGCTGGCCGGTGCGCCGCGAGCGCCGACTCCCACTCGCGCTCCGAGCCGGCGAGCATGGCGTCGAAGAGGTGCACCTCGTGGCCGTCGCGTCGCAGGCAGGAGGCGGCCCAGAGGCTGCCCAGCGGCGGGTATGGCTGCATCGCCTGCCAGAGCTTGCCGTCGAAGCGCAGGTAGTACGACTGCCCGATGAGCACAGAGGTCATGCGGCCCGCTCCTCGAGCTGCTGCAGGCGCGCCTCGAAGGCCGTCCAGAAGCGCTGGCGGTGGCCGTCGACGTGGCCCTTGCACGTCGAGGCGTCGAAGCGCGTCTCGGCCGACGGGCCGATGCCGCGCAGGCGGGCGACCTTGCGGCGCATCTCCCAGCGCTCGATGCTCTTCGCGACTGCGCCTGGCGGCCGCGTGCAGCCCGCGCGCTGCGCGATCGCCGCCGTGTATCCGGCGTGGTTGGGGAGGAAGTCGCGGTACCAGCGATTGCGGTCGAGCAGCTCCGCGTACGTCTGCGCACCGACGAGGGGCACGAGCTGCACCAGCTCGTGCGCGGTGTACACGTCGCGGTCCTCCAGCTCCAGGGTCGACACGGCGACGATGAAGTTGGGGCACAGCCGTGGCCTGGCGGTGCCCGGCATCGACGGCACGCGCCCCGCGAGGATGGTCAGCGCACGGCAGGTCCAGAGCCGCTCGTCGTCGGTGACCATGAAGAGGTCGACGTCGTCGCCGTCGAATGCGGCCGACACCGCCAGCGAGCCGCTGACCGCGACCATGCGCACCCAGGGGATGCGCGCCAGCAGACGGGCCCGGCGCAGGACGCCCGGCCACATGCGCCGCGACGCAATCGTCCGGCGGCGTCGCTCGGCGACGAGGTGCTCCCGGCCGTGCAGGACGTGGAACTCCGCGGCGGGTGTGAGGAACTGCGAGAGCCGCGCCGACGACAGCGCGGTGGCGACGTCGGCGGCACCGGCGGGCACGGGGAGGAAGCGGTGCACCTCGGCGGCGGTGAGCGGCCAGGCGAAGACGTCGGCATAGGCGACGGTCTCCACGATGGCGGCATCGAGGGCGGAGAGCGTCGCCAGCCGACCAGTCACAGACCCGCGTCTCCCGTGCTGCCGGGCCCGGCTGAAGCCATGGTGGAGCGGCCCGGACCACTACGTGGCAATACCGCGGCGGTTACTCCGTCGAGCGGCGTCCGGAGTGCCCCGCACGCTCATCTCGGTGGCGCCGGCGGCGACTGCCTACACTCCCGGCGACGTGATCGGGCAGCCAACCGCGATGCAGACGAACGCCGCGACAGGTGGACGGCCGGCGGTCGCACGCGCCGGCACCGCACCCGAGGCTCGCCGGCGCACCGAGCGCGTCGCGAAGGCGGCCCTCGACCGCGTCCTCGCCGCGCTGCTCCTCGTCCTCGCGCTGCCGGTGCTCGCCATCGGCGCGGGCCTCATCCTGGTCACCGACCGCGGGCCGGTGCTCTACCGGCAGACGCGCGTGGGGCGGCACGGCAGGACCTTCCGGATGTGGAAGCTGCGCACCATGCGCGGGCAGGGGGCCGTCGCGGACGGGAAGGCGCCGCGCGACCCGCGGGTCACCGGCATCGGCCGGCTGCTGCGGCGCTCCAGCGTCGACGAGCTGCCCCAGCTCGTCAACGTGCTGGCCGGCTCGATGTCGCTGGTCGGGCCACGACCGCGACTTCCCGAGGAGATGGCGCTTCCCGGCGCCGCCGCTGACGCCCTGGCGGTGAGGCCGGGGATGACCGGCCTGTGGCAGGTGAGCGGTCGCGCGGAGCTGCCCTGGGAGGAGCGGGTGCGCCTCGACCGGCTCTACCTCGAGCGCTGGTCGCTCGCCCTCGACGCATGGATCCTCGCCCGCACGGCCGGCGCGGTGCTCGGGGGTCGGGGAGCCTACTGACCGCACGGGCGTCGCGGTGGTGCCCAGGAAGAGACTCGAACTCTTACGAGCTTGCGCTCACTGCCCCCTCAAAGCAGCGTGTCTACCTATTCCACCACCTGGGCACGAGGGCGAGGGGCAGATTCTACACGGGGCGCGGCGGCGCCCAGCCGCGTGTTCCACGCTCAGTGAAGGCCCAATCCGCCCCCCTCCAGCAGCCCGCCGGCCAGGCAGGCGACGACGGCGGCGAGGCACACCGGGGCGATCAGCAGCGCCACCACCAGCGTGCCCAGCGGACCCCGCCGGGCGGCGCGCTGCAGCGCCCGGGCACGCCCTTCGGCTCGCAGCCGGGCGGCGATGCGGCTGAGCTCAGGAGCCAGCGGGACGCCGAGCCGCCGCTGCCGGTCGAGCGCCTCGGCGACCTCCCCCAGCGCGGGGACGCCGTACCGCTCCGCCTCGGACGTCCACGCCGCCCGCGGCTCCTCGCCCAGCGCCCGGCGCACCGCCGCGGCGCGAAGGACGGCGGCGGCGGCCGGCGGAGCATGCCCGGCGGCGAGCACCATCGCCTCGGGGAGCGCAAGCCCTGCGGCGGAGGCGGCGGCCAGCATGTCGGCCGTCGCGGCCGCCTCCGCCGCCGCCGCACGTCGAGCCCTGGCGGCCGCAGCCCTGAGCAGGAGGTCCGGCACCCGGGTCGCAGCGGCAAACGCGAGCAACCCGAGAACCGCAGCGGCTGCGGGACCTGCGAATGCGGCCGCCGCACCGGCGACGGGCGCCGCCGCGAGCAGACCGGCGATGAGGCGGATCCCCGCCGCGACCGCCTCCAGCTCGGGGAGGCGCGCCGGGTCGGCGGGGCTCGACGCCGCGCGCACCCGCCACGCCGTCAGCGCCGCGGCCGTCCAGCGCGCCGGGCGGCTGTCCGGCGCCACCGCCAGGCGCGCGTGGAGCAGAGCGCCGTCGCCTTCCCGCCGGAGGGCCTCGAGTCGCGCCGCCGCGGCCGACGCCCACAGCACCACCCGCCCGATCCACGGCACCGGCGCCGCCCCCTGAGGCCCTGCGTCGCGCCGAAGGCTGCGGATCGCCAGCAGCGTCAGAAGCGCCCCGCCGGCGATGAGGCACGCCCGCGCCGCGCCGGGCAGTTGCGTCGCGCCGCTCACACGGAGACCATCCGGCGGACGCCCACCGACGCGGCGACGACGACGACGACGACGCTGCCGAGCAGCGCACACAGCGGCATGCTCAACGCGGCCAGCAACGCCGGTGGGTCGCTCGCCAGCAGCATCGCCAGCGTCGCCGCAGCGATGCCCGGCACCGCGACGGCGCTCATCCGCACCTCGGCGACGGCTGCGCGCGCCTCGCGCCGCACCGATGCGCCGTCCTCCAAGGACGCGGCCAGCTGCTCCAGCGCCGCCGCGGTGGCCGCGGAGTCGTGCCGGTGCAGCGCGAAGACCGCCGCGACCCGGACCGCCTCCGATCGTGGCGACGACCGTGGCGCGGCCGCCGCCACGGCACGCCACAACGACGTCGACGCGTCACCGCCGAGCACCACGCGCGCGGCAGCGCCCTGCAGCACCCGGCTCACCACCAGCGGTTCTCGCCCTGCGCATCTCGCCGAGGCGGCGGCGATCGCCTGCGCCCCACTCCCCCACGCCTGCAGCTCGGTGGACAGCGCGCGCGCCAGCACCGGTGCCGCGGAGTCGAGAGCTGCCGTGGCAGCGCCCCGGCGCAGCCGGAGGAGCGTCGCGCCGCCGCCGCGGACGGCGCTGCTGGACGCGGCCAGCGCCGCGGGCGGACCCATCCCCGCGGCGACCAGCACCGCGCACACCGGCATCGCGACCAGCACCTGCGCCACGCGCCACGCCGCAGGAGACATGGGGATCTGCGCGCACCACAACCGCGCCGCCAAGCGCCGGCCCGCCCGCGACCGGCCATACCGTGCCGCAGCCCACCGGACGGCGGCGGGCATCGCGGCCGGCCGCCGGCCATCGCGGCGCAGATCACGCGCGCCCACCACGAGCGCCGCGACGAGGCAGCCGGACGCCAGCGCGCTCATGCCACGTCGACCCTGAGCAGGCGCTCCGGCGCGAAGTCCACGCCGTTGCGCGCCATGCGCTCCAGGCACCGCGGCGGCGGGCGGTGCAGCGTCCCGCCCTGGGCGCCATCGTACACGGTGGCCATGTTTCCGTCATCCACGGCCACAACCTCGGCGACCACCCGCCGCCCCGAGGCGTCGCGCTCGCAGTGCACGACGACGTCGACGGCGGTGAACAGCCACCGCCGCACCGTCCGCACCCCGACGGCGGGCCAGGCGAGGCTCAGCATGGCTTCGAGGCGCGCCACCGCGTCGCGCGCGCTGTTGGCGTGCACCGTGCCCATCGACCCGGGATGCCCGGTGTTCATCGCGGCCACCATGTCGGCCGCCTCGGCCCCGCGCACCTCGCCCACCACGATGCGGTCGGGTCGCATGCGCAGCGTGTTGCGCAGCAGGGCGCGCAGGTCCAGCGCCGCGCCGCCGCCGTCGAGAGGATCGCGACACTGCTGCGCCACCACGTGCGGGTGCTCGACGCGCAGCTCCGCCACGTCTTCGACGGTGACGATGCGCTGATCTCCGGGCACCAGCGCGCAGAGCGCCGACAGCAGCGTCGTCTTGCCGGCGCCCGTGCCACCGCTGACCAGCAGGTTGCAGCGCCCCTCCACCGCCGCATGGAGGAAGGCCGCCAGCGCCGGGGGGATGCCGCCGCCGCACACCAGGTCTCCAAGCTGGAGCGCGCGGACGCGCGGCCGGCGCAGGGTCAGCAGCGGGCCGCCCACGGCGACGGGCGGCAGCACCGCGTTGAGCCGCGTGCCGTCGCGGAGCACGGCGTCGACGGTGGGCGTCGACTCGTCGAGGCGCCGGCCCGTTCCCGCCAGCAGCCGGTCGATGACGGCGCGGAGCTGGTGCTCGTCGCCGAAGCGCACGTCGCTCAGCTGCAGCCGTCCTTCGATCTCGACGTGCACCTGCCGGGGACCGTTGACCATGATCTCGCTGACCCGCGGATCGGCGAGCAGCGCCTCCAGCGGCCCCGCCCCGAGCAGCTCGGCGGCGACTCGCGCCGCGGCACCGGCGTCGACTCCCGGCGCCGCCAGCCACGCGTCGACGGCCGCGGCCACGCCGAGCGCCGACAGGGCCGGCAGCTCACGCACCACCCGCTCGCGCAGCTCGTCGGCCGAGATGGCGCTCACCGGCCCGGCCCGCCGGCATCCGGCAGCGGCGCCCCGTCGTCCGGCGAGGCCCGCACCAGCACGCGAACCCACTTGGCGAAGGCCTCCGCCCACAGCACCCGCGGCGCCGCGACCGCCTCGACGTCGAGCGTCACCAGCGGCGACGCCCCGGGGGAGACCGCGACCACCCGCCCCGAGGCGACGTCGACCACCTCTCCACCGCCGGAGCTGTCCGCCACCGCGGCGAGGAGGTCGACGGTCACATCGGTGCCCAGGCCGGGCGGCAGCGCACCCGCGTCGATGGCCAGCCGCACCAGGCGATGCCCGGGGATGACCGCCGGCGCCGCGGAGATCTGAGGCGTGCTCGTGGTCGCCGCACTGGCCGCCCGCACAGGACCGGCGACCGGCCCACCCCGCCAGCCGCCCGCCGCAACCAACCCCAGGCCCGCCAGAGCGAGCGCCACCGCCGCCAGCCCGCCGCGACGGGAGCGCCCGGCATCACCACTCAGTTGTGTATCCACAACGCAGAAGATACACAGCCGTGCATCACCCCGTCAACCACGGCCGCGCCAGCCCGGTCCAGCATCTACACTGGCGTCCTTCACGGTGTGGCAGCGGTGAGCACCAGCCCTCCCGACGAGGAGACGTCAGATGCAGGTCACCGGCGTGTCGCACATCCCCATCGGCGTGCGGGACATGGAGAAGTCGCTCGTCTTCTGGCGCGACTTCATGGGCCTCCAGATCACCGGCGACACCGGTGAGGCCTTCCCCGAGCGCCGCAGCGTCTTCCTGCGCTGGAACCCGGAGAAGTCACAGGACTCGGTGTTCATGTCGTTGAGCGCCGCCCGCGGCGCCGACGCGCGCGACAGCTCGACCGGCCTGGGCCAGCTCGGCGTCAACCACATCGCCTTCTGGGTCGACGACCTGGAGGCGTACGCGAAGCGCGCCAAGGCGATGGGCATCGAGGCGCGCATGGAGCCGATGACCTATGGCCGCCGCTACGCCGACCACGAGCACGGCGAGAACTTCCGCAGCGCGATGTTCCTCGACCCCGACGGCGTGGCGGTGCAGCTCGAGGAGTGGCGCGAGTAGGCGGTCGCCGTGAGCGCTCCCACCGCCCTGGTGACGGGGGCCAGCCGCGGCATCGGCAAGGCGATCGCCGTCGCCCTGGCCGCCGCCGGCTACGACGTCGCCGTCTCCGCGCGCACCGTGCATCCCGGCGAGGTGCGCGACTACGCCGACACCGTGCACGCGTCGAATCTGCGCGCGCTGCCGGGAAGCCTCGACGAGACGTCGGCGCTCATCGAAGCGCGGGGACGCCGCGCCCTGCCGATTGCCATGGACCTCACCGACCTCGCCTCGGTCGGCGCCGGCACGCAGCGGCTGATGGACAGCTGGGGCGGTGTCGACGCGGTGGTCCACAACGGCCGCTACCTCGGTCCCGGGCTGATGGACGTGTTCATGGAGGTGCCCTTCGACGGCGTGCGCAAGATGGTCGACGCCCACCTGCTGGCGCCGATGGTGATCACGCGCGCGCTGCTGCCGGGAATGCTGGAACGCGGCCGCGGCCACGTCATCACCATCACCTCGGGCGCCGCGTACAACGTTCCCGGAGGACCCGCGGGCAAGGGCGGATGGGGCCTCGCCTACGCCGCCGGAAAGGCCGCAGGACATGCGATGGCGCTGATCCTGCGCGCGGAATACGGCGCGCGCGGGATCCGTGCCATCAACGTCGAGCCGGGCAACGTCGCCACCGAGCGCAAGCTCATCACCCTGCGCGAGACGGGACGCGCCGCGCCGGGCGGCTCACCCCCGGAGGTGGTCGGCGCCGCCGTCGCCTGGCTGCTCGCCGATCCCGAAGGGCTGCAGTACGACGCGCCCGCCGTCGACGCCCAGGGGCTGGCCAAGGAGCGCAACCTCTACGACTTCTGACGCGTGCCCAGCACCGCGCCTTCCAGCCCGACCACCGCGACGACCGGTCGCTCCTCCCCCACCGGGGGCGGCCTCAACACCGTCACGGCCAGGAGGATTGCGGCGGCGACGAGCCCTGCGCCGACGCCGAAGGCGAGGCCGTAGCCCGCGCTGAGCGCCGATGCCTGGGCCGCCCCGCCGGCGAGAAGGCCGGCGCTGCGCGACGTCGCGATCGTCGCCAGCACGGCGAGGCCCAGCGCACCACCCACCTGCTGCGTCGCGTTGACGAGCCCGGAGGCGAGCCCGGAGTCGCTCTCCGTCGCGTCCGACATGGCCAGCGTCACCAGGGCCGGAAAGGAGATTCCCGAGCCGATGCCGATGAGGACCATCGACGGCAACACGTTGGCGGCGTACGCACCGTCGACGGGGGCACGCGCCAGCAGTCCCAGCCCCAGGCCGATGAGCGCGAGGCTCGGCACCAGCACCGCGCGCGCACCGTACTGCGTGTAGAGGCGCGCCGAAATGCCCAGTGACAGCAGCCCCATGGTCAGGGCGGTGGGCAGGAAGGCGAGCCCGATGGACAGCGGGCCGAACCCGAGAACGCGCTGCAGGTAGAGGCTGAGCAGGAAGAACATGCCGAACATCGCCGACACCGTCAGCGCCGCGACGAGGTTCGCCCCCGACACGTTGCGCGAGCGGAAGATGCCCAACGGGAGCAGCGGATTCGCCGCGTACCGCTGGCGGACGACGAAGAGCACGAGCAGCGCAGCCGCGACCGCGCCGCTGCCGATGGTTCGCGCCGACCCCCACCCGTACTCCGACGTCTCCACGATCGTGTACACGCCGAGCATCAGTGACACGGTGACCAGGAAGGCACCGGCGACGTCAGCCCCCGCACGCAGCCCGATGCCGCGGTCGGACTCGAGGAGCCGCACGGTGAGCGCCACCGCGGCGATGCCGATGGGCAGGTTGACGAAGAAGATCCAGTGCCAGCTGAGTGCCTGGGTGAGCAGCCCGCCGGCGACCAGCCCGATGGAGCCGCCGCCCACCGCCACGAAGGTGTAGACGCCGATCGCCCTGGCCTGCTCGCGCGGCTCGGGGAACAGCGTGACGATGACGCCGAGGATCACCGCCGAGGTCATCGCCCCGCCGGCCCCCTGGACGAAGCGCGCGGCGATCAGCATGCCGGAGTTCCAGGACATGCCGCACAGCACCGACGCCGCGGTGAACAGCACGAGTCCGCGCAGCAGCATGCGCTTGCGGCCGATGAGGTCGCCGAGGCGCCCGGCCAGCAGCAGCAGCCCGCCGAAGGCGATGAGGTAGGCGTTGACCACCCAGGCCAGGTTCGACTGCGACATGCTCAGGTCGCGCTGGATGGAGGGCAGCGCGACGTTCACGATGGTCACGTCGAGGACGATCATCAGCATCCCGGCGCAGAGCACCAGCAGGGCCAGCCAGCGGGATTCGGGCATGCGAGGGAGGTCCCCAGGGTCGCCGGGTCGAGGCGATTGCTGAACATGATAGGCAGGTAGTCGCGGTCGGGTATGCTTCAGCCCATGCCCGGCTCCCCAGGCCACGAGGTGAGGCTCACCGTCAACGGCGAGCGGAGGACGGTCACCGTCGAAGGGCGCACCCTCCTGGTGCAGCTGCTGCGCGAGGAGCTCGGCCTCACCGGCACCAAGGTCGGCTGCGACACCACCCAGTGCGGCGCCTGCACGGTGCTGGTCGACGGGCGCGCCGAGAAGAGCTGCACCCTGCTGGCCGTGCGGCTCGACGGCGCGGAGGTCACCACCATCGAGGGCCTCGGGACACCCGGCCGGCTGCATCCCGTGCAGGCGGCGTTCGTCGCCCACCACGGGCTGCAGTGCGGCTTCTGCACACCCGGGATGATCCTCACCACCGTCGACCTGCTCTCGCGCGACCCGGATCCCGACGAGAAGGCGGTGCGCCACGCCCTGTCCGGCAACCTCTGCCGCTGCACCGGGTACCAGACCATCGTCGAGTCGGTGCAGGCCGCCGCGGCGGCGCAGCAGCCCGCCCGGTGATCCCCGCCGCCTTCGACTACCTGCGGGCGACGAGCCTCGACGACGCCCTCGCCGCGCTCGCCGACCCCGACGCCAAGGTGATCGCCGGCGGCCTCTCGCTGCTGCCCATGATGAAGCTGCGGCTGGCCCGGCCCACCCTGCTCGTCGACGTCGCGCCGCTCGGTCTCTCCGGCGTGTCGGCCGCGGACGGCCAGGGCACCCGCGTCGGCGCGCTGACCACGTACCGTGACCTGCTGCAGCCTGACGCCTCCGCCCGGTTGGGAGCGATCAGCGAGTGCGCCGCACGCGTCGGCGATCTCCAGGTGCGCAACGTCGGCACGGTCGGCGGCGGGATCGCGCATGCGGACCCGGCGTCCGACGTGGCCGCGGGCGTCCTGGCCATGGGCGCACGGCTCGTGCTCCGCTCGCCGGGGGGCACGCGCGAGGTCGAGGCGGCCGACTTCTTCCTCGGGCCGTTCACCACCGCGCTGGAGCAGCAGGAGATCCTCGTCGAGCTGCTCGTCCCGCCCGCACGGCCGGGCGAGGGTTCCGCCTACGTCTCGGTGGAGGACCCCGCCTCCGGATATCCCATCGCGGGCGCCGCGGTGCGCGCACGCCGCGAGGGGGATCGCATCGTCGAGTGCAGCATCGGGATCACCGGAGCGACGAGCCACCCGTTCCGCGCGCGCGATGTCGAGGAGCTGGTCGTGCAGCGCGGTGAGGTGCCATCGCTCACCGAGGTGCGCGACGCGCTCGGCGACCTCCACGTGCTCGGCGACGTGCACGCCGGCGGCGACTACCGTCTCCACCTCGCCGCGGTCGTGGTCACCCGCGCCGCCGGCACCGCCAGCGAGAGAGGTGCCCGATGACGACGCTCGAGTCCGCAGCCCGGACCACCGCCGCCCGCACACCGCGCGTCGACGGACCGGCGAAGGTCACCGGCGCCGCGCAGTACGCGGCCGACATCCCCGTGCGCGGCCTGCTCCACGCGCGGCTCGTCCTCAGCCCGCACGCGCACGCGCGACTCCTCTCCGTCGACGCCGACGAGGCGCGCGGCGTCCCCGGCGTCGTCGCGGTGCTGACGGCGGCCGACCTGCCCATCAGCGGTGGGTCCGGCTCGCGCGCCTTCGAGCCGCTGGCCAGGACCGAGGTGGTGTTCGCAGGCCAGCCCGTGGCGATGGTCGTCGCCGAGTCCGAGGCGGCCGCGGAGGACGGCGCCGAGGCGGTCCTCGTGGAGTACGAGGAGCTGCCCGCGGTCGTCGACGTCGAGCGCGCCATCGCGCCGGGTTCGCCGCTCACCCGCCTCGAAGGCGGTGCGGCCGCCGACGACATGGAGATGCACACCGAGGTCGGCGAGTCCTCGGCCGGCGAGGGGGAGGCCGAGCCCGTCTCGGCAAACGTCATCGGTCGATATCACCACGCCGACGGCGACGTCGACGGCGCCTTCGCCTCCTGCGCGGCGGTGGCCCAGGGTCGCTTCCGCACGCAATGGGTGCACCAGGCATATCTCGAACCGCAGGCCGCGGTGGCCTGGGTCGACCCCGAGGGGCGGCTGGTGGTGCACGCCAGCACCCAGGGACACTTCTTCGTCCGCGGCCTGCTCTCCCATGTGCTGGGGCTGCCCACCAGCCGGATCCGCGTCTTCGGCGCCACGCTCGGCGGCGCCTTCGGGGCCAAGATCGGGCTCATCGAGCCACTGGTGGGCGCGGCGGCCCTGGTGCTGCAGCGCCCTGTGCGCCTGGTGCTCACCCGCAGCGAGGACTTCGCCGCCGCCAATCCCGCGCCCTCGTGCCTCATGGACGTGCGCATCGGAGCGACCGCCGACGGGACGCTCGCCGCGCTCGACGCGCGCATCGTCGTCGACGCCGGGGCGTTCTCCGAATACGGTGGCGCCGCACTCGCCAGCGGGCGCATCGGCGGCCCCTACCGCTGGGGCGCCTGGCGGGTCGGGACCATGGGGGTCACCACCAACCGCTTCGGCGCGGGCGCCTACCGCGCGCCGTCGGCGCCGCAGACGGCGTTCGCCCTGGAGTCGCTCGTCGACGAGCTGGCGACGGCCCTGGGCATGGACCCCGTCGAGCTGCGGCTGCGCAACGCCCCCGAGCGGGGTGACCGCCGCATCGACGGCGCCACCTGGCCCGGTATCGGCCTGCGCGAGACGCTCGAAGCCGCGCGGGCGCATCCCCTCTGGGCGCGGCGTGGCTCGCTCCCGCCCGGCGAGGGCGTCGGGCTGGCGGCCGGGCTCTTCCCCGGCGGACGGCAGGGCGCGGGGGCGGTCTGCCGCCTGGAGACCGACGGCTCGCTGGTGGTGACGGTGGGCGCCATCGACATGAGCGGCACCGGGACGGGCTTCGCCGAGATCGCGGCGGAGACCTTCGGGGTGCCGGTGGAGTCGGTGAACGTGCTCACGCCCGACACCGACAGCGCACCGCCCGCAGTGCTCTCGGGGGGCAGCATGGTCACCTACTCGGTCGGTCCCGCCGTGGCGGCGGCGGCGGCGGAGGCGCGCGACCACCTGCTGCGCGCCGCGGCGGCGGAGATGGAGATCGACCCCGCGGACCTGGAGATCGTCGACGGGAAGGTGCGGCCGGTCGGCTCACCGGGGCTGGGCATGACGATCGCGGAGATCGCCGCCAAGACCGGCGGCTTCGGGGCACGGTACGCGCCGGTCACCGGCAGCGCCTCCGCGCTCCCGCCCGAGCTGGCGCCGTCGGCGTGCGTCAACATCGTGCACGTGCGGGTGGACGCGGACACCGGCGTGGTCGACGTGCTCGGACACGTGGCCGTGCAGGACGTCGGCCACGCGCTCAACCCCGCGCTCTGCGAGGGACAGATGCGCGGCGGCGCAACCCAGGGGATCGGCTGGGCGCTCTACGAGCAGCTGGTGCACGACGAGCACGGCAACCTGGTCACCGGCTCCTTCCTCAACTACGCGATCCCGCGCAGCGAGCAGGTCGCCCCCATCGAGACGATCATCGTCGAGGTGCCGGCGCCGCACGGTCCGCTGGGGGCCAAGGGCATCGGCGAGTCGGCGGTGGTGCCGGGCGCCGGCGCGGTGGCCAACGCGATCAAGGCGGCGACGGGCGTGCGCATGCACGAGCTGCCGATGACGGCGCCGCGCGTGTGGCGCGCGCTGCAGTCGCGCTGACGCGCCGCTGACGCACGCCATGCCCCTCCTCGAACCACCGAGGACCCAGCGGGCCGGCGGCGCGCGTCGAGGAACCCGAGCAGGAGGCAGATGACCATGGCCGTGCACACCGAGGACGTCGTCGCCGCAGCGACCGCCGGAGTCGGGCGAGCCGACCTGCTGATCTCCGCACTGAATGCGCATGACGGCCGGCCGTGCATCCAGCTCGGCGAGGAGACCCACAGCTACCTGCGGGTACGGGAGCGCACCAGCCAGCTCCTCCAGGCCTTCGACACCCTCGGCATCGACGCCGCCAGCACCGTGCGGCTGCTGTCCGGCAACCGCGCCGAGGTGCTCTACCTGATCGCGGCGACGACCATCGCCGGGACGGCCGGAGGCGCGCTGCACCCGCGGGGCTCACTCGCCGATCACGCCTACGTCCTGCGGGATTCGGGCGCGGGAACGTTGATCTTCGACCCGGACGGCTTCGAGGAGCACGCCCGACACCTGGCAGAGGAGGTGCCGGAGCTGCGCCTCCTGTCGCTGGGGCCGTCGAACGCAGCGGAGGACCTGCTGGCTCTGGCGGACGGGTTCAGCCCGAGGCCGCTGGACCGCGCGACTCTTCCCCCCACCGACATGGAGGCCATCGCGCGCATCGGCTACACCGGCGGCACGACGGGCCGGCCGAAGGGGGTCATCGCGAGCCACCGGTCGATGCTCTGGGCGACGCTCATCGAGCTGCTCGAATGGCAGTGGCCCGAGGAGGTGAGGACGCTGGTGGCCACGCCGCTCAGCCATTCGGGGAGCGCGGTGTTCCTGCCCACCCTGCTCAAGGGCGGCACCGTGTTCGTCCTCGAGGGGATGCACTTCGATCCAGACGCGTTCCTCGACATCGTGGAGCGACATCGGATCACCGCGACGCTGCTGGTGCCGACGATGATCTACAGGCTGCTGGACCATCCGCGACTGGCCGATGCCGACCTGTCGAGCCTGGAGACCATCTTCTACGGCGCGTCGCCGACGTCGCCCGCGCGACTTGCCGAGGCGATCGAGCGGCTGGGCAAGCGGTTCTTCCAGTTCTACGGGCAGGCGGAGGCGCCGATGACGGTGTGCGTGATGCGCAAGGAGGACCACGACGCGTCGATCCCCGGCAGGCTGGCGAGCTGCGGCCGGCCGGTCCCGTGGGTGCGCGTGCAGCTTCAGGACGACCAGGGCCGGGAGGTGCCCAGGGGGCAGCCCGGCGAGATCTGCGTCCGGGGTCCGCTGGTGATGAGCGGCTACTGGCAGCTCCCCGACCAGACCGTCCAGACGCTGGCGGGCGGCTGGCTCCATACGGGCGACGTCGCGACGCAGGGCGACGACGGCTTCCTCACCATCGTCGACCGCAAGAAGGACATGATCATCTCCGGCGGCTTCAACGTCTATCCACGCGAGGTGGAGGACATCCTCTCCGGCCATCCGGCGGTGGCCGCGGCCGCGGTGATCGGGGTTCCCGACGATCACTGGGGTGAGATCGTGACCGCGATCGTGATGCTGCGGCCGGGACGGAGCACGACGGAGGAGGAGTTGAAGACCCTGGTGCGGGACGCCAAAGGCTCCGTCTATGCACCGAAGAACATCGCCTTCGTCAGTGAGATGCCGACCAGCGCAGTCGGCAAGGTCGACAAGAAGGCGCTGAGAGCGCGCTATTGGGGACAGGCGGAGCGGCAGGTTCACTGACGCCGCGATCCAGCGCGCGCGACATGCACCAGCGCAACCACGACGATGCCCGATAAGTTCGTCCCGCAGCCGACGCCCGAGACCGCTCCCTTCTGGGAGGGATGCGCGCGGGGCGAGCTGCGGGTGCAGCGCTGCCGCGCGTGTGCACGTCACTACTTCCCTCCGCGACCGTTCTGCCCGCGCTGCCACTCCGGCGACGTCGAGTGGGTCCGGGCCAGCGGCCGCGGCACCCTGCACACCTACGTCATCAACCACCGACCCGCACGGGGATTCGAGGCGGACGGTCCCTATGCCATCGCCATCGTGGAGCTCGACGAGGGCCCGCGCCTCATGTCCAACATCGTCGGAGTCGCCAGCACGCCGGAGAACCTCCGGCTGGACATGCCCGTGGTGGTGACCTTCGAAGCGCGCGGCGACCTGATGATCCCGCAGTTCCGCCCCGCGGAGAGCGCCCGGTGAACCGGGACGATGCGCAGATCGTCATCGTCGGCGCGGCGGAGACCACCGAGCTGGGCCACCTGCCGCACCTCTCGGCGATCCAGCTCCACGCCGACGCCGCACGCAATGCGGTCTCCGATTGCGGGGTCGGCTGGTCGGAGATCGACGGACTGGCGTGCGCCGGCCTCAGCCCCGTCGCGGTGGCTCACTACCTCGGGCTCGCGCCCACGTACATCGACGGCACCAGTGTGGGCGGGAGCTCGTTCATGCTCCACGTCAGGCACGCCGCTGCCGCGCTGCGCGCCGGTCTCTGCAGGGTCGTGCTGATCACCCACGGCGAATCGGGACGGTCGAGGGTTGGCACGGCGAGGCCGCCCGTCGATCCGCAGTCGCTGCAGGGACAGTTCGAAGCGCCGTACGGACCATCCGGTCCTCCCAGCGCGTTCACCATCGGCGTCCTCCGCTACATGAAGGAGTTCGGCCTCACCGAGGAGGAGCTCGCCACCGTCGCCGTGGTCCAGCGACAGTGGGCAGGCCTGAACCCGCGCGCCTTGATGCGCGCACCGATCACCGTCGAGGACGTGCTCAGCTCGCCGCTGATCGCGTACCCGATGCACCGCCTCGAGTGCTGCCTGGTGACCGACGGCGGCGGTGCGTTGGTGGTGACCACGGCAGAGACCGCGCGATCACTCGACCTGCGACAGCGCCCCGTCACCGTCGCCGGCGCCGGCGAGGCCGCGGAGACGTCGCTGATCTCGCAGATGGAGGACTTCACCACGTCGCGATCCTTCCGCACCGCGGGCCGCCTCGCCTTCGACCAGGCCGGGATCAGCCACGCCGACGTCGATCACGTGATGCTCTACGACGCCTTCGCCCACCTGCCCATCTACGCGTTGGAGGACCTGGGATTCCTGCCGCGCGGGGAGGCGGGCGGGTTCATCGCGGCTGGCAACACCGCGCCAGGCGGACGCCTGCCGGTCAACACCAACGGGGGCGGGCTCTCCTACACGCACACCGGGATGTACGGCATGTTCGCCATCCAAGAGGCGGTGCGCCAGCTCCGGGGCACAGCGGCGGCGCAGATCAAGGGCGCGGGCGTGAGTGTCGTCCACGGCCCGGCGGGCTACTTCGGCGCTGCGGGAACGCTGGTGCTCACCAACCGCCAGTAGCGTATCGGCGCGCCGGGACCAGCGTGGCGACGGTTGGAACGTGCGGGCAAGAAAAAAGAGATACCCGGCGATGACCTACTCTCCCACCCCGTTGCCAGGGCAGTACCATCGGCGCTGGCGGGCTTAACTGCTGTGTTCGGGATGGGAACAGGTGTTTCCCCGCCGCTATGGTCACCGGATACCTCTTTGTCAAAGGTCGGTGATCGCTCCATCTAGCGGTGGTAGCGATCGACTCGTCGCGGCGCTGCAGCGATTCAACGCGCGCGCAATGGCGACGAGCAGTCTGCGTGGATGACGCGTCACGAGCCCGACATCTCGGGATCTCTTCATGTGCAGTGGGATAGAAAGGTCAAGCCCTCGACCGATTAGTACCGCTCAGCTCAAAGAGTTGCCTCTCTTACACCTGCGGCCTATCAACCAGCTGGTCTCGCTGGGGTCTTACCCGGTTGACCCGGTGGGAGATCTCATCTTGGGGTGGGCTTCGCACTTAGATGCTTTCAGCGCTTATCCCATCCGGACATAGCTACCCGGCGGTGCTCCTGGCGGAACAACCGGTACACCAGCGGTCCGTCCAACCCGGTCCTCTCGTACTAAGGTCAGCTCCCCTCAAATCTCCTGCGCCCACGGCGGATAGGGACCGAACTGTCTCACGACGTTCTAAACCCAGCTCGCGTACCGCTTTAATGGGCGAACAGCCCAACCCTTGGGACCTACTCCAGCCCCAGGATGCGACGAGCCGACATC
>Ga0070739_10002982_pt1 | contig 21697 bp, 20 predicted proteins | sample Coa_R1_7_FD_66445 | JGI IMG/M metagenome (GOLD analysis project Ga0070739, IMG submission 66445) | Surface soil microbial communities from Centralia Pennsylvania, which are recovering from an underground coalmine fire - Coalmine... | ecosystem: Environmental > Terrestrial > Soil > Unclassified ... | reverse complement strand
CCACCATGCGCGCCACCACGACCAGAGCCGAGGCCAGCCCGTGCAGCGTGGCGCGCACGGCGCCGAGCACCGCCGCGTTCACCGGTGCGATGGCGAGCCCGAAGCCGAAGCCGCAGGCGGCCAGGACCACGTCGCTCTGGGTCACGCGCGTGTGCCAGAGCGAGTCGCTCAGCGCGGTCGCCGGCCACAGGCTCATCAGCGCGAACATCGCCGTGCTCAGCGCCATGCCGGCGGCGGCGGTGGCGCGGTAGGACACGCGTTCCGCGAGCAGGCCGCCGAGCAGCGCGCCGACCGGCACGGCGGCGAGGAAGCGCACCAGCACCAGCGCGGCGTCGAGCTGCGAGTTGGGGTACAGCGTGGCCCGGGCGAAGATGGGCACGTCGACGAGCGCCGCCATCAGCGCCGCGCCGACGCCGAGGTTGACGAGCAGCGACCCGAAGGCGGCCCGGTCGCCGAATGCCGCGAGCGGCACAAGGGGGTCGCGCGCTCGGCGTTCGCGCAGCACGAAGAGCAGCGCCAGCACCGCGCCGGCCGGCAGCAGCACGACGGCGGCCGCGCCGAGGACCTCCTTCGACGTATCCGCGGTCGAGAAGCTGAGCACGATGCAACCGAGCACGCAGCCGAGCAGCGCCGCACCGGCCCAGTCGGCCGCATGCAGCACCGCGCGGATCCGCCGCAGTGGCAGGAGCGGCACGGCGATGAGCAGCAGCGCGAAGGTGACGAGGCTGATCGGCATGGACAGCGCGCTCGCCCCGCCGAGCGGCGCGAAGAGCTGCCCCCACGTCGCATCCGACGCCAGGGCGGACGGCTGCACCAGCGCCAGCGCCCCGCAGCCCGCCGCGAGCAGCAGCACCGCCGCCGCCGCGACCCGGCGCCAGTCGCGCCGCCGCTTCTGCGGGCTGTCGCCGTGCCGCTCCCGCAGCATCACGAAGGCCAGCCCCAGCAGGAAGGACACCGGCAGGTTGATCCAGAAGATCGTCCGCCAGCCGCTGTGCTCGACGATGACCGCGCCGTACAGCGGGCCCAGCACGCTTCCCATCTCCTGCACCGCGCCCACCGCTCCCAGCGGGAGTCCGCGCCGTCCCACCGGCCAGCCGTCGGCGACGAGGGCCAGCGTCACCGGCACCAGCCCGCCGCCGCCCAGGCCCTGGATGGTCCGCCCCGCCACCACCATGGCCAGGCTCTCCGCCGAGGCGGTGAGCACCGAGCCCACCGCGAAGGTGACCAGGCAGGCGACGAACACGGGCCTCCGTCCGTAGAGGTCGGAGAGGCGACCCAGCAGGGGCAGCATGGCCACGTAGCCGAGCAGGAAGCCGCTGACGATGGGGGCCGCCTGGGAGAGCTTGTCGATGCTCAGCCCGACGTCGTTCATGATCGAGGGCAGGGCCAGCACCACGACGTAGGTGTCGGCCGCCGCCAGCATCACCGCCGCCGCGGCGAACACCAGGCGCCGGCGCGCGCCGCGCGCGACGGGAGGCGCCTCGGTCTCGCTCACCGTGGCTCAGGCCGGCGGCGTGATCGAGACGTTCTCGCCATACTTGTCAAGAATCAGGGTGTAGGTGCTCTTGTTGTGCGCGTCGAAGAACGGTCCGGTCAGCACCACCCGCCGGATCTGGTGGGTGTCGACGTCGACGCCGATCACGCCGCTCACCGCCTGCGTCTTGTCGGCGCTGGTGAGCAGCGCGGCCACCTTGTCGCCGGGCAGGGTGACGTCGACCTCGTAGAGCTGCTCGCCGTTGAGCAGGTCGCGGTTCGCCATCGTGGCGCTCAACGCCGAGGTGAGCAGGCTGCTCAGGCCCTGGTTGGGGTCGAGCAGGGTGGCGGGATTGCCGAAGCCGTACTTGCTGGGATCCGTGGGCTGGTAGCTGGAGGTGAAGGGCAGCTGGACGTAGAAGTAGCCCTGCGCCGAGATGATGTGCACGGTGACGTTGAAGCCGCTCTGCACCACCGTCAGGGTGCCGCGGAAGCCGTCGGGGCGGTGCGCGTCGCCGTCGGCGCCGGTGATCAGCGTGCCGCTCCCGGTCGCGTTGCTGCTGCTCAGGGCGAAGTGCACCGCCGGTGCGTTGTCGAGGACGCGTTTGCCTTCCAGCAGGACCGCGCGCGGATCGGTCTCGAACTGGCGGCTGCTGCCGCATCCGGCCACGGCCGCGGTGGCCACGAGCGCGACGAGCAGGCTGGCGCGACGATGTGGGGTGATGGCGGCGTCCTCCGTGGCCGGGCGTTCCGGTGTGCGGCGAGTATAGGCGCGCGCCGATATACTTTCGCTCCGCCGTGGCCGAGCATTTCGCGTCTCCGCTGTTCGACTCTGCGCCGCTCCACCTGGGCGAGGTCATGCTCGGTCTTGGCGACAGCATCGCCGCCGGCATCGGCGCCGGGTGTGTCGACGAGGGCTGCATGCGCCTGCTCGCCGGTCGCCTGCGCGCGCTCAACCCCGAGCTGGAGCTGGCCCACCTGGCCATCCCCAGCGAGTCGAGCGCCTCGATGCTCGCCCCCGGCGGCCAGCTGGAGCGCGCCGAGCAGGCCGTCGCCGAGGCGGTGCGGCGCGGGCACAGCGTCGGCCCCGTGGCGCTGAGCATCGGTGGCAACGACGTGATGGAGGCGGCGCTGGTCGGCGACGACGAGGCGCTGCGCACCCTGGAGGAGAACCTCGCCGCCATCCTCCGCCGCCTCGACGCGGCGCTGCGCCCCGGCGGCCAGCGGCTCGCGGAGGTGGCCGCGGTGCAGACGGTCTACAACCCCTTCGAGGCGCTCCCCGCCGACGACTGCGACCTCATGGCCCCGCGCCGCGCCTCGCGCGGCGGCTTCAACGCCGCCATCCGGCGCGTCGCCCAGAACATGGGCGTGCGCATCGTGGACGTCTCCTCGCTGTTCCGCGGTCGCAGCCTGGAGCTGACCTGGGTGCGCACCGGCGACATGCATCCCACCGGCGAGGGGCACGAGCTGATCGCCGAGGAGTACCTGCGGGTGGGCGGCTGGTCGCTTCCGTGACGGGCGCGCGGTAGCGTGCCGGAGGAGCACGCCGCGCTGCCGCCCGTCGACCCGGCGCAGTTCTTCGCGGTCGACATCCGCGTCGGACGGGTGCTGCGCTGCGAGCCGTTCCCCGAGGCGCGCACTCCCGCCTACAAGCTGCTCGTCGACTTCGGGCCGCTGGGCACGCGGCGCTCCTCGGCTCGGCTCACCGACCTCTACCGCCCCGAGGACCTGGAGGGGTCGCTGGTCTGCGCCGTGGTGAACTTTCCCCCGCGCCAGGTGGGCCCGGTGCGCAGCGAGGTGCTGGTGCTGGGGACGTACGTGCAGGGCAGCCAGGTGGTCGGCCTGCTGCGTCCCGACGGCGACGTGCAGCCCGGCGACCGCATCGGCTAGCGAGGGCCGGCCACCGCACCCTCTGGCGGGATGACCGGCTCCAGCCCGGCCAGGGCGCGCAGCCGGTTGACGTTGACCAGGTCCGGCCCCTGCTTCAGCTCGCCGGGCACCTCCAGGACCCAGGGCAGGTGGCGCAGGCGCCTGTCGTTGAGCAGCAGGCCGAACGCGTCCGAGCCGATGTAGCCGTCGCCGATGTTGGCGTGGCGGTCGACGTTGCTCTGGAACTCGGCGCGCGAGTCGTTGGCGTGGACCAGGCAGAGGCGGTCGAGGCCGACCGTCTCGTCGAAGCGGCTGATCGCGGCGTCGATGCCCTCGGCGGTGCGCAGGTCGTAGCCGTTGGCGAAGGCGTGCGCGGTGTCGAGGCAGACGCCGACGCGGTCGGACTGCACGGCGTCGACGATGGCGGCGACCTCGTCGAAGGTGCAGCCGACGCAGCCGCCCTGGCCGGCGCTGTTCTCCACCACCAGCCTGGCCGGCGAGTCGGTGCGCCTCAGCACCTCGCGCATGGCGCCGGCGATGGCCGGCAGCATCGGCTCGAAGCCCGCGCCCTTGTGCGACCCGGGATGGAAGACCACCCCGTCGGCGCCGATCCGCCCGGCCAGGTCCATGTAGTAGACCAGCGAGCCGATCGACTGCTTGAGCAGGAGATCGCTGGTTGTGGCCAGGTTCAGCAGATACACGGCATGGAACCAGTGCTGCCGCAGGCCTGCGGCCGCGGCCTTGGCGCGGTAGCTCGCCACCATGCCGTCGTCGACGGTGAGCTTCCGCCAGGTCTGCGGCGGCGAGGGATGGGTCTGGATCACCTCGGCGCCGATGGCGACGGCGTTGCCGACCGCCTTGTCGATGCCGCCGCGGGTGGAGACGTGTCCGCCGATGAGCATGTCGGCGGACATTGTCGCAACCCGGTGGCGCCTCCCCGCCGCGGGCTCGCTGGGGTCGCGGAGGGCGGTAGACTCGCTCGCGAACGCCTGTGCGACAGGCGCGCCGGGAGGGTTTCGTCGCGGTGGAGACCGAGCAGCCGGGGTCGGGCGCCGACCAGGGCGGGACGCCAGCGGGCGGTGAGCCGCCGAATCCTGCGCAGCCGTGGCATCGCAGGCCCGTCGAGCCGGAGGGGCCGCCGCCGTGGACGTCGTCGGGCGGCGGGCCGCCCGACCGCGCCGCGCCGGAGCCTGAGCCTCCCGTCGTCCCGCCGCCACCGGAGCCGGTCGAAGCCGTCGCGGCGCCCGGGTTCGCCGCGGCAGAGCGCGCCTCCACGCCGATCGCGCCTCCGCCTCCACCGGAGTCGCCGGTGCCTCCACCGCCTGCCGTGCCCCCGGCGGCCGCCGGCGGCGCTCCGCCCCCCGGCCCCGGCAGCGGCGACTCGTTCGCGCGCGGGGTCTTCCTCTACCTCGGCGGCACCTCCCTGCTCGGCGGCGTGGTCGCCGTGGTCGGCGCCGCCAGGATCGGGAGCGGCGCGGCCGCCGCCATCTTCGGCGTCGCCTTCGCGCTCCTCTTCTTCACCGCGATGATGCTGCGCCCGGGCCGGGGCCTCGACCCCGTGCGGGCGACCCTCGGCGTCGTCTCGGTGCTCTTCCTCGTCGCCTGCTTCGCTCTCGTCGTGGGCGTCGCCGACCAGGGGCAGGTCGACACCTCCACCCAGCTGGTCCGCGCCGCGGTGGCCGCCGGGCTCCTCACCTTCGGCATGGCCGGGATCGGCGTGCTCATCCCGTCCGCGGTGGGCGCCGGGCTGTCGCTCGCCGGCCTGGTGGCCACCGTCGTCCTCGCCGCCGCCGCCGCCGGCGCCACCGGCATCGGCCTCGCCGTCGCCGGCCTGGTGAGCGGCGCGGCCACCCTGGAGGTCGCCTTCCACGTGCCGCGGCTGCGGGCGCACCCCGCGGCGACGGCCTGGATGGTCAACCTGGCCGCCCTCCTCACCGGCGTCGCGGCGACCATCCTCGGCGCGGCCTTCCAGGGCACCGCCATGGCGGCGGTGGCGCTCACCGGCGCGGCGCTCGTGCTGGTCGCCTGGCGCTGGCGCTCCGTCGCCGCCGCGGTCGCCGCCGTGGGCCCGCTCACCCTGTTCGAGGGCTACGCCATCGTCGAGGCGGTCGGCGGCGACGCCACGGCGGAGGGCGTGGTCTTCCTCCTGGTCGGGCTGGTGCTGCTCATGGTGGTCGCCCTGGTCGGCAACCGCGCCCGCGCCACCGGCGGGGACCGCCGCCGCGCCATGGTCGTCGACGAGGGACTGCTCGTCGCCGCCGTGGTGGTGGCGCTGATCTCCCTCACCCAGTCGGGGGGAGGCCTGAGTCCCTTCCAGCGCTCGCCGTTCGTGAACCCGGGCGGCATCCCGCTGATCACACCATCCGTGACGCCCCCGCCGTTCCCGACCTTCCCGACCGGCTGAGCACGCGCCGTTCTCTGCGGTGGTGCAGCCGGGTTAAACTGCCGCGAACGCGCGTGCGTCGTTCCCGGCGCCCCGCGGGAGGGACTGAGCATGGAATCGAGCGGCAACCCGCCGTCCCCCCGGGACCGGCGCGAGGATGACCCGGCGCTGCCCTCCTGGTACAAGCCGCCGGAGAAGCCGCCGTCGGACCCGGCTGCCAGCCAGCCCGATGAGACGGGGCCGCCCAGACCGGTCGACCCCGGCTGGGCTCCGCCCCCGGCGCCGCCGGGCCCCGGCACGCCGCCGCCGGAGGCGGAGGACGTCCCCACCACCCCGGTCGCCGAGCCGCCTGCCGGCGACATGGCGCCGCTGGCCGCTGAGGGTGCGGCGGCCGCCGCCGAGGATGCTGCCGCCGCCGATGAGGACCTGCCCGCCTGGTCCCGGGCCCGCGAGGTCCCCGCCGCCCCCGAGCCTCCGCCCGCCGCTGCCGCCGCCCCCGCCCCCGCCGCGGTCGCCGACGCCTGGACAACCCGGCGCGACGCCGCCCTCTCGCCCACCTGGGCCCGCCTCGCCCCGCGCCGCGACCACCCGCACGTGTTCGGCGACCGCATGGCCGCGGGGGTCCTGCTCACCCTCGCCGCCGCGTCGATGATCGGCGGGGGCATCGACGCCCTGGTGGTCGCCGGCAGCGGCATCGACAGCACCATCCGCGCCGCCATCTGCGGCGCCGTGGCCCTGGTGCTCCTGGGCGGCGCCGTCGCCCTGCGGCTGCTTCGCGGCAGCGACGACCTCCGCGGGGCGCTGGCCGTGACCGGCATCGCCTACGCCGCCACCTGCCTCGCCTTCGCCTACAACCCGCAACCCCTCGACGACCACGACCTGCTGCTCAAGTTCACCCTGGCCGCTGGGCTGGTCGCCCTGCTCGGCTGGGTCGCCGCGGTCCTGGTGCCGTCCGCTGTCGCGGGGACCATCGCCGTCGTCGCCCTGGCCACCGCGGCGGGCGCGAGCGTCTGGCTGGCCCAGGACCAGCCGACCCACAGCCAGGTCTTCGTCGCCGCCATCGGCGTCGGGCTGGCCGTGGCCCTGGTCCTGCCCGCGGTGGGGCTGCTCCGTCCCCACCCGACCGGGCTCGGCTGGGCGCTGGGCGGCGCGGCGCTGGTGATCACCATCCCGGCGCTGGTGCTGATGTCCCGCGACGACGGCTTCGCCATCGCGGCCGGCGCCACCGCCAGCGCCGCCCTGCTCGCCCTCGCGCAGGAGCACCGCAACCTGCCCGCCGCCCTGGGCGCCTTCGCCGGGCTCGGCTACCTGGAGGTGCTGCTGATCGGCACACGGGCCGTCAGCGATCCCAACCAGCAGCTGATCATCCTCGTCGCCGTCGGCGTCGCCCTGCTCCTCGTCGTCAGCGCGGTGGCGGTGCTGGCGGGTCGCGCGCGCCCTGCCGCCCTGCCGCGGCGCCGTCTTCCGCTCGGCGTCACGCAGCTGCTGCTCGTCGCCGCGCTGGTGCTGAGCATCGTGGCGCTCTTCGCCGGCAACACGCGCGACGTCCGGCTGACGCCCAACCAGCTGCAGCCGCGGCCGTCACAGGGCTCGGTGGCGCTGCGCTGAGGGTCTCAGCCGCCGCCGAGGAACGGGATGCCGTAGGTCTCGAGCTGCTGTCCCACTGAGGACTTCCAGGTCTCGGCGATCTGGTCCGCGGTCCAGCCGCCGTCGCGGTAGGCCATGCGGATCTCCTGCGGGTGAGACCACAGCGCCAGCTTGTCGCCGCCAAGTCCGATGCACTGCCCGGTGACCTCGCGCGCCGCGTCGGAGGCGAGGAACACGATGAGCGGGGCCACGTCCTGGGGCAGCCCCATGCCCATGCCCTTGCGGATCAGGTCGGGCAGCGGCTCACCCTTCTCCGCCTGCTCGACGAGGGGGCCCATCCCGGGGATGGAGGCGATCATCCTGGTGATGGCGTTGGGCACGATGGCGTTGACGGTGATGTTCGACTTGGCCAGCTCCATCGCCCAGGTCCGCGCGTAGGCGGCGATGCCCGCCTTGGCCGCGGCGTAGTTGGTCTGGCCGAAGTTGCCGCGCTGCCCGGCGATCGAGGAGACCAGGACCAGCGAGCCGCCCTCGCCCTGCTCGCGCATGCGGATGGCGGCGGCGCGGGCGCAGGTGAAGGTGCCGCGCAGATGCGTCTCGATGACGGCGTCGAAGTCGTCGTCGCTCATCTTCCAGAGGGTGCGGTCGCGGAGGATGCCGGCGTTGGTGCACATCACGTCGAGACGGCCGAAGGCCTCCACGGCCCGGTTGACCAGTCGCTCCGCCGCCTCGGTCGGCCCCACGCCGACCACCTCGGCGACGGCGCGGCCACCCTTCGCCGTGATGTCGCTGACCGTCTGCTGCGCGACGTCGCCGTCGACGTCGTTGATCACCACTGCCGCCCCCGCCTCCGCGAGCGCCTCGGCGTACGCGCGACCGATGCCGCGCCCGCTGCCGGTGACGACCGCGACCTTCCCGTCGAGATTCATCTGCTCAGAACTCCGTGAATCGACAAGCCCGCGAAATAGTGCAGGAACGGACCGCGCAGGCGCTCAGCCCTGCAGCCGCGTCCCCACGCTGAGCACCACCGCGACGTAGGCGACCCAGGGCACGGCGTTGAGGGCCAGCCGCCAGCCGCCGCAGCGGCCGTCGTGCAGCAGCAGCAGCGTGTACAGCCCCCCGAGCAGGGTGAGGCCGAGGTTGATGAGCCCGAGATGCCCGGGCTGCCAGGTGGTGAAGGCGAGGCCCAGCGCGCCCAGCAGGCAGGCCTGGAAGGTGACCGCCCCGGCCACGTTGCCGAAGGCCAGGCCGTCGTTCCTGGAGCGGATCCAGAGCACGCTGTTGAGCGTCTCGGGAAGCTCGGTGGCGATGGGGACGAGCACCAGGCTGAGCAGGAGGGGGCTGATGCTGATGCTGGTGGCCAGGCGGTCGAGGCCGTGCACGAACAGTTCCGCGCCGGCCACCAGCATGGCGATCGCCAGCAGCAGCTGGACGGCGATGGCCATCGGGTAGGGGCGGCCGCGACGGTCCTCGTCGAGACGCAGCATGTGCAGGGGCTCGGGCATGCGCTCGGTGGGCGTGCCGCCGCGCAGCGTCGCCCGCACGTACCGTGCGTAGAGGCCGACCAGGGCGACGGCGGCGACGGCCCGCGCCCACTGCGGCAGGACGACGCCGACGAGGAGGATCCAGAAGGCGCCGCTGAAGCTGCCCAGGTCGCGCCGCACCTGCGCAGGGTCGACGTGCAGGACCGGCCGCTCGCGGCGCGTGGCCACGGCGAGCCCGGTGACCGCCATGCCGAGGGTGATGAGCAGGAACGGTGCGCCGATCACCGCGCCGATGGCGACGGCGTTGGAGGTGGGCTGGCGGCTGATCAGGGCGACGATGGGCACCGCCGTCTCGGGGAGCGCCGTGCCCAGGGCGGCGAGCAGGGACCCGGTGGCCCCGCTGGCCAGCTTCATCCGGTAGCCGGCCCACTCGACCGCGTTGGTGAAGAGCTCGGACCCCGCCACGATGAGCAGCAGCCCGGTGGCGAAGAGCGCGCCGGTGATCACGGGGCGGCGGCCCCGCTGCGGCGGCGCAGGCGGCGGACGTCGCCGTCGCGCACGGTGACCCGGGCTGCGTCGAGGTGCTCCAGCAGCGGGACGACCAGGCGGCGGGTGGCGCCCAGGTGGTCGCGGAGCTGGGCGACGGTGCCCCCGCCGTTCGCCTCCAGGTACGCGGCGACCTCCTGGGCTGCGCGCTCGTAGGCGGTGGCGGCGATGACCACGTCGCCGCCCAGGCGGACGACCCGCCGCTGCTCGACCAGCAGGCGCAGCAGCGGGGTGGTCAGGCCGGCGGCGCGCAGTGCGGGCACGCCCGGAGGGTCGAACGGGGCGGCTTCGAGGCTGGCGACGATGCGGTCCGCGGTGGCCTGGTCGGTATCGGTGACCGTCTGTCTCCGACCTGCGATGGCCAGGCTGCCCTGGGCTTCGTGGACGGCGCCCTCGGCGCGGAGCAGGCGCACCACCTCGGCTCCGGCGCCGGCGCTGAGCCGCAGGCGTGAGCGCCACTCCTCCCGTGGCATCCCGGCACGGAGCGGCTCCTGCTCGTGGAAGGCCTCCAGGGTGTCGAGGGCGCGCCGGCGCAGGTCCGTCCAGCGCTCGCGGTCGATCCAGCGGCGCTCGCCGAAGGGGATGGCCTGGTCTCCGAGGGCCGCCACGGCCTTCTCGACCTGGGGGCGGCCGGCGCCGACCTGGCGGACCAGGCCGGCGAGGTCGACGCCGAGCCGGGCCTTGCGCAGCTCCTCGGCGGTCAGCGCCTCGATGCCGCCGCCCGCTCGCCGCGCCAGGGCCTCGGCGACGGCGGGGTCGCGGCGGCGGTGGCGCCTGGGCGCGATGTCGAGGACCGTGCCGCCGCCGAGGGTGGCCGGCGGGGAGGGCCGGCGGATCACCAGGCGGTCGCCGGGCGAGGCGACGAGCGGCTGGTCGAGGTGGAGCTGGGCGAAGCCCTCGGCGCCGGGTGGCAGCTCGCTGCCCTCGAGCAGCCAGGCAGTGGCGGGGACCTCCTGGGTGCCGAGGTAGGCCATGACCGCGCCGCGGTGCCGGACGGCGGAGGGCGCGTCGTCGAGGACGTGCAGATGCACGTCGACGCGCGCGGTGGGAGTGAGCGTGCCGGGCAGGGCGAGGGCCATACCGCGGTGCAGGTCGGCGACCTCGACGCCGCTGAGGTTGACCGCGGTGCGCCGGCCGGGCTCGGCGCGCTGCACCTCGTCGCCGTGGTGCTGCAGGCTGCGGACCCGGGCGCGGCGCGCGGTGGGAAGGAGGACCAGCTCGTCTCCCTGGTGGAGGCGGCCGTCCTCCAGGGTTCCGGTCACAACCGGCCCGAACCCCGGCAGGGCGAAGGCGCGGTCGACGAACAGCCGGGGACGGCCGCGCTCGGACCGCGCAGGCGTGCCTTCCAGCTCGTGCTCCACCGTCCGGCTCAGCTCGTCGAGGCCCTGTCCGGTGACCGTCGAGACCGGGACGACCGGCGCGCCGCGGAGCGGGGATGCGGCGATCACCTCCTCGACCTCGGCGCGGGCGAGGGTGAGCGTGTCGTCGTCGACCAGGTCCGCCTTGGTCAGCGCCACCACGGCGCGCCGGGCGCCGAGCAGGCCGCAGATGGCGAGGTGCTCGCGGGTCTGCGGCATCACCCCCTCGTCGGCGGCGACGACGAGAAGGACCAGGTCGATGCCGTGTGCCCCCGCCAGCATGGTGCGCACGAAGCGGCGATGCCCGGGGACGTCGATCACCCCCACCCGCGCGCCCCCCGGGAGCGTCCAGGCGGCGAAGCCCAGCTCGATGGTCATGCCCCGCCGCTTCTCCTCGGCGAGCCGGTCGGGGTCGGTCCCGGTGAGGGCCAGCACCAGCGTCGACTTGCCGTGATCGACGTGTCCCGCGGTGCCGACGACGTGCTGCACGTCGGGTGACGGTACCAGCCGCGGACGGCGGCTCAGTGGCGGCGGCGGACGGCGTCGACGAGCATGCCGGCCCAGCGCGCGCCGAAGAAGAGGACGTGCCGGAGGCTGACGGGCTGGATGCGATGGACGGGCGGCGCGCCGGCGGCCGCGGCGAGGGCGTCGGCGACGCGCTGGTGGATCCAGGGGAAGGTGGTGGGGGGGAGGTCGGCGGCGCCGGCCCAGCGGTGGCCGACCGCCTCGATGCTGCGCCGCCAGCGGCCGCCGGTCACCTCGCCGACGTAGACCGCGTCGCTGCTGGAGCGCAGGCCCGCCCAGGTGTAGACCCCGGCCAGGCGCAGCACGCGCACCTGCAGGCCGGTCTCCTCCTCGGCCTCGCGCGCCGCGGCCTCGGCGGGGTCCTCGCCGTCGTCGCAGTGGCCGCCGGGGATCTCCCACCCGGGCGGCCAGGGGCGGAGCTGGATGAGGACGCGACCGTCGCGGACCAGGGCGAGCTGGGCACCGGTGATGGGGAGGACGGCGCCGCCGACCGTGACGGTGGGAGGGCTCACCCGCCGTGCACCGCCGTCCAGGCGCTGCGCACCGCGGCGAGCAGGGCGTCGTGCTCGTCGGGCTGCACGGTGCGCGGGTCGAGCCAGACGCGGCCGCCCTCGGCGCGGGCGACCACCGGAGGGGCGGCGTCGCGCAGGGCGGACATCAGGCGTCCCGTCGGACCCGGCAGGGTGAGGCAGACGGTGGGCAGCGTCTCCCCGGGCAGGGAGCCGCCGCCGGCGGCGCTCGTCGCCTCCGCGACCGCGGCGGGGATGCCGCCGGCGCGCAGCGCGTCGCACCAGGCGGTCGCGGTGGCGCGCACCTCGTCTTGGGTGAGGTGCAACATGCGCTGCACCGGCACCGTGCCGGCGGCGTCGCCGCGGAGGTAGGCGGCGAGCGTCGCGCCGAGGGCGGCGAGGGCCATCTTGTCGGGGCGCACCGCGCGCATCAGCGGATGCCGCCGCAGCTGCGCGACGAGCGAGGCGCGGCCCGCGATCAGTCCCGCCTGGGGCCCGCCGCAGAGCTTGTCGCCGCTCGCGGTCACGATGTCGGCACCGCCGGCGACGCAGCGCGACAGCACCGGCTCGCCGGCGTCGCCCGTGTCCAGCAGCGCACCGCTGCCCGCGTCCTCGATGAGCAGCACGTCGTGTCGGCGCGCCACCGCAGCCACCTCCGCCGTCGAGGGACGCTCGGTGAAGCCCACCAGTGCGAAGTTCGACGGATGCACGCGGACGATGGCGCGCGTGCGCGGCGTGATCGCCTCGGCGTAGTCGCTCGCGCGCGTCCGGTTGGTGGTGCCGACGTCGACCATCCGCGCCCCGCTCAGCCGCATCACCTCGGGGATGCGGAATCCGCCGCCGATCTCCACCGCCTCGCCGCGCGACACCAGCACCTCGCCACCGCGGCACAGCGCCGACAGCGCCAGCAGCACCGCCGCCGCGTTGTTGGTGGTGACCAGCGCGTCCTCCGCGCCGCACAGCGTGGCCAGCAGCGGGCGCACGTGGTCGTGTCGCGATCCGCGGGCGCCGCGCGCGACGTCGAACTCGAGGTCGGAGTATCCCGACGCCTGCAGCATGGCGTCGCGCGCCGCCGCCGACAGCGGGGCGCGGCCGAGGTTGGTGTGCACCACGATCCCCGTCGCGTTGATGACACGGTGCGGCCCGGGCTGCAGTCGCGCGCGCAGCCAGGACGCGCATGCGGACGCCAGTGCGTCGTCGCCCGCGTGCACCACCTCTCCGCGCAGTCGCGCTTCGCGTTCCGCGTCGAGCACGGCGCGTGCCGCCTGCACGACGGCCGCCGTGCCGTGCCAGGCTTCCAGCAACGGATGCGCCGCCAGCCGGTCCACCGACGGCAGGTCGCGCGGCGAGGGCATCAGGAGTTGAAGAGCGTCGTGATGTTCGGCAGCCCCGCGGGCAGGGACTGGCCGCCCGGCTCCACGAAGGTGCTGTAGAGGAAGTTGTCGGTGCGCCCGATGATGCTGCTGAGCGGGTTGCTGCCGCCGTTGCTCGCCACCGGCAGGATGAACAGCACCACCAGCGCCAGCGCCCAGATGATCTGGCGGTTCGCCTCCATGGTGTGGAAGAGCCCGGGCAGCGCCCGGCCGAACAGCCCGCGCGCCACCGCGTAGCCGTCGAGCCCGGGGATGGGGATGCTGTTGAAGACGAAGAGCACGACGTTGACGAAGAACGCCTCGTTGAGGAACCAGTAGATCACCGCGTCGGCGCCGCCATGGCCGAAGCTGACGAAACCGTCCGGGGTGAGCCCGTTGATCACGTCGAGCGGCGCCTGCGGGGACAGGGCGAGCTCCAGGTGCAGCAGCCCGGCGAAGATCCCCGCCAGCACGAGGTTGCTCAGCGGCCCCGCGGCGGCCACCAGCGCCTGCTGCGCGCCGGTGCGGATGTACGCGGTCGAGAAGGTCACCGGCTTGGCCCAGCCGAAGCCGATGGTCAGCAGCATGCCGAGGCCGATGGGGTCGACGTGCTGCCGGGGATTGAGGGTGAGCCGTCCCAGGCGTCGCGGCGTCGGGTCGCCGAGCCGCACCGCCACCAGCGCGTGGGCCAGCTCGTGCACCACGAAGCCGATGATCAGGCCGGGCAGTGCGTAGAGGACCAGCGCGATGTACTCGCCGACCCCCGGGCTCACTCCAGCTCCACCTTCACCGGCCGCCGCGCCTCGCGCCGGGCCCGCCGCTCCTCGGCCACCTCACGCCGGGCGTGGTGCTCGATGGTCACCTTCAGCGCCATGTAGAGCTCGCGCTGCGCGTTGAGCAGGTGCACCTGCGCCTCCGGAGGGACCAGCTCCCCGAACGCGGTGCCGGCAAGCTGTGCCGCCTCGACCGCGATGCGGCCTGGACACATGGTGCAACGGTTGTCGCTCAGCTCTTGGCACTCCCGAAGGACACGCGCAGCATGCCCTCTTCGAGCCGCGCGCCGCGCGTGGGACGGCCGCGCAGCGACTTGGGCAGGCTGATCTCGCGCTTGTAGGGACCGACGGTGACGAAGAGCTCGTCGTCGCGCACGCTGAGGTCGACGTCGTCCTTGGAGACGAAGGGCAGGTGGAGCAGCAGCTCGTACCCGTCGCCCGTCTTCTGGATGCGCTGCGGCACCGCGTGATAGTAGATCTCCGCCGGGTCGCGATCGCCGAAGATCGAGTCGGCCATCTCCGCCAGCGCGTCGAGGCCGACCACCTCGTGGTCGAAGAGCTTGGTGCGCAGGATCGGCACCGGGGAGAAGGCGGTGTCGACCAGCTCGCTGTAGCGCTGCTGCGCGCTTCGCCACGACGCGAAGTAGCTGTCCTGCACCTCGGGCGGCAGCACGCGGTTCACCACCACCAGGTCGGTGAGGTAGTCGTAGAGCGAGAGGTAGGTGAAGGCCCGCTGCGCCTCCTTGACCACCATCTTCTCCAGGTTCAGCACCAGGCGCACCGTGCACGTCTTGGGGTCGCCGAGCACCTGCTTCATCCCCTCGAGGTCGAGGAGCAGGTCCTTGATGCTGCCGAAGACGTCGTCGTCGGGCAGGGGGATGCTGATGAAGGGCTGCACCATCGGCCGCGCCACCTTGTTGATGCGGCGGTGGATGGGGAAGAGCTTGTCGAGGTACCAGCGGGCCACGTCGGGGAAGGCGAGCAGCTGCAGCGTCTCGCCGGTGGGCGCGCAGTCGACGACGAGCACGTCGAAGAGGCCGGCTCGCTTGTGGTGCTTGATCCACATCAGCGAGGCCACCTCCTCCATGCCCGGAGGCGAGGCCAGCTCCTCGGCGACGATGTCGTCGACGCCCTGCGCGGCGAAGAGCGCGGTGAGGTAGTCGTGGATGCGATCCCAGTGCGACTCCAGCTCGTGGAGCGCGTTGACCTCCTGGCCCCAGAGGTTGGGCGCGATCTCGACGGGCTTGTCGGCGATGTCGACGTCGAGGGAGTCGCCGAGGCTGTGCGCTGCGTCGGTGGAGATCACCAGGGTGCGGTAGCCGAGCTGCGCGCACCGCACCGCCGTCGCCGCCGCCACCGACGTCTTCCCGACTCCCCCCTTGCCGGTGTAGAGGATCACCCTCATGTCGCGTCCAGCCGACCGGGCCGGCTCCTGCTCACTTGACGACGTTGTTGATGACGATGTCGGCGACCACGACGAGGACCACCATCAACAGGGCGATGGCCAGCACCCGGCGCAGGTCGCCGGGAACGTAGGGGACGCGGTCGAAGGGGATGGCGTCGTCGTCGGGCGGCAGCGGCTCGAACATCGCGGCGGTGCTCTGCTGCCGTCCGCTCTTGGCGCGCGCGGTCTGCCGCGCGGCGGCCTGCGCCGGGTCGATGCGGCCGACGCGGCGGCGCTCGCTCACCGTGGCGCCGGCCGCCACCGGGGTCCGCGTCGTCGCGGCGGGGGCGAAAGCCTCCTCCTCGGCGGGCGGCAGCGGCATGGGGCCGTCGCTCTCGGTGAGGGGGATGGCGGTGGCGGCGTAGTCGTCGGCCTCCTCGCCGTCGACGTCCGGCGGGGCCGCGTCCGGCGCCGTCGAGGTGCTCAACCCGGCGAGCGGCAAGGACTGCGGACGCTGCGGTGGCCGCTGCTGCCTGCGTGCGGGGGGACGCTTGGACTTCTTCGCCATGACGAGCCGGGCAAGGGTATCAGGAGCGCCGCGACGGCAGACGCGGCCGCAATCGGCACCACTCCACGGCTGCTTCCCCGGGCTGTCGCGGGAGCTTCCGCGCAGGTGTGCGCACCTCCAGATGATGTGGTACCGTTCCGCCGGGACCACAAGATGTGGGTGTGATTCCCGCCGTCGCCAGGGCCCCACAGGCAGCAGGCGCCGGGCTCGTGCACCAGCCCCGCCGTCCGTTCTCCAGCGGCCGCCCCTATCCGGCGACCTGCCGCCTGTGCGCTACAGCCCGAACCGGAAGTGCATCACGTCCCCGTCCTGGACGACGTAGTCGCGGCCCTCCAGCCGGAGCTTGCCCTGCTCCCGCACCGCCGCATACGACCCCGCGCCGATGAGGTCGGCGGCCCCCACCACCTCCGCCCGGATGAACCCCTTGGCGAAGTCGGTGTGGATCTCGGCGGCGGCGTCGATGGCGGTGTCCCCGCGGCGGACGGTCCAGGCCCGCACCTCCTTCTCTCCCGCGGTGAAGAAGGTGACCAGGTGCAGCAGGTGGTAGGCGCTGCGGGCCAGCCGGTTGAGCCCCGGCTCCTCGAGCCCGAGCGACTGCAGGAACTCGCGCTGGTCGTCGGGCTCCAGCTCGCTCAGCTCGGCCTCGATGCGCGCCGACACGGCCACCGCCTCGCCGCCGCTCTGCTCCGCCCGCGCCTCGACGCGCTGCAGCACCGCCCGCCCGGCCGCGTCGTTCTCGTCGACGTTGGCCACAACCAGGATGGGCTTGGCGGTGAGCAGGAAGAGGTCACGGACGTGCTGCGACTGCTCCCTGGTGAGCCCGAGGGTGCGCACCGGCAGGCCGCTGTCGAGGTGCTCGTGGACGCGCCGGAGGACGGCGACCGTCTCCTCGGCGTGGTCCTTCTGCAGGCGGCCGGTGCGCTCGGTCTTCTCCAGGCGCTTGCTCACCGAGTCGAGGTCGGCGAGCTGCAGCTCCAGCTCCAGCAGGTCGATGTCGCGGACCGGGTCGACCGAGCCCTCCACGTGGGTGACGTCGGGGTCGTCGAAGCAGCGCACCACCAGCGCGATGGCGTCGGTCTCGCGGATGTGGCCGAGGAACTGGTTGCCCAGCCCCTCGCCGCGTGACGCGCCCCGGACCAGGCCGGCGATGTCGGTGAAGGTGACGGTGGTGGGGATGACCTTGGGCGGGTTGAAGATGTCCGCCAGCTGCTGCAGCCGGCCGTCGGGCACCGGGACGATGCCGGTGTTGGGCTCGATGGTGGTGAAGGGGTAGTTGCCGACGGCGGCGCCGGCCTTGGTGAGGGCGTTGAAGAGGGTGGACTTGCCGGCATTCGGCAGGCCGACGATGCCGACGCTGAGGCTCACGCGGGAGGTTCCTGGAAGGCACCTTCGACCGCGCGCAGCCGTGCCTGCAGCTTCGCCCGGGTGAGGATCAGCCGGGCCCCGCATCCGGCGCACGACAGGCGGATGTCGAGGCCCACGTGCGTCACCACGAAGCGGTCACTCCCGCAGGGATGGGCCCGCTTGAGCTGGACCGCATCCCCCACCGAGGGAGTGCTCAAAGCTCGTCGAGCTGGTACGCGCGGTGCAGCGCCTGCACCGCCTTGCGCACGTCGTCGCGCGAGATGATGCAGGTGATGCGGATCTCGCTCGTCGAGATCAGCTCGATGTTGATCCCCGCGTCGGCGAGGGTGCGGAACATGGTCGCCGCGATGCCCGGCGTGTTGAGCATCCCCGTGCCCACCACCGACACCTTGGCGATGTCGGCCGTGGCCTCGTAGCCGTCGGCGCCGACGCTGGCGGCGATCGACTGCACCAGCGGCTCGGCCTGGCGCAGGTCGGACTCGGCCAGGGTGAAGGAGAGGTCGGTGGTGCCGTCGTGCCCGACGTTCTGGAGGATGACGTCGACGTTGATGTGGTTGTCGGCCAGCGGGCCGAAGATGCCCGCGGCGATGCCCGGGCGGTCGGGCACGCGCAGCAGCGTCACCTTGGCGACGTCGACCTCCTGGGCGATGCCGCGGACCTTCTGGCGATCTTCCAACTTGGGGTGCCTGCAGATGAGCGTTCCTGGTGCGTCTTCGAAGGAGGACTTTACCCAGATCGGCATGTCGTACGCCTCGCCGATCTCCACGGCGCGGGGGTGCATCACCTTGGCCCCGACGGCGGCGAACTCCAGCATCTCCTCGTAGGAGATCTCGGGGATGGGCACCGCCTCGGGGACGATGCGCGGGTCGGCCGTGTAGACGCCGCGCACGTCGGTGTAGATCTCGCACTGCAGCGCCCCCACCGAGGCGGCCAGAGCCACCGCCGTGGTGTCGCTGCCGCCGCGGCCCAGGGTGGTGATGTCGTACTGCTCGGTCACCCCCTGGAACCCGGCGATGACCGCCACCGTGCCGTCGCGCAGCGCGTCGAGGATGCGCTCGGGGACGATGTCGACGATGCGCGCCTTGCGGTGCGCCCCGCTGGTGCGGATGCCCGCCTGCAGCCCGGTCAGCGACACCGCCGGCGTGCCCACCGCGCAGAGGGCCATGGCCAGGAGCGGCGCCGTGATCGTCTCGCCGGTGGAGAGCAGCATGTCCATCTCGCGCGAGGGCGGCGAGTCGGTGATCCGGTGGGCCAGCTCGATGAGCTCGTCGGTGGTGTGGCCCATCGCCGACACCACCACGGCCACGCCGTCGACGTCCGGCTGGCTCATGGTCTGCTGAACGCGGCGCGCCACGCTCTGGATCTTCTCTGGGGTGGCGACGCTGGTGCCACCGTACTTCTGGACGATGTAGGCCATAACTATGCGGTCAGGTCGACCCGTGCTCCCCAGTTGCGAACCCGGCTCACGATCGCCCTCCCCGGCACCCCGCACCGCGACATCGCCTCCGCCACCGCGCCGGTGTCCCCGTCGGTGAGGGCGACCACCGAGGGGCCTGCGCCGCTGAGCGCCGCGCCGCGCGCCCCGGCGCCCATGGCGGCGTCGAGGAGCGCGGGCAGCTCGGGGAAGAGCGCGGCGCGCGCGGGCTGGTGCCAGCGATCCTGCATGGCAACGCCGAGGGTCGGCCAGTCGCGCAGGAGCACGGCCCGCACCAGCAGGGCGCAGCGCGAGGCGTTGAACACGGCGTCGGCGCGGGTGAACGCCTGCGGCACCACCTGGCGGGCGAGGGGGGTTGAGAGCTCGAGGTCGGGCACGAAAACGACGGCGCGCAGCTCGTCGGGCACCTCGACGTTCACCACCGTCTGGTCGGGCACCACGACGACCAGGCCGCCCAGCAGCGCGGCGGCCGCGTTGTCGGGATGGCCCTCGATCCCGGCCACCCAGCGCAGGATGTGCTGCTCGTCCCACGGCGCGGCATGCAGCGCGGTGGCGCACAGCGTGCCGGCCAGCGCGGCGGCCGCCGACGACCCCAGCCCGCGACGGAAGGGGATGCGGTTGACGCAGGCGAAGTGCACCCCGTCGGGAAGCACGCCGAGCTCCGCACAGGTGGCCGTGTACGCCCTCGTCACCAGGTTGCGGGTGGGATCGCGCAGCTCGTCGGGCGCGTCCGGCCCGGGGTCGACGGACAGGCCGGCCTCGCCGGTGCGCTCCGCGGTGACCTCGTTCTGCAGGTCGAGGGCCAGCGCCAGGACGTCGAACCCCGGCCCCAGGTTGGCGACCGTCGCGGGGACGGCGACGCGGACCTGCATCTAGAGCTTGAGCAGCCGGGCGATGTTGTCGACGTCCTCGTCGACCGCCACCGGTGGGGAAAGCTCCTTGCGCGCCGCGTCGGGGTCCTTGAGCCCGCTGCCGGTGAGCACGCAGACCACCGACGACCCCGGCGCCACCGCCCCGTTGCGGACGGACTTGGCCAGAACGGCGAGCGACGCGGCCGAGGCGGGCTCGGCGAAGATCCCCTCGCGGGAGGCGAGCAGGCGCTGGGCGGCGAGGATCTCGCCGTCGGTCACCGAGTCGATCAGGCCCTCCGACTCGTCGCGCGCCGCCACCGCCGACTCCCACGAGGCGGGGTTGCCGATGCGGATCGCCGAGGCCACCGTGCGCGGCTTCTCCACGGCGTGCCCGAGCACGATCGGCGCCGCGCCCTCCGCCTGGCCGCCCACCATGCGCGGCAGCCTGGAGGTGAGCCCGTCCGCGTGGTACTCGCGGAAGCCCTTCCAGTAGGCGGTGATGTTGCCCGCGTTGCCAACCGGGATGGCGAGCACGTCGGGTGCGTCGCCGAGCTCGTCGACGATCTCGAAGGCCGCCGTCTTCTGCCCCTCGATGCGGTGCGGGTTGACGCTGTTGACCAGGGTCACCGGGTAGCGCTCGCACAGCTCGCGCACCGCCTGCAGGGCGCGGTCGAAGTTGCCACGGATGGCCAGAACCTTGGCACCGTACACCTGGGCCTGCACCAGCTTGCCGGCGGCGATCTTGCCGCTGGGCACGACGACGATGGCGCGCAGCCCGAAGCGGGCGGCGTAGGCGGCGGCGGAGGCGCTGGTGTTGCCGGTCGAGGCGCAGACGATCGCCTCCGAGCCCGCCTCCATCGCCTTGGCCACCGCCATCACCATGCCCCGGTCCTTGAACGAGCCGGTGGGGTTGAGGCCCTCGAACTTGAAGTGCAGCGAGCGCAGGCCGAGCTGCCTGCCGATGCTCTGCGACTCGATGCAGGGCGTGCCGCCCTCGTTGAGCGTGATGCGCGGGGTCTGCTCGGTGACCGGCAGCCGGTCCGCGTAGCGGAGGATGACGCCGGGATGCGGCGGCCGCACCGGCGTCACGGGCATTCCCGACGGCACCGCCGCACTCATCCGGACACCGGCAGCGCGCGCAGGAAGGCGGGCACGGCGTAGACCGAGGGGAGCGCCGCGAGCCGCTCGCGTGCGGTGCGCAGCGCCTTCTCGCTGGCCGGATGGGTGAGGATGACCAGCTCCGCCGCCGCGTGCTCGACGATGAGCGACTTCTGCACGATCGAGGAGATGCTCACGTCCAGCTCACCGAGGATGCTGGTGACGTCGGCGAGCACGCCGGGCTTGTCGGCGACGTGCAGCCGCAGGTAGGCGGCGGTGCGCACCTCGTCCATGGGCAGGATGCTGCGCTGCCGCGAGAAGTCCACGGCGATGCGGTTGTCGACGCCCTTGCGCAGCGACAGCACCAGGTCGAGGATGTCGCCCACCACCGCGCTCGCCGTCGGACGCCCCCCGGCGCCCTGGCCGTAGAGCAGCACCCGCCCGACCAGGTCGCCGTCGATCACCACCGCGTTGTACGCGTCGTGCACCGCTGCGAGGAGGTGCGACTGGGGGATGCAGGTGGGATGCACGTGCAGCTCGACCTGGCCGTCGGTCGCCTGCGCGAAGGCGAGCAGCTTGATCGCGTAGCCCAATTCGGCGGCGTAGCGGAAGTCGACCGGGTCGAGCTGGCGGATGCCCTCGCGGTACACGCACGCGGGGTCGATGCGGGTGCGGAAGGCGATCGAGGACATGATGGTCAGCTTGAACGCCGCGTCGTACGCCTCGACGTCGTAGGTGGGATCGGGCTCCGCGTAGCCCAGGCGCTGGGCCTCGGCGAGCGCGTCGTCGAAGCTCTGCCCGTCGCTGGCCATGCGGTCGATGATGTAGTTGGTGGTGCCGTTGATCACCGCCTCGATGCGGCTGATCTCGTTGGCCAGCAGGTCGATCTTGAACGTCGAGATGAGCGGGATGCCGCCGCCGACGGCGGCCTCGAAGTACACGTCGACGCGCTTCTCCCGGGCCAGCTCCAGCAGCGCCGGCCCGTGGTGCGCCATCACCTCCTTGTTGGCCGTCACCACCGCCTTGCGCGCGCTGATCGCCCGCTCGATGTAGCTGCGGGCGGGCTCCATGCCGCCCATCACCTCGACCACCACGTTGATGCTGGGGTCGTCGAGGATGTCGTCGGGGTCGACGGTG
>Ga0070739_10002981_pt1 | contig 21705 bp, 16 predicted proteins | sample Coa_R1_7_FD_66445 | JGI IMG/M metagenome (GOLD analysis project Ga0070739, IMG submission 66445) | Surface soil microbial communities from Centralia Pennsylvania, which are recovering from an underground coalmine fire - Coalmine... | ecosystem: Environmental > Terrestrial > Soil > Unclassified ... | reverse complement strand
TGCGGCATCAGCTGCACGACCTGCACGAGTCAAGCGGCGAAGCCGTCGCGGGACTGACCGCGAGCGAGCCGCCGATCTACGGGCGCTTCGGCTACGGCCTCGCCTCACGTATCGCCCGACTGACGATTCCCCGGCTGCACAGCGGCCTGCGCATGCCGGCCGGCTCGGACGCGGTCTCCCTCAGGGTTGTCCCGACTGAGGAGTCGTTAGAGGCCAGCGAAGAGGTCTATGCGCGACAGGTGCCAAAGCGCGCGGGAATGCTCGTACGCACGCCCGCCTGGGCCACCGCGTGCGCCTCAGACCCCGAGGACTGGCGCGACGATCGGTCAAGGCTGCGTACCGTCCTTGCTGAGCGAGACGGCCAGGCGGTCGGTTACACGCGTTACCGCGTCAAGCAGGAGTTCTCGAACGGTGCTCCGGCGGGCCGGGTAAGCGTGAACGAGCTCTACGCAGATGACGCTGCGGCCTACGCCGTACTGCTGCGGTATCTCGTGAGCGTTGACCTGATGACGACTACCGAACTGCCCGGTGTACCGCTTGATGCTCCGCCGCTGCGTCTCCTGGAAAACCCGCGCGCGGCGAACGCCTTCGTCAAGGACGCCCTGTACATCCGCCTCGTCGACGTAGACCGGGCACTCGCGTCACGGACCTACTCCGCGCAAATCGACACCGTCATCGACGTGACCGACACGTTCTGCCCGTGGAACGCCGGACGCTGGCGGCTTACCGGAGACGAGAAGGGCGCCACCTGCGAACGCACGACCGCGGCCCCTGACCTCGCGCTCGGCGTGCGCGAACTCGGATCGGTCTTCCTCGGCGGAGCCTCCCTCGCCTCACTCGGCGCGGCTGGCCTGGTCGAGGAGCTGCGCAACGGCGCGCTGGCAGAAGCCTCACGCGCGTTCATAACCGACCTCGAGCCCTGGATGTCGTTCGGCTTCTGATTCAGCTGCCGGGACGCGAAATGCGGCGCGGCGTGTGCCCGATCATCAGCTGATCGGGCACACGCCGCGACATAACGGTTTGTGCTGGCGCTCAGTCCTCGGTCGCGTGCGGAAGCTTCGCCGCGATCAGGTCCATGACAGAAGCGTCGGTGAGCGTCGTGGTGTCACCCAGCGCCCGGTCCTCCGCGACATCCTTGAGCAGCCGCCGCATGATCTTGCCGGAACGGGTCTTGGGCAGCTCGGCCACGAACTGGATCTGCTTCGGTTTGGCGATCGGGCCGATCTCCTTGGAGACGTGCGCCTTGAGCTCGGCGTCCAGCTCCTCGCCCTCCGCCTTACCGCCGCGCAGGATCACGAAGGCCACGATGCGCTGACCGGTCGTCTCGTCCTTCGCGCCGACCACGGCGGCCTCAGCCACCGAGGGGTGCGAGACGAGTGCGGACTCGACCTCGGTGGTGGAGATGTTGTGCCCCGACACCAGCATGATGTCGTCCACCCGGCCGAGCAGCCACAGGTCGCCGTCGTTGTCCTTCTTCGCGCCGTCGCCGGCGAAGTAGTAACCCTGCTCGGCGAACCGCGACCAGTACGTCTCGCGGTAGCGCTCGGGGTCGCCCCAGATGCCGCGCAGCATCGACGGCCACGGCTGGTCCAGCACCAGGAAGCCGCCGCCGCCGTTCGGGACGACATTGCCCTCCTTGTCCACCACGTTCGCCGAGATGCCCGGCAGCGGCCGCATCGCCGAACCCGGCTTGGTCGCGGTCACGCCCGGCAGCGGCGAGATCATGATGCCGCCGGTCTCGGTCTGCCACCAGGTGTCGACGATCGGGGTGCGCCCGCCGCCGATGTTCTGCCGGTACCAGATCCAGGCCTCGGGGTTGATCGGCTCGCCCACCGAGCCGAGCAGCCGCAGCGAGGAGAGGTCGAACTTGGCGGGGATGTCGTCGCCCCACTTCATGAACATCCGGATCGCGGTCGGCGCGGTGTACAGGATGCTGATCTTGTACTTCTGGACGTTCTCCCAGAACCGGCCCTGGTGCGGGGTGTCCGGGGTGCCTTCGTACATGACCTGCGTCGCGCGGTTCGACAGCGGCCCGTAGACAATGTACGAGTGCCCGGTCACCCAGCCGACGTCGGCGGTACACCAGTAGACGTCCGTATCCGGCTTGAGGTCGAACACCGCGTTGTGCGTGTAGGAGACCTGGGTGAGGTAGCCGCCGGTTGTGTGCAGGATGCCCTTGGGCTTACCGGTCGTTCCGGACGTGTACAGGATGAACAGCGGGTGCTCCGAGTCGAACGCCTCGGGCGTGTGCTGGTCGGACTGCCGGTCCACCAGCTCGTGCCACCACACGTCGCGGTCGGCGTTCCACGGCACCTCGTGCCCGGTACGCCGCACGACCAGCACCTTCTCCACCGTGCCGGCCCCGCTCGCGGCCTCGTCCGCGTTCGGCTTGAGGTTCGCCACCGCGCCGCGCCGGTTGTACCCGTCGACGGTGATCAGCACCTTGGCGCTGGCGTCCTCGATACGTGCGCGCAGTGCCTCGGCCGAGAACGCCGCGAAGCACACGGAGTGCGGCGCGCCGATGCGTGCGCAGGCCAGCATCGCGAACACGGTCTCCGGGATCATCGGCATGTAGATGGCCACCCGGTCGCCGGTGCGCACGCCCAGCTCGATCAGCGCGTTGGCCGCCTTCGACACCTCGCGCTGTAGCTGCGCGTAGGTGATGGTGCGGGTGTCGCCGGGCTCGCCCTCGAAGTGGATGGCGACCTGGTCGCCGTGCCCGGACTCCACGTGCCGGTCGACGCAGTTGTACGCGGCGTTGAGCTTCCCGCCGATGAACCACTTGGCGAACGGCCGGTTCGACCAGTCCAGCACCTCGGTCCACGGCTGCGCCCAGGTCAGCCGGTTCGCCTGGGCCTCCCAGAAGGCCAGACGGTCCTCTTCGGCCCGCGCGTAGGCCTCGGCCGTCACGTTCGCCGCCGCCGCCAGTTCGGCCGGCGGTTCGAACCGCCTCTCCTCGTTCAACAGGTTCGACAGCGTCTCGTTGGACACACGAACTCCTCGTCAATGTCCGTTTGCGGGCCGGACGGCGGCACGGCGAAGCGCCGACCCCGCCGTAGTCGGTGTGAGCGTCTCTCAGCCCTAAAGCACACCAGTACTCATGCTGTTACGCAAGGGTTTCCGGCAGAAAAGGTCTAGACCACACCGCCGGCGAGGGGCGCGCTTGGCCTCTCGCCGGCGGTGCGGTACGAGCGTCCGCCGTCATACGGCTTCAGCCCCGGTATTGGTAGGTCCACCGCATCGCTGCGGCGGGTCCGTACGTAATTCCCCTATCCAGCTCAGCGTGGCAGCGTGGGCAGCACGTCGCGCCGGTGTGTCGAGTTGATGACCGTAGCCGCCGCGGCGTACCAGGCGGCGACGCCGGTCAGGATGCCGATCCAGCCGCCGACCTTGGTCATCGCGTCCGGAGCGGGCGTGCCGTTCTGGAAGGCGCCGATGCCGAGGAACAGGAAGGCGAGCGTCAGCAGCACGAACACGACGAGCACGGCCAGCGAGGTGCGCAGCGCCGCGACCGTCATGAACCCGGTGAAGATCGCCCAGAGGATCAGATAGAGGCCGAGCGCCTGGTGCACGTCGCCACTGGCCGCGGTCAGGTGGGTGTTGATGTACCAGAAGGAGAGCCAGAACGCTCCGAACGAGCTGAACGCGGTGGCGCCGAAGGTGTTGCCCCGCCTGAACTCCCACATGCCGGCCAGCAGCTGCGCGAGTCCGCCGTAGAACGTGGCGAGGCCCAGCACGACCGTGATCGCGCCGGCCTCCTTGATGATGTTGGCGTTGCCGAAGGAGAGCGCCAGGGTGGTCATCGCGAACCCGGCCAGGCCGAGCGGGGCGGGATCGGCGACGGTCACCGGAGTGCTAGTCGTGGGTGCTTCATTGCTCACGACCGTGATCCTTTCGACCAGACTAACGGCCCGGTCCGCGATCCGGCCGGCGATCGCTCGGCCGGCGTCGGAAACGGGCCCGTGGTTGTCAGCCCCCGAACAGGGGCCTGCTCCGCTCGTCCCCCTCGCGCTGAGCTCTCAAGACACCTGGTCGAGATGTTGCGCCGAGTGGCCGAAGGCGCGCGCCGACCGGTTCGATCTGTTTCGAAACAACTCGGACCTGCCGTTTTCCAGCCGCGTTTCGCCTGCGGCTGGTCTGCGGACCGGAAGGTGCGGCGCGGGACGCGGGCCTGGCCGCCGCGTGCCGTCAGCGCTGCCGGTTGGCGTCTCCCAGCAGCCGGTCGCGCAGTTCGCGCGCGTGTCGGCGGCTTACCGCGAGCGTCTTGTCGCCGACCTTGACCGTGGTGTGGCCGGCGTCCCAGCGCACCTCTTGGATGTGACGCAGGGCGACGAGGTACGAGCGGTGGATCCGGGCGAAGCCGTGTGGTGTCCAGCGCTCCTCGAGAGTCGCCAGCGATATGCGCACCAGGTGTGAGCCGGAGGCCGTGTGCAGCCGCGCGTAATCGCCGTGCGCCTCGACGTACCGGATCTGCGACCGGGTGAGAAACCGGGTCACGCCCGCCAACTCCACCGGTACGACCTCGTCGTCTGGCGGTGAAGTGCGTGTGCGTGCGTGTAGCCGCTCATGCACGCGCCGGATGGCTTCAGCGAGCCGGTCCTGCCTTACTGGCTTGAGCACGTAGTCGACGGCATGTAGCTCGAAGGCGCCGACTGCGAAGTCTTCATGCGCGGTGACGAAGACGATCTGCGGGCTGTCGGGGCGCCGGGCCAGCGTCCTGGCGATGTCCACGCCGGTCGCGCCCGGCATCCGGATGTCCAGGAAGAGCGCGTCGATGCGCTGCTCGCTGTTGAGCATGCGGATCGCCTCGGCCCCGGAGGAGGCGGTCCGGATGCTGCCGATCCGGGAGTCCGCGCTCAGTAGGTAGGTGAGCTCCTCCAGGGCGGGCCGCTCGTCGTCCACGGCCAGCACAGCTAAGCCGGGACGGTCCAGCGGCTGGGTCATGCGTTCTCCCGTCGGTTGTGCGACCTCCTGCGCGACACCGGCTTGGGGATGCGGATGGTGACCGTGGTTCCTTCGCCCGGCGTGCTGTCCAATTGAAGCCCATGGTCGGGGCCGAACGCCGCCAGCAGCCGCTCTTGGATGTTGGCCACCGCGTGAGCGTCCGCGGTGCCCTCGCCGCTAAGGGCCGCGCCCGCGGTCGCCGGATCCATGCCGACCCCGTCGTCGGTGATCGTGATCGTGTATTCCGTGCCCGAGTCCTCGGCCGTGATCGTTACCGTGCCCTGGCCCGACTTACCGCGCAGTCCATGGCGTACCGCGTTCTCCACGAGTGGCTGCAAGCACAGGAACGGCATCTCGAGTCCGAGGGTTTCCGGCGCCACCCGCACGACGAGTTGCAGCTGGTCGCCGAAGCGTGCCTGCTCCAGCTGGAAGTAGCAGTCGATGCACCGCAGTTCCTCGGCGAGCGTGGTCATCGAGCCACCGCGGCGGAAGGAGTAGCGGGTGAAGTCGGCGAACTCCAGCAGCAGCTCCCGCGCCCGCGGCGGATCGGTCCGCACGAACGAGGCGATCGCCGTGAGCGAGTTGTAGATGAAGTGCGGCGAGATCTGGGCGCGCAGCGCTCGGATCTCGGCTTCCATGGCGCGGGTGCGTGAGAGGTCCAGCTGTCCGAGCTCCAGCTGGGAGGAGACCCAGCGCGCCACTTCGCACACGGCTCGGGTCAGCGCCACCGAGGCGGTCGAGTTGTACGCGGCGAGCGTGCCGACCGTCTGACCGTCGACGATCAGCGGCGCGATCACGGCGTCGCGGATCGCGCATTCCTCACTGCCGCAGTCCACCCAGTCGAGCAGCTTGACCCGGCCGGTAGCGACGACGTTCTTGGCGTGCACGAGTGCGTCATCGGCGTGCCGGTCGCCCTCGCCATCCCAGGCGAGCAACCGATCGGCGTCTGTGATCGCGACTGCCGCGGTACCGAGCAGGCGGCGCAGATGGCGGGCCGACTTACGCGCCGATTCCGGCGAGAGGCCTTCGCGCAGCACGGGCGCAGCGAGCGAGACGGTATGCATCGCCTCGTAAGCTGCGCGCTCCGTGGGCGTTCCGTACACGTGGTGTCGTCTGGCCGCGCGTACCGCCGCACCGACCGGGATGGCCAGCACTCCCGCGACCGCGATCGTTGTCGCCGTCGAATCCACCTTCATGACGGTACGTCACGGGCAAGATCATGGCCAGGGTGAATAGTGCTCGAATCGATCACAGTGCATCAGATCGGCCGAATGTCGAATATGCCCTCCGGGATGTATAGCCGCTAAGGGCGCTGTTCGGATGCGATGCGCGTGTCGCTTCACCCGTGGCTTAGGTTTGTCGGTCGTGACGACCTCTACCGCCGATCCCCTCGCTGCGCTCAGCGTTCTGCCCGGAGTGGCCGAAGTGGTGGCCGAGACCCGCTCGGCCGTGGACCGCATGCGTGCGCACAAGGTGCTGCGCAGTCGATCCGGTGAAGTGACCGCGGAATCCGCACTGCGTGGTGCCCGAGCGTCGGCGGCGATCGCCGGAGCGGACTGGCCGCTGGAGGAGCTGCGGCGGCGCACCGATCTCGGCGACGAGCAGGGCGCCGGCCTGGTGCGCGGTGCGCTGCGGATCTCCGGCGAGCTCTCGCCGCTGCTCGGGGTGCTTCAGCAGGCGCCGGCGCAGGCGTTGACCCGGATGCACATGCTCGCGGCGGCTGGGGAAGTCGAGAGCAAGCGGATTGGGCGTCCGCGGGCCGTGGACGAGCCCGTGTCGGTCGAACCGGGTGGGCCGGACGTACCCGTAGACGCCGAGGAAGCAGCAGGACGGCTTACCGCACTGGCCGGGCTCCTGGCCGCGCCCAGCAAGGCACCGGCGCTCGTCGTCGCGGCCGTGGCGCACGGTGAGTTGTCGGCGGTCACACCCTTCGGATGGGGCGACGGCCTGCTCGCCCGAGCCGTCTTCCGGCTCCTGCTGGTCGCACGCGGCCTCGACCCGCAGTCGCTCGCGGTGCCGGAGGTCGGCTTCCTCGAACTCGGGCTCGATGCCCGGCGCGCTGCCCTTGAGGCGTACCGCTCTGGAACCGCCGAAGGCCTCGGCGCTTGGATCGCGCACTGCGGCGAAGCACTGACCCGCGGCACCCAGGAAGCGCTCGCCATCTGCGAAGCATTGATGCGTGGGTAAACCAGAGTTACTCGCGAGCACGCGTGCGTGACCCATTTGGGTGAAGAGGTCGATCGGCCCCCGTGCACGACTTTCCAACTCGCCCGACCCGTCCTACAAAGGAAGTACGGCCCGCGAGACCGCTTTCTGAGGAAGGCTGGGAGAAGTAGAAGTCAACGGCCCACGGACCGACGCACGGAGCCCGGGAACCCACGCGCGACCGACCCGCGTTGGGGCCCGCCGAGACAGACACCAGGCCACGGCCTCGGGTGGACTGATCTGGCGAATACACCGGTGCACGCTTGGTATCTCGGACATCCCGTGCAACCTGGACGGCGCCCCCACTGTGACTCGGGGCGCCGTCACCCTGTGTAGAGACGGCTTTCGCCGTTCTTTTCCCGTCCGTTCGGGAATCCTTCGCCGGCTGCGCTACGAACGCTTCTTGCGGGCGTACCAAACGATTCCCGCCGCGGCAGCCGTACCGACGCCCAGTGCCGTCGCCGCGATGACCGGCTTCGTCGGCAGGCTCAAGCTCGCCATCTTCGCCCGCAGCGAGACCGGGTTGGCGAAGACTTCGATCGGCCAGTCCCGCGCCGCGGCTTCCTTGCGCAGCGTGCGGTCCGGGTTGACCGCGCAGGGATGGCCGACGAGTTCGAGCATCGGCAGGTCCGTGGCGGAGTCGCTATAGGCGTAGCAGCCGTCGAGGTCGTAACCCTCGGCCTCGGCCAGAGCCTTTATCGCGGCGGCCTTGTTGTCACCGTAGGCGTAGAACTCCACCTCGCCGGTGTACCGGCCGTCGGCGACCACCATCCGCGTGGCGACGACCTTGTCCGCGCCGATCAGTTCGCCGATGGGCTCGACCACTTCGGCTCCAGAGGAGGAGACGATGATGACGTCGCGGCCGGCCGCCTTGTGCTCGGCGATCAGGTCGGCCGCCTCCTGGTAGATCAGCGGGTCGATCAGGTCGTGCAGGGTCTCGGCCACGATCTCCTTGACCTGGCCGACATCCCAGCCGGTGCACAAGGCGGAGAGGTACTGGCGCATCCGCTCCATCTGATCGTGGTCCGCACCGCCGACCAGGTACACGAACTGGGCGTATGCGGTCTTGAGCACCGCGCGTCGGTTGATCAGGCCGCCCTGGTAGAACGAGCGGCCGAAGGCCAGGGTCGAGGATTTGGCAATGATCGTCTTATCGAGATCGAAGAACGCGGCGGTGCGCATCGGCGGTGGCTCCCTCAGCTTCTTTCGCCGGTGTACGGAGGCGCTAAGCAGTGATGGCAGCCTACGCGGTGCAGCAGTCGGATCGGTAAGCAATCGCTCGCGACTGGCGGAATCTCCAACCTCATCGAACGTTTGCGCTGTGTTCTGCCTCAACTCTGTCCGGATTCGCCCGCCGCATCATCTTTCACCGCGGTTTCCGCAGCCTCAGGGATCCCAATACTCGCTAACTCTCCCGGCTCGGCCGGACCATGATTACAGACAGTAGTAGCCATCCGAATCCGAGCCGCTCGAGGCTAGCGGCTCAGGGCCCGCAGACACTCCGCGCGGCGAGGCGTCGCCCCAGCTCAGAAGGCCCCTATTCATCATTTGGCGTAATAGAAGCGAGGCCAGTTTGCCTTCTGGGCGCTTCGGGTACACCATGGAAGTCACGGATCGTTCGCGACCGTGCTGCCTTGGCCCGGCTCCTCCCCCCCGAGCCGCGCCAAGGTGACGACCCCCGCTCTCCCCCCCGGCGGGGGTCGTCTCTTTTCCAAGAACGCCCAGCCCACGGGCTTTTGGGAGCCGATTCCGCGGTCCACTCGCGGTGGCGGGTGTTGTGGGATGATTCGATTTTCTTACCTGCGAGTAACCAGGTCGCCGGGCCTTTGGTGACCAAAAGTAATCAACGTCCGGACTATGATCGTTCCCCGGGCTTATCCACAGGGCTTATCCACAGATTTCAAAGATCGCTGGCGAAGATCCTCTCTGCTGCCGCACCGTGGTTGTGCTGTCACTGTACGCAATCACGGGAAGCCGAGAGGGATCGCCATGTCCACCACGACCGGGAATTCAGCCTCCGCCAAGTCCGACCGCAGTGCCCGCCGAGGCCGGGCTCACCCCTCGGTGCCGTTGATCGCGGTGATCGGCGGCTGTGGCGGGGCGGGCGCCTCGACTCTGGCCGTATCGCTCGCCGTCGCCGCGCTCAGCGTTCGCAAACGCGCCATTCTGTTCGACGCCGACCCGCTCGGCGGCGGCTTGGAACCACTCGTCGGGCTCGGCACGGTCGCCTTCGCCCCGGACCATCCGATCCGCACGACGCAGACCTGGCCGCACGGTATCGACCCGCAAGAGCCCGAGCGCCAGCCGGGCCGGACCCGCCGCGAACCCGATCTCGCGCTCGTCACCTGGGGCGGTGATGACGGCGAACGCATCCCGGTGGCCGCCATGCGCAATGCGCTGCGCGCCCTTCGCGGCACCGCAGACCTCGTCGTCGTCGATCTGCCTCGGTGCATTGACGACGCGACCCAGTTGGTGCTGTCCGAGGCGACGCACACGCTCGTCGTCGCACCAGTGTCCGAACGCGCCGCGGTCGCGACCGCACGGCTGCTGCCTAAGCTCGCCGTGGTCGGCCCGCCGCCACAGGTCGTCGCGCGACTGCCAAGCCGTGACGAACTGACCGCCCGGGAGTTCGCGGAGCTGCTCGGCACTCCGCTGGCGGGCGTGATCAAACCAGGTCGCAGTTCGCTGCCCCGCCGCGGTGCGGTCCAACAACTGGGTGGACGCTCCGCGCCCTCGCTCGCCCGCTTTAGCCGCCGGCTGATCGAACGCTGCGGGGTCAGGCCGGCCGAGGATGACGCGGACCGGACGCGGGTGATCGTATGAAGCCGCCGAACACCGGCGCCGGCGCATTGGCGTCGAGCGTCGTGAGCCCGGAGTACTCGCACAAATACGAGGGAGTGCTCCGCACCATCAGCGGCGAGTTGGCTTCCGGTGTGCTGGCCCCGGAGGTTCCCGCCGTCGTGGAGGCGCTGCGAGCCCGCCGCTGTCTGCTCGGTCGAGACGCCCTGCACGCGATCGCCGAGTCGCTTTGCGAACAGGCCCTGGCCGCCGATCCAGTCGCGGCGTTGATCGCCGACCCGGACGTAACCGATGTGTTGGTGAACGGGCCCGACGAGATCTGGGTCGAACGCGCCAACCGGCTGGAACGAGTGGACTGCGCATTCGCCGACGAGGCGGCGGTGCGCCGGTTCGCCCAACGTCTCGCGGTCCAGGCCGGCCGCCGGTTCGACGACGCATCGCCGTTCGTGGATGCCCGCTTGCCCGACGGCACGCGCTTGCACGCGGTGCTCCCTCCGATCGCTGTCAACGGCACCACGCTCTCGCTACGCATCCCAAGGCGGCGGCTTTACTCGCTGGAGGAGCTGAAGGAGTTGGGCACGCTCAATGCCGCTGGTGTGGCGATCCTCAAAGAGATCGTGCGCCAGCGGGTGCCCTTCCTCATCACCGGCGGCGCGGGCACCGGCAAAACCACCCTGCTCTCGACCATGCTCTCGCTGTGCAGCCCCGACGAACGCCTCGTCCTCGTCGAGGACTGCGCAGAGCTGATGCCGGACCATCCACACGTCGTGCGCCTGGAGAGCCGACCCGCCAACCAGGAAGGCCGCGGCCAGGTCACTATCAGGGACCTGATCAAGCAGGCGTTGCGAATGCGACCGACCCGTATCGTGCTCGGCGAGGCACGGGGCGCCGAGATCATGGATCTCTTCAGCGCACTGAACACCGGGCACGAGGGTGGTTGCGGCACCCTGCACGCCAACCGGCCGCACGATATCCCGGCACGCATCGAGGCGCTGGCCCTGTTGGCCGGGGTGTCCAGAGAGGCGGTGCACAGTCAGGCCTCGGCCGCGCTGCGCATCGCTATTCACCTTGACCGCAACGAGTTCGGCAGGCGCTACCTCCAATCGATCGCGGTGGTGCGCCGGCGCAACGCGGTCGGCCCGGTCCAGGCCACCTTGGCGATCAGTTTCGACCAGGGCGGCCAGACCCGCGAGTGGCCCGGATTCCCGCAGCTGCTCGACGAACTCGGTAGACCCGCGCGGCCGGAGAGCCCGCTCACGCCTCGCGGCTCCGACCCAGACCTGGTTCGGGAGTTCGAGATCGCTGAGCCCGCTCGCACTGGCGAGGCGAGGGCTGGCTCATGACTCCGAACCGCTTTGCCGAGCGCCTTCCTGTCGCACCGTTCCTGGTAGCGGCGCTCGTACTCGGGGTGCTTTGTTCACTGGCCGCTCGTTCAGCAGTGCCCATGGCTCTCGCGTTGCTCGGCGCTTTCCTGCTGCGCTCACGCCTCATGCGTGCCCGCGCCCGATCCGCCGAGGCATCGCAGCGCACTGCCGTCGTCGAGCTGTGCGCCGCGCTGCGCGGCGAGCTACAGGCCGGCCGCCAGCCGAGCGCGGCCTTCGCGGAAGCCGTCTGGTGCCGGCCCGAACTGCGCGACCTCGCCGAGGCGTTCAGTCGTCCCGATCCGGACCGAGACGAACCGGACCTGCTCGCGGCGGCAGCACGCGAGCCAGGGCGTGAGGGACTCGCGTCACTGGCCGCGTGCTGGCGCGCGGCCGAGCAGCACGGAGTGCCGCTCACCGGCGCGGTGTCCGGCATCGAGGACGGCCTTCGCGCGGAACAGCAGCGGCGACAGAACCTCGCGGCCGAACTGTCCGGCGTACGCGCGACAGTGGCATTGCTCGGCGTCCTGCCCGTCTTCGGGCTCGCGCTCGGATCCGCCCTAGGTGCCGACCCGATCCAAACCCTGCTCACTCGGCCGGCCGGCGAGGTTTGCCTTCTCCTCGGGTGCCTGCTCGAGCTGATCGGACTGCGTTGGACTGATCGGCTCGTCAGCACGATCGAGGGTCGGCCAGCGCCGCCGTCCCGCCGCCGCTCGCTTCGCTCGTTCCTGGAGACGATCGCGCTCACGGGGAGCAGGTCATGACCGGCTCATCGATCCAAGCCCTACTGATCGTCGTGCGCCCGAACCCGTCCGTGCGGCAGATCGAATTGGCCGCAGCGGCGATGCTCACTCTGCTCGCGATGATGCTCAGATGGGTGCCGGTCCGTGCGCGACGCACCAACGGGCTCCAGGAGGCCGCACTGGCCTCCGCGAAGTGGGCGTCGAACGCCAGCCGCCCGACGCTTCGCCAGGTCCTCGTAGCTGCCTTTGCCGCCTGCGCGGTCGGGCTGTTCATCGGTGGTGCGGGCGGCGCGATCGCCGGCGTCATGACCGGTGCGGGCATACTGGTCTTCAGTTCGCGTCGCGTCTCCGAGAGCGAAGCGCGGGCGCGGCAACGCCTGATCGCCGCCGCACCGCCTCCCGTCGATCTGTTCGCCGCCGCGCTGGCCGCCGGACTTCTCCCAGCCGACGCAGCCAGCGTCGTCGCTACCGCATTCAACGGCGAAACCGGTCCGCCAGAAGGCGATCCAAAGGCCGCGCCGAGCGCTCCCGTCGAGCCGGTTCGCGAGATCGCCGCCCGTTTCGCCGCCGCAGCCCAAGCGCTCCGCGAGGGTTGCGAGCCGGAAGCCGCATGGCGCCTGCTTTCCATCGACGCTGCGACCGCACCGGTCGCGGCGGCGGCACTACGAGCCTCTCGCACGGGTGCTCCGGCTTCGCAGACCGTGGCCAAGGCCGCCCGAGACGTCTGGAACGCCGCCGAGCAAGCCGCCCAAGCACACATCCGCGCCGTAGCCGTTCGCGCCACCGCGCCGCTCGCCCTGTGCTTCCTTCCTGCCTTCGTCCTGGTCGGCGTCGTGCCAACGGCGCTCGGCCTGCTGACCGAACTACACGCCTGACTAACGCTGACCGAGCCACACGACCCAAGGAGTCACAATGCGCTCAACCCTGTTCCCCGCCATCACAAACCTGCACCGCGTGGTAGCGCTTCGGCACCGGAGACTCACCGGACGAACCGCCGGAAGACATGGACCACAAGCCGGCACCACCACGGCCGAGTACGCGATCGGCACGCTCGCGGCCTGCGGCTTCGCCGCCCTGCTCTACAAGATCGTCACCAGCGGATCGATCTCGTCGCTGCTGTCCGGGATCATTCACAAGGCCCTCGGAGTGGTCGGATGAACAGCCGCTCCGCCCCACACCCGCGCCATGAGCCGCCAAGCACCTCGACGCGCGGCCATGCCTCCGCGCTGTGCCTGCCCCGCGAGCCGCGTCGCACAGCCGAACACGGCCACGCCTTCCGACTGCGGTGGCCCTGCGAGCTGCTTCGCTTAGCCAAGCGCGGCTGTGCGCCCCGACCACGCCTGTCCGGTCAGTTCCCGCGCACGGCCGAGAGCGGCTATGTCACGGCCGAAACGGCCATGGTGCTCCCGACCCTCATCGGCCTCGGCCTGGCCCTCGTCCTGATCGTGGTCGCCGCCGCAGCCCAGCTGCGCTGCGCCGACGCCGCTTGGGAGGCCGCACGCGGGTTGGCCCGCGGCGAGCCACCCAGCTACGCGGCGCAGGCGGTGCAGCGATTCGGCCCGGCCGGCGCCTCGACCGAGGTAAGCACCGCCGACGGCAGCGTGCTGGTGCAAGTGTCCGCCCGCCTCCCAATCGGCAACGCGCTGCTGCCCGCCATCCACGTGCTGGGCCATGCCCAGATCGACTGCGAACCCGGCTCTCCCTGCGCCGCCGACGGCATCGGCCAGGAGGTGCGCTGAGTCATGAGCGACACTGAGCCGCCGCCGAACCACTGCTCGAATCCGGCACCACCGCCCACCCTTCGCCGACCCCGCCAACCGCACGACCCATCGACTCTCCGCCCGGACTGCGCCTTCGGCCGGTCTCCTCGACCGCACGACCAGTCATCCCTCAGCTCGGACCGCTGTTTCGGCCGATCTAGCCGATCGCACGCCCTGTCGGCCCTCTGCCCGGACTGCGCTATCGGCCGGTCTCCTCGATCGCAGGACCCATCGACCTTCCGCTCGGACCGCGGCCCCGGTCGGAATCGTCTCCAACCCGGACGACTTCCGCCCCCACGCGGCCAAGCGGGCTCGGCGACGATTTGGGCCATCGCGATGGTCCTACTCGCATCGAGCGCCGCAGCCTGCGCGCTGGTCTGGATCGGCGCGGTCGCGGCTCGGCACAGCGCCGAGCGGGCCGCCGATCAGGCAGCGCTGGCGGCCGCCGGAGGCGCGGTACGCGAACTCGTCCGGAACGGCGAGCTCGGCACCGCGAGCGCTTGCCCGCAAGCGGCCACCGCGGCGCGCGCCGCAGGCGCCGCCGTGGATTCATGCAGTTGCGACGTTCTCGACTGCACGGTCGCAGTCAGAACGTCACTGCCCGCGCAATGGTTATTCGGCCGCATCCTGTCCGGAGTTGACGCGGTCACGGCCACCGCTCGCGCGGGCCCGGTCGGCGACGGCCCGGTTGCCTCGAGCGGCGAAACCGAGAAGACCAGCCAACTCGCCCGGCTCGGCGAGCTCCACGCTGTCGACCATCTGCGGCCGGCGATCCCGCACCGGCGCGCGTCCGCGCAGCGCCGCGAGCTGCATTCCGCGTTGCCGCGAGCGGCGGATGCCCATCGTCAGCAGCCACGCGGCGGCCAGCAGCGCCCACGTACAGATCGCTCCGGTCAGGAAGATCTGGGCACTGGTCGTGTGCACCGTCACACCGAAGAAGGAGAGCGTGTCCGGAGCGCCGGACCCTGCGACCACGCCGCCGGCCAGCAAGATCACCGCTCCGATCACCGCAACCGCCACCGCTATCACGGCCACCTGCCTCAAGGACGTCCCGCTGGACTGGTCTCAGGGAATGACTACCCGTCACCGGCCGTCGAGCAGTACGCCAAGCAGGCGAATCGCGCCGTTCTTGTCCAGCGGCTGGTTCCCATTGCCGCACTTGGGCGACTGGACGCAGGAGGGACAACCGGCCGGGCACTCGCAAGCGGCGATGGCGTCCCGGGTGGCGCCCAGCCAAGCGCGGGCCTGCTGGAACCCGCGCTCGGCGAACCCGCCACCTCCGGGAAGCCCGTCGTGCACGAACACAGTGGGCAGGCCGGTGTCCGGGTGACAGGCCGTGGACAGCCCTCCGATATCCCAGCGATCACACTGCGCGAACAGCGGCAGCAGGCCGATCGCAGCGTGCTCCGCGGCGTGCGCGGCGCCTGGGATGTCCGGCGCGGCCAACTCGGCGTCCGCGAGCGCGGCCGGCGACATGGTCCACCACACCGCTTTCGTGGCCAGCCTGCGGGCCGGCAGTTCCAGCGGCTCCTCGCCGAGCACGGCCCCGGTCGCGGCGTCCCGACGCAGGTAGCCGACCACCTGATTGGTGACCTCCACCGCGCCGAAGGACAGCCGTACGTGGTCGCTCCACAGCTCGGTCCGCTCCTGACCGGTGATGCGCAGCAGGCTGGTGTCCCGGGCGTGTGTGGTGTATCCGGGATCCTTGGCGTTGACGACCGCTATCGCGCCGTCGAGGTCCAGGCTCTCGATCACATAGGTGTCCCCCTGGTGCAGGTAGACCGCGCCCTCGTGGACTGTCGAGTGGGCTGCTGCTGCATCTACCTGGCCAAGCAGCCGGCCAGTCGCGGCCTCGACGATTCGGACGGGGGTGCCCCCGCTGCCGCGCAGATCGGTCAGGTCTGCCGCCCGTTCCGGCCGGGTCCAGAACCAGCCGCCCTCGCGTGCGCGCAGCCAGCCCGTCCGGCTCAGCTCGGCGGCGAGCGCCTCGGTGGTCGGGCCGAACAGGTCGAGATCGGCATTGGTCAGCGGGAGTTCAGCGGCGGCGGCACACAGATGCGACCACAGGACGTAGGGGTTGCCTGGGTTCAGGACGGTGCTTTCTACCGCCTTGCCGAACAGTGCCTCGGGGTGGTGCACGAGATAGGTGTCCAGCGGATCGTCCCGGGCGACCATGATGGCCAGCGCGTCACGTCCGGAACGCCCGGCCCGACCGGCCTGCTGCCACACGGAGCTGCGGGTGCCGGGATAGCCGGTGAGCAGCACCGCGTCCAGGCCGGAGAGGTCGACGCCGAGCTCCAGCGCGTTGGTGGCGGCGACGCCCAGCAGACGCCCGGAAAGCAGATCCGCCTCAAGCGCGCGGCGGTCTTCGCGCAGATAACCGGAGCGATAGGCGGCGATGCGGCTAGCCAGAGGCGCACGCTCGGCCGAGCGTGCCTCAGCATCGGTTTCGAACGAGGGGACAGCTGTCTCCGCGTCGGTCGAACGCCTCCTAGCGCCGGCTCCAAGCGACGCGGCGGCGGCTTGCCCGTCGGACAGCTGGTCGACGAGGACAGGGCCTTGACGCTCCGAGCCGTCGACGGGAGGCGAGTCAGTGCCCTCGGATCCCAAGCCGTCGGCTCCGAGATCCGCGTTCGGTACGGGCACAGCTTCAGAGGGCCAGATACTTCCGTCGGCCCGCCCCAACTGCTGCCGGGCAATCAGCGACACAAGTTCCGCGCCGCGCCGCGACCTGACGAACGCGACCGTGCGCACCTCGTCGCGCACCAGATCCGCGAGCAGCCCAGCCGACTCCGCAATCGCGGACCGCCGCACCGGTGCTCCGCGTTCACCGCGCCGGTCCGTCAGCGGCGGCTCCCAGAGCGCGAACAACACCTCGCCGTGCGGCGACCCATCGTCGACGACGGCATCCACCGGCAGCCCGATCAGCCGCTCTGCGGCGGCCTGCGGCTCCGCGGTGGTCGCCGACGCGAGCGCGAACACCGGATTCGCTCCGTAGTGCGCGCACACCCGGCGCAGGCGTCGCAGTACTGCGGCGACGTGCGAGCCAAGCACGCCGCGGTAGGCGTGGCACTCGTCGATGACCACGTATCGAAGGCGTCGTAGAAAGGGTGACCAACGCCGGTGGTCCGGCAGCAGCGCGTAGTGGACCATATCCGGGTTGCTCAACGCGAACACGCCTTGGTCGCGGATCCAGCGCCGCTCCTCAGGCGTCGTATCGCCGTCGAGACAGGCGGCCGGCGCGATCGGGAGTCGCAGCTCCCGGATTCGCCTGGCCTGGTCCGCGGCGAGCGCCTTCGTCGGGGCCAAATACAAGGCCGTCGCCCGGCGCGGGCCACGCGCGCCCGGAGCGTCTGACACCCCGTCAAGCAAGTCGGTCAACACCGGGAGGAGGTAGCCGAGCGACTTGCCCGAGGCGGTTCCGGTCGCCTGAACGACGTTGCGGCCCTGCCGTAAAAGCTGCGCGGCCTCTGCCTGGTGGATCCACGGTCGCTCGATCCCGAGCGCTCGGAAACGGTCAATGACGCGCTCGTCGGCCCAACTGGGCCACTCGGCGTAACGGGCTGGGCGCGCGGGCACCCGCTCGACATGTGTCATCGCGTCAGCTCGCTCGGCGCTGCTGATCGAGACAAGTCGGTGAAGGATCTCCTCAGCGGACCTGGTTCGTGGCATCGTGTTCTCCAGGATGCACCCGGAAGAGAAAAAGACACTCCTCGCGGTGAACCGATCGCATACCGTCGTCAGGTGTGGGCGGGGAGTGATTGAATGCGTACTCACCCCGTTCGGGGAAGTCGCGAACAGGACAGTGCTGGAGGACCCGTGGATCTGAACCTGTCGACCCGGCACGAAGGTGACCGCACGGTCATCGAAGTAGGCGGCGAGATCGACGTCTACACGGCCCCGAAGCTGCGCGAGCAGCTCGTGGACCTCGTGAATCAGGGCCGCTACCACCTGGTCGTGGACATGGAGGCGGTCGATTTCCTCGACTCGACCGGCCTCGGCGTTCTGGTCGGCGGGCTCAAGCGGGTGCGCGCGCACGACGGCTCGCTGCGCCTGGTGTGCACCCAGGAGCGGATCCTGAAGATCTTCCGGATCACCGGTCTGACGAAGGTGTTCCCGATTCACACGACGGTCGAGGACGCCATCGCCGCCACCGACTGAGGCGCGGCCGGGCCGTGACCGCCCCGCGCGGGTGGTCACGGCCCGGATCCGGCGACGCAACTCACCACCGGAACACCGCCATCACCGGAACACCGCGGGAGGACCTTCGTCATGACGGGCGCACACGCCGCCGACTCGCTCACGCCACTCGACGGAGAGGCAGAAGGCCGGGCGGGGGAGGTCGGCGCGGGAGCACCGGACCCCGCGACGGCGGTCGGCGAGGCTTCGGCCCCGGTGGTGCTGCGGTTTGCGCCGCTGCCTGAGCACGTCCGCACGGCCCGGCTGGTGGCCGTCGCCCTGGCCCGCCGCGCGGGCGTGGAGGACGGGCTGCTCGACGAGGTGCGGCTCGCGGTCGGCGAGGCCTGCTCGCGCGCCGTCGGACTGCACCGCTCGGCCGCCCCGGAAGTGCCGATCGTGGTGCATCTCGACGACGGGCGTGAGCGCTTCGGCGTCGAGGTGGTCGATGTCGTGAGCGGCGGACCGGTACCCAAGCCGGAAGACGAGAACGCCGCCGAGAAGCTCGGGGCCGACGGCGGTTTCGGCGACGAGGCCGACGCCGATATGGGCCTGGCGGTGCTGCGCGGCCTGGTGGACGACCTCGACGTCGAGCTCACCTCGGGCGGCGGAGTCATCCGCATGGGCTGGCCGGTGGTCGCCCCGCACTGGGCCGCCCACTGACTTTCCCGCGCGTCGCCCCCCGCGCGCAGCCCGCGCCTCGCACTGGGCCGCCCACTTCCATTCCCCTAGCCCACAGACTTCCCCTGGCCCACTTCGCTCCCGACGCACCGTTCCTTCGGCATGCCCCGCGGAGCGATACGTCGGCTGCCCCTATGCGAGATGCCGCCTCTTGGTAGCGCGAGACGCGTCTTCAGACAGCTGACCTGACCCTGGATCCGTCGCGCTGTCGCCAACTTATGGGCGGTGACGCCGTGCCCCGGTTTTTCGTCTTCCCATATCCGTGGTCGTAGCGGCCCCAGGCGCCAGCCGCGGGCGCTACCCCTGCGGTCGCGCTCACTGGTTCGAGTGATTCTGCTGGTCGTTCCGCGAATACCGGTGCGGCCGTCGCGGACGCCGAGCGACGCCGCCGCTGGCCTCGGTCCGTTTCGGAAAAAGCCAGGCGGGCAACGGACAGGCGCTACCTGGGAGCGAACGGGCCGGTGAGACGCGCGTCACACACCGTTCCGTGTCCTAAACCTCACTAGGTGCTGGTATGGACCGGCTGGCGTGCGTAAACTCCGGCCCACCGACCGCACCGTCTCAGCTGGCGGGCGGTCGTTGTGATTGAGAACACGGTGAACGACAGGGTCAACGCGAACGACCAGGCCGAACGCGGCCGTGGCGGGTGGCGGCGGAAGAGCGGCGCAGGCGCGTCGGTCCCGTGCGTCCTGCGCGGCGCCGGCCCGGCCGGGCGCGCTGGCCGACTAAATCCCCGTACAGGCAGAGGTCCGGCCTGCTCACTTCGGCTGGGCGCTCTGAGATGCGCTCACGGGGTATCCACGTCAAGGAGGACGCAATGCCCCGGCTTCCCGGGCAGCAACTGGCAAGCGCCGTCAGTCTCACCGGCGGCAATCTCACCCTGGTAGTAATCGTCGCGGTGATCGCCCTCGCGGCGCTCGGCGTGGCCGCCTACCTGGTTCGTGAGGTCCTCGCCGCGGGCGAGGGCAGCGAGAACATGAAACGGATCGCGGCAGCCGTGCAGGAAGGCGCCGCGGCCTATCTCGCCCGGCAGTTCCGCACCCTCGGCGGCTTCGCGGTCGTCGCCTTCTTCCTGCTGCTGGCGCTGCCGGCGGACAACTGGAGCGTGCGGATCGGCCGTTCGCTGTTCTTCCTCCTCGGCGCGGGCTTCTCCGCCGTGACCGGCTACGTCGGCATGTGGCTCGCGGTGCGCTCGAACGTGCGAGTCGCCGCGGCCGCGAACGAGTCCGGGGCGAACCGCGCCACCCGGATCGCGTTCCGCACCGGCGGCGTCGTCGGTATGTTCACCGTCGGCCTCGGCCTGCTCGGCGCCTCCATCGTCGTGCTCATCTACAAGGACGAAGCGCCCAAGGTGCTCGAGGGCTTCGGCTTCGGCGCCGCGCTGCTGGCCATGTTCATGCGTGTCGGCGGCGGCATCTTCACCAAGGCCGCGGACGTCGGCGCGGACCTGGTCGGCAAGGTGGAGCAGAACATCCCCGAGGACGACCCCCGCAACGCCGCGACCATCGCGGACAACGTGGGTGACAACGTCGGTGACTGCGCCGGCATGGCGGCCGACCTGTTCGAGTCCTACGCGGTGACCCTGGTCGCCGCGCTGATCCTCGGCCTGACCGCATTCGGCGCCAAGGGCCTGGTCTTCCCGCTGATCGTCCCGATGATCGGCGTGCTGACCGCGGTGATCGGCATCTTCGCCGTCTCGCCGCGTCCGGGCGACCGCTCCGGGATGGCCGCGATCAACCGCGGCTTCTTCATTTCGGCAATCGTCTCGATCGTGCTGGTGGCCATCGCGGCATTCACCTACCTGCCCAGCTCCTTCGCCGACCTGGTCGCGCACGGCGCGCGGGCCGGAGCGAGCGGCGACCCGCGGGTGATCGCGCTGATCTCCGTGGTCATCGGCATCGTGGTCGCCGTCCTGATCCAGCAGCTGACCGGCTACTTCACCGACACGCACTTCCGTCCGGTCAAGGACATCGGCAAGACCTCGCTGACCGGCCCGGCCACCGTCATCCTCTCCGGCATCTCGGTCGGTCTCGAGTCCGCGGTCTACTCGGCGGTGCTGATCGGCGCCGGCGTCTTCGGCGCCTACCTGCTTGGCGGAACCTCGATCTGGGTTTCGCTGTTCTGCGTCTCGATGGCGGGCACCGGCCTGCTGACCACGGTCGGCGTCATCGTCGCCATGGACACCTTCGGCCCCGTCTCGGACAACGCCCAGGGCATCGCGGAGATGTCCGGCGATGTGGACGGCGAGGGCGCGCAGGTGCTCACCTCGCTCGACGCAGTCGGCAACACCACCAAGGCCATCACCAAGGGCATCGCCATCGCCACCGCCGTGCTCGCGGCTACCGCGCTGTTCGGCTCGTTCCAGGACGCCGTCCAGGAGGCCGCCGCCAAGGCGAAGGTGGTGCCGTCGCTCGCCGACGAGGCGCTGCGCCAGTACGCGGGCATCCTGAACGTCGCTGACCCGCGCAACCTGGTCGGCCTGCTGGCCGGCGCCGCAGTGGTCTTCCTGTTCTCCGGTCTGGCGATCAACGCCGTCTCCCGAGCTGCCGGCGCCGTCGTCTTCGAGGTGCGCCGCCAGTTCGCCGAGATCCCCGGGATCATGGAGGGCACCGGCCGGCCCGAATACGGCCGCGTGGTGGACATCTGCACCCGCGACTCGCTGCGCGAGCTGGTCACCCCCGGTCTGCTCGCGGTGATGGCTCCGATCGGGATCGGCTTCTCGCTCGGCGTCGGCGCGCTCGGCTCCTACCTGGCGGGCGCGATCGGCACCGGCACCCTGATGGCGGTGTTCCTGGCCAACTCCGGTGGCGCCTGGGACAACGCCAAGAAGCTGGTCGAGGACGGCCACCACGGCGGCAAGGGCTCCGAGGCGCACTCGGCCACGGTCATCGGCGACACCGTCGGCGACCCGTTCAAGGACACCGCGGGCCCGGCGATCAACCCGCTGATCAAGGTGATGAACCTGGTCTCGCTGCTGGTGGCTCCGGCCATCGTGGCGATGTCCATCGGCACCAGCCACAACCCGGGAGCTCGCGC
>Ga0070739_10002978_pt1 | contig 21712 bp, 20 predicted proteins | sample Coa_R1_7_FD_66445 | JGI IMG/M metagenome (GOLD analysis project Ga0070739, IMG submission 66445) | Surface soil microbial communities from Centralia Pennsylvania, which are recovering from an underground coalmine fire - Coalmine... | ecosystem: Environmental > Terrestrial > Soil > Unclassified ... | reverse complement strand
CGATGTAGCAGCCCTTGGTGAAGCTCACGGCCTGCATCTGCTCGGTTTCCTGCGGCAGGGACGTCTCGAGGATGTCTTCTCCATACCGCGGCTTGCCGTTTTCGATCCGCACCGTGCGCGCCTCGCCGGCCGCGGCGGCCACGGCGCCTGCGGATTCCAGATAGCGGGCGATCTCGTCTCTGGCCGCCGCGGGCGCGTAAATGCGATACCCCGGCTGCCCCGTAACGGTAAACGGCGCCACGATGTAGTCCCCCTGGGGCGGCTTCAGCTCCGGCGCGCCCGGCCCTTCCACTCCAATGGCCGTGGTTTCGCCCGTGATCTCCACGAGCTCCACCTGGTCGGCGACTTTGTATTTCAGAATGTGCTGCCGTACCTTCTCAGCCAGCTCCGGTTCCGTGTCGATGAGGAAACGGTCCGGCAGGCAAAGGAGCTGCAGGTCGGCCACGATCCGGCCCTGCGGCGTCAGCAGAAACGCGTAGCAGGCGTCGCCCGGAACCATCTTTTTCACGTCATTGCTGGTCACGTTGTGCAGAAAGCGTGCGCGGTCGCGTCCCCGGGCCTCGATCCGCCCCCGCGCTCCGAGATCGAGCCACGCACAACCGCGCCGCAATGCCTGGTAACCGTTCATAAAAACCAGTCTAGTGGAACGAACTCGACCGCGCGACAGCGCGGCGCTCCGGCCCGCCATCCCCGTGTATGATGAAAGCTTGCACCCCGGACGCCGCGCCACACTGGTCCACGTAGCCCCGTTCGCGGCCTTCGTCGCCCTGATGGGGGCGGAGCGCCTGTTGAACCTGCCGCCGGCGTTCGCCTATCCCGCCCGCTGCCTGGTGGTCCTGGCGCTGCTCCTGCCGGCCCGCCGCTACCTGGAGTTCCGCCCCCGATTTCCTTTCGCCACAGCCGTCCTCGGCGCGGCGGTGTTCGCCATCTGGATCGCTCCGGATCTCCTGTTTGGCTACCGCCATTTCTGGCTGTTCGAGAATTCGCTCACCGGCCGTGCCGCCAGCAGCATCCCCGAGGCCCTGCGGCGCAATGTGCCGTTCGTCATCCTGCGCGCCGTCGCCTGCACGCTGCTGGTGCCGGTATTCGAGGAGTTGTTCTGGCGCTCCTGGATGCTGCGCTGGCTGGTCCATCCCAAGTTCCTCTCGGTCCCGTTCGGAACGTACCAGCGCGCCGCGTTCTGGACGGTCGCGCTCCTGTTCGCGGCCGAGCACGGGCCCTACTGGGAAGTCGGCCTGGCCGCGGGCATGCTCTACAATTGGTGGGCCGTGCGCACCCGCAGTCTGGCGGACTGCATTTTCGCGCACGCCGTGACCAACGGCCTGTTGTCCGCGTACGTGCTGATCTCAGGCCGCTGGGAATATTGGGCATAAACCGAATCGCTCCGCGGCGCATCTAAATTATTGACAGGTGTGTGAAGCATTTCCTTCTCCCTGTCTCCGTTCCGGCGTGCGGCGTGTCGGGCCCCGCACGCCGGAGCAACGAAATCCGCCCATCCTTTGACGCAGAGACACAGAGACGCTGAGAAGATCGGGCTTGCAAGTCTCTGTTTCTCCGCGTCTCTGCGTCAAAATAGAAAGATATGATCCAACTCTCCGGCGCCGGTAAGCGCTACGGCCCCAAGATTCTGTTCCAGGATGTCGACTGGCTGGTCACCCCGAACGACCGCGTCGGCATCGTGGGCGCCAACGGCACCGGCAAGTCCTCGCTGCTCAAAGTCCTGGCCGGGCTGGACGGCCTCGATTCCGGCTCCATCACCACCCAGAAGGGCGCCACCATCGGTTATTTGCCTCAGGAGGGCCTCTCGCTTTCCGGGCGCTCCGTCTTTGCCGAGTGCATGACGGTCTTCGCCGGCCTGCGCGCGCTCGAAGAGGAGCAGGAACAGCTCGCGCACCGCATGGCCGAGCTCGATCCCGCTTCCGCCGAATACGCCCAGGTTGCCGAGCGCTTCCACCGCGCCGAAAGCCAGTTCCGCGCGCACGACGGTTACACCATCGAGGCCCAGGTCGGCGCCGTACTGAGCGGCCTCGGCTTCTCCCAGCGCGATTGGAACCGCCGCACGGAGGAGTTCTCGGGCGGCTGGCAAATGCGCATCGCCCTCGCCAAGCTGCTCCTCGAAAAACCCAACCTGCTGCTGCTGGACGAGCCCACCAACCACCTCGATCTGGAAGCCCGCAACTGGCTGGAAGACTACCTCGGCTCTTACCCCAACGCCTTCGTGCTGGTCTCTCACGACCGCTACTTCCTCGATGTCACCGTGCGCCGGATCGTCGAGCTGTGGAACAAGGGCCTGCACTTCTATACCGGCGGCTTCACCAAATACGAGCAGCAGAAGAACGAGCGCCGCGCGCAATTGATCGCCGCTTACGAAAACCAGCGCGCGCGCATCGAGCAGCTCGAAGCCTTCATCAACCGGTTCCGCTACCAGGCCACCAAGGCCAAGCAGGTGCAGAGCCGCATCAAGGAGCTCGAGCGCATCGAACGCATCGAGATCCCGCCGGAAGAGAAGACCATCCACTTCCACTTCCCGCAACCGAAACCGAGCGGCCGCATCGTGGCCGAGTTCAAGGGCGTGGCCAAGTCCTATGGCGATCACCAGGTCTTCTCCGGCGTCGATTTCATCATCGAGCGCGGTGACCGCGTCGCGCTGGTCGGCGTGAACGGCGCCGGCAAATCGACGCTGATCAAAATCCTCGCCGGCGCCGAGCCCGTCACCGCCGGCACTTACACCCTGGGCCACAACGCGCAGCCCGACTACTTCGCGCAGGATCAGTACAAGGAGCTCGATCCCAACGCGAAGATGATCGACGATATGAGCGCCGTCGCGCCGCGCGCCACGAACACCGAGCTGCGAACCATCCTGGGATCGTTCCTGTTTTCCGAAGACGACGTCTTCAAGACCATCGGCGTGCTCTCCGGAGGCGAGCGCAACCGCTACGCCCTGGCGCGCATGCTCATGATGCCCTCCAACTTCCTGCTGCTCGACGAGCCCACCAACCACCTCGATATGCGCGCCAAGGACGTGCTGCTCACCGCGCTCCAGGAATACACCGGCACCGTGGTCTTCGTTTCCCACGACCGTTACTTCATCGACAAGCTCGCGACGCGCATCTTCGAAGTCGAGGACGGCCGCGTTCACGTCTATCCCGGCAATTACGAGGATTACCTCTGGCGCAAGACCGGCGGAGGGCCAACGCTGCGAACGCCGGCCGCCGCGGAAGCCCCGGCGCCTGCCGCCCCGCCCGCGCCTGCGCCGCCGGCCAGGCGCGTCAATCCCCTCAAACTCAAGCAGATGCAGGAACGCCGCGCCACCGTCGAAGAGGAAGTCTCACGGCTGGAATCGGAAATTGCGGAAATCGAAACCGCGCTCGCCAATTTCGTCAGCGTGGAAGAAACCGCGCGCCTCAGTGCCGTGCTCGAAACGCGCCGCGCGTCGCTCGCCGCCCTCATGTCCGAGTGGGAGGAATTGGCCCAGTCGCTCGAAACCAACGCGTAAGCACTCGCCCTATAACCCGGGCCCCGCTGCCGGCCCCGAGCCCTGATCCCAGTCCCAGACCCCCTCATCCCCGCCTCCCGTGACAGTTTCCACACAATGGCAGATTACCTGCTTTTAATGTGGCAACCGAAGCACCCCGCAGAGCGCGCCTCAGCTCTGTTCAATACAAAGCAGGAGGAAGGAATGGACTATACCCCCGCAATTATCGCGTTTTCTCACCTGCGCTGGGACTTTGTATATCAGCGGCCGCAGCATCTTCTCTCACGGCTGGCGGCCCGTTACCGTGTAATATTTGTCGAGGAGCCCGTCTTCGGCGCCGCCCCAGCCTGGCGGTTCGATCGGCCTCATCCCAACGTCCTGGTCTGCCGGCCGGAAACGCCTTCGCCCGCTCCGGGCTTTCATGACGAGCAACTTCCGTATCTCCGCGAACTGATGCGCCAGCTCCTGGACCGCGAAAAGCCGGAGCGATGCGTGACCTGGTTCTACACCCCCATGGCCCTGCCGCTCGCGGAAGGGCTTGACCCCCAGGCAATCGTTTACGACTGCATGGACGAGCTCTCCGCCTTCGATTTCGCGCCGCCGCAATTGATCGAGCGCGAAGCCGCTCTACTGGCCCGCGCGGACGTGGTCTTCACCGGCGGCCCCAGCCTCTACCGCGCCAAGAAGGATCGCCATCCCAACGTCCACTGCTTCCCAAGCAGCGTTGACGCCAGGCATTTCGCCGTCGCCGCGAACGGCATCGCCGAAGCCGAGGACCAGGCCGCCCTGCCCCATCCGCGCCTCGGCTTCTTCGGCGTGATTGACGAGCGCTTCGACATCCCCGCTGTCCGCGCCATGGCGGAAGCGCATCCGGAGTGGCAGATCGTGCTCGTCGGGCCGGTGGTCAAGATCGATCCCGCCACGCTCCCGCGGCACCCCAACATCCACTACTACGGCCAGCGCAGTTACCAGCAGTTGCCCGGCTATCTCAAGGGCTGGGATGTCTGCCTGCTCCCGTTCGCCCGCAATCAATCAACGAAGTACATCAGCCCCACCAAGACCCTCGAATACATGGCTGCCGGAAAAATGATCGTGAGCACGCCGATCACGGACGTCGCCGAACCGTACGGCCAGATCGTCTACCTCGGCAATACGCCCCAGGAGTTCGTGGCCGCTTGCGAGCGCGCGTTGGCCGCCGGTCCGGAGGAGCGCGCGGAGCGCCAGGAAAAGATGAAGCGCGTCCTCAGCCGCACCTCCTGGGACGCGACCGTCTCCGCCATGGAAGAGCGCATCGTCGAAGCCATCGCTACGCGCCAGTCGAGAAAATCGCCGCCGCGGCCGTCCCGTACCGAAGCCCACACCGTGGTCGTCGGCGCCGGCCCCACCGGCCTGAGCGCCGCGTACCATCTGGGCGAGGATTCCATTCTCCTGGAGCAGAACAGCCGCGTCGGCGGCTGGTGCCGGTCCATCGAAGTCAACGGCTTCACGTTCGATTTTGCCGGCCACATCATGTTTTCGAACGAGCCGTACGTCCACCAGCTCTACCAGATGCTGCTCGGGGAAAACGTCCATTGGCAGGACCGCGAGGCCTGGATCTACAGCAAAGGCGTCTACACGCGCTATCCGTTCCAGGGCGCGCTCTACGGCCTGCCGCCGCAGGTCATCAAGGAATGCATCGTGGGCGCCATCGAAGCGCGCTTCGGCGCTCTGAAGCCCGCGGCGCAGGCCCGGACGCTGCCCGGTAAAGCCAATGGCAAGGCCAATGGCCACACCAAAACCTGCGACACCGCGGTGCAGGATTGCTGCGCCGATGGCATCCTGGAGGCTTCCGCGCCGCTCGCCGAGGCTGCATCCGCGCCGCGCAATTTCGAGGAGTTCATCTACAAGGTATGGGGCGCCGGCATCGCCAAACACTTCGCCATCCCCTATAACCGGAAACTCTGGGGCGTGCCGCTCAGCGAGATGGAGACGTCCTGGCTCGGCGGCCGCGTGCCTCTCCCGGATCTCGAAGAGATGATCGAAGGCGCGCTCTCGCCCGTGCCCAAGCCCATGGGTCCCAACGCCCGCTTCGGCTACCCGCTGCGCGGCGGCTTCCAGAAACTCATGGATGGCTGGATCCCGCACCTCAAAGGCGAGCTGCGCCTCAACAGCCGCGTGATCGCGGTTTCCCCGGAGCGCCATGCCGTCACGCTCAGCGATGGTACGGAGCTGCGCTACGATCGCCTGATCAGCACCATGCCGCTGCCCGTGCTGGTGCGCCAGATCGGCGAGGAAGCGCCCACTTACATTCGCGAGGCCGCCGCCGCCCTGCGCCACGTTTCCGTGCGCTGCGTTCACCTGGGCATCGGCCGCGAGGCCATCACCGAGAAGCACTGGATCTACTACCCCGAAGATACCGTTTTCCACCGCATCTTCGTGCAGGGCAACGCCAGCCCGCATTGCAATCCGCCGGGCGGCTTCGGCCTGACCTGCGAGATCACCTACTCGGCCGCAAAACCGCTGCCCGCCGAAGGAGACGACCTCGTGCGCCTGTGCATCGAGGACTGCCGCCGCGTCGGCATCATCTCCGCGGACGATCCGATCTGGGCCACCGCCCAATGCGACCTGCCGCACGCCTACGTGGTCTATGATCACGGACGCGCCGCCGCTGTCAAACGCGTCCGCGAGTGGCTCGAGCGCCGCGATATCCTGCTCGCCGGCCGCTACAGCGAGTGGGAGTATTACAACTCCGACCACGCCTTCATCGCCGGCAAGAAGGCGGCCGACAAGGTCCGCGAGCTCGATGCCGCGCAGCCCGCGCCTAAGGTGATGACCGCGGGCGTGGATCTGCCGGATCTGTCGGCAGAATAACTGGCTGGCGCCGCGCTAGCCAACAAGTTCCAGCAAACCCTCGATGGTCTGCGCGAGCGTTTCAGCGTCGACGGCAGAGATGCGCCCGCCGAGGCGCTCGGACGAAATGGTCCGGACCTGCGAGATCTTCAGCCAGGAAGGTTTGGGTAGGAGGCCTTCGGGCAATGCGAGAGTCAACGGAAAACCTGCCCTGGGCGGCTGGCTGGTGATTGCCATCGCGATCACCGTTTCCGAGCGCCGGTTGAACAGGTCGTGGCTGAGAATCAGCACCGGCCGCAGGCCGGCCTGCTCCCGGCCGCGCACCGGATTCAAGTCAGCCCAATAGATCTCGCCCCTTAGTATTCGGGCCATGCGCTTGCGTCGAGACCTTCCTCGGCGAGCCGCTTCTCCTCGCGGGAATCGAGTTTGGCCAACTCTCGGGCCAGGCGCGTACGTTTCTCACGCTCGGTCAGCAGGTCCATCGCGCATTGCAAAGCGCGGCTGCGGTTCGGGTACTTGCCTTCCGTGACCCAGCGGTCGAGCTCCGCCACGGTCTTACGGTCCAGAGTCACCGCTATTTTCTGCACCATACACTTTCAGTATGACGAAACATCCTACCCAAATTCAATCTCCCCGATTTGGAATCGGGCCGCTTCAGACGCCCAGCCATTGCAACCCTCCCGGAAGCCGGCCCGCCGCATAAGCGACCTGCAGGACGCGCCGGTTCTATGGCGGCATCCGACTCATCGAGAATCGGCGTCGCGTTGAGCCCGATATCGCCAGCCTCGGCCAAGCAGGGAATTGCCCCCGAGTGATCTCGCGGCTGCGCGGCAAGTGCCCCTTCGAGATCTCCAATTGGGCGATGGAAAGCGCCGCGCGAAAAAGCTGCGCCTTCCCTCCCGATCGTCAATCCTTCTATACGACCGTAGTCCAAGATAGGCGGTAGCCAGCGGGAGCACCAGGCGTTACTTCCTCAGGTGTCCGCTCGGTTGACACGATTGTCGCCGTCATGCCCATAATGTAGATACATCGTTTCTACGCGAGAAAGGCCATGAGAGCAACGGTGAAGAAATGGGGCAATAGCGCGGCGGTGCGCATTCCCGCATCGATCATGGAAGCCACCCACCTCCACCTCGATGAGGACGTCGAGGTGCGTGAGGAAAAAGGCCGGATCATCATCGAGCCGTCCCGCCGGAAATCATACCGGATCGAGGACCTTGTGAACGCAATCGACGCCAAAAACCTGCCCGAGGCGATCGATTTCGGGCTGCCCGCCGGCCGAGAGGTTTGGTAGGTGTCCAGGACCTACGTCCCGGACGCGGGCGATATCGTCTGGCTGCAGTTTACGCCGCAAGCCGGCCATGAGCAGGCCGGCCACCGTCCCGCGCTGGTTCTTTCGCCTGCCGCCTACAACGGCAAGACCAGCCTGATGCTCTGCTGTCCCATGACCACGCAAGCTAAGAATTATCCGTTCGAGGTGCCCTTGGGCGACGGCACGAGCGGTGTCGTGCTCTCGGATCAGATAAAGAGCCTCGACTGGCGCACGCGCCAGGCGAAGCGCAAGGGCCGCGCCTCAGCGGAAGTGCTAGCCGAAGTCCGCGCCAAACTCCGCGCCCTGATCGGGTGAACCAACTCGAGTCTGACCGCCCATACCGCTCCAAACAACTCTTTATTTCCTCTGCATTCAGCCACTTACCGAATCTGCTGCCCGTATCCCCCATACCCGCGTGCTATCGTCTGACCGGCGGTTGAGCGCTTCTGTTCACGCAACTCCGGAAGCGCCTCAACCCCGGCTCGGTGGCTTCGTTTGGCTTCGTCTTGGGTTCGTTTTTGTGCTGCCTACTGCCGCGGAATCAGCAACTTACCGCAAACCTTGGGTTCGTTTTGTAAAAATGCAATTGCTGCTCAATCTCAGGTGAATCCCTGATCTGACCCTGACGGAAAATAAAAAAGATGTTCTCACTCGAAATCGATTGCGCCCCCGACCGCCGCGACCTCCTCATCGCCGACCTCTGGGAGCGCGGCGTCGCCGGCGTGGTCGAGTTGACGCCCTCGCGCGTCCGGGCCTTCTTCGAGGACGAAACCGGCCGCGACGCCTTGCTCGCCGCCTACCCCGGCGCATCCATCCGCGAGGAGGAAGAGCGCGACTGGGTCGGCGAGGCGCGCGAAATGCTGCAGCCGATGCCCGTAGGCGAGCGCTTCTTCCTCGTCCCCGAATGGCGCGACGACCCCGCACCGCCCGGCCGCTTCCGCATCGCGGTGAACCCCGGCATGGCGTTCGGAACCGGAGCGCACGAGACCACACGCCTCTGCATCGAAGCCCTGGAACGCTACGTCCGCCCCGGAATGGATGTGCTGGACGTCGGCACCGGCTCGGGCATCCTGGCCCGCGCCGCGAAACTGCTGGGCGCGCGCCGCGTGTGGGCGTGCGACGTCGATCCTGTAGCGGTCGAGGTGGCGCGCATGGGGTTCATCGGTTCGGCGGACGCGGTGAAGGCCGCCGCCGCGGACCTGGTCGTCGCCAATATCAGCCCGGAGGCGATCGTGGCGCTGGCGCCCGATCTGCTCCGCGTCCGCCGCGCGGGCGGCGTCCTGCTGGCGAGCGGCTTCGAAGCGCACGAAGTCCCGCTCATCGAGCGCGCGCTCGGAACCCCGCGCGAGGTGCGGACCGAGCGTACCTGGGCGCTTGCCGTGGTCTAATGCCGGCGGCTCGTCAGCGCCGCGCCGATCAGCGCCAGGTCGTGGCTCGTCGGAACGATCTCGAAGTAGGTGCCTTGGAGCGGGCTCATCTTGACCATCTCCTGCAGGTACATGCCGAGCAGGTTCGGGTCGATGTAATCGGCGCTCGGGCCGGCCAGATAGAAGCGGCCGGGGCCGTCGATATGCACGCTGGTCGCGGTGGCTGCCGCCAGCGCCCGGTGGCAGAGGTTGACGAAATCGGCCGCGCGCTGGTCGCCGTGCCGCGCCGCCGCGAATACTTCCTCCGGCTCCATGTCGAGAAACCGCAGCCGCATCGCCCTGTTGCCCACGATGCCCTCGAGATGACCCAGGCCGCCGCAGCCGCAGAATCGCTCCTTGCGGTCGAGCGTGACCACCGAATGCCCGAGCTCCCACGGGCCATCGCCGAGCGGATACCGGCCGAAGCCGATCCCGTCCCCCAGGTACCACACCCGCAAAATGCGGTCGAGCAGGCCGTAGCGCGCGGCCAGGCCCGCGGCGAGCGCGTCGGCATCGTTGATCACGGTGACCGGGACGTCGAGGCCATCGCCCCGCAGCGCGGCGGCCAGCCGGTCGCGCATGTGGATGCCCTTCAACTGCCCGAGGTTCGGCGATTCTTCGATGAGTCCGTTCCGGATCACGCCGGGGAAGCCGGCGCCCACCGATTCGACCGTCGCGCCTCCGCGCCGCAGCGCCGCCACGTGCTGGCAGATGCGGCCGATGATCTCCTCGGCGGGCAGGCTCTTGAGGTCAATCTGCTCGGCGCCGGGCTCGGGATACATCCGCACCTCACCCAGCGTGGTGTCTTCCACCATTCCTGCCCAGATGTAACGAGTGGCGAGGACTCCGATGCTGCGGGCCATACGTGCTCCTTAAAAGCGCATCAGTTTATTGATGCCATTGAATGCCGCCTGTTTGTAGCATTCGGCCAGAGTGGGATAGTTGAAAACGGTGTCGACGAAATAGTCTACGGTGCCCTTCAGAATCATCACGGCCTGGCCGATGTGAAGAAGCTCGGAAGCCCCTTCTCCGATGATGTGAACGCCGAGGATTTCACGTGTCTCGCGGTGGAAGCAGATTTTCAGCCGGCCGGTCGTGTCGCCCCGAATCTGCCCGCGCGCCGTTTCGCGGTAGTAGGCGACGCCGGTTTCGTACGGAACGTCCTCTTCGGTCAACTGCTCTTCCGTCTTGCCGATGAAGGAAATCTCGGGAATCGTGTAGATGCCGTAAGGATAATTCGCCGGGTTGGAGTGCACCTTGATGCCGCACAGGTTCGCCGCGGCAATCCGGCCCTGCTCCATCGAAACGGAAGCCAGCGAAGGAAAGCCGATCACGTCGCCGGCCGCGAAAATATTGGGGACCTTGGTGCGGTAATTGGAATCGACCGCGATCCGGCCGCGGGCGTCGGCCTCCAGGCCCGCCGCGGCGAGATTCAGATCGTCGACGTTGCCCTGGCGGCCCACGGCATAGAGCAGCGCATCGCCGGTGATGCGCTTATTGCTCTTGAGATTCGCGACCACGCCGCCGTCCGGCATCTCCTCCACGCTCGCCACCTCCTCGTTCAGCCGCATCGTGACCCGGTGGTCGCGCAGGTGGTAGGAGAGCGTCTCGACAATCTCCTGGTCCGCGAATTCGAGCAGGTGAGGCCGGCGCTCGATCAGGATCACCCGCACACCCAGAATCGCGAACATGCACGCATACTCCACGCCGATTACGCCCCCGCCGACCACAATCAGCGTCTTCGGGATTTCCGGGAGCTGCAGGATCTGGTCGCTGTTGATGATCGTACGGCCGTTGAGCGGGACCGTCGGCGAGGTGGCCGGGCGCGTGCCGGTTGCGATCACGATCATCGGCGCTTCGATTTCCGCCTGGCCGAGCTGGTTTTCCACGCGCACATGCGTCGCATCGAGGAAGCTCGCCCGCGCGTTGACCAGTTCGACGCCGTTGCGCGCGAGCTGCGCCTGCGTGACGTCCGCCTCGGTCTTGATCACCTGGTTGACCCGGAAGCCGAGATCCGCCATCGTGATCTTTTCCTTGACGCGGTAGCTCACCCCGTAGATGCCCTGAAACTGAAAGCCGGAAAGATGCAGCACGGCTTCGCGCATCGTCTTCGAGGGAATGGTGCCGGTGTTGATGCACGCGCCGCCCACCACTTCCCGCTGCTCGATGACGACCACCTTCCGCCCGCACTTCGCCGCCTGAATGGCCGCGCGCTGCCCCGCCGGCCCGGAGCCGATCACGATGAGGTCGTAAGTGTGCATGGAAAGGCTTCTTTGACGCAGAGACACAGAGACACGGAGAAAACTCAGTCAGGTATCTCTGTGTCTCTGCGCCTCTGCGTCAAAATGAAAGCCCGATTATTTACTGCTGTTGAAGCGCTTCTCGATTTCCGGCCAGTTCACCACGTTCCACCACGCGGCCAGGTAATCCGCGCGGCGGTTCTGGTATTTGAGGTAGTAGGCGTGCTCCCACACGTCCACGCCCATCACCGGGAACTTGCCTTCCATCACCGGGCTGTCCTGGTTGGCGGTGGAGATAATCTCGAGCTTGCCGCCGGCTTTGACCAGCCAGGCCCAGCCCGAACCGAACCGCGTCATTCCGGCCTGGCTGAGCTTTTCCTTGAAGGCATCGAAGCTGCCGAATGTGCCGGTGATCGCTTGCGCCACGTTGCCCACCGGCTGCCCGCCCGCGCCCGGCGCCATGATCTGCCAGAACATGCTGTGGTTGATGTGGCCGCCGCCGTTGTTGCGCACGGCCGTGCGAATATTCTCCGGCACGATGGCGCAGTTGTTGGCGAGCAGCTCCTCGATGGATTTGCCCTTCAGCTCGGGCGCCGATTCGAGGGCCTTGTTGAGGTTGGTGACATAGGCGCCGTGGTGCTTGCCGTGGTGGATCTCCATGGTCATCTTGTCGATGTGGGGTTCCAGAGCGGCGGCGTCATAGGGAAGTTGTGGAAGCGAGAATGGGGCGAGTTGAGGTGTCATTTTGTCTCCTTGTCTCCTCTCAAAGCAAGATCAAACATCAAGCGCGCAGACCGGAGGCCTGCGCCGCACTGCGTTCATAGGCATCGGCGAGGCGGAACATCGTGGCCTCGTCGAAATGCCGGGTCAGAATCTGCATACCCACCGGCAGCCCTTCGCGCGTGGCGCCGCACGGGACGCTCATGCACGGGATTCCCGCCAGGCTGCCCGTGATGGTGTAAACATCCGACAGGTACATCGAAACCGGGTCGTCCACCCTTTCGCCCAGCCGGAATGCCGGATACGGCGAGACCGGCGCGATAATGGCGTCAACCTCGGCGAAAGCATTCGTGAAATCGCGGGCGATCAGCGCGCGCACCCGCTGGGCCTTCAGATAATAGGCGTCGTAATAGCCGTGGCTGAGCACGTACGTGCCGAGCATGATCCGGCGCTTGCATTCGGCGCCGAAACCTTCGCCGCGCGTGTTCCGGTACATCGCGGCCAGCGTGTCGGACTCGGGCGAGCGCGCCGTGTAGCGGACGCCGTCGTAGCGCGCGAGATTCGAGCTGGCTTCCGCGGTGGCGATCACGTAGTAGCAGGCCACGGCGGCATCGGTCGAAGGCAGGCTGATCTCCCGCAATTCGCAGCCCAGGCCCGCAAGCGTTTGCGCGGCGCGCCCGATCAGGTCTCCCGTCTCGCTCGTCAAATCCTTTAGATACTCGCGCGGCAGGCCAAGCTTCAAGCCTTTCACGCGGCCATCGAGCAGCGATGGATAATCCGGCACCTCCACCTCGGCGGAAGTGGCGTCGGAGGCGTCGCGGCCGGCGATTACCCGCAGCACCGTGGCGGCATCGCGCACGGAACGGGCGAAGGGGCCGATGTGATCGAGTGAGCTGGCGAAAGCCGTCAGTCCGTAGCGCGAGACGCGGCCGTAGGTGGGGGTGACGCCGACCACGCCGCAAAACGATGCGGGCTGTCGGATCGAGCCGCCGGTATCGGAGCCGAGCGCCACCACGGCGGTCCCCTGTGCCACGGCCGCCGCCGAGCCGCCGCTCGATCCGCCGGGAACGCGGTCCGGAGCCACAGGATTGCGCACCGGTCCGAACGCCGAGTTCTCGTTCGAGGAGCCCATCGCGAACTCGTCGCAGTTGGTCTTGCCGAGGATGATGCCGCCCGCGCGCTCGATCCGCTCGATCGCGGTGGCGTCGTAGGGCGGAATGAAACGCTCGAGCAGCCGCGAAGCGCAGGTGGTGCGCACGCCGCGGGTCACGATCACGTCTTTGACCGCGATCGGAACGCCGGCCAGCGGGCCGGGGTCTTCGCCGCGGGCCAGCGCCTCATCCACGCGGCGGGCTTGTGCCAAGGCGCGCTCCGGGCAGAAATGCAGCCAGGCATTGGTGCGAGGATTCTCGGCTTCAGCGAAGCGCAGGGCTTCGGTCGTGAGCTCGACGGCGCTCGTGCGGCGCGCCAGAAGCGCGTCCCTCACGGTGGCGATGCTGAGCGAGGCGATATCCATGTTCAGCGTTCGATGACTTTGGGGACTTTGAAATAGCCGCCGCCGGATTGCGGCGCGTTGGCGAGAGCGGCCTCGTTGCCGAGCGGCGGAACGGGGATGTCCTCGCGCAGCGTGGCCTCCGGGTCGGCGGCGGAGAGGACCTGCGCCATCGGTTCGACGCCGGCCGTGTCGATCTCGTTGAGCTTGTCGAAATGGTCCAAAATGCCGCTCAGCTCGGCCTGGAAGCGGGCGATCTCGTCGTCGGTGAGCGCGAGGTTCGCCAGCGCGGCGACGTAGCGGACTTCATCAGCGGTGATCTTCACGCCAGCGCCCTTTTCCGGGAGGCGCGGTAGAGGCCGCGCAGGATCGGGTCGGCAATGGAATCGGCTTCATCGGTGGCAGCCAGCGCGGGTATCGCCGCCTGGGTCTCGCGCTGCGGCTCGCGGCGGCGCGGGACGATCCGGAACTCGATCTCCTCGACAGCGCCCGCGCCGAGATGCCGCTCGAGATTGCGCAGGATCTGCCCGGAGAGCGCGAAAAGTTGGCGCTGCCACACGCGGTCCTCCACCTCGACGACCAGGCGCGTGCGGACCAGCCGCGCCGCGCGCGTATGCGCAGCGATGCGGCGCCCCACCGCGGCGGGCCACGCCGTACAGGCGATCTCCTCGAGATTCAGAGTTTCGCCAGGTAACCGCAGGGCCCGGATCAGCTTGCTCGCGCGTTCCATTATGCCGGTGCGATTATTTTATCAACGCGAAGCCGCCGGACCAAATGTCCCGGAGCGCACGGTGAACGGCCGCGGCCGTGCGGCGAATCCCGTGCCGCGCGATAATCGAGCCATGCCTGTCATTGCGGATGTGTTGCGGGCCCACATCGACTATACGGCGTGGGCCAGCCAGCGGCTCGTGGACGCGGCGGCCGAGCTCTCCGAAGAGGAGTTGGTGCGCGACTTCCGGACCTCCGAGCGCAGTGTGCTGGGAACCCTGGTGCATGTGTTCGCCGCGGACCGGATCTGGCTCTGGCGGCTGGCCGGCGGCGGAGAGAGTCCCGGGTTCGTGGCAGATGCCGATTACAGCCTTGCGGTGTTGCAAAACGACTGGCCGGCGCTCCAGGAACGCTGGCGCCTGTGGGCGGCCGGGCTGACGGACGCGTCTACGGAGCGGCTGGTGGATTACAAGGACCTGAAGGGGAATGCGCACCGGCAGCCGTTGTGGCAACTGGTGCTGCACGTAGTCAATCACGGCACCCACCACCGCGGGCAGGTTTCCGGAATGCTCCGCGCGATGGGCCGCGTGCCGCCGCCGCTCGATCTGATCGTTTATTACCGGCAATTGGGCGCGGCGGGCGCGGCGAGCTAGCGCGCGGCGGCCGGGCTATACAATCACCATCTTGCCGACACCATCGGCGTAGTGCTCGACCGTCTTGAAAGCAGCGGCGATATCGGCCAGGGGGCGGCGGTGGGTTACCAGGGGTACGAAATGCGCGAGTTTTGCCACGAGGAACTCGCGGGCGGCTTCGGACTCGTGGTTCGAGCGGCGGACGTTGAAGATCGCGAGCTCCTTGCGGCGCATGTGGGACACATCGAAGGGCACCAGCGCTGCGGAGTGGATGCCGGTCAGCACGACGCGGCCGCCATTGCGCGCGGCGCGGATCGCCTGGTTCGTTGTGTTCTCCTTGGCGGCGCAGTCGATGGCGCAATCGACGCCGCGGCGGCGGGTGGCGGCGAGGAGTTCGGCCACGGCATCGCCGGCGACGGGATCGATGGCATCGTGCGCGCCGAGCGCGCGGGCCATTTCGCGGCGGTGCGGCACGGGCTCGACCGCGAAGATGCGGGAGGCTCCGGCGGCCTTGAGGCTGGCGATAGTCAGCAGGCCGATGGGCCCGGCGCCGAAGACCGCGATGGTTTCACCGATCTGCGGCGCGGCGAACCGCAGCGAGTGGAGCGCGACGGCGAGGGGCTCGATCAGCGTGGCGGCATCGAGCGGCAGCTCGGGCGGAATGGGGAGCAGGTTGTGCGCGGGCAGATTGACGAACTCCCGGAAGAAGCCGGGGATGCCGGGATTGGAAAGGAAACGGATGTTGGCGCAGACGTTGTGGCGGCCCGCGCGGCAGAATTCGCAGTGATAGCAGTAGACGGCAGGCTCGAGCGCGGCGCGGTCGCCGGGCGCCCAGCCGGTAACGCCGGCTCCGGCGCTCACCACCGTGCCGGCGGGTTCGTGGCCCAGGACCATGGGATAGACACAGGGCGTATCGCCGATGGCGCCCTCGGCGTAGGAATGGACGTCCGAACCGCAGATGCCCACGGCGGCGACGCGCACCTGAATCTCACCCGGCGCGGGCGGCGCGGCGGGCTGCTCGGAGAGACGGAACTGACGATTGGCGATGAGTTCGGCTACCAGCATGATGGAAGAGGCGCGGAGGGGCCGCGCTCACATCCGTTAAGATAGCAGGTAGCATGCTCAATTACCGGGAGTTCGAAGCGGGGCCCGATCCGTTCGGCCGCAAGTTCCAGGTGCTGCTGAAGTACCTGCAGACGGCGATATCCATCCGCCATGCCGATACCGTGGACGTGAAATTCGTGCTCGTGGACGAAGGCGGCAAGCAGACCGAAAAGGTCATCGCGCTCAGTCATCCGGACCTCGTGCGGCTGAGCCGCGAGACGGGGCGGCCGATGGACGACCCCTGGTGCGCGCGGCTGGCCGAGATGCACCTGCTGCACGTGATCGCGACGGGCGAGGACCTGGAGAAGAACCTGATCACGGTGCCTTACGCGGAGCTGGAGCGGTACGCGGCGGAGTTGCGGCGCATGGAAGAGGCGGCGATCCGGGCGAAGTAAGGGGATTTGCGGGGAATTGGATTCACCGCCGAGACGCCGAGGCGCCGAGGTGAGGCGGAAAGCAGCCGGGCGCGAAGGGGTGAGAGCGCCTGAAACATGCTGAACTCAATCGTTCGTAAGGCACTGGCAGCGGTGTTGTTCGCCGTGGTGCCGCCGCTTGCGGTGTATGGGGAGACGGGCAAGCTGTGGATCGCGGCGGCTTCGGCCCTGCCGGGGCTGATCGTCACGCTCGTGATGGCGACGGCTTTCAGCCGGCGCCTCACGCGGCTGACGACGTTCGTGAGCCACATCCTGGATGCCAATACCGCACGGCCGGAGCTCGACCGCAGCGACGACGAAGCCGGCGACCTGGCCGCGGCGCTGAGCGAAATGGCGCCGAAGATCGACGATCTGGTGAACCGGCTACGCGCCGAGCTGACGCGGCGCGAAGCAGTGCTGGCGAGCCTGGACGAGGGCGTGATTGCCGTCGATGCGAAGCTGAACGTCACGTTTCGCAACAACTCCTTCCTGCAGGCAGTGGGCGAGCCGAAGATCGTGGAAGGCGGGCCGCTGATCCGCGCGGTGCGGGACCCGGAACTGTTCCACATGCTCAAGGAAGTGATCGACACCGGCAGAACGGAGCGGCGGCGCCTGCGGTTTTCCGTGCAGGACGGGCATTCCTACGATGTTTCCGTGGGTCCGCTGGCGCACCTGCGATCGCGGGGCGCGATTGCGATTCTGCGGGACGTCACACCGGGAGAACGGCTGGAGCGGATGCGGCGGGACTTCATCGCGAACGTGTCGCATGAATTCCGGACGCCGCTCGCCACCATCCGCGGGTACGCCGAGACGCTGCTCGAAGGCGGCCTCGAGGACGAGGAGAACCGGCGGAAATTCGTCGAGATCATTCTGGCGAACGGAATCCGGCTCAACAACATCGCGGCCGACCTGCTGACGCTGGCGGAGCTCGAGGAAGGGAAGCCCCAGGCCGAGGCGGGGCCGGTGCTGGTCGGGGACGTGATCCAAGGCGCGCTGCGGGCGGTGGAGCCGGCGGCCAAGCTGGCGGGAATCCGCCTGGAGCACGGCGAATTTCCGAAGGCGTATGTGTGGGGGTACCGCATCCGCTTCGAGCAGGCGATTGTGAATCTGGTGGATAACGCGGTGAAATTCAACCGCCCGCAGGGAGAGGTGCGGATCGAGGTGCGCGAAGCGGCCGAAGGGCGCGTGGAGATCTCGGTCTCGGATACCGGGATCGGGATTCCGAGGCAGGACCTCAATCGCGTTTTCGAGCGGTTTTACCGCGTGGATAAGGCCCGCTCGCGGCAAATGGGGGGCACCGGGCTGGGTCTCTCGATCGTGAAACACGCGGTCCAGCAGATGAACGGCACGGTCGAGGTCGAGAGCCAGTTGGGGCAGGGATCGGTGTTCCGGATTTCGGTGCCGACCTGCGCCGCTCCCGATACGGTCTTTTAAAGAATCGTTCATTGTATTGTTACATTCCGTTTCGTATTCTCAGACTGAAACACGAATTCCCCCGGCGGCGAGGTGCGCCAATGAGCGCCCGGCCAATTGAGGGGCCGGCCGCAAAAGGATGGCAGCGAGGCGGCGGGCCAATCGACGGGCCGGCGAGGTATGCCAACGCGGCGGGCCAGTTGAGGAGCCGGCCGCGAAAGCAGGCTGCCTGAAGTGTGGGCGCTCGAAGGCGCGCCGCTACGGGTGGTGTGCCATTTCCAGAAAGGAATGCAAATGAGATTGAGAAGAGCGGGCGTACTATCCTCGGCGGTATTGGCTGTCTTATGTGCAGGGTGGGCGGCCGGCCCGGCCCCCCAAGCGGCCGATCCGGCTTTTCCCCAAACGAATGCCGGGAAATCCGACTCGTCCGCCGAAGTGCAGCAGTTGAAGGATCTGCTGGTGAAGCAGCAGCAGCAGATCGAGCAATTGAGCAAGGCGCTCGAAGAGCAACGGAAGATGCTGGAGAAAGTGGAGGCGAAGTCCGCGGCGGGCGATGCCGTGCCGCAGAAGACCACTCCGCCGGACCGGCTGCTGGCTTCGGGCACGCCGATGGTGGTGCCGTCTTCGGGGACGAGCTCGCCGAAAACGGACGCCCTCCCGCCGGCCCCGGCGCCCGCTCCGCAGCCGCTCACTTCGAGCAACCCGCTGCAGTTGCAGCTCGGCAACATCTCGATCATGCCGGTCGGGTTCATGGACGCGACGATGGTGTGGCGCAACGAGAACGCAGGCTCGGGGATCGGGACGAACTTCGGCAGCATTCCGTTCAGTAATGCGGTGCCGGGCGGAAAGCTTTCGGAGCTGCGCTTCAGCATCCAGAACTCGCGCCTGGGCTTCCGGGTGGACGGCAACTGGAAGGGCTGGCACTTCATCGGGTACAACGAGTTCGATTTTCTGGGCACGTCCGGGACCAACAACATCGGGGTGACCAATGGCGCGTTCGTGCCGCGCATCCGCCTGTACTGGATCGACACGCGAAAGGACAAGTTCGAGTTTTTGGCAGGCCAGACCTGGAGCATGCTGACGCCGGGCCGCAAGGGCATCTCGCCGCTGCCGAGCGACCTCTTCTACAGCCAGGTGATGGACGTGAACTACATCGCGGGCCTGACCTGGACGCGGCAGCTCGAGTTCCGCACGCTCTATCATCCGAGCAACACCGTTACGATGGGCCTGGCGCTCGAAGCTCCGAACCAGTATGGCGGCGGCTATGGCGGTGCGACATCGATCGTGACTCCGTCGGCGCTGACCGCGGTGCTCGGCTCGCAGTTGGACAACGGCACGGCGAGTTTCCTGAGCACGCCGAACGCGGCGCCGGATATCATCGCGAAGATCGCGTTCGACCCGAGCTCGCGCGCGCACATCGAATTCGCCGGTCTCGACCGGACGTTCCGCGTGGTGAACCCTACCACGCTCCAAAAATTCACCAAGGCGGGCGGCGGCGTTTCGGCCAACTTCAATTTCGAGGTCGCCAAGGGCCTCCGCTTGATCAGCAACAATTACTGGAGCGATGGCGGCGGCCGCTACCTGTTCGGCCAGGCGCCGGACGTGATCGTGCGGGCGGACGGCAGCATCAGCCCGGTGCACGCGGGCGGCATCAACGCGGGCTTCGAGTGGGCGGCGAGCCCGAAGGTGCAGCTTTGGGGCTACTACGGCGGCATCTATATCGGCCGGAATGTGGCGATCGACACCAACGGCAAGCCGGTGGGCTGGGGCTACTCGGGCTCCTCGAGCGGGATGAACCGGACGATCCAGGAAGCCACGTTCGGCCTGACGCATACGGCGTGGAAGGACCCGCGCTACGGCGCCCTGAGCTTCATTTACCAGTACGAATACGCGACGCGCAGCCCCTGGTACGTCGCGCTGGGGCAGCCGGCGAATGCGCACGATAACACCATCTACTTCAACATCCGGTACACGCTCCCCGGCGCGCCGCCGCCGGCGGAGAAGTAGGCAGCCCGGAAAGGAACCAAATGTGGGGCAGGCGATACGCTTGCCCTACGTATGTGTAAGAACCAATCGCGATGGCAACGATAAAATAAAAGGAGCAAAGTGATGAAGAAGTTGGGACTCTGTTTGGCGGCCGGCGTGGCAACGATTGCCGCGACGGCTCTCGGCGCGATGTCGATCACAGGCGCCGGAGCGACGTTTCCGTATCCCATCTACTCCAAGTGGTTCGCCGAGTATCATAAGCTGCACCCCGATGTCGAGATCAACTATCAGCCGATCGGCTCCGGCGGCGGGATCAAGAATGTCACCGACGGGACGGTGGAATTCGGCGCCAGCGACGGACCGATGAGCGAACAGCAGTTGAAGGAGTACAAGGAAAAGCACGGGTTCGAGATTCTGCACTTCCCGACGGTGCTGGGCGCCGTGGTGCCGACCTACAATCTTCCGGGGGTGAACGCGGAGTTAAACTTCACGCCGGAGGCGCTGGCCGGAATTTATCTGGGCAAGATCACGCAGTGGAATGACGCTGCGATCGCCAAGGCGAATCCAGGGGTGAAGCTTCCGGCCGCGGACATCGTGGTGGTGCACCGTTCGGACGGCAGCGGTACGACCTACTGCTGGACCGACTATCTCTCGAAGGTGAGCCCGGAATGGAAGCAGAAGGTGGGAACCAACACCTCCGTGAACTGGCCCGCGGGACTGGGCGGCGCGAAGAACGATGGCGTCGCGGGGCTCATCAAGCAGACGCCAAACTCGATCGGGTACGTGGAGTTGATTTACGCGATTCAGAACAAGCTGCCGTACGGCAAAGTGAAGAACGAGGCCGGGACCTTCGTGAAGGCGGACCTGGCGTCGGTGACGGCGGCGGCGGCCGGCGCGGCAGCGCACATGCCGGCGGACTTCCGGGTTTCGATTACCAACGCGCCGGGCAAGAACGCGTATCCGATCTCCACGTTTACCTGGCTGCTGGTCCCGAGCCAGATCAAAGATCCGGCAAAGCTCAAGACCGTGAAGGACTTCCTGGTCTGGATGCTCGGTCCGGGACAGAAGATGGCGGAGAACCTGGACTACGCCGAGCTGCCGGCGCCTGTGGTGGCACAGGAAAAGAAGGCGCTGGCGAAGATCCAGTAGCGGAGACTATGTCGAGCGTCCCACTAGCCGGCAAGGGTGCCCTGCCTTCGGGCAGGGCACGCGCTTTTTACCGCAGGCTGCGGGCGGGCGAAGAGCTGGCATATACGATGGCGGCGACGGCGGCGGCTTCGATCCTGGTGATCACGGCGCTGATCGTGATCGAGCTGTATTCGCAATCGGCGCTCTCCCGCTCGAAGTTCGGCTGGAGTTTTCTGGGAACCTCGGTATGGGACCCGGTCGCGGGGACTTTCGGCGCCCTGCCGTTCATTTACGGAACGGTCATCACCTCGATTTTTGCGCTGCTGATTGCGATTCCGTTGGGGCTGGGGTCGGCGATTTTTCTCTCCGAAATGGCGCCGGCGCGGATTTCGAATGCCTTGACCTTTCTGATCGAACTGCTGGCGGCGGTGCCCAGTGTGGTCTATGGACTGCTCGGGATCTTCGTGCTGGTGCCGTTCTTGCGCGAGACGCTGGTGCCGGGGCTCATCAAACCGGCGTTGGGAAGTCTGCCGGTTTTCCACGGACCGTTTTACGGGGTAAGCGTGTTCACCGCCGGGCTGGTGCTTTCGATCATGATCGTGCCGTTCATCATTTCGGTTTCGCGCGAAGTGCTGCTCGCGGTGGCGCGGGATCAGCGGGAGGCGTCGCTCGCGCTGGGCGCGAGCAAGTGGCAGACGGTGTGGAGGGTGGTACTGCCGAACGCGTTCACGGGAATCGTGGGTTCAATCTTTCTGGCGCTGGCGAGGGCCCTCGGCGAGACGATGGCGGTAACGATGGTGATCGGCAACACCCCGCAGATCAAGGCTTCGCTGCTGGCGCCGGGGTATACCATC
>Ga0070739_10002976_pt1 | contig 21723 bp, 22 predicted proteins | sample Coa_R1_7_FD_66445 | JGI IMG/M metagenome (GOLD analysis project Ga0070739, IMG submission 66445) | Surface soil microbial communities from Centralia Pennsylvania, which are recovering from an underground coalmine fire - Coalmine... | ecosystem: Environmental > Terrestrial > Soil > Unclassified ... | reverse complement strand
GGGCCCAGGGTTACGTGTTCGGTCCAGGCGATCGGGCGATCGAGCGCCGACAGGTTCTCCACCGTTTCCTCGATATTCAGGACGCCGCCCGGCGCGAGCCGCAGGCGGCGCTCGAAGGCCAGCTGGGCGACCGGCATGCGGCAGCGGCAGGTCATTTGGCCATCGCCGGCGCTGATTTCGTAAGGCACAATGGACGCCTCGCCGTGAACGGTCATACCGGCCGCGGCCTCCTCCGGTGAGGGGCCCCCGAATAAATCGAGGCACAGATTGTGGCCCATGATTCCGGACAGCAGCTTACTTTCCGCATCCGCGCCGTACTCGGGATGCGTTTCCAGAGCGTGCGTCGAGGGCTCGATGGAAGGCCACGGCGGAGTCCACAGCGGGTTGATGCCCGTTGGCTTGTGGAGGATCTCCGCGATATGGCCGCCCTCAACAGTGACGGTAACGCGGGTATCCTGGTCTTCAATCTTCCATGCGCGTCGGTTGCGGTATCGGATTTCGCCCATGTGGGTAGAAACAGATTATTATTTCACTGCAAGGATGGGGCGGAGAAGGTCTGGATCAACCGGGCGGCTACCGGCGGACCATCACTTCGCGCAGATTATCCCGTGTGACGTAGAACTTGATTGCGCCCCATTGCTGAAAAACCTTCTCGATGAGGCGATTGTTGAACACCTGCGCGGGCGCGCGCTCCCCCCGCGGAATGATGGTGACGGTGCGGGCGTTATTGATGCGGTAGTGATAGATCGGTACGGTGCGGGCCTTTTCGTTTCCGTGAAAAATGGCAAGCAGGTGCGCATCGGGGCGCATGATATGGTACAGCCGGTCCACCAGCGCCTGGAGTAACTCGGGGCCAAGAAACTGGAGCGTATCCCAGACCAGCGCCCCATCCACAGAACATTCCGGGAAATCGAATCCCTGATTGACGAATTCGTCGATGCGCTGCGGATCGGCCTGCCGCTCCAGCATTCCTTCGGCGGGTCCGAAGGCGTCATCCAGGCTGCGCAGTAAATCGTCGGCATACAGGCGGTGGCCCATTTCGGTTATAAAGCTGATGTTCGCCTGGCTCGCGCCGGCGAGGTCGATCAGGGACAGGTTCTCGCGGTCGCGGATGGAGGCGAAAAACTGATCCAGGCCGTTGCTGGTGCGTTGCTGTCCCGTGCCGGACGGCGCTGCCGGAGAACGACTCATTTCCGCCGGGACGCCCTCTATCGCTTCACTTCGGCGGCGTCGATCGAGGAGTCCGGTTCGGAAGGCGCCTGCAGCACGGTCTGGGAGGGAGCGTATCCGCTCTCTTTGTTCTCTTTGCGCGCCCGGCCGCCGCTCGCATCGGCGCGTACGATATCGATGCCGCCCTTGAAGAACGCGCCGTCCTCGATCATGATGCGCATGGTGCGAATGTCGCCGATGAGCCGCGCTTCGCGGCGGACCTCGGCTCGCTCGCCGGCCTCGATATTCCCGTACACCTGCCCGAGCACCACCACTTCCCGAGCCTTGAGCGTGGCCTTGACGCGCCCGTTCGGTCCGATGGTGACCTTGTGTTCGAGGGCTTCCACGGAGCCCTCCACCTCGCCGTCGATGGTGATGTCCTCACGGCTGTAGATCTGGCCCTTTATAGCCACAGATTTGCCGATCATAGCGGGGCCTCCGCGGGCGTAGTCTGTTTCGGGTATCCGCTGCGACGGTGGCGGCGCCACGGGAACCGGCTCGCGCGCCGCGGGAGGCGCCGGGGCGGGCGTCGAAACGGGCGCGGTATAAGACGTGCTGCCGGCAGCAGGCCGGGGCGGGTACTCTTCGTCTTTACGTTTATTCCACATGCTCGGGAAAACTCCTCGTGGTTGTTCTCATGTTACTACGCGGTTCCGCTCGCATTCGGCGGAACTCAAGTGCCCGCCGGGCCGTGTTCGGCCGATATCTCCGGCAACGGGTACTGGAACGTGCCGGCAAACACGTCCGCGAACACGGCCAGCAGTTCGTCGTGAATCAGGCCGTTATCGGCGGCCACGTGCGGTCCGCGAACGTTCACTGGTCCGCCGTTCATGTCGGAGGCGCGGCCTCCCGCTTCGGCGACAATGAGCACACCAGCGGACATGTCCCACGGATTCAGCCCAAACTCCCAGAACCCGTCCAGCCGTCCGCACGCCACCCACGCCAGATCGATGGCCGCCGCTCCGGCGCGGCGGATGCCGTGGGTCATCATCGCCAGCTGATAAAAGAAGTGTACGTTCAGGTTGCGATGTCTCTTGCGGCTCGGGAAGCCGGTTGCCAGCAGGGCGCTGTCGAGACGAGGTGCGCGGCTTACATGGATGCGCTCACCGTTGAGGAAGGCGCCTTCCCCTCGCGCGGCCTGAAAGAGCTCGTCGTGCACGGGGTCGAAGATGACGCCGGCAACCAGTTCGCCCGCGCGCTCCAGAGCGAGGGTGACGTTGTAGATCGGAAATCCGTGCGCAAAGTTGGTGGTGCCATCGAGGGGATCGACGTACCACCGAAACTCGGAAGCGTCGGTTTGATACCCACCGCCCTCCTCGGCCACGATGGCGTGCGTGGGGAAGCGCTTCCTCAGGTTTTCGACAATGAATCGCTCCGAGGCGCGATCCGCCTCGGTGACGATGTCGAACTCACCTTTGCTCTCGGCGCGAACATGGCGTTTGAAATACCCGGAGAGCAACGCCCCCGCGTCGCGCGCAATGCCAATCGCGGTATCGAGTTCCGGCGTCAACCCGCGCTACTCCTCCACCGTTTCGTACAGGTACTTGATATCGTGCTTGTAAACGAACAGGTTCGGGCCGTCGTCGCGGGTCAGGCGAATGAATGCCGCATCAAAGAACTCAATGCGCCCTGAGAGTTCGCTGTTATCGCTCAGGCGGATGCGCACGCGCACGCCGTTATCCGTAAGGCAGCGAAGATAATTGACTTCCTCGAATGTCTGCTCGGGCGCCCGCTGTTTGGATTTGCCGGCCATCGGGTGTCAGCGCTCGGAATCCTCATAATAGCCGCTGCGCGTGATGGGCCGCAATTCCGGGCGCGACAGCTTCACGGCAATGGAATGGAAAACTCCTGCTGTGGGCGGAATGGAGCGCGGGTAGTACCCGAGCAGATATTGCGTGCGCAGTTCGCGCAGGACGTCGCTGAAGGCGCGATCCAGCTCCGGTCCGGGAGCGGGCGTGAACACGCGCCCGCCGGTGCGCTGGGCCATGGTGGTGAGCGCATTCTCGCCGCCAACATTGCGGCCGGCGTCGTTGCGGATGGGGACCACCACAATGGGGTACAGCACGGCGTCGGCGCGCTGGGCCGCCTCCATGGCTTCATTGAAGCTCTTGCTGCTGACCGTGTCGTCGCCGTCGGTGACTATGATCATGACGTGGCGCCCTTCGCGATACTCCATCTCGCGCGCGGCATAAAAAATCGCATCGTAAAGGCATGTTCCGGCCTCGGACTTCAGGTGGCGCGCATCCCGCTCCAGGCTGGCCAGCTTACGGGTGTAGGAACCGTAGGTGACCTGCCAGTTGAAGGTGTAGAACGCAGCGGCGTCGCTCGGATTGCCTTCGCGAATGAGGGCGTTGAAGAAACGGACGACGGAATCACTCTCGGTTTTCAGTTCGATTCCCGTGGAGCCGCTGGTGTCGACCAGCATGGCGACGGAGAGCGGCTGCTCGGTCTGACGCTCGAAGACCGCGATCTCCTGACGCACGCCGTCGTCGAGCACGGTGAAATCCGAGCGATCCAGGCCGGTAACGATTCCTCCAGCGGCGTCTTTGACGGTAACCAGCAGGCGCACCAGCCGGACATTCACGCGGATGTCGGCCTGTTGCGCGGGCACGATACCGGCGCAGGCGAGCAGCACCGGGGCGGCGATCAGCGGCCAGCGACGGAGGAATCCCACTCGCCATCCACCCACACTTCACCGTCCGCGAAATGTTCTTTCTTCCAGATCGGCACGAGCCGTTTCAGGCGATTGATTCCTTCCAGCGCAGCGTCGAAAGCAGGCCGGCGATGCGGCGCCGAAACAACGACGGCGACGCTGGTTTCTCCCACGTTCATACGGCCCAGGCGGTGCACGAGGGCCACCCGGCCGACCGCGAATTCACGGACCAGACCGGCCCCGATTCCGGCGAGAACGCGAATCGCCATGGGTTCGTAGCATTCGTAGTCGAGGAACGAAGTGGGCCGGCCTTTGGTGTTGTTGCGCACCACGCCTTCGAAATTGACCACGGCGCCATCTTCGCCGCGGACCAGCGAACGGGCCAGCGCCGCCGCGTCGATGGGCTCACGAGTGAGGGCGAAAAGACAGCCAGGCGGGTCATCGACAACCGCATGCGTCCACTTGCCCGCCCCGCCGCTTACAGGCGGCAGCAGCGCGACCTCATCTCCGTCGGCGATGGAATCGCCGCGGGCGGCGAACGCCTGATTGCGAGCCATTACGATGCTTGCGCTCATCTGCCGCAGGCGCGGAAACAGCTGCGCGTAGTGATCGAAAATTGCGCCCAGAGTGGCGTTTTCGGGCATGTCGAGGCGATCTTCCGCCACGCCGGCGATGTCCCGGAGAACGCCGAAAAACAGTACTCTGACGCGCACGTCATGAATGTTAACAGACGGTTCCCGCGGTGGCCCGGTTCCTTGTTCGTTACCGATCAAGCGGTTGGCTGAGAGACAGATGCCGCGGCGCGAAATCGTCGACCGGCACGGCTCAGCAGGGGGTCCGCCCGGACAAACCCTGCCCACCATCAGGGAGAGGTCAGTACTGCCTGGTTTGGCGCAACAGCAGTGACATACGGTGCCAAATGACCGCCATTTTTCGCGTGCGTTTTCGCGGAGTTGGAACTATACTTCAGGTGGATTCATAACCTCCGGCGCGGTATGATCCCGCGCAGCGGCCTTATGGACAGGGAGGTGTTTATGTTTGACAGCCTCGACGAGCAAATGAAGGCCGATGACAATCGATCGGAATCCGCCAAGTCCCGCTACATGCGCTGGGCCGTGGGAGGCCTGGGCGGGCTGATCATTCTCGGCGCGCTTCTTTTCGGTGTGGCCCGATTCGCAGGCTAGTCTGCAGCTGTTTCCGACACCGGGGCGGCTGCGATCATCCGCATGACCGCTTTGACCTTTTCTGAGTATTCAGGACGCGGGTTGTAGGTCCCGAGGATCTGATCGGTGTTTTTGTGCCGGTAAAGCGGTGAATTGGCCAGCCGCGCCGCGACGGCGTGGATCCCTGCGCGAACCGAAGTGAAGGCCTTGTGGCAGTTGTCCCAACCAAAAACGTTGTTATTCCGATAGTCTTTCCCACCGCCGGACTCCACGAAAGCAATACCCGGCAGTAAGCGCCAATCGAGTCGATTGCGGTCCGCCGCAGCTACGAACTCGTCGGCTTCGGACGCCAGAGGGGACTTCTTCCGCTGGAAGAAGTGCTTCAATTTCAAGCATCTGTCATCTGCAAGCGCCTGTTTTGGCGGGTGCGGCTTATCCATCCGGGCCGTAATCGGCGCGGTGAGCAGACCGGCCACCATGGCAAAACGTTTTGCAGTGGAATTTGGCATTCCAGATTTTCCCTCCTGAAAGAGTGTAGATTGCGGATTAAAGCTTGCTAAGGCGATGAGAGTAAGAAAGGTTGCGCTCGGCGCGGCGGCCGGAGTCGCAGCCTTACTGCGGGATCACAAGACCGGCGGGGCAACTGAATGCATACGTCAGATTATACCAGACACGGATGCGGCTTTTTCCCAGCTAAGTACATGAAGGAATTGGGGTACTGCTCGTGGACGGCGATGCTGCGTTATGATCGAAGCTCCTGTGAACGACCACCCGATGGGCCTCTTCCATCCGGCGCGCGGCCTGTATCGCTTCTCGATCCTGGCGTTCGCGAGCCTGATGGCCTTCGGCAGTTACTTCGCCTATGACAGCGTTGGCGCGATCGAAACCACGCTGATCCAGGCCTTCCATACGAACCGGGCAGCGATTGGCTCGATGTACACGATGTACAGCGTGGCCGCAGTTTTCGCTGTGCTCGCGGGGGGAGTCCTGATCGACCGCGCCGGCGTGCGGCGGGCCAGCCTGATCATGTCGACGCTTGTGGTCGCCGGAGCCGCAATCGTCGCCTGGGCGCCAAATCTGGCGACCACGTACGCCGGACGAATCATCTTCGGCATGGGCTCAGAGTCGATGATTGTCGCGCAAAGCGCCATTGTGGCGCGATGGTTCACGGGCAAGGAACTGGCCCTCGGATTCGGAATCACACTGACCGTCAGCCGCCTTGGAACTTTGTTCTCCTTCAACACGGAGCAACTGCTGGCTGACCGTCTGGGATTCCGCGGGGCACTGTGGATCGCGGCCGGGCTGTGCCTGCTCAGCCTGGTAGCGAACTGGATTTACACCGAAATGGACCGCCACGCAGAGCCCATACTGAAGCTTCCGGCGGCAGGATCGGGGGACAAGATCCGGTGGTCGGATGTCGGCCGTTTCCCGGCATCCTACTGGTTTCTGGTGGCGATTTGCGTCACCTTTTATTCCGCGATTTTCCCGTTCACGGCGCTGTCCACCGACTTCTTTCACGACAAATGGGGACTGCCGATGGCCGCCGGCGAAGGACTCGGTTTCCTGGCCGGTGTGTTTTACAACATCACACACCTGTTCACCACGGCGCAGGGAACAACATCGATCATCATCACCGCGTCCATGTTCCTGGCGCCTTTTGCCGGTAACCTTGTGGACCGGATCGGGCGGCGCGCCACGCTGATGGTGCTCGGCTCCATTCTGATGGTGCCGGCGCATCTGATTCTGGGCCTGACCACCGTCTCGCCCGTTATCCCGATGATCGTGCTGGGCGCTGCGTTCGTGCTGGTGCCGGCCTGCGTTTGGCCCTGCGTGCCTCTCGTGGTGGATGAATCGCGCGTCGGTACGGCGTTCGGACTCATGACGGCATTTCAGAATATCGGTCTGGCCGTGTTCCCGCTGCTGAACGGATCGCTTCGCGACCAGACGCATGGATACACGGCGAGCCAGATCATGTTCGCGGCCCTCGGCGCCGCCGGCCTCGTATTCTCGGTCCTCCTGCTGCACTCGGACCGGCGCAGCGGGCACAAGCTGGAGCGGGCGCGCTAAGGGTGTGGGCTGAGGGAGCGGCCGGCGGCAAAGCCCGAGTGCGCTACTTTCTGCCGGCCGCTTCCACTGAATTCGTCGGATCCGCGCCGCGCCAGCTCACGTCGGCTGTGGGCCCGTAGACGGACGGCACGGGCCTGTCCATCAGCCGCAGGTAAACGGTGAGCTGGGTGCGGTGATGACAGGTGTGCAGGACGCGTCTCCAGAATACCCAGACGCGCTGCCGCTTCTCGCCAAAGAATGCGACATCCTCCAGCCACCAATCCTGGCTCTGCTGGGCAAAGAAGGCCAGCCGCCGCAGGGCCAGCTGGCGCATGCGGCGGCAGAACGCATCCACGGTTTGCTCGTCGGGGAGGACGACCGCGGGCGCGGGCTCGGGGACGGCCGCGAATTCAGCGAAGAACCGCCGTTCGCTCAGAAGCTGATGGCGCAGGATGCCCAGCACGGTCTCCGATTTCGGGTGGGGCCGGTACGGGAGGTCCGCGTCCGTGAAACATCGCCAGGTGGAAATGACCTTATTGGTCTCGCTGGCGTAGGTATCGATGAGGTGCTGGAACACCGCTTCGCGCGCACAGGGTATCTCGGCAGGAGAGATGGCGACGAATTCGTAGCGCATTGCCTATTGATAGCGCAGGGAAAACCCGCTCGAGAGTTGCTGGCCGGGCTTGGCGCCGGTGTTATCGCAGCAATGATACGCTCGTGGCCGGGAGTGGCGCATGCCGTATTCGGGAAAGCTGGCGATTCGCGCACTGACAAGCACTCCGGCATTTACCGCGACCGCGGTGCTGACGCTGATGCTCGGCGCGGGCCTGAACACGGCGATGTTCACCGTAGTCGATGCGCTGATGCTGCGGCCGGTATCGCTTCCGCAGCCGCAGGAACTCGCGCTGATTTATGTGACGAACAGCCGCTCGGGTGGAGGCCAGCGGCTTTTCGCCGACGACCGCACGGTGGAGCACTGGACCCAGTCGAACCGCTCCTTCGAGAGTATCGGCGGATATGCGCCGTGGAGGGTGAGCGTAACCGGCCAGGGCGCGCCCGAGCGTGCGGACGCGGTGGTCGTAGTGGGCGATCTGTTTCGGGTACTGCAGGTCAGGCCGGCGCTGGGCCGCATGTTCCGCCACGATGAAATCCGTAACGGAGCAAGCGCACGTGTCGCGCTTCTGTCGCACGCATACTGGCGCCGCCGATTTGGCGGGGACGCTGACATTCTCGGGCGAACCATGCGGCTGGACGGCAATCCTTACACGATCGTTGGCGTCATGCCCATCGGGTTCGCGCCCGTGCTGCCGCACATGCCGCGCCACGCAGACATCTGGACGACGACTGCCGTGGACTTTACGGCGCGGGGCCTGTACGGCGGCAGGGCGCCGGTCACCAGCTGCCAGGCGATCGGGCGCTTGCGGCGGGGAGTAACGACACGGCAGGCGCAGGCCGAGTTCGATGTCCTCGCGAAGGACCTGAACGCCGGTGGCGTCCGTTACTGGGGCGACGGCATCCGTATCGTGAAAGCCTCGGGGGCAGCGGTGGAGAACCTGCGGCCGGCGCTCCTTATGTTGTTCGCCGCCGTGGCCTGCGTCCTGCTGATCGCGTGCGCGAACATCGCGGGTTTAATGTGGTCGCGGCAGACAGGCCGCAGGCGCGAAACCGCGATTCGCGCGGCGCTGGGAGCGTCCCGCGGCCGCCTCGTTCGAGAAGCGCTGGCGGAGAGCGCGATCATCTCGATTACCGGAAGCGCGCTCGGCCTGGTGGCGGCGCACTGGCTGCTGCGGGCGCTCGAAGCACTGTCGCCGATCGGGTTCGACGAGCTGGGCGACGTTCACATGCACGGGACAGTGCTGCTGTTCGCCGCCGGCCTGTCGGTGGTGGATGCGCTGTTGTTCGGACTCGCGCCGGCGCTGTCCGGCTCGCGGCGAGATCTGAACGCGGCCTTGAAGGACGCGGCCACGGCCCCCCGGCGGGGCCTGTTTTCAACCCGGGCGTTGGTGACCAGCGCCGAGGTCGCCCTCGCGGCGGGGCTGCTGATCACCGCGGGCCTGCTTCTGAGGAGCTTCGTCGCCCTTCGCGCCGTGGATACCGGCTTCGAGACACAGCACCTCATTGCGGCCTCGCTGCCATTGCCGGAGAATACCCTGTCCTCGCCGGCGCGGCGGCTGCTCATACAGTCGCTCGCCGAGCGGCTACAGCAGTTACCTGGCGTGGAGTCGACAGGATTTACGAACTCCATGGCCATGTCCGGGTTGTTCATGATGAGCGGCTCTTTCACGATCGACGGCGCTTCCGCCGGCGCGCAACGCCCGGAAGCCAATCTGGTGGGGGTCACCGCCGGATATTTTCACGCAACGGGAATGCCGCTGCTGGCCGGCCGTTACTTTACCGACGAAGAGGCCCTGCGCGGCGACACGGTGATGATCAACGAAGCCGGCGCACGGCGATATTTCGGCGGCGCCAGGCAGGCTGTGGGCCGCCGCATCCGCGGGGATGCGTGTGCGTCGTGCGTCATCGCCGGCGTGGTGGGGAATCTCAGAAACTTCGGGCTGAAGAATGACACCGCGCCGGAGTTGTACGAGTCGCTGTTCACCATGCCCTGCCCTTCGCTCGATATCGCCGTTCGCACGTGGAGCGATCCGACGCGGCTCATCGAACCGTTGCGGAGAACGGTGGCGGCCGTGGCGCCGGAGCTTGCGCTCGAGCGCATCTCTGCAATACAGGAGGTCGTGGACGCGCAACTGGCGCAGCCGCGGTTCAACGCCTTCCTGATCGGGGTTTTCGCGGCGCTCGCTCTGCTGCTGGCGGCCGTCGGGGTGTTCGGCGTGACGGCATTGTGGGTCGGGCAACGCACGCGGGAAATCGGAGTGCGCATGTCTCTGGGCGCGGAGAGCCGGACCGTGCTGGGCATGGTGCTTCGACAAGCGCTGGCGACGGGCGCGGTGGGCATCGTTGCCGGAGCCGCCCTGGGACTGCTGGTAACGCGGCTGCTTCGCAGCGTTCTCTTCGGAGTCGGACCGAATGACCCGGCGACGTTCCTTGTGGTCGCCGCGGCCATGCTGGGGGTGATCGCAGCCGCGGCGTGGATTCCGGCGCGGCGCGCGGCGCGGGTGGATCCGATGGTCGCCCTGCGGGACGAGTGAACCTGACGGCCGGGCGATAATCGTGGCGAGGCTGTAATGACCCGTGTGCTTGGCGTCGCCCTGTTGTCCGTGCTGTTGAACGCGCAATCGAAACCCGCGGCGTACGTTCCTGCGGCCGGGAGTGTCGCCGAATCGATCGATCATTGGCAGAAAGAAACGAAGGTCGCTGTCGATGAGGATGCGCGCGCACAGATTGCGGACCAGGCTGGACAGCTGGACTGGTCGAAGGTCTTCGTTCCCGCGGAGCAGCACGACGGGGCGCTGGCCTGGACGAACGACATTGTGGTACGGGCCTATCTGTATTCGCTGCTGGATCGCGATCGCGCGCGCCAGAGCATCAAGAGAGCCGATGTTGCGGATCACACGCTTGCGAAATTCGCCGGGACTCTGAGGAATCAGCCGTTCGGGTTCGTCGAGTTTCTCTCTGCTCCGAGTGGCGGCGCCATCCGGCGCGATGGACAGGAGATCGGCCGAACGCCGATGGGCTTCATCGTCCCGGGCGATCCGCACACCTATGACATCGTGCTCTCGAAAGAGATCACCTGCGAAAGCACCATTCAGACGCGGCCCGGCACGACGGACCGCATGACCTGCCCGGAGTGAGCATCTCTGCCGCGGGCTTTCGTTCCCTTGAACGCGGAGGACCGCGGTGGTGGGGTCGATCCTTACCGCTCCGGCAAAGCCCAGGCGTACAGAACGCTGCCGGAAGCCTGGACCACGTACTGGCGGCCGTCCAGCTCGTAAGTCATGGGCGAGCATTCGATCGGACCGCCACCATAGACATGCCATAACGTTTTTCCCGTTTCGGCATCGAGGGCCAGCGCGTTGCCAGAAGTGTCGGCGGTGAACAGCAGGCCGCCGGCGGTGCTGAGAATACCCGCCACGCTTTCACCGTTGCCGATGTCTTTGGTCCAGCGGATTTTGCCGGTTTGATAATCGATGGCGCGGATCGATGAGTCGGCCCAGAGATCACGATCGCGGCCGGCCCAGCCTTCCGCCTTTCCGACGGTGGTGAGATAGAAGATGCTGTAGATGCGCCGGGCGACCACGTAGAACAGATTGGTGGCCGGATCGAAGCTGGGCGCCATCCAGTTGGTGGCGCCGTCAGAGCCGGGGGTCACAAGCGTGCCGTCGGGTCGTGGCTCCTTCGCCTTGCTGGGAATCGGCCGGCCGCGCGCGTCGATGCCGGCGGTCCAGTTGGTGTCGATGAACGGCGCGGTCAGCAGGTGCTCACCGGTACTGCGATCGAGCACGAAGAAGAAGCCGTTGCGGCTGGCCTGGGCCAGCAGTTTTCGCCGCGCGCCTTTCCAGTTGGCGTCGAAAAGCACCGGCGTTTGCACCGCGTCCCAGTCGTGAGTGTCGTGCGGCGAGGGTTGAAAATGCCACACCAGCTTACCGGTGTCGGGGTTCAGCGCGACGATGGTGCAGGTGTACAGATTGTCGCCCGGCCGCGCGTCACCGGCGAGCACGGGATTGGGATTGCCGGTTCCCCAGTAGAGCAGGTTCAGTGCGGGATCGTACGTGCCGGTCATCCAGGTCATGCCGCCGCCATGAGAGATGGCGTCGCTGTTCTTCGGCCATGTCTCCGAACCAGGCTCGCCGGGCTGCGGCTCGGTATTCCAGCGCCACTGCGTCGCGCCGGTTTCGGGATCGAGCGCGAGGAGATAACCGGGGACATCCGTGACATCGCCGGAGACTCCGGCGATGATGTGATTCTTCACTACCAGCGGCGCCATGGTGCTGAAGTAGCCCAGCTTCACGTCGGCGATCTGCTTTTTCCAGCGCTCGGTTCCATCTTTGGCGTTGAGGCAGACGAGATAGCAGTCCGGAGTTTCGAAATACAGCCAGTCCTTGTAGAGACCGACGCCACGGTGGCCGATGAGATCGCCGCCGTGATTGACATATTCGTAATGCCAGATTTGCCGGCCGGTGCGCGCATCCACAGCCCATACGTTGTTCGGAACGGTGAAGTACAGGACGCCGCCGAGCAGGATCGGCGTCGACTTGATGATGGACGACCGCGCCTGGAAACCCCATGCCAGGGTGAGCGATGAGACGGTGTCGCGATTGATCTGGCGCAGCTCGCTGTAGCGCCGGCCGGTGTAGTCGCCGTTGTAGGTGGGCCAGACGTCGGGTGTTGGATGGAGCAGTGACTGCGGGTTGAGGTCCTGAGCGGCCGCGCAGACAACGAGCGCAAACACGAACGGAAAAAGTGGCGCGCGCATCAGCGGCCCTCCTTCGCGGCAGGACCGGTCAGCGTAGCCAGATACGCGAATATATCGTGCACGTTCTGGTCGGTGTAGTGGAAGAGCAGTTCACGGTGCGCGGCGAGCGGGTCGTTGATTTCGGCGCGCACGCGCCGCCGATCAAAGGAATGGTAAAAGCCGGCGGAGTCACGCAGGGCGATACTGAACTCGTCTTCGTGAAGCACGCGCCCGCGCACGGTTTCGCCGTTTTGCAAAGTGACCACGGCGGTTCGCAGGTCGTGCTCGGGCGAGAGGAACGCGGCTTCCAGGTCGATGGATTTGTATTTCGATGCGATTCCCGCCAGATCGCCGGTCGCGGAATGGCACGAAGCGCAATGGGTGTCGAAGTACCGCCGGCCGTCCGCGGCGTCGCCGGTGAGCAGCCGCTGCATGGCGTAGTTGGAGGGCACTTCGGCGCTCTCGAGCCCGGCCTGAACCTGGGAGTGCAGGAACGCGGTGATGGCTTCGATATCGGCGTCGGGCATCGGGAAGGCGGGCATGCCTTTATCCGGCCGACCGTTCCGGATCACGGGGCCTATGCCTTCGCCCTTTTCGTCACGCAGGACGACGGGGGAGCGGACCAGGTCGGGCGCGCGATTACCGCGGGCGTCGTTGCCGTGGCAAAAACCGCAGCGCTGGACGAACATGGCGCGGCCGCGGCTGGCGAGCTCTTTATTGATTGCGGGCTTCTCCTGAGCGCATGCTCCTGCAATGCACACAAGAATGGCGGGAATGAACGTACGCATTGGTGGGACTGTGGGTGATTTTACCGCGGCCCCGCGCGCGGACTGCGAAAATGAGGGACATGGCCGACGAGCAGGCGCCTTTCCGCGGCATTCGACGGCTGCTGCCGTTCACCTCCATCGCCCTGCTGATCGCTCTGGTGTATGTGGGTTGGGTTTTCTTCGCGCGGTGGCAGGCGAACCGCGATGCCGACCGAGCGCGGCGTGAGAAGGTGGCCCAACGGGATCGCGCTGTTTTGCAGCAGATCGGGGGCAGCGAGCTGAAGATCGTCAGCTTTACCGCAACGCCGGCCGCGGTGCGAGCGGGCGAGCGCGTGGCGCTCTGTTACGGCGTGAACAACGCAAAAACCGTGCGTATCGATCCTGCCGTGCAGGGCGTCTGGCCGGCGCTAAGCCGCTGTGTCGACGTGCATCCGCGTCGCAGCACCGAGTACACGATAACCGCCGAGGACGCAGCGGGCCACAGCGCGTCGGAGAAGCTTACCGTCGTGGTCAGGTGACCGGGGTCCGCTACAATCGAGGCGCATGAGGATCGTCATCGACACGGCGGCGCGAACGCTGACCACCGCCGAGGCCGGCGCCGAACAGACGCACGGACTCTACACTCCGGGCGCGTTCGATGTCTTGACGCGGGAATGGACGCGGGTCGGCTGGAGCTTGCGTTACTACGCGAACTTCGCCTGGTTCGGGCTGCCCGTGCTGCAGATGCCGGAAGATCTGATGCGCGTTCAGGAGGTGATTTATCGCCTTCGCCCCGATGTCATCATCGAAACGGGGGTATGGCGTGGAGGCTCGCTGACGTTTTATGCATCGCTTTGCGAGGCGCTTGGCAACGGCCGGGTGATCGGCATTGACAAGTTCATTCGGCCGGAGGACGAGCGGGCCATCGCGGCGCACCGTCTGAGCGCGAGAATCCGCGTGATCGAGGGCGACTCGACGTCGCCGGACGTCGTGCAGCGCGTCCGCGAAGGGATCGGCCCCGGGGAGTCCGTCCTGATAGTCCTCGATTCGGCCCACGACAAGGACCATGTGGATCGCGAGCTGGAATGTTGGTGTCCGCTGGTCACGCCGGGGTCGTATATCGTCGTCGCCGATGGGGTCATGCGCGATCTCGCCGATGTGCCCGGTGGCGAGCCGCAGTGGATCCACGACAATCCTTATGCTGCTGCCGTGGAATTTGCCGCACGCCACCCGGAGTTCGTCCACGAGGAGCCGCGCTGGCTGACCGATGAGCCCGGCCTGCCGCGCGCGGCAACCTATTGGCCCGCCGGCTGGCTCAGGCGGGTGCGCTGACGGCGGAAGCCGAAATGCACGGTATGTGCAGCAACCCGTAAACCGGGCCCGCGGGCAGCACGCGCAACGGCGCCGCGTTTTCCACCATGTCGCAGAGGCGGAAGTCCTCCAGCGTGCCATCGGCGACGGCGGGGGTGAACGTGTACCAGCCGGGGCGCAGTGCGGGCAGGTGGAGATGAAAATCGAGCGTGTGCACGTCGCCGGGCGCCATGGCGGGCAGCTCCATATCTTCGCGTCGTGTGTTCGTGCCGGAAAGGTCGGAGCCAAATTCGGTGCGCATTTGCACGCCGATAACCGGGGCCTCGATTGCTTCGCGCGCACGCACGCTGACGCGGGCCACCACGCTGCAGGGCGTCACGGCTTCGCTGAGATCGCGCCCGTACTCATCGACAATCGCGATGCCCAGCACTTCCGCGCGCCGGTCGCCGTGGCGATGCGTTCCCTCAGGAAGCGATTCGATCACCTGCGCCGGGCGGAGCGCGCCGGTGGTGGAGCGGACTGCGCGGTCATGTTCGTGCTGCCGACGGCGGGAGTCCTTTTCGAGAAGCGCCGCGGTGTAACGCAGTGAGACCTCCCGGGCGTCTCCGATTTCCACCACGCGCCCGCGCTCCAGCCATATGGCGCGGTGGCCGATGGCGCGCACGTCACCGGTGTCGTGGGTAACGTAGACGATGGTTACACCGCGGGCGCGCATTTCGTGAATGCGGCGCATGCAGCGCTGGCGAAAGCCGATGTCTCCCACAGCGAGAGCTTCGTCGACGATCAGGATGTCCGGGTCGAGGTGCACAGCCACGGCAAAGGCCAGGCGGACCACCATGCCGCTGGAATAGGTGCGCACCGGCTGCTCCAGGAAATCGCCGATGGCGGCGAATCGCGCGATGTTGTCGAGCCGACGGTCGATGTCCGCGGTGGATAGCCCCAGAATGGCCCCGTTCAGGTACACGTTCTCCCGTCCGCTGAACTCCGGGTTGAATCCGGAACCGAGCTCCAGAAGGGCGGTGACACGCCCCCGCACGGCCACCTCACCCGATGACGGCTCCATGATCCCGGCCAGAATCTGCAGCAGCGTGCTTTTTCCTGAGCCATTCTCACCGACGATGCAGAACGTCTCCCCACGCTCGATGGCGAAACTGACGTCATCGAGCGCGAGGTGCTCGGTGTGGCGTTTGCGAACAGTGAGCAGCTCCTTGAGCCGATCGCCAGGACGGGGGTAGAGGCGGTACGCCTTGGTGAGGTGATCGGCCTCGATGATGGACGGCACTGCCTCGATTATTGCAAGGCAGCGCATTCGCGACCGAGGGTGCGGAGGCGTAGGGACAAACCCTCGAGGGTGGTATGCCGCTTCTGCCGGCCAGCATATGTTGTACCCGTTGCGCGATACCGATCAACAACACGTGCGAAAAGAGTGAGCACTTGCCTCCTGATAAGCACTTCTCTACAGAAAGGACAAGACCGCTCGACGAATTCTGGACAAAATCGGTCGCGCGGAACAGAAACTGGATGTCTATTCGAGAACAGAATGTCAAAACTGCGTCCGCTGTACTGGGGCGCAACCGCCGGCCGGCGCCGGGCGGCAGCATGCGGTCAGCGATCTGTCCCGAGCTCGCCCGATTGGTGAGTGCGATCGAGGAAGGACGCCTCGGCGAGCGTGCTGATGCCGATGCCGCGCCACCAGAGCAGCGTCCAACGCTGCTCGCGGCGAACCGGATCGTGGACGCTCTTACGAGACCTCTTAACACCGTCGCCGCGCGGGCCGCCGAGCTTGGCAACGGCGTAGTCCCGGAAGCGATTGTCGATGCATGGCCAGGAGATCTCAACGGGGTCCGAAACGCGGTGAACGCCTGCATCGAACAGTGCGGGGCCATCGTTGCCGAAACCGGGCGCATGTGGGAGGAGCAGAATCGCGGTGAGATCGACGCAGCCATGCCAGTCGACCGGTTTCCGGGCGCCTGGCGGACCATGTCCCGGCAGATGAACGAGATGGTGGCCGGCCATGTGTCCGTAAAACGCAAGGCGATGGCGTGCGTGGATGAGTTCTCGAAGGGCAACTTCGAGGCGCCGCTGGAGCAGTTTCAGGGCAAGCGCGCCTTCATCAACGAGAGCATCGAGCGTCTGCGCACCAACCTCAAGCGGCTCATCCAGGAGATGGAACACATGGCGGATGAGCATAACAAGGGCGACATTGATGTGTTCATCCCCGCGGAACGCTTTGAGGGCTCCTTCCGGGCTGTGGCCCAGGGCATCAACGACATGGTTACGGGGCACATCGCGGTGAAAAAGAAGGCCATGGCGTGCGTGGACGAGTTTTCGAAGGGCAACTTCGACGCGTCTTTGGAGCAGTTCCCCGGCAAAAAGGCCTTCATCAACGACACGATTGAGCGCCTGCGGGCCAACGTCAAACGGTTCATCGAAGAGATGAACCGCATGTCCGACGAGCACAACAAAGGCGACATCGATGTGGCGATTCCCGCGGACGTTTTCCAGGGAGCGTTCCGGACCATGGCCCGCGGTGTGAACGAGATGGTTGCCGGCCACATTCAGGTGAAGAAAAAAGCCATGGCCTGCATTGCCGAATTTGGCCGGGGGAACTTCGAAGCGCCCCTGGAGCGGTTCCCAGGCAAGAAGGCGTTCATCAATGAGACCATCGAAACCGTAAGAGCCAACCTCACGTCGCTGATCGCCGACATGGACGTGCTGGCGGGGGCGGCCCGGGATGGCAAGCTCGCCACGCGAGCCGACGCGGCGAAGCACGGCGGCGACTTCCGGCGTATCGTCGATGGAGTCAATCAGACGCTGGATGCGGTCATCGGTCCTCTGAACGTTTCGGCTGATTACGTAGACCGCATCTCCAAAGGAGATATTCCTCCCAAGATCACGGATAACTACAACGGCGACTTCAACACTATCAAGCAGAACCTGAACATCCTCATCGAGGCGATGGACAACATCGCTTCCGCGGCGGAACAGATTGCGAAGGGCGATCTGACCGTTCACCTGCGCGAGCGCTCTCCTCAGGACAAGCTGATGCAGGCGCTCACGGCGATGGTCGCGAGTCTGACGAAAGTGGTGCTGGAGATCAAAACCGTCGCGAACGAGGTCTCCAACGGGAGCCAGTCGATGAGTTCCGCCAGCAGCGAGCTCTCGCAGGGCGCCAACACGCAGGCAGCCTCAGCCGAGGAAGCCTCATCCTCCATGGAGGAAATGGTCTCCAACATCCGGCAAAATGCCGACAACGCTCTGCAGACGGAGAAGATCGCGACGCGTTCGGCGGAAGATGCCAAAGAAGGGGGCCGTTCGGTCGCCGACGCCGTCAACGCGATGAAGGAGATCGCCAACAAGATCTCCATCATCGAGGAGATCGCGCGGCAGACCAACATGCTTGCGCTCAACGCCGCAATCGAGGCAGCACGCGCCGGCGAACACGGAAAAGGGTTCGCCGTGGTCGCAGCCGAAGTCAGAAAGCTCGCCGAACGAAGCCAGAAGGCCGCGGGCGAGATCAACCAGCTCTCGGCTTCCACCGTCAAGGTCGCCGAGAAGGCTGGGGAGATGCTGGAGAAGCTGGTGCCGAATATCCAGAAGACCGCCGACCTCGTAAAGGAGATCAGCGCCGCAAGCAATGAGCAAAACACCGGCGCCGAGCAGATCAATACCGCGCTGCAGCAGCTGCAGATCGTCATCCAGCAGAATGCGTCCGCCGCGGAGGAGATGGCCTCCACCAGCGAAGAGCTCTCCGGTCAGGCGGAGGGCCTTACCGCGACCATTAACTTCTTCGATGTCGGCGACAACTCCGCTCAGAACCGCGTGGGCAGATTCGCCGCCGAGAAAAAGACCGCGCAGCGGCCGACCGCGAAAGCGGAGTCCAGGCCCAACGGAGCTCACGGCGCGGCGGCTCCGGCGGGCGCCAAGAAGAACGGCAAAGGTGGGGGATTCGCGCTGAGTCTCGCATCGCGTCACGACAAGCTGGACGAGGATTTCGAGAGATACTGATCCGCGCTGGACGGGCTTCGCGCTCTGCGCGCGAGGCCCGGCCTGGAGGCAAATATGAGCGTAGATGCAATCACCGAGACGAGACAATATCTCACCTTCAAGCTGGACAACGAGGTCTTCGCACTGGACGTGGCGACGGTCCGCGAGGTCCTCGATTTCACCAACGTGACCCGCGTTCCCAGGACTCCGGAGTTCATGCGCGGCGTTATCAATCTGCGCGGCAGCGTGGTCCCGGTCGTAGACCTGCGCCTCGCCTTCGGGATGTCGGGGACGGAGAAAACCGTGAACACCTGCATCATTGTGATGGAGGTGCGGCTGGAGGGCGAGACGACCGTAATCGGCGCCCTGGCCGACTCCGTCGAGGAAGTCATTGATCTGGAGCCCGATCAGATCGAGCCAGCCCCGCGCATTGGCACGTCCATTCGCACCGACTTCATCCGCGGCATGGGCAAACGGGAGTCCGGGTTCCTGATGATCCTCGACATCGATCGCGTATTCTCGGCCGACCAGTTGCTCGAGCTGAGAGGTTCGGCCCCGGTCGCGGCGTGAAGCCGCAGACGCCAACCTGCAGCAGACCCGGCATGGCGCGTGCCGTCGATACCATCTCGGAGCGCGATTTCCGCAGACTGACCCAGCTGATCGGTTCAGAGTGCGGCATCGCGCTCGCACCCGCCAAGAGGATTACGCTCGAGAGCCGGCTGCGAAAGCGCGTGCGGGTGCTTGGGCTGCCATCGCTTACGGCTTACTGCGACTACATTCACACCGACAAGGGCCGGGAAAGAGAGTGGCCGGGATTCATCGACGCGATCACCACGCACAAAACCGACTTCTTTCGCGAGCCCTCGCATTTCGAATACCTGGTTGCGCAGGTGATTCCCGAACTGGCCCGTGGCGGCGCCGGAGTGCACCGGCCTGTGCTCATCTGGAGCGCGGCGTGTTCCACGGGTGAGGAGCCCTGGACGGTGGCGATGGTCCTGAGCCACGCGGTCAGCGGCGATCACGGCTGCCGGTTCCGAATCTGGGCAACGGATATTTCCATTCCCGTGCTGGAGACGGCGCGGCGGGCGGTATACCGCGAGAGCGTGATCGATCCTGTTCCCGAGGCTTTTCGCCGCCGCTACCTGCTGCGCAGCCGGAATCGCCACGCGGGCGTCGTCCGGATCGCGCCGGAGATCCGTGCGCTGGTTGAATTCCGGCAGCTTAATCTCATGGACGAGGATTACGGGTTCGCCGAGCCGCTGGATATCGTGTTCTGCCGCAATGTGATGATTTACTTCGAACGCAGGATCCAGGAGCGCGTGCTGAACCGAATCGCGATGAACCTGCGCCGCGGCGGATTTCTACTGATGGGCCACTCGGAATCCCTGAATGGTCTCGATCTGCCGCTGATTCAGGTAGCCCCGGCCGTATACCGGAGAGCCAATGGCTGACGACAGCGGCGAAACCGTATTCCTTCATCCGGGTGAGCTCTTTAGCGGCCGAATGCCTACGCGGGTCAAGACCATCCTCGGATCGTGCGTGGCAATCACCGTCCGCGACCGGAGGCTCGGACTGGCCGCCATGGCGCACTGCCTTCTGCCGGAGGCCGGCGTCGATGCGGACACGCTCCCCGCACCGGAGGCATTCCGGTTTGTCGACACGACGATCGATCTGCTGCTGCGCGCATTTTCCCGGCAAGGCGCCCGGTTCGGTGATCTCGAGATCAAGCTCTTCGGAGGAGCCGATGCTCTGAACCTCGACCCTCAGTGCCCGTTCGGGGTGGGCGGCCGGAATGTCGAGGCCGCGCTCGACGCACTGGCCGCCCGTGGACTCGCTCCCAAAGCCAGTGGCGTCGGAGGCACGCGGGGCCGCGCCATCGAGTTTGACACGGGAACGGGCGAGGTCCTCGTCCGCCTGCTGCCCCGCGAATCCCGTGAGGAATTCCGGTGACACCAATCCGCGTGCTCATCGTTGACGATTCGGCGCTGGTTCGACAGACGCTCAGCGACGTTCTGCGCTCCGACCCGGAAATCGAGATCATGGCTACCGCCGGAGACCCGTTTATCGCCGCGGAGCGGATTCGCGAACGGGTCCCGGACGTGATCCTGCTGGACGTGGAGATGCCGCGAATGGATGGCATCACGTTCCTGCAGACGATCATGAGCCAGCATCCCATTCCCGTGGTGATCTGCTCGTCCCTGTCCGAGCGGGGGTCCGAGACAGCGTTACGGGCTCTGGAATACGGGGCCGTCGATATCGTTACGAAACCAAAGCTGGCAACCCATCAGTTTCTTCGTGAGTCGCGGCAAATGCTGTGCGATGTCGTCAGGGCGGCCAGCACTGCGCGGATGCGGGTCATTCAGCAGGTCGGGCCGGCCCTGACCGCCGATGCCGTGCTCTCGCCGGCATCCTGCTCGGCGATGGCGCGCACGACGGAGAAGGTGGTACTGATCGGAGCTTCTACTGGCGGAACCGAAGCGTTGCGCGTTCTCCTCCAGGCGATGCCCGCGGATGCCCCGGGAACCGTCATCGTCCAGCACATGCCGGAGAAGTTCACGACGGCATTCGCGGCGCGCCTCGATGGCCTCTGTGCGGTGAACGTCAGAGAGGCGGAGAACGGAGACACCGTGCTCCGCGGCCACGCGCTGATCGCCGCCGGCAATCGCCACCTGCTGCTGAAGCGGAGCGGGGCCCGCTATTTGGTCGAGGTTCGGGATGGCCCGCCGGTGCGCCGGCATCGTCCCTCCGTAGACGTGCTGTTCCGCTCCGGGGCGCGATATGCCGGCCGCAACGCGGTTGGAGTTCTGATGACAGGCATGGGGGACGATGGGGCGCGCGGACTGCTCGAACTAAAGCAGGCTGGCGCGTACACCATAGCGCAGGACGAGGCCACCTGCGTGGTCTTTGGAATGCCCAGGGAGGCCATCCGGCTGGGCGCCGCGGCGCGTGTGCTGCCCCTGCCGGCGATTGCCGCCGCCATGCTGGAGGCGTGTGAGTGAACGCAGAGGGCGCGATGAGCGTTGACGTTACAGATCTGGAGATTCGCCAGGTGCAGGAACAGGAGGCTCGAGTCCTGTACGCGTCCGGAGAGCTGTCCATCACCACCGCCGAACAACTGCGCGCGGCGCTGCTGGAGAACCTTCAGGCGGACACGGTCACAATACTGAATCTCGCGGCGATACAGAGGATCGATTTGCCGGGCCTGCAACTGCTGTGTTCCGCCCACCGCACTTCCTTACAACGGGGCCTTCTGCT
>Ga0070739_10002975_pt1 | contig 21748 bp, 19 predicted proteins | sample Coa_R1_7_FD_66445 | JGI IMG/M metagenome (GOLD analysis project Ga0070739, IMG submission 66445) | Surface soil microbial communities from Centralia Pennsylvania, which are recovering from an underground coalmine fire - Coalmine... | ecosystem: Environmental > Terrestrial > Soil > Unclassified ... | reverse complement strand
GCTGGTGGTCGAAGGCGCTCGACCCCTCGCAGACCAGCTTCTGGGGCGACGAGGACCAGCAGGTCGACCTGAACGACACCCTTGCCGCCAACCCCGGGCAGAGCTTCGACCGCTTCGCGCTCTTCCCCCGCGACGTCGCCTACACCGACAACCGGGCTCGCGTGTTGCTGCCATATCTGACCAAAGCGCTGCAGGGCGACAGCGATCCGCGCCTGCAGGCGATGCTCGGCTACCTGCAGTCCTGGAATGCCCAGCGCGTCGACGCCAACGGCGACGGCCAGTACGACACGCCGGCCGTGGTGTTCTTCGACCGTTTCATGCAGCGCCTGCTCACACTCGGCCTCGACCCCACCATCGGTGACGCCGACACCCTGCTGCTCACCGGCATGACCGCCTGCGGCGGCACCGGGCGCTGCATGGTGAGCGTCGACAACCTCGCCGCGCCGACGCTGAAGTTCGAGCTCAACACCGAGCAGACGCTGCTCGCCGCGCTTCGCGGCGAGACGCAGTGGGACTGGTTCGGCTCCTCCGGCGGCGCCACCGCGGTCCTGCGCGCGGCAGCGCTCGCCGCCGCCGACGAGCTGACCAAGGAGCAGGGCGGCGACCCGTCGAAGTGGAACGAGACCGTGGAGCAGGGCGCCTTCAGCGCCCAGGGCGCCGGCAGCGCCGCCAATCTCTCGCCGCTCCCCGACCGCGGCAGCTACGGCCAGGTGGTGGAAGCCCTGGCGACCTCCGGCGGTGTCCGCGCCGCGGCTCAGAGCGCCGGGAATTCCTCCCTGGGCGCCTCCGCGGTCGGTCTCGTGAACACCGCGGCAGCCCCACCGGGCGGGGCGGCGGGCGCGGTGCCGGCGTTCGCCGTCCTGACGGGCATCGTCCTTCTCCTCCGGAGGCGTCGCCGGGCCCCCTGACCGCGTCGCTCGGTAGGATGCGCCCCAGATGACCCAGCAGACGGTGCAGATCCCCCTGGAGCGCATCCTGGTCGTCGCCGCGCACCCCGACGACGTCGACTTCGGTGCCGCCGCCAGCATCGCGGCCTGGACCGCCGCCGGTGTGCAGGTCTCCTACTGCATCGTCACCGACGGCGACGCGGGCGGCTTCGACGAAGGCATGACCCGCGCCGGCATGGCCAAGCTGCGCCGCGAGGAGCAGACCACCGCGGCGTCGAAGGTCGGCGTCAGCGACCTGCACTTCCTCGGCCATCCCGACGGACGGCTCGTCGCCAGCATCGAGCTGCGCCGCGACATCGCCCGGGTGATCCGGCAGGTCCGCCCGCAGCGCGTCGTCGCCCAGTCGCCGGTGCGCAACTTCCAGCGCATCTTCGCCAGCCACCCCGACCACCTCGCCTGCGGCGAGGCGACGCTCTGCGCGGTCTACCCCGACGCGCGCAACCCCTTCGCGCACCCGGAGCTCCTCGAGGAGGGATGGAAGGAGCACGTGGTGCCCGAGGTGTGGCTGATGGGCGGTCCGGATCCCGACGCCGTCGTCGACGTCACCGACACCTTCGACCGCAAGGTGGCGGCGCTGCGCAGCCACGTCTCCCAGGTGGGCCACCGCCACGACCTCGAGGAGATGCTGCGCGGCTGGATGTCGGCCACCGCGCAGTCGCACGGGCTGCCCGAGGGCCGGCTCGCCGAAGCCTTCCGCATCGTCCCCACCGCCTAGGAGCACCCCACATGCCCGCAGCACTGACGCAGACCGCCGCCCTCGCCGGCGCCGCCGACACCGGCAGCTTCCTGGCCGCGCGCCGCCAGCTCTTCCGCACCGCGCCGCAGCGCGCCGCCGGCAGCGTGGCGGCGCTCGGGCTGTGGCTCGCCGTGGCCGCGTCGTCGAAGCGCGACCGCGGCGGCCGGGCCAGCGGGCGCACCCTGGCGCTGGCGTCGGTGAACGCAGCGGGGCAGCTCGCCATGCTCGGCGTGCATCTCAAGCACCGCATCGCCGGGCCGCGCGTCTGGGTCGGCGCCGCCCTCGGCAGTGCCGCGCTGGCCGGGGCCGTCGCCTCCCGCTAGCCGGCCCGGCCCCGCCGCCTGCTGCGCCGGCGCAGCGCCACCCAGCCACCGAGCAGCCCCGCCGTCGCGGCCATCCCCGCCGGGCGCAGCGCGCCCTCCGCGGCCGACGTGTTGGGGAGGGCCCTGGCCGTGGTCGGGCTGCTCGACGTCACCGTGCTCGCCGAGACCTGGTGCGCGGCGGGGAAGTCGTACTCCCACACGCCCATGCCGTAGGTGGCGGCGAAGAGCCGGTTGGGGTTGCCGGGCTGGAGCTGGACGGTGGCCATGTGGGTCACCGGCAGCTGCGTGCCGCCGAGCAGCGACCAGCTCCCGCCGCTGAGGTCGCGGCTCATGTAGACGCCGGTGTTGGTGGAGACGATGAGCTGATTGCCGCGCACGATCACCCAGTCGGCGGGGGCGTCGGGAAGGTTGGCGGAGATGTCGGTGAAGTGCTCGCCGGCGTCGGTCGACATGAACACGTGGCCGCTGCCCAGCTTCGCCGTCGAGTCGCCGAGCACGCCGGGCTGGCGGTACTCGACCGACGTCGGCAGGTAGTCGGCCAGGGTGACGAACACCGTGCTCGGGCTGGCCGGGTCCATGCGCACGGATGTGACGTAGCGCTGCGGCAGGCCCGCGGCGGTGGCGACGTGCCAGCCGTTGCCGGTCATCTTCTGCGGCGGCGCGCTGCCGCCGACGTTGGTGGCGATGCCGCTCTGGAAGTTGGCGACCGTGGAGGGGACGTAGCAGGGCTCGCAGAAGCCGACGTAGGCGTCGTCCCCGCGCACGTCGACGGCGGTGGTCGAGTCGTTGTTGCCGTCGGGCGCGGCGGGCAGGTTGTACACGACGGTCCAGTCGGTCGACGCCGTCGGGCTGGGCGCGCCGCTCAGCGTCGGGTTGACCGTGGTGTTGGGGCCGGACACCGTCTCCTGGATGTCGTTGCCCGCCGTGATCAGGTGGTTGGCGTCGGTGGGATCCATGGCGAACGGCGTGGCGAACTGCGGCGAGGTGAGGCCCGGGTTGATGTTGGTCCAGGTGTGGCCGCCGTCGGTGGAGACGCTCATGTTGCCGGCCGTGTACTCCTCGTAGACCACCTTGCTGTTGGCGGGATCGGTGGCGCTGTAGAAGGCGTCGCCGCCGAAGACCTCGACCATGCGGCCGGTGGGCTCGATGCGCACCTCGCCGTTGTCCTGCAGGCCGGTGTAGACGGTGCCGTCGCCGGACACGGCGAGGTCGTAGTTGAGCGTGGTCGGCAGGTCGAGGTTGTCGCCCTTGGCCCAGCCGTTGTTGGCGAAGTCCTGGCTCGCCGCCACGTGCTGCGAGAACACGCCGCCGTCGTCACCGGCGAAGTAGGTGACCCCGCCGCTGCCGTCGGGGACGAAGATGCCGCGATGCTGGTCGGGGTGCGTGGTCGTCGGCGCGTCGTTCTGCGTCGGGCAGGGGAGCTGCCCGGTGTCGACAGGGCCGACGGTGAGGTTCTCGGTGGCGGGGCAGAAGTTGCCGCCGAAGTAGCGTCCGATGGTCCTGGGCACCACGATGCCGCTGGGGTTGCTGTTGGCAGGATCGTCGAGGTTGATCTCCCACAGCTCCTCGAGGCCGAAGATGATGCGCGTCGGCGTGCCGTCCGCGGCGGTGGCGGTGGGGTCGATGCGGATGTAGTTGTTGTAGAACGCCTGCACGCCGGGCGCGTAGCTGGCGCCGACGACCGGGACCGGCGTGGTGAGCAGCAGGCACTGGTCGGTGGAGGTCACCGGGCAGGACACGCCGAGGGTCTCGGCGGGCGGCAGCTTGGCGTGCCAGGTCTTGCCGAAGTCGGTGGACTCGTAGATGTTGTCGAGCAGCGTGTTGTAGCAGTGCGCGGTTCCGCACAGGCCCTCGGGCGCGCCCTTCGGCGGGTCGACGACGGGGAAGTTGCCGTTCTCCTTCTGCGCGTCCTCGACCATCGCCCAGACGACGTCGTGGTTCTGGCCGGCGCCGGTGGCGGCGCTCAGGCTGACCCGCCCGATGTGCGACTGCGCCGTGAAGCCGTTGCTCGACGCGTTGGTGTTGGTGAAGCTGCCGGGCGCGCCGGTCGGCGAGGTGTAGAGGCCGTTGCCGAGCGAGTTGTACCAACCCTGCGAGGTGTGGTGCATGCCGCGCTCCCAGCCCACCGCCGCCAGCACCTCGCCACCCCTGTCGCCGGCGTCCCCGGGACGCACGATGACGTCGCTGACCACGTTGGCCAGGGCGCACTCGGGATGGGACATGTCGCCGGCGCAGCTGGCCAGCGTCCCGCCGGTGCCCGGGGTGGGCAGGTCGACGTTGACGAAGTCGGCGCCGTCGTCGGTGGAGCGGAACAGGCCGCGGTTGGTGGCGGTGTAGACGGTGCTGGGATTGGTCGGGTCGACGGCGATGCGCGAGGTCATCAGCCCGTCGGGGACGCCCGCCGCCCGGGTCCAGTGCGCGCCGTCGTCGGTGCTGCGCCAGACGCCGAGGCCGAGGAAGCCGCCGTCGTAGTCGCCGGTGCCGTCGAACAGGGTGCCGCCCTGCGCCGTCGAGTAGGCGACCGCGCCGGTGGTGGTGTTGGGCAGCCCGTCGGTGAGCGGCCGCCAGTGCGCGCCCAGGTCACGCGTCTCGTAGACGCCGCCGAGGCCGACGCCGACCCACAGCGTGCTGCCGTCGGGAGTGACCGCGAAGTCGGCCACGCGGCCGCTGAAGGTGGGCACCCCGCTCACCGGCGCGTAGTCGCTGGTGTCGTTGAGGATGGGTGGAGCGCCGTCGCGATGCCAGGTGCCGCCGAGGTCGCCGCCCGCGGCGATGATGGCGTTTCGCTGGGCGATCGACTGCTGGTTGGCGATCGAGGTGAGCACGCCCTGGCTGCGCGCCGCCAGGTTGGCGACGTCGGGGTCGGTGGCGCCGCGCCCGTTGCGCAGCGCGTTGCCGAGGGCGGCGGCACGGGCGGCCGCGGTCTGCTGCGCCGTCGCGGCCGGCGCCGGGCCGGAGACGGTGAGCGCCGCCCCCAGGGCGATGAGGGACGTGGTGACCAGGGCGGTGGAACGGGTGCGACTGAGCATGGCTAGCAGTGGAGACGCCCGGTCCGGCCCGGGTATTGCGCTGCCCGGCGCCTCGCATTCGGGCCCTCCGGCCCATGCGGACGCGGCGATGTCCCGGGTGGCAGTGCCCTTGGTCACCCGCAGGTTGGTGACCGTCGCACGTGGTGCGCCGGGCCGGGTGTCGAGATGATGTCCTCGAATCGCGCCCGCGCTTCAGATCACTCGAATCACGGGCATCCACGCTCGACAGTGAGGACAACCGCCATGACAAGGGGAATCCGCTGGAGAATCTTCGTTCTCCAGGTCGGCCTCATCGGGATCCTCGGCTTCGTCGCCGGCTTCCTGTTCTGGGGCAACTCGTTCGTGCACAACCAGGTGACGACCGAGCTGACCGCGCAGAAGATCACCTTCCCCACCGTCGGCTCGGCCGGGTTCGACGCCAAGACGCTGGGTGCCGACCACTACAACGCCCTGCTGCCGTACGCGGGCCAGGCGATGTCCACCGGCGACCAGGCCGAGGCCTACGCCAACAACTACATCTACGTGCACCTGCAGGGCGTGGCCAAGGGCCAGACCTACTCGCAGGTGAGCGGCGCGCTGATCGCCGCGCAGGCCAACCCCAACACGCCGGCGAGCACCATCTCGACCCTCAGCGGGCAGCGCACCACGCTGTTCATGGGTGAGACGCTCCGCGGCCTGCTGCTCAACGCCTACGGCTGGTGGACGGTCGGCCAGTACGCCTTCTACGCCGCCATCGGCCTGACCGTCGCCGCCTTCGCGGTCTTCGCAGCCCTGGTCTTCGAGATCCTCTCGATGCGCCGCAGGCACGAGGTCACCCAGAAGGTCAGCGCAGGTCGCCCGGCCATGGTGGGCGGCGGCCAGTAGTCACCACGCGACCAACCGACGCACACCCGAATACGGCAAGGCTCGCCGTCACCCGACGGCATGCAGCGGGCGCGCATCGCGTGCCGTAAGCGGTGCCGGATTGACGGAACGGGGGCGTCGCGAGGGCTGGATCGGCTTCGGAGACGGAGCCGGTTCGGCCCTCTTCCTTTTGCCCGAGCGGGCTACCGGCGCACCGCCAGCTCGTGCTCGATGGCGGAGGCGACCGCCGCCGCGATCCCGCGATAGAACTCGGCGCGCTGCTCCGCGTCGACCTCCGGCGCGACCACCTCCCCGCGCCGCCGCGCGTCGATCCAGGGCGGGGTCATCCGGGCCACCACGTTGCGGCCAACCCTGACGGCAACCTCGGTGTCGCGGAGCTCGTCCACCTCCAGGGCGACGCGCAGCGACCAGCCGGTGTGGTCGACGAGCTTCCAGGAGCGCTCCCACACCCGCGCCCGTTCGGGCCCCAGGAAGACGAGGTGCACCGGGTCGGCGACGAGATGGTCGGTGCCCAGCTCGGCGCGGTAGCCGGTGACGATGTCCTGGATCACCTGCTCGACGTCGCGTCCCACCCAGTTGACCAGGGAGGGGGCGCGGTTCTCCAGGTCGGGCATGACCGACTGCGACTGCCCGGAGAGGGCGCGCACCACCCCGGCGTGGCGCCTGCAGTAGACGGCGCCGCCGACCACGCTCTGGTGGTCGGGACACCAGGCGGTGCCGCAGCTGCGCTGGCGGCGGTCGACGTAGGCGCAGGCCTCGCCGGTCTGGTTGGGGCAGTCGCGCTCCGAGCACGGCAGCGTGCCGGCGTGCTGCGGCGCGGGCGCCTCCGCCTCGGGCTCCCCGCTGTCCCTGCCTCGCTTCCAGAACGGCATCGATTCCTCGCGTCAGCCCTGCTCCGCCGCGGCGAACCGATGCTCCCCCACGGCTCCGCGGACGGTCAAGGTGTGCCCCTCGTCAGTCGGGGGACGATACGGAATGCGGCACATCGCCTGCTGCTACAGTCCGCGGCGATGCACTCGGCCCGGCGGCACGCCACACCGCTCGTCGCCCTCCTCGCCGCACTGGCGGTGGCCGGCTGCGGCGGTGGCACCGGCAACCGCACCGCGGTGGTCACCGGCCCCTCCCAGTCCGCAGGTCCCGACACCACCGGGACGCCCAGCCCGACGGCCGCCGCGTCGCCCTCGCCGACAGCACAGCCGACGCCCACACCCACGCCGACGCCCACGCCGGCCGGACCCTCGGTGCAGCCGACGCCGTACTACATCCCGCCCAGCGACGCCAACGGCGCGGCGGACGACGGCTCCTACCTGTTCCCCTCCGCGACGGGCCACGCCTGCGGGGCCACCCAGCACCACTACGACAACTGCCCGATCACCGCGCGACTGGCCCAGCGGCTCGACGCCAATCCCACCCCGGGCGCCGAGCCGCTCTGCCGCTGCCAGAACACCTGGCAGTCCTCGTCGGTCAGCGTCACCCAGACGCCGGATCCCAGCGTGTGGATGGTCCACGTGGTGCTCGTCTTCGGCCCGGCGGCGACGGTGAAGATCGACCTCCTGGTGCGACGCACCGCCGCCGGCTGGCTGGCCGACGACACCTCCTGCACCGGGCAGGGCAGCCAGACCTCGATCTACAGCGCCGCGCCCCCTCCCTGCCCGGGCTCGTAACGGCGGAGCAACGCGGCTTCATCGTCGCTGACGGCGCCGTCACCGCCATGTGACGGGATGTCACGGATCCGTTCGCACCGCGGGAGCAGCATCGTCGCGTGAGAGGGAGAGCGTCGCGCAGGGGATCCCTGGCCACTCCGGTGGTGCTTGACGCCGCGCCTGCCGCGCCCGCCGCCAGCCTGCAGGCCGCCTTGGCTCGAGTGCCCGCGACGCTCCATCTCTCTCGCAGCGGGGCGGCGCCCAGCTCCTGATACCCCCGCCGGCTGCAAGAGGGACGCCCGGACCTGCCCCAGGGCGTCCCTCACCCGGCCACTCTCCCGAGCCTCCCGGCACGCCCTGCCAGTGTATAGTTAGCCTAGCTAATGACCCCGGCAGTCACCCACGATCCCCTCCTCGTCGCCAACCGCCTGCGCCCGGTGCTGCTCCGGCTCAGCCGCCAGCTCCGCCGCGAGACCCACGCTCTCGGCCTGACCGGCGGGCAGGCCTCGCTGCTGGCGGCCATCCACGGCCATCCCGAGTACGGCGTCAACGCCCTGGCCGCCCACGAGGGGATCTCAGCGGCCAGCATCAGCGGGCACATCGACCGTCTCGCAGCCGCCGGCCTGGTCGAGCGCGAGCGGTCCGGTGAGGGCGACCGGCGCCGCGTCGGGCTGCGCGTCACCCGCGCCGGGGTGCGCGCGCTCGAGGACGTCCGCCGCCGTCGCACCGCCTGGCTGGCCAAGCGCCTGGAGGCCCTCGAACCCGAGGAGCTGGAGGCGCTCGACGCCGCCCTCGACGCGCTCACCCGGGTCACCGAGGTGCAGCCGTGAGCGCCGTCCAGTCGCTGCGCCACGCGCGCACCTTCGACTCGCTGCGCAAGCACCGCAACTACCGGCTCTACTTCGGCGGCCAGGTGATCTCGGTCACCGGCACCTGGGTGCAGAACGTCGCCCAGGCGTGGCTGGTGGTCGAGCTGACCCACTCGGCGGTGGCGGTCGGGCTGCTGGCGGTCTGCCAGTTCGGGCCGTACGCGGTGCTGGGCCTGGTCGGCGGCGTGCTCACCGACCGGCTCGACTATCGCAGGGTCCTGCTCGGGACGCAGAGCGCGATGATGCTGACCGCCGCGGCGCTGGGCGCGCTGGCGCTGCTGCACGCCGTGCAGCCGTGGATGGTCGACGCCATCGCCGCGGCCAACGGGCTGGTCCTGGTCCTCGACACGCCCGCCCGGCAGTCCTTCACCATCCAGATGGTGGGGCGGCGCGAGCTGCCCAACGCGGTGGCGCTCAACTCCTCGCTGTTCAACGCCTCGCGCATCATGGGGCCCGGTCTCGGCGGGCTGATCATCGCCACCACCGGCGTCGGCATCTGCTTCGTGATCAACGCGGCGAGCTTCCTGGCCGTGCTCGGCGGCCTGCTGCTGATGCGCCCGGAGGAGCTCTACCCGGTGGCCCGTGCCGAGCGCGGCGAGAGCATGCTGCACGCCGTCCTTGCCGGGCTGCGCTACGTTCGCCAGACCCCTCGCGTCAGCCTGGTCCTCACCATGCTGCTGGTTGTGGCCACAGTCGGCATCAACTTCAACGTCCTGCTGCCGCTGCTGGCCTCGCGCACCCTGCGCAGCGGCCCCGAGGTCTTCGGCCTGCTCAGCGCCACCTTCGGCGCCGGCGCGCTGGCCGGCGCCCTGCTCGCCGCCTCCATGGCGCGGGCGATGATGCCGCTGATCGTCGCCGCGGCGGCGGGGTTCGGCGTCTTCGAGCTGCTGCTGGCACCGCAGACGACGGTGGCCGGCGCCGTGGTGCTGCTGGTGCTGGTCGGCGTGTGCTTCACCCTCTACACCGCCAACAGCAACTCGACCGTGCAGCTGATGGTCCCCGACCAGCTGCGCGGCCGGGTGATGTCCCTCTACATGTACGTGTTCATGGGCACTGCGCCGCTCGGCGGCCTGCTCTCCGGCTGGCTGGCCGACCGGGGCGGCACCCGGCTGGCATTCCTCGTCGCCGGCGGCTCGGCGGTGCTGACGGCGATCTACGGCGCCGTCCGCATGGGGGTGCTGGGAGCGGCGCGGCGGCGCGTCTGGAGGCGGCGGCCCCCCACCTTCGATGTGTCTACCGATATCATGTGAGCCTACAACGGAGGTGTAGGCATGACCGAACGAGACGACGAGGCGCTGCAGCGCGCCGCCGCCGAGGGGGACCCCGGCGACTCCGCCGAGGACAAGGCGAAGAAGCTCACCCCCGAGCTCGAGGCGTACGCCCGCGAGCAGGAGGAGAAGGAGCGCACCGAGGATCTCCGCGGCGAGCGCGCCGCGCCCGAGCGCGCCGGCGAGGGCGTCGCCGAGCACGAGCAGGAGATGGCGCACCGCGGCTTCGAGAAGGCCGGACCGCCCGAGTGACCCGCCGGGCGGCCGGGGCTTCCCATCCCGCCCCGGCCGCCCACTACCATTGGCCGCCGTCATGGCCGCCGGCGACGTCACCCTGCTGGGCCGGCCGTGAGCCCGGCGTCGCCGCGGCGGCTCCCGCTGGCGGGGAGTGAGCGCCACGCGCTTCCCGGCGCGCATGCGGTGGGGCCGAGCGACCGGGCGGAGCGGCTGGAGGTGAGCGTCCACCTGCGGGCGCGCCGCCCCCTGCCGGAGCCGGACGAGCGCGGCGCCGCCGTGCGCCTGTCGCGGGCGCGGTTCGCAGCGGAGCACGGCGCGTCACGCGACGACGTCGAGCGCGTGGCCGGCTTCGCCGCGGAGCACGGGCTGCGCGTCGAGGCGGTGCACCAGGCGCGCCGCAGCGTGGTGCTCTCGGGCACCGCGCAGCAGCTCGGCCGCGCCTTCGACGTCCGGCTGCAGCGCTGGGAGCGCGACGGCACCACCTTCCGCGGGCGCACCGGCCCTGTGCACATCCCCGCCGGCCTGGTCGGCGTCGTCGACGGCGTGTTCGGCCTCGACGACCGTCCCCAGGCGCGCTCGCGCGTCCACCGGCGCGCCGCCCACGCCGCCCGGCGCGGCGAGGCCTTCACGCCGCCGCAGGTGGCCGCGCTCTACGATTTCCCGCGCGACCTCGACGGCGCCGGCCAGACGGTGGCGCTGCTGCAGCTCGGCGGCGGGTACCGCGCCGCGGACCTGCGCGGGTACTTCGCGGCGCTGCACCGGCCGCTGCCCCGGCTGCGCGACGTTTCTGTCGATGGTGGCAGCAACGTGCGCAGCGGCGACCCGCAGTCCGACGACGGCGAGGTGCAGCTCGACGTCGAGGTGCTCGGCGCCGTCGCGCCCGGCGTGCGCATCGCGCTGTACTTCGCGCCGAACACCGAGCGGGGCTTCCTCGACGGCGTCTCGGCCGCGATCCACGACGGCGTGCTGCGGCCGTCGGTCCTCTCCATCAGCTGGGGCGCGGCGGAGCCGGCCTGGACGCTGCAGGCGCTGCGCGCCATCGACGCGGCCTTCGCCGCCGCGGCGGCCCTGGGCGTCACCGTCTGCGCCGCCGCCGGTGACAGCGGGTCGGGCGACGACGTGCACGACCACCGCCCCCACGTCGACTTCCCCGCGTCGAGCCCGGGGGCGCTGGCCTGCGGGGGGACGCGGGTGCATCTCCACCGCGAGGGCCGCACCCTGGCGGCCGAGGAGGTGTGGAACGACGGGCGCGCGGGCGGCTCCACGGGCGGCGGGGTGAGCGCGGTGTTCGCCGCCCCGCCCTGGCAGCGCACCTGCGAGGGTGGCCGCCCGCCCTCGTCGGGGGAGCGGCAGGGGCGGGGGGTGCCCGACGTCGCCGGGGACGCCGACCCCGAGACCGGCTACCTGGTCAGCGTCGACGGCGTCGAGGCGGTGCTGGGCGGGACCAGTGCGGTGGCCCCGCTCTGGGCCGCGCTGGTGGCCATGGCCAACCAGCGCCGCGGTGCACCGGTGGGCCTGATCGCCCCACTTCTCTACGCCTCGCCGGCCGCGGCGCTGCGGGACGTCACCCGGGGTCGCAACGGCGCCTACGCCGCCCGTCCGGGCTGGGACCCGTGCACCGGGCTGGGCACGCCGCGCGGCGACCGCCTCGTCGCACTCCTCGGCGACGAGTGCTGAAATCTGCGCTCACCAGGGGCGTTATCTGATAGCATCCCTGTAGCCTCTACGGCAGACGCCAAGCCCTCGCGAGGGACCGTTCTCCCGATGTACGAGCGAACACGTCCGGAGCGCGCCACGGCGGCGCAGCCCATCCTGCGGCGGAGCGGTCCTGCGGCCGGCGCACCGGCCGGCGGGAGCCGCGAGCAGTCGAGCCCCATGCTCCGCCTCGTGGCCCACGAGCTGCGGGCCCACGTGACCGTGCTCGGGGGCTACTCGGAGCTGCTCGACGACGAGGTGGTCCGCCAGGACCCGGAACGCTGCCGCGTCGCGCTGGCCGCGATGCGCAGCCACCTCGACTCGCTGCGCGACATGGCCGACCACCTGAGCCGCGCGGTGGAGAGCAGCGCTCCCGACCGCCTGGCGTTCCGCTCGGACCGGGTCGACCTGCACCGGGTCGCCCTCGAGGCCGTCGAGTTCGCGCGGAGCGTCGCCCGCTCGCGGGGCATCACCCTGCAGTGCGAGCTGGGCGACCTCGGCGACGGCCTCGCCCAGGGCGATCGCTTCCACCTGGTCACGGCGATGCGCAACCTGCTGGAGAACGCCTGCCGCTACGGCCCGCCGGGGGGCACGGTGCGGCTCAGCGTCGCCCGCCGCGACGGCCACATCGAGGTGCTCGTCCACGACCAGGGCGACGGGCTCCGGCTGGTCGGCGACGACGCCTTCCGGCCCTTCACCCGGGGCCAGGAGTCCGGCCAGCGCGCCCCAGCCGGGATGGGGCTCGGGCTGAGCCTGGTGGCCCAGGTGGCCCAGGCGCACGGCGGGGTCGCCGTCTGGGGTGACGACGAGCGCGGCGGTGCGGTGATCGGCTTCCGCTTCCCCGCCCCCCAGCCCTCCGCAGGCAGCTAGGCGGCCGCCGCCTCCGGCGCCAGCACTGGCGCTACGGTCATCGCGTGCCCCTCCGCGGCCTCGGCGGCGCGCACCTTGCGGCGGCGCATCCAGAGCACCGCTCCGAAGAGGGCGAAGGGCACCATCTGCAGGTCGATCAGGACCGCCAGGGCGCCGGCGTTGGCGCTGCTCACGCCCGCATGGGCGAGCAGGCCGACCAGCACCCCCTCGCGCAGGCCGAGGCCGTTGAGCGAGAAGGGCGCCAGGGTGGCCAGCAGGGTGACCGGGATGGCCACCGCGAACATGCTCCAGGGTGCGTCGATGCCCAGCGCCCGGGCGAAGAAGGCGAGGGCGAGGAGGTTGATCCCCCAGCCGGCGGCGCCGACGGTGAGGCACTGGGCGAGCACGTGGGGGCGGCGGCGGTAGCCGCGGAAGGCGCCGGTGAAGGGATGGAGGATGCCGAAGACCCGCTTGCGCCAGCGGCACTCGTGCCCGCGCATGCGGCGGACCACCCGGTCGGCGCCCAGCGCCAGCACCCAGGCGATCACCATGGCGACGACGAAGACGCAGGCTCCGACCACCCCGACCGGACCCAGCCAGGCGCGCAGCAGGACCGCGCCGGCGACGCCCCAGGCGGCCATGCCCAGGGTGCCCGCCATCCGGCTGCCGGCCAGCGAGGCGAGCGCATGGCCGTGGCCCGTCACCTTGCCCACCTCGACCGCGCGCAGCGCGTCGCCGCCGACGCCGGCGGGGAGCACCTGGCCGACGAAGAGGCCCTGCAGGTACCAGGAGGAGAGCGAGGCCCACGAGAGCCGGTGGCCGGTGCCGCGGAGCAGCACGCCCCACTCCAGCACCGAGGACATCAGGGCCACGGCGGTGAGCGCCATGCCCAGGGTGGCCCAGCCGACGTTGGCGTCGCGGAGGCCGTGCGCAGCCTTGGCCATGTCGACGCTGCGCAGCAGGATGGCGATCCCGGCGAGGGTGCCGCCGACCCGCACCAGCGGCGACCGCAGGGCGATCCGGAGCGAGCGGCGAAGGGTCCCTGTCACGAGTTGCATTGCACGTCCTGGGAGGGGAGGGAGGCCGGCCGTTGGCCGGGCCGTCGCGCGGTTGTCATCCTTCGCAACGACCCGTTGCAGTGCCGTCTTGCGGGTCCAGCGAGGACCGCATCTCGTCGACCAGGTCGGTGGTGATGAGGTCGACGCCGCAGGCGCTCATGCGGCGTGCGGCGGCGGCGCTGTTGCAGGTCCAGGCGGCGACCTCCAGGCCGTGGCGGTGGGCCGCGGCGCAGAGCGCAGGGGTCACCGCCCAGCGGTCGACGCTCAGCGCCACCGCGCCCACCTCCGCCGCCAGGCGCTCAAGGCGGGCGGGCAGCAGGGAGCGCAGGGCGCAGGCGGCGATGCGCCGCGCCCCCTCGCCGCGGCCGGGGGCGACGCGCGGGAGGCTGCGCCACCGCTGCACCGCGGGGGCGCGGTCGCGGGCGACGCGGAGCGCCTGCGGGTCGTCGGTGCACACCGCCCAGGCGTCGGGATCGGGGCGGGCGGCCAGCCAGCGGGCCACCGCCTCGGCGTCGCGCGCGTCCTTGAGGTCGACGAGGGTGGGCACCGCGCCGGCGTCCAGCACCTCCGCGGCCTCGTCGAGGGTCAGCACATCGGGGTCCTCGTGGCGGACCTCGTGCAGGTCGGCCTGGCGGAGCGGGCGGTGGGAGGGGAGAAGCTGATCATGGCGAAGCACCGGGGTTCCGTCGGCCACGCAGCGGACATCGATCTCCAGCCAGTCGACCTTCCGCAGCGCGGCGCCGGCGAGGGTGTGGCGGGTGGGGGTCCCGCCGGGCCGGCCTGCCGCCAGGCCGGCGTGGGCGATCCAGCGCAATGAGGAGATGATCGCAGGGAGGACCTGACGAAAGCGTTGCGGACGCTCACAGCATGCTGTGAGTCACCCGCGCGACGCGATCAGCTCAGGACTGCACCTTGATGTACCAGCGCATCGTCGCCTCGGTGGCGAGGGTGCCCTGGGCGTCGGTCACGGTGACGCGCACGTCGAACCGCGCGCGGCCCGAGGCGTCGAGCTCTCCTCGCACGCGGGCGATCTCCTCCGGCGCGATCGACGCCTCGGCGACGACGTCACCCCGCGCCGGACGGCGATAGGTCAGCTCCGCGCCCTGCGCCAGCGGCACCGCGCGTCCGAGCAGGTCGAGGAAGGCGCTCGACACCGCCGCGCCGCTGACCGCCTCGACGAGGCTGAACTGCGCGCCGGCGTGCATCGTGCCGACGTGGTTGCCCACCTCGGGACGCGCCGCCAGGCTCCCGCGCGCCCGGCCGCCGTCCATCTCCAGGATCCGCACCCCGACCATGGCGTTGTACGGCATCTGCTCGATGCCGTGGCGGATCATCTCGGCGACCGACGCCTGCTCCTGCACCACCGACTGCACCTCGTACGGCTCACGCACCTCGGCCATTGTCGCAGCCGTGCACCGCGACCTGGTCGGCGTTCCTGTGAAGGCGCCGCAACGGGGCGACGCGGTCTCAGGACGGCAGGACGACGAAGGCGAGGTCGACCGGGGTCAGCGGCTGCACGGTGAACTCGTAGGCCGGCCCGTCGGGGCCCACGGTGGTGGTCCAGCCGCCGTTCTCCAGCAGCTCGACGACGTAGGGGCCGCCCACCGGCACGGCGTCGATGGTGAAGTCGCCGCGCGAGTCGGTGGTGGCGTAGTAGTAGGGGCCGCTGGTGCGGTAGCCGCTGCCCACCTGGGTGAAGTGGCTGCCGAGGCGGAGCTGCAGGCGGGCGACCGGCGTGCTCCCGCGCACCACGGTGCCGGTCACCGACTGCGGGGCGCGCAGCAGGACGCGCGCCTGCCGCGCCTGGGCGGTGCTGCCGAAGTCCGACACCAGGCGCTGGAGGTCGGTGAGCGCCGTCGACTGGTCGTGCGCGTCGAGGGCCTGCTGCCCGGCTGCGAGCAATGCACGGGGAAGCAATCCTTGCGCCTGCGACGCCTCGGGTGCGCTGCCCGCCTGGCGGATCAGGGTGTCGAGCGCGGCCACCGCCTGGATGGCCTGCCCCTCGTCGAGCAGCTGCTGCGCCGCGTTCAACGTATAGGTGGGACGGAGCTGGTCTGCCTGCGCGGCGAGGTCGGCGGGCGGGGAGCCGGCGGCGAGCTGGTCGAGGCGCTGCAGCGCGACGGCCCAATGGCCCGCCGCCGCCTCGGCCCTGGCGCTGCGCAGGGCGATGCCGGCGTGCTCGCGCGCGGCGTCGGGCTCGGGGAGGGCGACGCCGGGGAGAGCGGGCGCGTTCTCCAGCAGCGACAGGGCCTGGTCGGCGTGGCCGCTCCTGTCGAGCGACGTCGCCCAGTCGAGGATGGTCTGCCCCGCGTCGGCCGGCGCGGAGTCCACGGCGCCGCGCGCCAGCAGCAGCACCGCGCCGCCCTGTTCGCCGATGACGCGGTACACGGCGACCGCCTGGTCGTAGTGCCCTTGGTTGCGCAGGTCCTGCGCCTGCGACTGCGCGCGTCCGACCGCCAGCAGGCCGCCGAGCTCCAGCCCCGCGAAGCCGATCACCGGCACCAGGATCGAGGCCGCCACCACGGCCCGGCGATGTGAGGGCCGCCCCGGCGGTGGCGGAGCGGACACGACGACGCGCGAGGAGACGACCCCCGGTTGCCCCATGTGCACGGCGGAGATTGTGTCAGCCGCCGCGTCTCGGCGGGCTGGGCGAGCCGTCGCTGCGGTTCTCGAGCTGCGCCTCCAACTGGAGGGTGCGTTCGAAGGCGGCCCACACGGCGTCGCTGACGACGGTGCGCAGCTTGCCACGCTCCAGCTCGTACATCGCAGCAGCGGTGGTGCCGCCGGGCGAGGTCACCATGTCGCGCAGCTCGGCGATGTGGAGGCCGCTCTGCAGGGCGAAGGCCGCCGATCCCTGCATGGTGTCGAGGACCAGCTCGCGCGCCAGGTGCCGCGGGAAGCCGAGGTGCACGGCGGCGTCGACCAGCGACTCGATGAAGAGGAAGATGTAGCTGGGCCCGGTGCCGCTCACCGCCGTGGCCATGGCCACCTGGCGCTCGTGGTGCACCTCGAACTCGCGTCCCAGCGCGGAGAGCATGCCGCGGGCGCGCGCCTTGCCCTCCTCGGTGACCGACTCCGTGGCGTACCAGACGGTGACGCCCTGGCCGATCTGCGCCGGCGTGTTGGGCATCGCCCGGACGATGGCGGGATGCTCCAGCGCAGTGCCCAGCGCCGCCGTCGAGGCGCCGGCGACGACGCTGACCACCAGCTGCTGCGGCGCCAGCACCGGGCGCAGCTCGGGGAAGACCTCGTCGAGCACCTGCGGCTTGACGGCGAGGAGCACCACGTCGGCGCCGCGCGCCGCCTCGGCATTGCTCTCCGTGGCCTGCACGCCGTGCGCCTCCTCCAAGGCGCGGCGGCGCTCCGCGCGGGGATGGCTGCAGACGACGTTGCCGGGCTCGACCAGGCCCTGGCGGAGCAACCCGGCCAGCATGCTCTCGGCCATCACCCCCGTGCCGACCACGCCCACCCGGGCACCGTGCAGCGGGTTCACGGGGCGGCTAGACGCCGAACAGTCCGCCCCCGCTGGGCAGGCCCGGTGCGTTGGGGTCGACGGTCGGCTTGGTGATCTGGACGTTCTCGCCGTAGTTGCTGAGCTGCACGGTGAGCGACTCGCCGAGCACCATCGCCCCGCTGACGTTGCCAAGCCCGCCGGCGCCACCCGGGACCTGCCCGCCGAACGCCTGCGAGAGCACCGAGAAGAGCTTCTTCATGTCGAAGGCGATGCTGGCGTTGGTGACCTCGGAGTCGAGCTTGCCGTCGGCCTTGCGGACATAGGCGTCGACGCTGCCGCTGCGCAGGGTCATCACCTGGGAGAAGAGGGTGGCGAACTGCTGCATCTGCGGATTGCCGCCCAGCTTCGACAGCACCTTGCTGATGTAGTCGGGACCGAGGGTGGCGTGGAGGTGCTCGACGCTCTGGCCGTCGCGCGTGGTGCTCCCCTCGTCCTGCACGGTGGCCAGGTCCTTGAGCAGCGCCACCTGGTCGGAGGGCGACACCGGCAGGCCGTTGAAGCTGAAGCTGCCCGCGTCGGCGAAGGTCTTGCCGCCGTCCTGCGAGAGGAACTCGCTGCCGTCGTAGAACACGACCTCGACGGCCTTGTCGAGGATCGGCTTCATGGTCATCGAGAAGCGCATCCGCTGCGAGCTCTGCACGTCGCCGCTGCCGCTCATGGTGAGGTTGCCGAGCATCGAGCCGAGCTGGTCCATCACCCCCGAGGGCAACCCCGAGACGCCGCTGGTGTCGACGGACATCCTGCCGTCCAGGGACATGTGGTACGCGCCGCTGCTGACCGAGGTGCTGGCCAGGGTGATGATCTGCTGCGGGCTCTTGCCCTGCAGCACGTCGGCCGTGCCACCGCAGGCGCTGACGGCGAGACCGGCGACCAGGCCGGTGGCGGCGAGCCGGGGCAGATGGCGCATGGAGGCTGCGGAGCTCCTTGGTGCTCGTGCGTATCCGACGGGCTGAACGATACTCCGGGCTGGTGGCGCGGCGGGTACGCTCCGCAGCGATGGTGACCCTCGACGGCTCGGCGCTGTCCCTGGCCGACGTGGTGGCGGTGGCCCGCGACGGCGTCCGGGTCGCGGTGTCGGAGGTGGCCAGGGAGCGGATGCGGCCGGCGCGGGAGCTGGTCGAGCGCATCGACGCCGCCGGCGACGTGGTGTACGGCGTCACCACCGGGTTCGGCGCGCTGGCGGACCGCGCCATCGCCGCGGGCGACCGATCCTCGCTCCAGACCGCCGTCGTGCGGTCGCACGCGGCCGGGATGGGGCCCCCGCTGCCGGCCGAGGTGGTGCGGGGGATGATGCTGCTGCGGGCGCGGACGCTCTGCGCGGGGTATTCCGGGGTGCGGCCGGCGCTGGTCGACGGCATGGTGGGGTTGCTCAACGCGGGCGTGGTGCCCTGGGTGCCGGCGATGGGGTCGCTGGGGGCGTCCGGGGACCTGGCGCCGCTGGCGCACTGCGCGCTGCTGCTGCTGGGCGAGGGCTTCGCCGTCGGCGCCTCAGGGGAGCGGGTCGACGGTGGCTCGGCGCTGGCGGCGTCGGGGTTGTCGCCGCTGGCGGTGGGGCCGAAGGAGGGGCTGGCGCTGATCAACGGCACCGACGCCATGTGCGCGGCGCTGGCGCTGTGCGTGTGGGACCTCGCGGCGCTGCTGGTGGCGGCGGACGCCGTGTGTGCCATGAGTGTGGAAGCGCTGCTGGGCACCGCGCGGGCCTTCGACGCGGACATCGTGGCGCTGCGGCCTTCCGCGGGGGTCGCGGCGGCGGCGGCGAACCTGCGGGCGCTGCTGGCGGACTCGCCGCTGGTGGCCTCGCACGTGGCGTCGCATCACGCGGTGCAGGATGCGTACTCGCTGCGCTGCGCCCCGCAGGTGCACGGCGCGGCGCGCGACGTGCTGGCGTTCGCGCGGGGAGTGGTCGAGACGGAATTGGACAGTGTTGTCGACAACCCGCTGGTCATGGTGGGACGCGGTGAGGTGGTGTCGAGCGGCAACTTCCACGGCGCGGCGCTGGCCTACGCGGCCGACATGTGCGCGTCGCTCTGCGCCGACGTCGCCGCCATCAGCGAGCGGCGGGTGGACCGGCTCCTCGACCCGGCGCGGTCGCGCGGGCTGCCCGCGTTCCTGACCCGCGAGCCGGGGGTGAACAGCGGGCTGATGATCGCGCAGTACACCGCGGCGTCCTGCGTCACCGCGCTGCGGTCGGCGGCCGTGCCGGTGGCGGCGCAGAGCGTGCCGGTGAGCGCTGGACAGGAGGACCACGTGTCGATGGGGTGGAACGCCTGCCTGCGCACGCGCGCGTCGGTCGAGGATCTGCGGCGGGTGCTGTCGGTGGAGGCGGTGTGCGCGGCGCAGGCGCTCGACCTGCGCGCACCGCTGCGGCCCGGCCCCGGGACGGGGGCGCTGCTGGCGTCGTTGCGGGCGCGGGTGCCGGCGCTGGAGGCGGATCGGGAGCTGGCCTCGGACCTCGAGGCGGCGTGCTCGTGGCTGTCGTCGGGGGCATGGCGGATGGCGCTGGACGCGGCGTCGGTGGCGCTGTCGTGACCGCCGGCGCGCGCGAGGTGCGGGCCCCCCGCGGGACGGCGCTGTCCTGCGGGTCGTGGCAGACCGAGGCGCCGCTGCGGTGCCTGATGAACAACCTCGATCCCGACGTCGCCGAGCGGCCGTCGGATCTCGTCGTGTACGGCGGGACGGGGCGGGCGGCACGGTCGTGGGAGTGCTTCGACGCCATCGTGGCGACCCTGCGCTCGCTGCGCGACGACGAGACGCTGCTGGTGCAGTCGGGCAAGCCGGTCGGCGTGGCGCGGACCCACGAGATGGCGCCGCGGGTGCTCATCGCCAACTCGCTGCTGGTGCCGCAGTGGGCGACCTGGGAGGACTTCTGGCGGCTGGAGGCGATGGGGCTGACGATGTACGGCCAGATGACGGCGGGGTCGTGGATCTACATCGGGACGCAGGGCATCCTCCAGGGAACGTACGAGACCTTCGCAGCGGTGGCGACGGCGCGTTTCGGCGCCTCGCTGCAGGGGAGGTTGGTGGTGACCTCGGGCCTCGGCGGGATGGGCGGGGCGCAGCCGCTGGCGGTGACCATGAACGGCGGCGTCGCGCTCTGCATCGAGGTCGACCCGTCGCGCGTGCGGCGGCGCGTGGAGACCGGCTATCTCGACGAGGAGGCGCCGTCGCTGGAGGAGGCGGTGCGGCGCTGCGACCTGGCCCGGGAGCGGGGGGAGGCGGTTTCCGTCGGGGTTGTCGCCAACGCCGCCGTGGCGCTGCCGGCGCTGCTGGAGATGGGACTTGCGGCCGACGTGGTCACCGACCAGACGTCCGCGCACGACCCGCTGAACGGGTACGTGCCCGCCGGGATGTCGCTGGACGAGGCCGCGGCGCTGCGGGTCGCCGACCCGCAGGGCTACGTGCAGCGCGCGAGGGAGTCGATGGTGGTGCACTGCGCCGCCATGGTCGACTACCGGCGGCGCGGCGCGGAGGTGTTCGACTACGGCAACTCGCTGCGCGAGGAGGCGCGGCGGGGCGGGTTCGCGGACGCGTTCACCTATCCGGGCTTCGTGGCCGCGTACATCCGGCCGCTGTTCTGCGAGGGCATGGGGCCGTTCCGCTGGGTGGCGCTGAGCGGCGACCCGGCGGACATCGCGGCCACCGACCGGGCGGTGTCGGCGCTGTTCCCCGAGGACGGCCATCTGCAGCGGTGGCTGCAGCTGGCCTCGTCGCGTGTGCACTTCCAGGGGCTGCCGGCGCGGATCTGCTGGCTCGGGGCGGGCGAGCGCCACGTGGCGGGGTTGCGCTTCAACGAGATGGTGGCGTCGGGCGAGGTGTCGGCGCCGATCGTGATCGGGCGCGACCATCTCGACAGCGGGTCGGTCGCGTCGCCGCTGCGCGAGACCGAGGCGATGCGGGACGGGTCCGACGCCATCGCGGACTGGCCCGTGTTGAACGCGCTGCTCAACGTCGCCAGCGGGGCCACGTGGGTGGCGGTGCATCACGGCGGTGGCGTCGGCATCGGGCGCTCGATCCATGCGGGCGCGCAGGTGTGCGTCGACGGGTCGGCGCTCTCGGCGCGGCGCGCGGAGCTGGTGCTGACCAACGACCCCGCCACCGGCGTGATGCGGCATGCCGACGCCGGCTACGACGCGGCCTGGGATGCGGCGGCGGCACGTGGCGTGCGGATTCCCATGCCGCGGCCGGAGGCGGTCGATTGAACGCGGCGGAGTGGCTGGCGTCGGGCGCGGGGCTGGCGTCGTGGGACGTCGGCGTCGTCGGGGCGCCGATCTCGCGCGCGTCGATCAGCCCGTCGTCCGCGCACCTGACGCCGGCGGCGTTCCGCGAGGGTCTGGCGCGCTTCGCCACGTTCGACGGCGACCACGGGATCGACCTGGCCGACCTGCGGGTGCGCGACCTGGGCGACGCCGAGGGTGATGCGGACGGGGACGCCACCGCCGCACACGCGCGCATCGAGCACCTCTGCACCGCGGCCGCGGGTGGCGGCGTCGTTGTGGTCGTCGGTGGCGACAACTCGCTGACCGTGCCGGCGATGCGGGGCTGTGCCGGTGGCGGCCTGGGCGAGGGCTGGGGGCTGCTCACCTTCGACGCCCATCACGACGTGCGGGATGCCGCGCTGTACGGCGGGCGGCGCAACGGGACACCGGTGCGCGACCTGATCGCGGCAGGGCTCCCGGGCGTGCGGGTGGCGCAGATCGGGGTGCACGGGTTCGCCAA
>Ga0070739_10002973_pt1 | contig 21749 bp, 14 predicted proteins | sample Coa_R1_7_FD_66445 | JGI IMG/M metagenome (GOLD analysis project Ga0070739, IMG submission 66445) | Surface soil microbial communities from Centralia Pennsylvania, which are recovering from an underground coalmine fire - Coalmine... | ecosystem: Environmental > Terrestrial > Soil > Unclassified ... | reverse complement strand
CCCGGCCGATGCCGGTCCCCCTGGAGGAGGGCGGCTGGGTGCCCGGCAGCTACGAGAACGCCCTGGCCCAGCTGCGGCCCCGCCTCGCGTATCTGGTCCCGCACTTCCAGAACCCGACCGGGCACCTGATGGACCTGGACGCCCAGGCCTCGATCGCGCGCTCGGCCAGGCTGGCCGGGTCGTGGCTGCTGGCCGACGAGACGATCACCGAGGTGGCGCTGGACGTACCGGTCCCGCCGCCGTACGCGGCCACGATCCGGCCCGTCGACGCCGAGGCGGTGCTGGTCTGCGGCTCGATGGCCAAGTCCTTCTGGGGTGGGCTGCGGATCGGCTGGCTGCGCGGCCCGGTGCGGATCGTGCACGAGCTGGCCGCGGCGCGCGCCGCGATGGATCTGGCCTCGCCGATCCTGGACCAGCTGGCCGCGGCCGCGGTGCTGCGCGGGGAGCAGGACTACCTGGACGAGCACCGGCGCGCCTGGCGGGAGCAACGCGCGGTGCTGATGCAGGCCGTCACGGAGACCTTCCCGACCTGGACCTACCGGGTGCCGGAGGGCGGACTGTGCCTGTGGTTGCGGATGGACCGCGAGGAGGCGACGGCGCTTTCCCAGCGCGCGCAAACGCACGGCGTCCTGCTGCACGCCGGACCGAGATTCGGCGCCGACGCCGGGACCTTCGAGCGGTACGTGCGCCTGCCGTACGTACAGCCGCCGGAGCTGCTGCGCGAGGCGGTGCGGCGGTTGGCGCTGGCCCGCGCCCTGCCCGGTCCGCGGCACGCCTCGGATCATCGGGCGGACCTCGTCGCCTGATCCGCCGGGCGCCTGTCCGGCCGAGCGGGACCGGCGCGCAGCGCGTCGTAAATTGGTCCAGACCACAACCTTGACAGAAGCGAGTGGTCTGGACCACAGTGCACAGCAGTTGCTCCCTCCGGTACGGCGACCCGGACCAGCACGGCCCCACTCTGCCGCGCGGCCTTCCGCCGACCGAAGACAAGGAGCGCCTCCGTGCGTCCGCCCCGCATCCTCGTCCGCCCGCCGAAGCGCCTGGGCGCCGCGGCCCTGGCCCTGGCCCTGACGGCCGGGGGCGTCGGGGTCGTCGCGTTCCTCGCCGTCCCGGCCGGCGCGGCGACCACCAACCTGCTGACCAACTCGGGGTTCGAGTCCGGCGACCTGACCGGCTGGAGCTGCGACGCCGGCACCGGGTCGGTGGTCTCCTCCCCCGTCCACTCCGGCGCGCACGCGCTGGCCGGCGCCGCCACCTCGTCCGATGACGCGCAGTGCACGCAGACCGTCTCGGTGCTGCCGAACACCAGCTACACGCTGTCCGGCTACGTCGAGGGCGCCTACGTGTATCTCGGGATCACCGGCGGTACCTCGAACTGGACGCCGTCGGCGACGTCGTGGCAGCAGCTGTCCACCACGTTCACCACCGCGGCGAACCAGACCAGCGTGCAAGTGTTCGTACACGGCTGGTACGCGCAGGGCGCGTACTACGCGGATGATCTCGCCCTCAACGGCCCGGGCGGCACCGGATCGCCGTCACCCTCGGCCTCCGCGACCGGCGGCTCGCCCTCGCCGTCCCCGTCCGCGTCACCGTCGCACAGCCCCAGCACGTCGCCCTCGCCCTCGGCCTCCCCGACCGGTTCCGTGACGCCGCCCGGCGGCGGCCCCTTCACGCACCCGGTGTACTTCATGCCGGTCGACAACAACCCGGCGTCGATCTCCTCGATCATCAGCGGCTCCGGCGAGACCGAGTTCAACCTGGCCTTCGTGCTGGACTCCGGCGGCTGCACGCCCGCCTGGGACGGCAACTCCGCGATGCCGGTGTCCTCGGACACGACGGTGGCCGCCGACATCAACGCGATCCGCGCGGCCGGCGGCGACGCCGCGGTCTCCTTCGGCGGCTACAACGGCACCGAGCTCGGCTCGACCTGCGGCTCGACCTCCGCGCTCGCGAACGCGTACCAGCAGGTGATCACCAAGTACAAGCTGGACCGGGTCGACTTCGACTACGAGAACACCGCGCTGGACTCGAACACCGGCGTCCGCTTCGGCGCGATCAAGATCCTCGAGGCGGACAACCCGAACCTCAAGGTCTCGCTGACCATCCCGATGACGACCGTCGGCTTCCCGGGCAGCGGCACCGACGAGATCCGGCAGGCGATCGCGAACGGCGCCCGGCTCGACGTGATCAACATCATGGACTTCGACACCGGCCTGACCTCCGGCACCGAGGTCTCGCAGACCGAGGCGATCGCCGACGACGCGGTGGGCCAGCTGGAGGGCATCTACGGCTGGAGCGCGGCGCAGGCCTGGGCGCACCTGGGCTTCCAGCTCATGAACGGCCACACGGATCAGCCCTCTGAGCTGTTCACCCAGTCCGACTTCAGCACGCTGCTCGGCTTCGCGCAGGCCAACCACCCGGCCTGGTTCTCGTTCTGGTCGGTCAACCGGGACTTCCAGTGCCCGGCCGGCGTGGTCGAGCCCTGGGCCCCGGGAACCTGCTCCGACATCACCCAGAGCCCGTACGACTTCACCAAGACCATCGTCAAGTACGCAGGCTGACACGGCCGGGCCCCGGCTGCCGGGGCCCGGATCGATCCCCCTGCGCCGCCGCCCGAACCGGTCGGCCCTGGCCGGCTCGCGCCGGAGCCGGCCAGGTCCCGCCGGTTCGGGCGGCGTCGTCTCAGGGTTCTTCGCTGCTGAGGTGCTTCGCTGTTCAGCTGCTTCGGTATTCGGTGCCCTGGCTCGGATCCGGCCGCTCGAGAACGCGCCACCTGAGCGTTTCGGCGTTTCGTTCGAAGCCGGCCGGCCCCGCGCTCAGGGCTTGCGGCCGACCGCTCCGGCGATGCAGTTCTGCACCTGGTTGAGCGGCTTGAGCCGCGGCCCGTCCGGCCACCAGTCGGCGCACAGGGTCAGGCCGGGCTCGACCAGCTCCAGCCCGTCGAACAGCTCCAGCAGCTCGGCGCGGGTGCGGAAGGTGCCCGAGCCCATCATGCTGTGCAGGAACATCTCCTCCATCTTGCGGGCCACCGCGCTGTACTCGTTCTCCGGGTCGAAGAAGTGGCTGATCGCCACGTACGAGCCGGACGGCAGCGCGTCGATGTACTCGCGCATGATCTGCGCCGGGCGCTCACGCGGGCCGTTGTAGTGGTGCAGCGTGCCCATCTGGAGGAAGACCAGCGGGCTTGAGAAGTCGATGCGGGCGCGGATCTCCTCGTTGCCCAGCACCTCGGCCGGGTTGAAGATGTCCGCGGAGACCAGGTGCGTGCGCTCGTTCTCCTCCAGCAGCGCGCGGCCGTGGGCCAGCACCACCGGGTCGTTGTCGATGTAGACGACCGAGGCGTCCGGATTGGTCCGCTGCACGACCTGGTGCACGTTCTCCGCGGTCGGCAGGCCGGAACCGCAGTCGAGGAACTGGTCGATCCCGGTCTGGGTGGCCAGGAACCGGCACACCCGGATCAGGAAGCCGCGGTTCTCGAAGGCCAGGTCGACCGCCTCGGGAGCCGCCTTCTGCACACCGCGCAGCACGTCGCGGTCCACCTCGTAGTTGTCCTTGCCGTTGAGGAACGCGTCGTAGACACGTGCGATGCTGGCCCTGGTGGGGTCGACACCTACCGGCACGGAGCGCTCGGACGCGGTGGCACTTGACTGCGCGGAGGCGTTATCGGTCATTGCGTTCTCCCGGTTCGTTTGCACAACCAGAAAGCTGACGGCGCTTAACTTAGCGTAAGGAGTCGTAATAACATCGTAAGCGTACCCGGGCAGTTTCGAGGGAGGGTCCTGATGGGCATGATCGACGACCGACGGAGCGAGGCCGCGACCGGCCCGACCGTGCGTCGGCTCATCCTGGGCACGCAGCTGCGCCGGCTGCGCGAGCGGGCCGAGATCACCCGCGCGTCGGCCGCGTACAGCATCCGCGGTTCGGAGTCGAAGCTCAGCCGCATGGAGAGCGGCCGCGTCGGCTTCAAGGAGCGCGACGTGGCGGACCTGCTCACGCTGTACGGCGTCACGGACGAGGAGGAGCGCCAGAAGGTGCTCAACCTCGTCGAACAATCGAACGTGCAGGGCTGGTGGCACGCCTACTCCGACCTGATGCCGAAGTGGTTCGAGGACTATGTCGGCCTCGAGGAGTCGGCGTCGCAGATCAAGGCGTACGAGAACCAGTTCGTCCCGGGCCTGCTGCAGACGGAGGACTACGCGCTGGCGATCGCGAGCCGCGGCCGCCCGGAGAACGCGGACCGAGACACCGAACGCAAGGTGCATTTGCGCATGCAGCGGCAAAAGGTGTTGCTCGGCCAGTCCGCGCCGAAGCTGTGGGTGGTCATCGACGAGTCAGTGCTCTACCGCAGGATCGGCGGCGTGCGGGTGCTGCGCGCCCAGCTGGACCATCTGCTGGAGATGACCACGCTGCCGAACATCACTGCGCAGGTCGTGCCGTACCAGACCAGCGGCTATGGCGCGGAGGGCGCGTTCACGCTGCTTCGTTTCGGCGAGCAGGAGCTGTCCGACATCGTGTACGTCGAGCACCTCGCGGGCGCGCTGTACCTGGAGAAGCCCGAGGAGATCGAGATCTACAGCCGCGCCCTCGACCGCCTGGCCGTGGAGGCGGAGACCCCGGCGCGCACCCGGCAGACTCTGCTCAAGGCGCGCGAGGACATCTGAATCCGGGCACATTCGTTCGGGTCCGGTCATGCTTGACGCAATAGCCTGATGCGCCCGCAGGCTCTCTGACGCCGCGTGCGCGGCGTCGTTGCGCCGTCGATTCCGCGTTCCGGCGCGGCGCCGGGCCGGCTTCGCGCCATGGTCCGCAATCGTCTGATTCTCAGGTCTTCGTATGCAATCCGATCCGGCGGTGCTACTTTGCGTGAGTGCCCCAATGCACATGCAAGTGACTCATGCAGACGGACCGTGCAAGCCGGTCGGAGAGTGAGAGGTCATGGCAGGCGAAACCCCGAAGTTCGACAACGGCGTCTCGGCCGATGCGCTGGTCGGCGCCGCCTGGCGCAAGAGCAGCCACAGCGGTTACAACGGCAACTGCGTCGAGGTCGCGCCGCTGGCCGACGGAAGCGTCGCGATGCGCAATTCCCGCGACCCGCACGGGCCGGCGCTGATCTACACCCGCGCCGAGATCGCCGCGTTCCTCGCCGGAATCAAAGACGGCGAGTTCGACGACGTGCTCTGATTCGCCGCGCCCCGCCGCGGGGCGCGTCTTCCGGTTCGCGGGGCGCCGGCGCCCCGTGAGCGGGCGCGTGAGACGCCGCCCGGTCCGTGCGGGGACCGGGCGGCGTTTGCATAGTCACTCGCACATGCGGACGCAACCGGAGTGTGCACGAACCGCGCGCGGCTATGTCCGTGCTCTGCTTCCACGGCTAGCGCTCGGAGCGAGCCGGATCAGGCCTCTTCAAGGGTGAGCGTGGTCCACACACCCACGTGGATCCGGTCCCCCGGTTTGACCGGGATCTCGGTCTCGACCGGCACCGGCTGCTCGGCGCCGTTGAGCCTGGTGCCGTTCGCGGAGCCCAGGTCGACCAGCCGCCAGCCGCCGTCCTCGCCGCGCGAGAGCTGGGCGTGCAGGTGCGAGACCGCCGGATCGAGCGGCGGTCCGGTCAGGTCGATCTCCACCGCGATGCCGCGGCTGGCCGAGGCGCGCCCGATCCTGACCAGGTCGGCGTCGAGGGCGAAGCGGCGCTCGCCGGGATACTTCGGGAACGGGAATTCGGACTCGATGATGTCGCCGCGCTCGACCTGCGCCGCGTAGTACTCGCGGTCCGCCGTGACGACGATGGCCAGCGGCTGCGCGCTCACGGGCGCCTGGGACGGCTGGCTCGCGCTCTCGGCGGCGGCGCCGCCGTCCGCGCCGAAACCCTGACCGGTGGCCGCGTCCGGGCTCGGCGCGACAGGCGGCGCCTGCGGCTCCGGCAGGCCGCCGCCCAGTCCGGCCGGCTGCGGATCAGGGGGCTGCGGTGCGGCGGTCTCGGCGCCCGCCGGCGCGTGGCCATTCAGTTCCGGACCCGTCTGCGTCTGGGCCGCGCCGGTCGCGGCCGGCACGGACGGGAGCAGCTCGGCCAGCTCGTAGTCGAACCCGCATTCCTCGCAGAACCGGCCGCCGCGCTCCGCCCCGCAGTTGGGGCAGGAGCCGCCGGCGCCCGATTGCGCCGGGCCCGCCTCCGCGCCGAGCAGAGCGGTGCTCTCCAACAGCGCGGCGGGCGTGACCGGTGAGCCGCCCATCACCGCGCCACAGGTGTCGCAGTAGTCGCTGGTCTGCGATTCGTGCCCGGCCGGACACCGCGCCATGGGACCTCCCCGGTGCTTGCTGATCTCGTTGGCCGCCCTGAGGCCGGTCAGCCCTGGTTGTTGCCCTTGCCCACCCGCACGGTCTTGCTCGACCGGGTGTCCAAAGCCATCTCGTCGGCGTCGTTGACCCGCGCCTTGAGCCGCACGGTGCCGGTCGCCGGGTCCTCCACGTCGACCACCTTGGCCAGCAGCCTGGTGGTGTCGTCGTTGCCGGAGGCCGCCGCGAGCTGGACCGCGCGGCCGAGTTTGGCCGTGGCCGTGTCGTAGTCGCCGTTCTTGCGCGCCTCAAGTCCCGCCTGGATCGCGTCGGCCAGTTCGGCCTGCCCGGTGTAGTGCGCCACCTGGCGGTTCATCTTGGTGGACAGCGCCGCGTCGTCGGTCCACACCGCGCGTACCAGGCCCTGGCCGAGCACCTGCGCCTGGCCCGAGCCGTCGATCGACACCAGCGAGGCGCGCGCGGCCAGCATCTCGTCGCCGACGGATCCGGGCCGCACCGTCACGCAGACGTGGTAGTCGCGCGACTCGGCTCCCCACGCCCCGGTCGGGTAGTCCCCGGCCAGCGGCCCGGTCTGCAGGCGGCGGCCGCTCAGGTCGAGGACGGTTGGCGCTACCTGCTTGACGAACTTGATCGTCGAGCCCTGCGGCGACCACAGCCGCAGCCGCACGTCGGCCACGGCCTTGCCCATCGCGCCCTCGATCATCGCGCGGAAGTCGTCGGCGAGGTTCGCCGGATCGGCCACGATGTCCACGCTGCCGAGCAGGCCGCCGGCGATCCGGCGCAGCTCCGCGACGACCCAGTCGGTGCCGATGCCGCGGCAGTCGCAGGTGAACCGGCCCTCGCAGCGCGCGATCGCCATGCCGAGGTCGTCCGGGCTCTCGTGCTCGTCCTTACCGTCGGTGAGCAGGATCGCGTGCCGGATCGCGTTCTCGTGCCCGGTGAACAGCCGGTCGGCGAGCGAGAGCCACTGGCTGATCGCGGTGCCGCCGCCGGCGGTGAGCCGGTCCACGGCGGCCTTCGCCGCGGCGCGGGTGCCGGCGTCGGCGGGCACCAGGTACTCGGTGGTGGGGAAGACCATCCGCGCCACGTGCGTCCCGGCGACCACGGCGAACGGGACGCCCTCGCGGATCGCGTCGATCGCGGCCTTGGTGGCCTGGCGCGCGGCGGACATCTTCGCGCTCGGGTAGTCCATCGAACCCGAGCAGTCCACCATGATCACCTGGGCCGCGCGGGCACCGCTGCTCGGCCCGGCGACCGCGCCGCTGGAGGTCACCGTCACGATCGCGTTGACCTCGCCGGCGCCCTCGGGCAGGAACTCGTTCTGGTAGACGCTCACGCTGAACTGCGGCAGGGTCGGCGTGCTCACGGTTCGATCCCCTCGTCGGACGGCACGGTTCCGTTGCTGGACGCGATGTCGGTGGACGCGATCTCAGCGGTCTCGGTCAGCGGCGGCAACTGGAGCGTCGGCGCCGCGGCTGCGGCCGCGGCTGCGGGCGGCGCGGTCGGCGGATAGTAGGCCAGCACCGTGGTGATGTTGTCCTGTCCGCCGCTGTTGAGCGCGACGGCGGTCAGCGACGCCGACGCCGCGGCCAGCCCGTCCCAGCCCTCGCCGGCCAGGCTGGCCAGGTCTGCCGCGTCCCAGACGTAGTTCCACAGCCCGTCGCTGCAGGCGAGCACCAGGCCGGGGCCCTCCGGTGCGAAGTCGCGCACGTGCGGCGGCTCCGGCGGAGCCTCCGGTCCCAGCCAGCGCAGGATCGCGTGGGCGTGCGGGGCCTTGTACGCCTCGGCCTCGTTCACCGCTCCCCCGGCGATCAGCTGCCCGGCCCAGGTGTCGTCGTCGGTGAGCCGGCGCGAGGTGCCGCCGTTCGCGGCGAGCCAGTAGACGCGGCTGTCGCCCACCCAGCCGACGGTCACCCGGCCGCGTTCCACGACGGCGGTGGCGATCGTGCAGGAGGGGGCGTCCGCGCGGTCCCGGTATTCCTCCGCGAGCCCGGCGACCGCCTGCTGCGCGGTCTCGATCGCGGCGCTGGTGGACGCGGGCGCGGGTTCGCCGTGGCGCAGCGCGCGCACCAGGTAGTCCAGGGTGGTGTTCGCCGCCAGCTGGGAGGCGCGCTGCGGATCGACGGAGCTGGAGACGCCGTCGCAGACCACGACGACGCTCGCCGGGTACTCGGTGCCCTCGCCGATCACCGCGAAGGCCATCGAGTCCTCGTTGCGGCTGTGCCGCAGCCCCCGGTCGCTCACCCCGGCGACGATGCCCAGGTCGCGCTCCCAGTGATCGCGCGGTGAGGGGGCGAGCCTGCCGCAGTGGTCGCAGTAGCCGTCGGTGAAGGCGGTGCCGCTGCAGTCGGAACACGGCAGCGTCGCGCTTCCCGGCGGGGTGCTGCGCCGCACCAGCAGGTCGGCGCCGCACTCCTCGCAGTAGCCGTCGCTCGGCAGCACCTGTGCGCCGCAAGAGCTGCATGCGCGCGTGTCCGGCGGCGCGGGCGGCTCCTGGGTCCGCGGGTTGCCCGACACCGGGTTTCCCGGCAGTTCGGCTGCGGTCATAGCACGGTCCTGGGTCGCAGCGCGTTGGCCTGATCCACCAGTTCGATCCGGCTCCTTCGGTCGGGGGCCATGCGGGCGCGCGCCCGGTAGGACCGCTCCAGGGCGAGGCGCACTTCGCGCTCGGTCAGGTCGGCGTCGAACACCCGGCCCTGCGCGATGTTGCGCGCGACGGCGGAGGTCGTCGGGTGTGCTATGAGCCAGCTGAGCGCGCCGATCAGCACCTGGCACACCATGGACTCGTGCGCCTCGCCGTCCAGGCCGAGCGCGGCCACGCGGGTGCTCAGCTCGTGCAGCTCCGCGGGTGCCACCCAGTCGGCGAAGCCGGGCGAGGCGAGGCGGGTGGTGATCGCCTGGATCTCGGCCGCGGTGCGGTGGATCGAGGACTCGGGTACCTGGCCGAGCACCTCGACCGCGCCCGCGTAGTCCTTCTGCTCCGCGCGCAGCCGGGCGATCGCGAAGGCGGCGGTCGCGTAGGAGCGGTCCACGGCCCAGACCAGCTGGTAGTAGCGCAGCGCGACGTCCTGCGAGCCGGAGAGCTCGGCTGCGGCGGCGAGGGCGAGCTTGGGCGCCAGTTCGCCGGGCAGCTCGTCGTAGCAGGCCTCGAAGTAGGCGCGCGCCTCGGCGCCCTCCTCGCGGGTCAGCGCCAGCAGGCCGCGGTACCACTGCACCCGCCAGTCGTAAGGGTCCTGCTCCTGCAGCAGATCGAGCCAGCCGATCGCCTCGCGGTGCCGGCCGTCCTCGATCTCGGCGCGCACCAGCCGGTAGTAGACCTCGGTGGACGGGTTCGGCAGGTTGTTGAGGGTGTTGACGATCTGCTTCGGGCTGCCGCCGAGGGTGGCCAGGGCGCCGGCGTTCGGGTCGGTCGGGTCGACGGTCGGGATCGGCAGCGCGGAGGCGAACTGCCTGCCGTCCGGCCGCGTCAGGTCGGTGCCGACGGCCAGCCGCTCTCCGGTGAACAGGGTGGAGGGGGCCGGGCGCGGCACCCCGTCGCCGAGCGCGAGCACCTCGCGCAGCACTCCGGTGAGCTGGACGGCCATCTCGGCGGCGGAGGAGAAGCGCCGCTCGCGCTGGGCGTGCGTGGCGCGGCGCAGGGCGCGGTCGAAGGACTCGTACTTGGCCAGCACCGGCACCGAGTCGCGCGGCGGCAGCGTGGTGGCGTAGGTGGAGGTGAAGCCCTTGAAGTCGAAGGAGAGCACGGCCATCATCCGGCCCACGGTGAACAGGTCGGACTCGACCGACGGGCCGTGCTCCGCGATCTCCGGGGCCTGATAGCCGACGGTGCCGTAGACCGCGGAGTCCTCGTCGTCGAAGGCGCGCACCGCGCCCATGTCGATCAGTTTGAGCTGCTCCTCGGACTGGATCACGTTGTCCGGCTTGAAGTCGCAGTAGAGCAGCCCGATCGAGTGCAGGTACCCGAAGGCGGGCAGGATCTCGATGGCGTAGGCGAGCACCTGCTCGAGCGGCAGCGGCTTGCCGCCGTGCTCCGCCTTGTAGTCCAGCGCGATCTGCTTGAGCGACTTGCCGCCGACGTACTCCATGACGATGTAGTCGTCGAGCTGGTGGCGCACGAAGTTGTAGATCTTGACCACGTTCGGGTGCTCGACCTCGGCGAGGAACTGGCGCTCGGCGACGGCCGCGGCCATCGCGTCGGCGTCCCCGGTGTCCAGCAGGCCCTTGAGGGCGACCCAGCGCCCTGAGACGTTGTTGTCGGTGGCCAGGTAGATCCAGCCGAGGCCGCCGTGCGCGAGGCAGCCGAGCACCTCGTACTGGCCGCCGATCAGGTCGCCCGCGGCGAGCTTGGGGTTGAAGTCGTAGCTGCCGCCGCATTTGGCGCAGTAGCCGCTGGTGCGTCCGGGGCGTCCCTCGCGGGAGCGGCCGACCTTCTCGCCGCACTTGGAGCAGAACCGCTTGTGCTCGGGCACCTGCGGGTCGGAGAGCACGGCCTCGCTCGGGTCGCGGTATTCGACCTGTGGGATCTCGACCAGGCCGAGGCCGAGGCCGCCGCGTCCGGTGGAGCGCGAGCCGTGCGTCGAGCCGGTGCGGGAGGAGGCGGTGCGCGCGGAGACCGCCGAGCCGCGGGCCCGGCCGGAGGAGGTGCGGCTGGAACCGGTGCGGCTGGAGACCGCCGAGCCGCGGACCGAGCCGGTGCGCGCGGAGGAGGGGTTCGCGGACGCTGCGCCATTCCCGAAAGCCGGGCCGTTCCCGGAAGCAGGGCTCGATGTTCCGCCGTTCGGCGCGGCGCCGTGCCGGCCGCCGGAACCGGTGCGCGCGCCCGGCAGCGCTGCGCCGGTTCCCGAGCCCGGGCCGGCGATCGCTTCCACGGCCGCCGCAGGGTCCTTAGCGGATGCGGCCATGCCGCAGGTGTCACAGTATCCGTCTTCGATCATGCCGTCGCAGCCGGGCCGCCCGCAGAGCACCGGGCCGGACCCGCCGGATATCCCGCTCGGTACCGCGCTTGGCCCCGGAGCGCCGACTCCGAAAACGCCGGAGCCCGCGCCGGCGGCGGCCACCTTCGGCGACTTCTGCGCCAGCCCGCAGGTGTCGCAGTATCCGTCCTCGATGATCCCCGCGCAGCCTGGCCGGCCGCACCTGACCCCGTTCACGCTCGCACCCCTCCCCCACGGCCGGGCTGGTCCAGCGCCAGCACCGCCTTCTGGTACACCGCCAGCGCCCGAGTGGACGCCGCGAGGTCGCACGGCTTGGACCACAGCAGATCGCGGGCCTGGAGGTAGAGCGCCTCCAGCCGCGATTCCTCCGCAGCACCCGATCTTGCCGCGCGCACCCGGTACGCCGCCAGTCTTCCGCGTAGTTCTTCGCGGCGTTCCAGCAGTCCGGCCACCGCCCGGTGCACCCGGTTGGCCGCGTTCAGCGCGTTGTCCAGCGCGGTCTCCAGCGCCGCCGCCTCATCGGCGAGCCGCCGCCATAGGCCGCGGTCGCGCAGTTCGGCCAGCGCGGCCAGCCGGGCGCGCAGCGCGGGCGCCTGGGTGGTGGGCGCGGGCAGCGCGCCGACGAGGATCTTCTCCCGCGCGGCGCGCTCGGCGGCGCGCTGGGCGTCCTCCACGTCGGCGATCCGGTCGATCAGCCGGGACAGCTGCGCGGTCCGCTGTTCGAAGTCGGCGCGCAGATCGGCGGCCCCGGTGGCGGCCGCCGCGACCGACTCCACGTCCTGCCGGATCCGCTCCAGCCGGCTGGGAAAGGCCGAGCCCGGCGCGGCGACCCCGATCGGGTCCGCGAAGACCTCGCGGCGCAGCTTGGCGTACTCGTCCCCGATCCCGGCCAGCGCGGTCGCCAGGGTGCGGTCCTCGAGCTGCCGCACCACGGCCGCGACCTGCTTGATCCGCTCCTGGACCGGGTCGGCCTGCTGGAAGAGCCGATTCCAGGTGGCGTCCGCGGCGGTCACGAAGTCCGCGGCGAGCTGGAAGTCGGTGTTCATCCGGTGCAGCGTCTCGGCCAGGGTCGCGGTCTCGCTGACCGTGCTCGGGCCGAGCAGGGTGCGCTCGGAGAGGGCCAGGTGCTTGGTGGACAGCGTGATCGACTTGCCGCGCAGCAGCTCGGCGATCGCGTTCAGGTCCTCGGGGCGCGGCTTGGCCCTGCGCCCGCGGATCTCCCCGGCCCGGCTGAGCACGTCCTGGTAGGCGGTGTAGTCGTCCCAGAGCCCCGCGATCCGGGCGGCGGTCCGCTGCCAGCGCTGCGCGGTCACCCCGGTCAGCGGGGCGCTGTCGAGCAGCTTGTAGCCGGGATGGTCGGCCAGCGCGAGCAGCGCGTCGGCGACCCGGGCCGCGTCCTGGCCGAGCCGCGCGAGCTCCGCGTCGACGGCCTCGCGGGTCGGCGGGCCGAATGCGGGGAAGACCATGGCCACCACGTTAGTCAGCGTATTGCGCAGCGGGCGGTTGTTGCGGCCCGAGGACCGATCCCAGCGAACTCTGGTAGATCTTCTGCCACTGGCCGTTGCCGCGGATCGTCTCCAGCACGCCGTTGATGTAGCGGATCAGGTCGGTGTTCGCGGGCGAGACCGCGATGCCGTACGGCTCGGGCTCGACCCGGTCGCCGATCACCACGGTGTTGGGGTCCTGCAGCGCGAGCCCGGCCAGGATGGTGTCGTCAGTCGAGATCGCGTCCACCTGGCCCTGCTGCAGCGCGACGAGGCAATCAGTCAGATTGGTGACCCCGTAGGGCACCGGATGCGACCTGTAGGCCAAGAGCGTCTGGATCGAGGTCGAGCCCTTCTGGGCGCAGACCTTCTTGCCGCCGAGGTCGTCGAGGTTCCGGTAGCCGCTGTTCTTCAGCACGAGCAGGCGCTGGTAGGCGTTGTAGTAGACGGTGGAGAACTGGACCTGCTTCGCGCGGTCGCAGGTGATCGTGAAGGTGTCCACGACCATGTCGACGGCGCGCGCCGAGTCGTCGGTCTGCAGCGCGGTGATGCGCTCAGCGTTGGTGACGGCGCGGAACTGGATGTGCGCGGCGTCCTGGGTGCCGAAGATGGCCTGCTCGACCTGCTTCGCGATCTCCACGTCGAAGCCGGTCTCGTTGCCGGAGGCGTCGAGGTAGCCGGTGAGGTATTCGTCCTCAGCCACTCCGACGATGAGCTTGCCGCGCTTCTTGATGCTGTTCACCGCCGCACTGGACGCGTCGCCCGCGGTCGGACGGTAGGAGAGCGCGTTCGTGTTGCACGTGGCGGGGCCCGCGGTCGGTGCCGCGGAGGGCGAACCGGTCACGACCGCGCCGGGTTGGGGCAGCGCGACAGTCGGTTGCGCCCCGACGGCGACCGTGCCGCCGCTGCACGCCGAGACGACGAGCGCCAGCGCCGTCGCGCTCGCGGCGGCGGTGAGCAGCGCGGCCGCCCTCGCCTTGCCGCGCAGGCGTGCGGCGTCGGCGCGCCGGCTCGTCGTCACCATGTCCGGCTCTCCGTTTCCCCGTCTGATCATCGGCGCGTTCATCGGTACTCCGCCAGCCGCCGGTTGACGCCGTACGCGGCCGCGAGCGCCGCGAGCACTCCGCCGATCAAGCCGCCCCACAGGCCTGCACTGAGCGCCGACTCGGCCGCGTTCGCGTTGGAGGTGTATGCGGCCTGATCCGCGTTGAAGGTCTTGACCAGTGCCTTGTCCAAGTCCGCGGCGTCGGCGCTCGCCGTGTCCGGGCTCGCCTTCGCGTCGTGTCCGACGATCAGGTCGACCGCCTTGTAGTAGTCGCCCTTGTCGGACGCGCTGCGCACGTTGGCCAGCTGCTGCTTGAGCTTGCCGTACAGCGCGGCCGCGTCGCCGTTGAGGGCCGCCGAGTTGACGCCGGCGAGGGCTTTGGCCTGGTTCTGGGCGTCGGTTCCGTCGTCCGCGCCGCGGTCGACCAGGGTGAGCGACTGGAAGGAGTCGGCGAGCGCGAGGCTGTCGCGGTCCCACAGCGTCGTGGCCACCTTGTCGAAGTCCGCCTGCGCGCGGTTCGCGGCGTTCCCGGCCGAGGAGGTCGCGCCGAGGGACCAGAAGACGACGAAGAGCGCGATCGCCGCGCCGACGACGATGCCAGAGTTGAAGCGCCGCCGGGTGCTGCGGGACAGCTCGCGGCCGACGAGGACCAGCACCACCGCCGCAAGCACCGCCGCGACCAGGATCCAGATCGGAAAGCCGGAGACGTCCGACTGCCCGGAGCGCTGCGCGGCCGACTGCTCGTCGGCGACGGTGCGCACCTCATGGAGGATCTGGCTCTGCATCAGTTTCGAGGCCTCGTGCAGATACCCGCCGGAGACCGAGAAGCTGAAGCGGTTATTGGCTTGCGCGGTCGCGATGTACGCCGTGTAGATCGGCAGTTGACCGGCCACCTCGCTCAGCTGCGCCGAGGCCGTGCTGTCTCCGGCCAGCTCGCGCGAGGCCGTCGAGAGCGCGGCGACCGCCTGGTTGATGTCGCTGTTGTAGAGGTCGATCAGCCGGGTCGGCGGTACCGGGCCGACCAGCAGCGCGGTCGCGGCGGTGGCGTCCGCCTCGGCGAGCGCGTGGTAGAGCTCGTTGACGTTCTGCACCAGACGCTCGGAGGTGCCGGCCGCGTTCGCCTCCGCGGCCTGCCGCGCGGCGAGCGTTCCGGCGCAGGCGCCGCCGATGCCGAGGAAGGCCACGACCGCGGCGGTCAGCGCGACCCACAGCCGGGCCGGCGTCGTCAGGCGTCTGCGACCTTTGACCGCCTGCGGCGGGTCGGGATCGGGCTGCGCCGCCGGACCGATCGAGGACCCGGTCCCGCCTATGCCCGCCGACACGTTCGCGGTCGTCGTCGCCACAGCTGAGTACGCCCCCATCCGCCGTTGTCCCCGCCCTCAGAGATCCGCTTCCACCATATTCCCTGCGAACGCTCTGCGGATATCGGGTTGCGATCTCGTGTTCGGCTCGTGGCGGGCTCTTTGCGCCGGCGGCCCGGAAGCGGGGTCAGGACTCGGCGAGCAGGGCCGGCAGTTCGGTCAGGCTCGTCAGCCGGAAGTCGGCCTTGGCGACCAGGTCGCTGTGATCGGCCACAACGTGGCCCCACGGCCCGCGCCTGATGTGTGCGGTACGCAGTCCCGCCTCCCAGGCCGGGCGCATGTCGTTGTCGAGCCGGTCGCCCACGTAGCAGATCCGTTCGGGGGCCGCGTCCGGGCGCATGGTGCGGCAGGCCTCGATGACCTTGGTGAAGAAGCGCGGATCCGGCTTGGCCACGCCCCAGGTGTCCGAGGTGGTCACCAGGTCCACCGGCAGCCGCAGCGAGTCGAGGATCCGGTGCGAGCGGCGGGTCTGGTTCGCCGCGATGATCACCAGATACCCGGCCTCGCGCAGCGCGGCCATGGCCGGCCGGGCGTCCGGGTACAGGTCCCGCTCGCCGTAGCCCTCGGGCCGCCCGGCCTCGGCCCGCCGCTCGCGCTCCGCATCCAGGTCGAAGCCGGGGCGGAAGTACTCGAACACCTCGCGGTGGTCCCGTCCCGCGCCGATCACGGCGCCGAAGACCGCGGAGAAGGTGTGCCTCGGCACGCCGAGCCAGTCGGCCCAGGCGTGGTACTCGACGGTTTCGTCGACCAGGGTCTCCCCTACGTCGAAGACCACGGCCTCGATCGGACGCGCGGGCGTGGGAGTGGGCACGGTCTGAACTCCTGACGCTGGATCGCTCGACCGGATGCACGACGCGTCGGCACGTGCATCCGGTCCCCGTTCGGCGGGAGCTTAGCGAGCCGATCTGACGGCAGCCCAGACTTTTCAGGGTTTCTCCATACTTTCGGACGAACTCTTGTGACTCCTGATGCGTCAGAGTCACTCGCGCTGTGACGGATCACAGCAGGCGGTCACTGATGCAGTGCCATCTCCACGATCTTCACCACGACGAGCACCGAGGCGAGGGCCAGGTACAGGCGCAGGACCGACATGCCGACCTTGCGGCTCGTCGGCATCGCGGCGCGGCCGATCACGGACAGCGGCGGCATCCGCCAGTCCAGCGCGCCGGTGCGGTCGATCTCCTGCGCCGAATTCCTGCGCCGGCTCAGCAGCGCGTAGCCCGCGAACGTCACACTGAGCACGCCGCAGCCCGCGATGATGTCGAGGATCTGACCGGCCGTCAGCCGCGGGTCGAGCACGGCCAGCGTCAGGATGATCGACAGGGTGACCAGGACAGCCAGCACGGCGCCGGTGAACATGTTCGTCTTGCGGCCGTTGACCCAGGGACCGAGCACCTGCTTGTCGTTGCACAGCACCAGCAGGTACACCGAGGCGGAGGGCAGCAGCACACCCGCCATCGCCTGCACCCCGTTGGTGATCAGGCCGAGCGGCGAGCCGGGGATCAGCACGATCGTCGCGGCCACCGCGATGAGGCCGACGTACACCGCGTAGAAGCCCTTGGCCTGCTTCACGCCGCGGTGCAGCGAGTGGTTGATGCCCAGCGTGTCGCCGGCCGCGTAGGCGGTGGAGAGGGACACCGCGAAGGCGCCGATGATCGACGAGTCCAGCAGCGCGATGGCGAACAGGATGCCCGCGACATGCCCGGCCCGGGCGGAGATGGCCTGCGCCAGTCCTTGCGCGTCGCCGAAGTGGCCGGCGAACTTCGTGTTCGCGACCGCGGCCGCGGAGAAGCCGATGATCGCCGCCGCCCCGATCACCACCACGACGATGCCGATCCACAGGTCGGCCTTCTCGTACTTGATGAAGCGCGGGGTGATCCGCTTGTCGATGACGTAGGACTGCTGGAAGAACAGCTGCCACGGCGCAACCGTCGTGCCGACCAGGCCGATGATCAGCAACATCACCGCGGCCTCCTGGCCGCCGCCGCCAGGCATCTGCGGCACCAGGAAGCCGTGCGCCATCTGCCCCGCGCTCGGGTGCAGCATCAGCGCGATCGGGATGAGCAGCAGGCTGCCGGCGCACAGTGTGATCACGACACGCTCGAAGCGGCGGAACGAGCCGGTGGAGGCGGCCGCGATGACGACCACTCCGGCCGCGATCACCGAGGGCGCCTTGGGCAGGCCGAGGTATCCGACCGCGAGGGTGATCCCGATGAACTCGGTCACCAGCGTCAGGGCGTTGAGGAGGAAGAGGTCGATGACGCTGAACGCGCCCCAGAAGCGGCCGAACCGCTCCATGATCAGCTTGCCGTGCCCGACGCCGGTGACCGCGCCGAGGCGGACCACCATCTCCTGGTTCACGTAGAGCACCGGTACCAGCAGGAGCAGCACCCACAGCAGGTGGGTGCCGTAGTTCTGGCCGCTCTGGCCGTAGGTGGAGAAGGCGCCGGCGTCGTTGTCGCCGCACATGACGATCAGGCCAGGGCCGACGATGGCCAGCAGGGTCTTGAACTTGGCGGACAGGCCCTGGCGGGCCGCGGTGTCGCCGTGCTTGATGGTGCCGAGCGCCCCGCGGATGTCGCCGACGTGGGCGTCGTCGAGCACTGCGCTCTTGGTCGGCACCGCGCTGCGGGTGTGCGCTGCGCCGGGGGCAATGATGAGGTCGGTCATGGTGCGCGGTCCTTCCTCACGCCACGCACACGTCCGCGCCAGGGGGAAGCTTGGCACGGGCGAGCACGCACGTGTGGTCAGGCAGCGTGCGTCAAGGCCTAGCGCGGCGGACCTGAGGATGCGCGTGCGGCTACCCGACGCACCCTGAAAAGGGCGCGTTCGGTACCTACGCTGCGGGGTCTCTCGAAGGTCAGCGGCTCGGCGCGCGACGGACGCCGGAATCGGATGAGGGCGTGTGCGCGTCGACGGATCCCGTTCTCACAGGGCCCGTACTATGGCCGGGACTACTGGGTTCCATCATTCGCCTCCCCTCGTCCGGGGCGCCGTGGCGCTACGCTGATGTATGGGCTCTGCGATGCTCCCACCCGACCAGAAGATCCGGCACCGAACACCCATACGCTGAGCAGGGCAAGAATCCACCCCGGACCTGCCCTCAGTCAAGTGCAGATGCAAGCCGCAGCCGCATCGTGCCTTTAACGTGCTTTCAGGATAACACCGACCTCGGACCGAATCGGACCAATCGCCGAACTCAGCGATGGATGTGTGCTATTGCACGTTGGAATTTCTCACGGTTCGAAGCGATAGCCCATGCCGGGCTCGGTAAGCAGTTGTCGCGGGTGGGAGGGCTCCGGTTCGAGCTTCTGGCGCAGCTTCGCCAAATAGAACCTCAGGTAGTTGGTCTCCGACTGATACGCCGGGCCCCACACCTGTTGCAGCAGCTGCTTGCCGGAGACGAGCCGACCGGGATTTCGGACCAGTACCTCAAGCACCGCCCATTCGGTTTTTGTCAGATGCACCTGTTCGGGCGTCTGCTCGGGCGCGCCGGGGCGCCGCTGCACCGTTTTGGCGGCCAGGTCCACGGTGTAGTGGCCGATGGTCACGGCGGGCTCGGCCGCGGTCTCGCTCTCGCTGCGGCGGATCAGGGCCCGTAGCCGGGCCATCAGCTCGTCCATGGAGAACGGCTTGGTGACGTAGTCGTCGGCGCCGGCGTCGAGCGCGTCCACCTTGTCCGCGGAGTCCGCGCGGCCGGACAGGACCAGGATCGGCACCTTGGTCCAGCCGCGCAGGCCGGCGATCACGTCGGTGCCGTCCATGTCGGGCAGGCCGAGGTCCAGGACGACCACGTCGGGAAGGTGTTTGGCCGCCGCGTCGAGCGCGCCGGCGCCGTCGGCCGCGACGACCACCTCGTAGCGGCGCGCGGTGAGGTTGATGCGCATCGCGCGCAGCAGCTGGGGCTCGTCGTCCACCACGAGCACGCGGATCACGTCAGCGACTCCCTGTCTTGAGGCTCGTCGAACCCTGCGGCCGCGGCCGGTCCGAGCGGCGCCGGGTCCTCGTCGGCGTCCTGCGCCGCCGGTTCGATCGCGCCGACGGTCTCGGCCGCGGGCAGCGACACCACCATCGTGACACCGCCGCCGGGCGTGTCCTCCGGCGTGAGGGTGCCGCCCATCGCCTCGACCAGGCCGCGGGCCAGCGCGAGGCCGAGCCCGACGCCGGCGGTGTTGTCCCGGTCGCCGAGCCGCTGGAAGGGCCGGAACACCAGGTCGCGATCGGCCGGCCGGATGCCGGGGCCGCGGTCGATCACCCGGATCTCCACCCATCGGCCGAGTGCTGATACCGCGACGGTGACCGGCGAGGCGGTGTGCTTGACCGCGTTGCCGACCAGGTTGGCCACGACCCGTTCGAGCAGCGCGCCGTCGGCCAGCGCGGGCGGGACGGAGGGCGGCACCGGGGCGAGGCCGACCCTCGCGGCGGCGTCGGGGACCTCGTCGAGGGCGCGCGGGAGGACGTCGGCGGCCGCCACCGCCTCCAGGCGCAGCTTGATCGACCCGGCCTGGAGGCGGGACATGTCCAGCAGGTTCTCGACCAGCCGGGTGAGCCGGTCGAGTGACTGGTCGGCGGCTTCCAGCAGTTCCGCGCGGTCGTCGGCGGGCACGTCGAGGTCCGGGTCGCGCAGCGTGCCGATCGCCGCCTTGGCCGCGGCGAGCGGGGTGCGCAGATCGTGCGAGACGGCCGCCAGCAGCGCCGTGCGCATCCGGTCCGCGGCCGCCAGGCTCTCCGCCTCGGCGGCGCTGCGGGAGAGCCGGCGGCGCTCCAGGGCCGCGGTGGCCTGCGCGGCGAACGCGTTGAGCACGCGCTGGTCGTCCGCAGGCAGCGTGCGCCCGCGCAGCACGATCACCGCGTCGCGGCCGGCCTCGACCACCGTGTCGGCCTGGCCCGGGCAGAGCGCCGGATCGGCCCCGGTGCTGGCCACCAGCGTCCAGCGCCCCGGGTCGTCGTTCACGTCGGGCGGATGCGCGTCCCCAGGCCCGGTCTGCGGTGATCGCGGCCCTTCCGCGTCGGATCTCTGCAAGAGAGCGACGGAAGCCATCGCGAAGGTCTCGCGGAACCGCTCGAGCAGGGCGCTGATGGCCTCGTCGCCGCGCAGCACCGAGACCGCGAACGCGCCGAGGGTCTCCGCCTCGGCGGAGGCGCTGGCGGCGCGGCGGGTCTGCTTGATCGCGAGGTCGACCACGGAGGCCACGGTCAGCGCGACGAGGGCGAAGACGATCAGCGCGAAGACGTTGTTGCCCTCGTCGATCGTGAAGGTGTGGACGGGGGTGATGAAGTAGTAATTGAGCAGCAGCGAGCCCCACAGCGCCGCGATCAGCGCCGAGAGCAGCCCGCCGAGCCGCGCGATGGCCACTGTGGCGACCAGGAAGATGAGCACCTGGCTGGTCAGGTTCAGCCCGCCGTGCGGCACCTGCGCGAGCACCGCGGTGATGATCGGCGGCACGAGCAGTGCGGCTGCGGGTCCGCGCCAGCGCGTGTGTCCCCAAGCGGCTTCGCGCAGTGGGTTGGGCGGCAGCCATGCGGTACGCCGCCGAACCTGTTGCGGGTCTTCGTGCGTCACCATGTGCACGTCGATGTCGCCGGAGAGCCGGATCGTGCTCTCGCCGACGCCGCGACCGGTGAACAGCCGGCTGAGTCGGTTGCGGCGCGACGTTCCGAGCACCAGCTGCGTCGCGTTCACTGCCCTGGCGAACTCCAGCAGTGCCCGTGGCACGTCGTCACCGACCACGGTGTGATAGGTCCCGCCGAGCGATTCGACCAGATGCCGCTGCGCGGCCAGGGCCGTCGGGCTGGTGTCCGCCGCGAGGCCGTCCGAGCGGGCGACATGGACCGCCAGCAACTCGGGCCCCGCGGCCCCGGCGATCGCGGAGCCAGGCTCCTGATTGCGCACCGCCTTGATCGAGCGCTGCGCGATGCGCGCGGCACGGCGGATCAACAGGTCCCCCGATCCGTCCCCGGGCAGCGCGACGACCACGCGCTCGCGCGCCTCCCACACCGAGTCGATCCGATGATCCTCCCGGTAGCGCTGCAAGACCTCGTCGACGCGGTCGGCGACCCACAGCAGCGCCAGCTCGCGCAGCGCGGTGAGATTGCCGAGCCGGAAGTAGTTCCCGAGCGCCGCGTCGATGCGGTCGGCCGGGTAGACGTTGCCGTGGGCGAGCCGACGGCGCAGCGCCTCCGGGGACATGTCCACCAGCTCGATCTGGTCGGCGGCGCGCACCACCTCGTCCGGCACGGTTTCTCGCTGCGGGACCCCGGTGATCCGCTCCACCACGTCGCTGAGCGATTCCAGGTGCTGCACGTTCACCGTGGTGATCACTTCGATCCCGGCGTCCAGTAGCTCCTGCACGTCCTGCCAGCGCTTGGCGTGCCGGCCGCCGGGGACGTTGGCGTGCGCCAGCTCGTCGACCAGCGCCACCTGCGGGCGGCGGGCCAACACCGCGTCCAGGTCCATCTCGCGCAGCTCGCGGCCGCGATAGGCGCGCGTCAGCGGCGGTACCAGCGGCAGGCCCTCAGCCAGCGCGATCGTGTGCGGGCGGGCGTAGGTCTCGACCCAGGCCACGACCACGTCCGCGCCGCGCTCGATCCGCCGGTGCGCCTCCTCCAGCATCTTGTATGTCTTCCCGACGCC
>Ga0070739_10002971_pt1 | contig 21757 bp, 22 predicted proteins | sample Coa_R1_7_FD_66445 | JGI IMG/M metagenome (GOLD analysis project Ga0070739, IMG submission 66445) | Surface soil microbial communities from Centralia Pennsylvania, which are recovering from an underground coalmine fire - Coalmine... | ecosystem: Environmental > Terrestrial > Soil > Unclassified ... | reverse complement strand
CTTTGGACGAAGCGGACGGGGAGAGAAGATGCAGGCGGGCCGAAGGCGCCGCAGTGCCGATGCCCAGATTGGTCCCGGACTGGTACATGAGGGAGTTGCCGATGTCCGCGCCGTCTGTCCAGAGGGGAATGTAGTTGGCGGTCCCGGCGCCACCGATGGTTGCAGTGGTTGAGATCGTGTCCCGGGTGGAACCCTTTGAAGTTGCCGAATCCGCCGGTGACGCACTGGCAATGGCTTCGCGGGTCACGTACGCAGAGGCGGGCCTGCCGCCCAGCGTTTCGGCATCACCTGCTTTCAGCGCATACGGAACGGAAACGAGCAGGACGCGGGTCTGCTCCACCGCGCCGGCGCCCTGGGGCTGGACGCCAAGCCAGAGCGAGTTGCCTGAATGGAACAGATCGAGTGGCATGCCGCTGGCAGTCGCCGCGCCGAGGTGGACCGTATAGTGCCCCTGCTCGTCCGCCTCGACATTCTGGGTTTCCTGCCATAAAGGCGTGCGGCTGTCGGGGCCGGCGTAGAGCGAGAACGTCAGCGCCTGAACTCCCGCCAGGGGCTTGCCTGTGGCGTCCCTCAGGCCCCCGCTGAAACTGACCAGAGGCGGCACTCCGCTGTCGGTCCGATTCTGCGGCTGCTGTGCATGTGCAACAAACACGGCCAGATACAAACATGCGGCCGCGCGAGCGGTAGTTCCGGTCATCCCCTCTTCTCCTTCGCTTTCATCATTCTGGGAGGGGATGTAACCTGCTGTCACTACATGAACGGGTAGTCGCGAAGGATTCCACGCCTCGGGCGGGCGACGTTTTGTAACCTGAGAATTTGCAGACACGCCTTCCTCTACAGCCAGCGCAGGAAGAGTGTTGCCGGGTCCGCTGACGGGCATGCTGGTCGAGTTCGCCGATATCGAGCAAGCCCGCGCAGGTGACGACGCAGCCTTCGGGAGGATTGTATCTGCATACCGCAAGCGTATTTTCGGCACGATTGGGCGGCTCATTGGGCGGACGGAAGATGTGGAGGACGTGGCCCAGGAGGTTTTTCTGAGGCTGTACTATTCGCTCGATCAGCTTCGTTCGCCGGAAGTTTTCGAACCGTGGCTTTACCGGCTGACGGTGAACGCGGCCTACGACCATCTGCGCCGGCAGAAGCGCCGCAGCGAACGGCGCATGGCCGACCTCAGCGACCAGCAGGTGGTGCTCGCTGACGCGGCCGAAAGCACCCGCCGCGGGAACGACGAACGGCAGGGGGCGGGGATTCGCGAAACCGTGCAGCAGATGCTGGCGTCGGTCTCGGAAGCGGATCGGATGCTGCTGATCCTGAAAGAAGTCGAGGGACTCTCACTCAAGGAACTGGAAGCGATTTACCGCATCAGGGAGAACGCTCTGAAGGTGCGGCTATTCAGGGCTCGACAACGTGTGATGAAGGCCTGGGCGGCCGCGGGCAGGGTCCCCGCGCGCGCCGCGGGAGCGGTAAAGAAGGAGAACATAACATGAGCGACCAGGAACTGGATCGCCTGTTCGCGGCGTATCGGGACTCGCTTCCCGGCCCCGAGCCAACTGCGGGATTCATGCCTGCGCTGTGGAACGCCATCGAGGCACGGCGGACATTTCGCGCCCGGTTCGGCCGGCTTTCGCGTGTGTTTGTGACCGCCGCCGGGGCCATCTGGCTGGCCATGGCCACGCTGCTGATTATCAATGCCGCCGTGCCCCAGAGTCGAAGCGGCCCCGATATCGATTTGCTCGCGGATTCTCATCCCGCGGATTCGATCGACGTGGCTCCGGTCGCGAGCGCGCCGGGAAGCGACAGGAAATGAATTCGCGGTCCACTCCCTCGATCGCTCTGTATTTGCTGCTGGTATTTGCGAGCGGAATTCTGGTTGGCGTTTTCGGCTATCGGCTTTATACCGTGAACGCCGTTCGGGCGACCAGCGTGGGGGCCGATTCGCAGCAGGCGCGGCGCGACCGGTTCGTCTCGGAACTGAAGCAGCGGCTGGGCCTCAGCCCCGAACAAGTGCGCAATCTCAACGTGATTCTGGATCAGGGGCGCGCCAGGTTCAAGGAGATTCACAGCCGGATCGATCCGGAAATGGCCGCGCTGCGGCGCGAACAGGACAGCAGAATTCGTGGCCTGCTGAACTCCAGGCAGAGCACGGAATTCGACCGGTGGAAAGCGGAACGGGAAAAGAAGGCGGCCAACGCCGGCCGCTAGTTACTTCTTTGCTGCCGCGGGTTTGCGGCGGTCCTGCAGCTCTTTCGACTTGGCGATCTTTTTCTGGAAGCGGTCCACGCGACCCTCGGTGTCCACCAGCTTCTGCCTTCCGGTGAAGAAGGGGTGGCAATTCGAGCAGATTTCCACGCGGATGTCGCCCTTATGGGTAGACCGGGTTTTGAACGTGCTTCCACAGGCGCAGGTGACGTTCACTTCGTCGTAGGCGGGGTGAATAGCGGCTTTCATTTCTGACCTTTCGCTGGGGTAACGCTTCATTCTATCATGCGGCCGTGAGTGGCCCTGTATTGCCGGGGTGGCGCGATTGGGATAGTACAGACAGCGAAACAGCGCCAGACAACCCGCCCTGCGGCCGGGGACAGAATGTCCCGTCCGAGGTTCACCAATACATGTAAGCTGTTGAAAAGAAAGATGGGCATTTTGGGCGTGCGCTTGCCTTTCCGATGGCATGCGATCCATCGGACACAGACTTACGCCGGCTCTGGCGCTTGCGGCTGTTTTGACTACGAGCACCGCGCTGGGATGGGCCGGAGAGATCGCGGGAGAATTGCGCGACGCCATGGAACGAAATCCCGAGGCCAGCACGCGGGTTATCGTTCAGTACCGGCGAGGCGCCGGTGAGCGCCATCGGGCATTAGTCCGGTCGCGCGGCGGGCGCCTCGAGCACGACCTGAGCATCGTTCGCAGCGATGCGTATACCCTGCCGGCGGGCGATATCGCGGAACTGGCAAACGATCCGGAGGTGGAATCGGTGGTTCCCGACCGGACGGTCCATGCCATGCTGGATTACGCCGAGCCGACGATCAACGCCAATACCGCGTTCCAGTCGGGCTACGACGGCCGCGGAATCGGGGTTGCCATCATCGACAGCGGCATCATGGACCATCCCGATCTGCACGACGCCAGTGGCGCAAGCCGGGTGGTCTATAACCAGAATTTCGTGCCCAACATCGGCAACGACTACTTCGACCGTTTCGGTCACGGGACACATGTAGCCGGTATCGTCGGCGGCTCGGCTGCAATGTCGAACGGCTCGCAATACACGCACACGTTTCGAGGCATCGCGCCGGCGGTTAAGCTGATCAATTTGCGGGTGCTGGACCGCAACGGTGTGGGCACGGACAGCGCCGTGATCGCCGCGATCCAGACTGCCATCCAGCTGAAGAATACGTATAACATCCGGGTCATCAACCTTTCCCTTGGCCGGCCGGTTGCCGGATCCTATACAAAGGATCCGCTGTGCCAGGCTGTGGAACAGGCGTGGAAGGCGGGAATCGTCGTGGTCGTGGCCGCCGGTAACGAAGGGAGAAACAACTCGGCGGGCACGAATGGGTATGGGACGATTACCGCTCCCGGGAACGACCCGTATGCGATCACGGTCGGCGCCATGAAGGACATGAAGACGACCAGCCGCAACGACGATCAGCTTGCCAGCTACAGCTCCAAAGGTCCGACGCTCCTGGACCACGTGGCAAAGCCCGATCTGGTTGCCCCCGGCAACCGCATCATCTCCAGCCTGCCATGGGGGCTGACGCTCACCAATTCGTATCCGGCAAATGAGACGCCGGACACCTATTACATCCGGAACGGCGACGCATCCCAGTCGCCTTACTACTTCACCCTGAGCGGAACGAGCATGGCCACGCCGATGGTGAGCGGTGCGGCCGCGCTGCTGCTCCAGAAAACGCCCACGCTGACCCCCGACACCGTGAAAGCACGGCTGATGAAGACGGCGTCGAAGGGATTTCCGGCCTCCACTATTGCGACGGATCCTGTGACGCATCAGACATACACCGACTACTACGACCTGTTCTCGGTCGGCGCGGGGTACCTGGACGTCTGGGCCGCTCTGAACAACACCGATACGCTGCCCAGCGGAGCGAACGCGCTGTCGCCCACCGTCACCTGGAACTCGACAACTCATCAGGCGACGCTGGTCAATGCTCCGAAGTCGGTTTGGAACACCGCCATTCTCTGGGGCACCGCGATCGTCTGGGGGACCAACATCGTTTCCGGGCAGACGGCGATCAACAGCAGCGCGATTGTGTGGGGAACGAGCAGCACGTCCGGATTCGCGATCATCTGGGGGAACGCGATCGTCTGGGGTACGGGAACCCCGGCGGGCGAAACCACGAATGTGGCGATCTACGGGGAGTGAAAACTCGAAGCCCCGCGGAGCCGGAGCAATCGGCGCCGCGGGGCCAAGGTAGCCGAAGGTTATGCACCTTCGCAGGTTTTCTTATCGCGTGAGGGGCCGGTCCACAGGAGCAGCGGCCTCGTCACTGAACGAAACCTGAACGTTAGAGCGGTCGACTTAGCAGTCGGCCACCTCACGCGTGGATTTATTACTATCGCTACCAGTACTCATTCTTTTACTGGACCACCTCCTTTCTCAGTGATAACTCCATCGTAAAGCTTACAGACCGAAATTGTCAAAGGCCCTCCCGAAGAATTTCGGCGTGGCCCGAGGCTGGAGCGGCGGGCTTCCCTGGCGGCGGCCGGTCGCGGCGACGGCCTGCGTTACAATCACTCATACGTGGACCGCATCGGCAGGTATCGTGTCCTCGGCGAGGTCGGCCGAGGCGCGATGGGGCTCGTCTACCGCGCGCAGGATCCGGCCATCGGCCGCATCGTAGCGATCAAGACGATCCGCCTCTCCGACCTGACTGAGGAATCGGAGCGCGAGCGGATGAAGGAGCGCCTTTTTCGCGAGGCGCAGTCGGCCGGAATTCTCTCCCACCCGAACATCGTCACCATCTACGACATTGCCCAGGAAGACGGCACCGCCTACATTTTCATGGAGTTCGTGGATGGACCATCGCTCGAGCGCGTCCTGACCTCGGACCAGCCGCCGGACAAATCCGCGCTTTTCCAGATTCTGCGCCAGACCGCGGCGGCGCTCGACTACGCCCACGGCAAAGGCATCGTCCACCGCGACATCAAGCCCGCGAACATCCTGCTGCATGAGCGCATGCAGGCCAAGATCACCGATTTCGGGGTGGCCCGGATCATCTCCCAGCAAATGACCCAAAGCGGCAGCATGATGGGAACTCCGAACTACATGTCGCCCGAGCAGGTTCAGGGACACGCGGTGGACGGCCGCGCCGACCAGTTCGGACTGGCGGTGATCGCTTACGAAATTCTCACCGGAGAGAAGCCGTTCGTCGCGGATTATCTTCCGACGCTGCTGTACAAGATCGTGCGCGAAGATCCCGCGCCTCCGCGGCGGCTGAATTCGACGCTCGCGCCGGAAGTGGATGCGGTTCTGGCCCGCTCGCTGGCGAAAGATCCGGAAAAGCGCTTCCCATCCTGCATCGACTTCATCGCGGAACTGGAAAGCGCATGCAACAAGCGGCCGGACTGGGCGCCTCAGGCTCGGGGCGCCATCGACAGCCTTCCGACCATTGCCGCGGCGACGGCACAGCCGGTTCCCGCTGCGCCCCCCGTGCCGCCGTCGCCGGTTCCGGCGGCGGCCGTCGCACTGCCGCCTTTGCCTCACCGCCGCGGACGGGAAGAGGACGACGAACGCGAACGCAATCCAATTTTCCGCAATCTGGTGTGGGTGCTGGTGGGCATCGGCGTGGTCGGACTCGCGCTGCTGGCGGCACAACGATTCCTGCTCAGTCCGAGTGCGCCGGTATCCGATACGCAGCCGGCGGCAGCGAAACAGCCGGAACCCTCACCAGCAGCGAACGCTGCCGTAAAACCCAACCCCGCCGCCGCGACGCCCACCCAGCCGCCGTTGGAAGCTCCCCCTCCGCAGCCCACGGCGGCAACGACGGCTCGCGCGCCGCAGACGCCCGCGGCGCCGGTGGCGAAGTCGGTCCAGTTCGTCACGGAACCCGCGGGAGCAAACGTGATCATCGACGATAACCAGCAGGACACGTGCAAGGCGCCTTGCATGCTCACGCTGGCGCCGGGCCGCCACACGCTCAAGGCCGAGGCGGAAGGTTACCGCACCGCGCGCCGCATCTTCTACACGCCCCAGGACAGTGATGTATTTCTGACCATGGACAAGACCCAGGGGGTGCTCAGCATCACGTCAGCGCCCGCCGGCGCCTCGATCACCCTCAACGGCCAGCAGCAAGCCCAGCGCACCCCGGCCGCGCTCCCGGTGCCCGCCGGGAATTACACGGTGAAGGTGTCGCGCGATGGGGCCCAGGCCCAGACCGAGGTATCGGTGCGCGACGGGGAGCTGCGGAGTATCAACCTGCAATTGCCGTAGGGCCTCCGCGTTCATCGGTGTTTACCGCCGCTGCACTAATTCTGGAATCCATCCAACCGGCTGCGGCCGAATGCGGGACGACGGACCAGCCATTCGGCGAACAGCAGGTTTGGAATCCAGCAAATCCAGGCGACCAAGGGATAGCTCGTCGAAAAGGGAACTCCCGCCATTGTCATTATCGGCAGGTAGATGCGCAGTGTAATCGCCGCCGCCGTGAGCGCATAGCTGCGAGTCATCCACTCTCGGTGCCGCAGCACGAGTCCGCGGCGAGCGTTGAAGTAGCCCGCCGCCGTGGCCGCGATCCACGCCGCGCCCAGGGTCAGGAATCCCGCGGACGCAACGCGCCCGGTCTGGGCATGGGCGGCGATCGGCAGGGAAAGCAGCCAGCCTGCAAGCACAGCTGCGCAATACACACGGCCCGCCCAGCGATGGAAGCTCAGGGACCGTCGCCGCAGCGAAGAAAGGAACTGCCAGGGGCCGGCCAGCAGCGCCACGCCGGAGGAAACCGCGTGTCCGACGAGCCAGCCGTGGCGTGCAAAGAAGTTGGGCAGAGGCGCGGGGAAGGGAACACGGGGCAGCGCATATCGAAGCGCTCCCAGGCCAGTTCCGAGGGCAAAGAAGGTCAGTATTGCCCAGGAAATGGAGCGAAGCCTTGCCGCCTTCCGGGCGACCGGGTCAGCAGCGGCAGAGTGGGGCATGTTCAGGAACGCCGAGAGCCTCTGTTATAATCGTCCCTTGATGCTCGCGCTTCATCACGCCCATCGCCATCATCACCTGCACGGGTGACGGGCCGCGCGTAATCGAGCAAATCAACCGCCTGCCACCTGCTTTCAGCACTGGCGGGCATTTTTATTTTGAGGGCAGATGAATCTCGATTTCAACAAACTCGGGGGCCTGATCCCCGCGGTAATCCAGGATGCCGCGAGCGGCCGCGTGCTCATGGTCGGCTTTATGAATGATGAGGCATTCCGCCGTACGGTGGAATCCGGCTACGCCACGTTCTTCAGCCGATCGCGGAACAAGCTCTGGCTCAAAGGCGAAAGCTCCGGGCATCGACTGGTCGTGAAGGAGATTTCGACGGACTGTGACATGGACGCGGTGCTGGTGAAGGTGGAGGCGCTCGGGCCTGGTGTCTGCCACGAAGGCTACGAAAGCTGTTTTTTCCGAACGCTTGAAAACGGCGACTGGCGTGAGTCAGAGCCGCGCGCCTTCGATCCCAACGCGGTTTACGGGAGCAAGCCGTGAAGCTGAAGCTGGGGATTCCCAAGGGGTCGCTCGAAAACGCCACGGTCGATCTGTTCCGGCGCGCGGGCTTCAACATCACGACCAGCAGCCGTTCCTATTTCCCGGCAATCGACGATCCCGAAATCGAGTGCATGCTCATTCGCGCACAGGAGATGGCCCGCTACGTGGAGGACGGCGTCCTGGACGCCGGCCTCACTGGTCGCGACTGGGTGATGGAGACCGATGCGACGGTCGAAACCGTCGCCGACCTGATCTACGCCAAGCAGAGCTTTGGCAAGGTGCGCTGGGTGCTGGCGGTGCCCGACAGTTCGCCGTTCCGGTCGGTGAAGGACCTGAATGGCAAAGTCATCGCCACAGAACTGGTTTCAGCCACGAAGCGATACCTGGAGAACAATGGCGTGAAAGCGCGCGTCGAGTTCAGCTGGGGCGCGACCGAAGTGAAGCCGCCGGAACTCGCCGACGCGATCGTCGAAGTCACCGAGACGGGCTCCTCGCTGCGCGCCAACAAGCTGCGCATCATCGAGACGGTGCTCGAATCGAATACTCAGCTCATCGCCAACGTCGCCTCCTGGCAGGACGAATGGAAGCGCCGGAAGCTGGAAGACATGCGCATGCTGCTGGAGGGCGCGATCCATGCTCTCGGGAAAGTCGGGCTCATGCTCAACGTGCAGAAGGAAGCGCTCGAAGCGGTGCTGAACGTGCTGCCCGCGCTGCGCCGCCCGACCATCTCTTCGCTCAGTGAAGAAGGCTGGTTCGCGGTGAACACAATTCTCGACGAGTCGACGGTGCGGACCATCATTCCACGGCTCAAGGAAGCGGGCGCGGAAGGCATCGTCGAATACCCGCTGAACAAGATCGTGGTGTGACGATGCCTGAGCTGCGAATCCTTCCTGTTTGCGAGGCGCAGGCCCTGATAACGCGCCGAACCGTGCGGCTGGCCGAAGCCGAAAACGCCGTGGGGCCAATTCTCGACGAGGTGCGCCGCCGCGGCGATGCCGCGCTGATCGAATTCGCACGGCGGTTCGACCGGGTGGAGCTGGATTCGGTGCGCGTGCGCGATTCCGATTTCGAAGCGGCGCGGCTTCGGCTGAGCGCGGCGTTTATCCATTCGGTGGAGGTAGCGGCGGCGAACATCCGAGCGTTTGCCGAGCTGCAGATGCCGCGAGAGAAGTGGCTGGACAGCGGCGACGGCCGCCGGCTGGGGCAGATCATCCGTCCGCTGGCCTCCATGGGCGCCTACATCCCCGCCGGCCGCTATCCGCTACCATCGACCCTGCTGATGACCGTCATCCCCGCTCAGGTGGCCGGCGTGAAGACTATTTGCGTCGCATCGCCGCATCCCAGCGTGGAGATTCTCGGCGCGGCGCGATGGCTGGACGTGCCTCATGTGTTTCGTATCGGCGGCGCGCAGGCCATCGCGGCTTTCGCCTTTGGCACGGAGAGCGTACCGAAGGTGGACCGCATTGTCGGTCCGGGGAACATTTACGTTGCAGCCGCGAAGAAGCTGCTCGCGGGTGAGGTGGGGATCGACTTCGTGGCGGGTCCTACCGAGATCGTGATTATCGCCGAGGAAGGCAATCCCGCATGGATAGCCGCCGATATGCTGGCCCAGGCCGAACACGATACGGAAGCTTCGTCGATCCTGCTGACAACATCGCGCGAACTGGCGCAGCAGGTCGCGCTCGAAGTCGACCGGCAGCTGGAATCTCTGCCCACGGCTACGACCGCTCTAGGAGCGATTCGCGCCAACAGCGCCGTTGTACTGGTCTCATCGCCGGACGAGGCCGTGGAAGTGTCCAACCGCCTCGCGCCCGAGCATCTGGCAATCCACGATGCGGCCCTCCTCGGCGGCATTGAAAACGCGGGCAGCGTCTTCGTGGGAGCGACCAGCCCCGAGGCCGCCGGCGACTACGTCACCGGCCCGAATCACTGCCTTCCAACCAGCGGAATTGCGCGCCTGCGCGGCGGCCTGTCCGCGGCGGACTTTGTGAAAGTAATATCGGTGCAGCAACTTACTCTGGAGGCCCTGGCGCACTTAGCGCCGGCGATCACCACCCTGGCCAGAGCCGAAGGTCTGGAAGCCCACGCGCGCAGTGTGGAGGTGCGCGTTGGCTAAACGGCGCACGAACCTTCCGCCGGGCGTGCTCGAACCGCGCGAAGCTGTCCTGCGCATGGCCCCCTACTCGCCACCCACATCGGGCCGCGCTGACAAGCTCCGCCTGGATTTCAACGAAAATACCGTTGGCGCCTCGCCCGCGGTGATCGACTTCCTGAAAGAGCAGCTCAGCTCCGCGGGTCTGGCCGTCTACCCGGAATACAGCGCCGCGAAACGTGACCTCGCCGCGTTCTTCAACGTGGATGCGGACGAGTTCGTCATGACCAACGGTACCGACGAAGCCATTCAGGTGCTGATCAATACCTACGTTGATGACAACGACGAGGTGATCGTGCTGGCGCCGTCGTACGCGATGTATCGCTTCTATGCCGAAGTAGCGGGCGCGCGCGTTCGTGAAATTCCGTACTTACCGGAGAAGCTCGCCTTTCCGGTAGATGAGTTACTCGGAGCTATTAACGAGAACACTCGCGCCGTCCTTATCGCAAACCCGAATAACCCAACCGGTACGGGTACGACGCGCGCCGTAATCGAATCCATACTCGACCGCGCCACGAACGCCGCCGTCCTCGTCGACGAGGCGTACTACGAGTTCTGCGGCGTGACCGCGCTGCCGCTGCTGAACGACTACCCAAACCTGTTCGTCAGCCGAACGTTCTCCAAAGTGTATGGCATGGCCGCCATGCGTCTCGGCTGCCTGTTCTCGCAGTCCGGTAATACCGAGTTTCTGCACAAAGCGCAGTCCCCGTACAGCGTGAACAGCATAGCTGCGCTCGCCGCCCGCGCCGCGATTCGCGACACCGCGTACATCCGCAAATACGTCACCGAAGTTCTGGCCGCCCGCGAGCTGTTGTATTTCGAATTCGAACAAATGGGCATCGAATATTATCCGAGCCAGGCGAACTTCGTGCTCTTCCGCGCCGGCGATCGCGCCATCCCCATCCGCGATGAACTGCGGCGCCGCGGCGTTCTCGTTCGCGACCGCAGCTACGAGATCGCCGGCTGTGTCCGCGTCACCTGCGGAACGCGCGACCAGATCCGCCGATTCATCGAGGAGCTGAAATCGATATGGTGAGCGTCAACCCGGGTGTCATCGTCTTCGATATGGACGGCGTTCTGCTCGACGTCAGCGAGTCCTATCGCGAGACCGTCGCACAGACCATCGAGCACTTCACCGGTAAGCGTATTTCGCGCGAGGAGATCCAGGAATACAAGAACCGCGGCGGCTTCAATAATGACTGGCTGATCTGCCACACGCACTGCACGAAAGAAGGGGTGGAGGTCGGCTATCAGGAAATCGTCGATTACTTCAATCACCTGTTCTTTGAAGAGGGCCTGATCAACCGCGAGCGCTGGCTGCCGAAGCCCGGCTTCCTGGAGCGCCTCGCCGCGAACTACAGTCTGGCCATCTTCACCGGCCGCAACATGCTGGAAGCCACCACTACGCTCGACCGCGAGGGCTTCCGGCGCCATTTCTTTCTGGTGACCGTGGATGATCTCGAGCACGACAAGCCGCATCCCGAGGGCCTGCTGAAGATCGCCGCGCGACACCCCGGACAGGAGCTGCTGTACATCGGAGACACCGTCGATGACGCGCGCGCGGCGCGGGCCGCCGGGGTCTCATTTATCGGCATAGCCGGCCACGAGAATCCCGGCCGCGACAAGCTGGCAGCCCTGCTGGAATCCGAAGGCGCTGTCGCGGTGCTGGATAACATCAACGATCTCGAGGAGGTGCTTTGCGCACCGCGTCGATAGAGCGAAACACGAAAGAGACGCAGATCCGCGGCGAGCTGAACATCGACGGCTCGGGCACATACGAAATCTCCACGGGTATTCGCTTCTTCGACCACATGCTCGAGCTCTTCAGTAAGCACGGCGCATTCGATTTGAAGCTGCAGGCGAAGGGCGATCTGGATGTCGACCAGCACCACACTGTCGAAGACGCCGGCATCGTGCTTGGCCAGCTCTTCTCACAGGCGCTGGGCGACCGCCGCGGCATCAACCGCGCCGGGTATTTCATCCAGACTATGGACGAAAGCCTCGCCCTGGTTGCGCTCGACCTCGGCGGCCGCCCCGCGCTGGTCTACAAAGACCTGGTCCGTGTTCGCCTTGTAGGCGACTTACAAACCGAGTTAGTGGAGGATTTCTTCGGCGGCTTCGTGAACCACGCGGGCGCGAACCTGCATGCGAAAGTGATGTACGGCCGTTCGAGCCACCATAAGATCGAGGCCATCTTCAAGTGCTTCGCGCGGGCGCTGCGCTATGCCTGCTCGACGGATGACCGGCTGAAAGATCAGTTGCCGTCGACGAAGGGATTGCTGTGATTACGATTTTCGACTACGGCGCGGGCAATCTGAGGTCGGTGCAGAACACGCTGGCAGAGATCGGCGGCGAATACACGCTGGTTCGCGATGCAGCCGGCGTGCTCGCCGCCACGAAGTTGATCCTCCCCGGTGTGGGCCATTTTGGCCACCTGACGCGCTCGCTCGAAGCGCTCGGGGTACGCGAGGCGCTGCTGGACCGCATCAACGCAGGCGCCCCTTTTCTCGGAATCTGCCTCGGCCTTCAGGCTCTGTTCGAATCCAGCGAGGAAGCGCCTGGCCAGCCCGGATTGGGGCTGTTCCCCGGCATGGTTCGCCGCTTCGATATTGACGCTCGCGTGCCGCACATGGGCTGGGACAGCCTGGAGGTCCGCAACGGCGCCAGGCTCACGCGCGGCCTGCCGCGAGACCCCTACGTTTACTTCGCGCACAGTTACTACGCGCCAGTGGTTGACGCGACCGCGGCCACCTGCACTTACACGATTCCGTACACGGCGGTGCTCGAGCGCGGTAATGTCTTCGGCGTGCAGTTCCATCCCGAGAAGTCGGGCCCGCTCGGCCTGCAGGTGGTTCGCAATTTCGTGGAGTTATAGTGCTCGCGAAACGCATTATCCCCTGTCTCGACGTGACCGCCGGCCGGGTGGTGAAGGGCGTTAATTTCGTCAAGCTGCGCGATGCCGGTGACCCGGTCGAACTCGCCGGGCGCTATAACGACCAGGGCGCCGACGAACTGGTCTTTCTTGATATCACCGCCTCCAGCGACGCGCGCCACATCATGGCCGACGTTGTGGCCCGCACCGCGCGCCGGGTATTTATCCCGCTTACCGTGGGCGGCGGCATCCGGTCGGTTGCGGACGCGCGAGAAATCCTGATGTCCGGGGCGGACAAGGTGAGCGTGAACACCGCAGCGGTGCGCCGACCGGAGTTGATTCGGGAGCTGAGCGAAGAGTTCGGCGCGCAGGCTGTAGTGCTGGCCATCGATGCGCGCGCCAACGGTTCGGGCGGGTGGAACGTGTACACGCGCGGCGGTCGCGATGATGAAGGCATCGATGCCATCCAATGGGCCCGCGACGGCGAGGCGCTCGGCGCGGGCGAGATCCTGCTGACCTCCATGGATACGGACGGCGTGCAAACCGGTTTCGATTGTGCGCTTACCGCGGCCGTCTCGCACGCGACGCATATTCCTGTTATTGCCTCCGGAGGCGCCGGCAAACCTGAGCACTTCAGCCGCGTACTCACGGAAGGCTGCGCCGACGCCGCCCTGGCCGCGTCCATATTCCATTACGGCACGTACACAGTGAGCGATCTCAAGAGCTACCTGCGGGCGTGCGACGTTCCCGTGAGGCCCGCGACGTGATCATTCCCTGCATCGACCTGATGGGGGGCAAGGTGGTGCAACTCGTGCAGGGCCGCGAGAAGGCGCTTGAAGGCGACGCGCCCGTGGCGATGCTCGAGCGCTTCGCCGGGTTCCCCGAGATCCAGGTGATCGACCTCGACGCCGCCATCGGCAACGGCGCCAACGACGATCTCGTCGCCCTGCTCGCTTCCCGCGCAAAGTGCCGCGTTGGCGGCGGCGTGCGATCGGCGGAACGCGCGCGCGCGCTGATCGACCAGGGCGCCTGGCGGGTGATCGTCGGCACTGCCGCATTTACGCCCGCGCTGGACGAAATAGTCGCTGCGGTGGGCCGGGAGCGGGTCATCGTCGCCCTCGATTCGAAAGGCGGCCGTATCGTGGTCAAAGGCTGGCGGGAGGCGACCGACTTCACAGCCGAGCAGGTGCTCCAGCGCTTCGAGTCCCGCTGCTCCGGATTCCTGTGCACCTACGTGGACAAAGAAGGCATGATGGAGGGCACCGATCTGGAGTGGTTTCGGCGGCTCCGCGCCCGCACGTCGCTGGAAGTGACCGCCGCGGGCGGCATTACCACCCTTGATGAAATCCGAGAGCTCCAGCGGATGGGCGTGAACGCAGCGCTGGGCATGGCCATTTACACCGGTAAACTCGATCTCGCAGAGCTGGCGCGCATGCAACATCTCCAGCAGTTAACCTGAGTTCAGGAGGAGTTTCCTCATGATCTCCGCCGCCGCGGACCATCTGCTCACGGCCTGCGATTCAGCCATCGCAACCATCACCCTGAACCGTCCCGAGCGCCGCAACGCGCTGTCGCTTGCGCTCATGCGCGATCTCATCGCCGAGCTGGAGCGAACCGCGGCGCGCACGGAGATTCGTGCCGTAATCCTCGCCGCCGCCGGATCCGTATTCTGTTCGGGCCATGATCTTTCGGAATTGCGCGGCGCCGGCCTGGATGAGCAGGCCCGCATTTTCGATGTCTGCACCAGGCTGATGGAAACCATTCAGCGCGTTCCGCAGCCGGTGATTGCCCGCGTGCAGGGCATGGCGACGGCGGCTGGCTGCCAGCTCGTCGCCTCCTGCGACCTGGCAATTGCCGCCGAGGGCGCCACGTTCGCGACACCGGGCGTACGCATCGGCCTGTTCTGCACCACGCCGATGGTGGCCCTCACACGCGCCATCGGCCGTAAACGCGCAATGGAGATGCTGCTCACTGGAAATTCAATCGAAGCTCGCACTGCCGCAGAATGGGGGCTTGTTAACCGCGCCGTGCCGGCTGATTCCCTCGATTCCGAAACGCGAGCGCTTGCCGAGCGAATTGCCTGGGCCAGCGGCTATACCGTCGGAACCGGCAAGCAGGCCTTCTACCGTCAAATCGACCTTCCGCAGCCCCAAGCATACGAGTACGCCAAACAGGTCATGACCGTGAACGGGCTGGCCGACGACGCGCAGGAAGGCATCGCTGCATTCCTCGAAAAGCGTCCACCCTGCTGGCGCAATCGGTGATTCTGCATCCGGCGCGAGCCCGGGAGAGCGCCGCGGTGTTAGGTTGGGTGTGCCTCTCGGAGAAATCCGGGATCACCCCTCCCCACTTGCGCCGAAACAGAACCAGTACTTTCCGTTTATGCTTGTTCCTGCACCTCCGATGTTCCTCCCGTAACTTGATGCACTTGCGGGCCTGTAATGGCTAAAGGGATGCCTCCCGGGCCCGCTTTCGTTCTCCCCGGCGGCGCTTAATAATTCTTCTGTCGCTCGTGCCGCGCCCGTTGCGCCCGGCCCATGGCCTTCACACCGGCGAGGGAGGGGTCGGCGGAAGCCAGTTCATCGAGGCCAGCGGAGACCTTGGCCACGGCTTCGATGATGTCGTCGACATCACGATCGCCGCCGATCAGCAGAAACTGCGGCAGCCAGACAGCCTCCTCGTAAGCGGCTCGCTCCGACACGGTACACTGCACGGCGGAATAATCCACCGGCGCTTCACGGCCCACGGTCAGCTGCGGCGAATTTTCGGGCGTCGCGTAGAATAAATCGCTGCGATATACGGGCTCATAAAACCGCCCGTCACAGGGAATTCCTTCCGCATCGAGCGCCGCCACGAACAAATCACGGCTTACGCGCGGCACTTCCGGCCGGTACTGAAAGAGGTAGCAATAAATGGTGTCCTGGGTGATCTCGTCCTGCGGCGGCAGCGGCCGCACCGAATCGATCCCCTCCAGTTCACGGCTCAGCCGCGCCGCGGCGTCGGCCCGCCTGCGCGCGAATTCCGGCAGCATTTCCAGCTGGCCCACCAGCATCGCCGCCTGAAATTCCGTCATCCGGTAATTTCCCCCCAGCACGCGCTGATGATACTTGTCGGTCAGGCTGGCGCGCCCGCAGTTCACGGTGGACTGCAGGTGCTCGTAATACTGCAGGCTTGACGTGATCACCATTCCGCCTTCGCCCGCGGTCATGATTTTGCTCTCCTGAAAGCTGAACGCGCCCAGATCGCCCATCGAGCCGGCGCCACGGCCCTTGTAGCTGCCGCCGTGGGCGTGGGCGCAATCCTCGATCACTTTCAGATTGTGCTGCTGAGCCAGGTCCGCCAGCGCATCCATGTCGGCGAAGCGCATGGCCAGATGCACCGGCATGATCGCGCGCGTGCGCGGGGTGATGGCGCGCTCCACCGACTTCGGATCCAGGCAGTAGGTATCCGGATCGACGTCGGCGAATATCGGAATCGCACCGGCCATGAGCACGGCGATGGCGGTGCCGTCCCAGGTATAGGCCGGCACGATCACCTCGTCCCCGAAGCGGACGCCGGCGGCCTGCAGCGCAATGACCAGAGCGATGGTCCCATTCGCGACACACAGGCCGTAGCGCGCCCCCTGGAGGGCTGCGAACCGCTCCGCAAACTCACCCGCATAGCGGCTGGGAACCGGGAACCCGCCCCAGTGGCGGCTCTCCAGCACCTGCTGCAGACGGTCCGCATCGCTCGTCCGGTATTGCGGCCAGGGCTGAAAGGCTACCCGGCGCACGGGAGTTCCGCCCAGAATCGCAAGATTACTCATTTTGAACGCCTCCGCGCGCTAGCCCACCAGCACAGTGAACGCGCCTATCACGATCACGTCCGGAGGCCCGACGCAGACGGCCATATCCGTGACCCGCGCCTGGGGCAGGCCTCCGGTCAATACCGTAATGGCGCACGGCGGCAAAATTGGACCGCCCACGTGCGGCACCACGCCCGTAACCATCGGACACACATGCATGTCGGTTACGCGCGCCGCCGGCATGCCTTCGATGAGCACGGTCGGGTATCCCAGCACGATCGTACCGCCGTGCGCGGTCAGGTCACCCATGCGCGCCGCTGGCATGCCCATCAGGCGCGCTCCTTCAGCCGGGCAGGGAACAGCATCGGCTTATCATCTTCGCACAGATTACCGGGTGCCGCGGCAGGCTAACGTCGCGCCGATCAACTGGCGGCGCGGCGTGCGGCGGAACGGCCAGGCAACGAGGCGATGCCGCACCAGAAGCGTTCGATCGACTGCACTACGTCAAAGTAGCTTTCGAACTCCATCGGTTTGTGGATGTAGCAATTGGCGTGGTGGTCGTAAGAGAAGGCGATATCCGCCTCGGAGCGGGACGTGGACAGGATCATCACCGGTATGCGGCGCAACTCGGGCATCTCCTTGATTTCCACAAGCAACTCCCGGCCGTTCTTGCGCGGCAGATTCAAATCCAGAAGAATCAGATCGGGCGCCGGCGCGTCCCCATGCCCATTGCGCCGCAGCAGGAAATCCATCGCCTCCACTCCGTCCCTGGCGATGCTTACCTGCGCCGGGAATCCGGTGTCCTTCAGCGCCTCCATGGTGAGGCGCACATCGCCGGGATTGTCCTCGACCAGCAGGATTTGGATCGGTTTGTCGCTCGTCGGGCGGGCTTTCATACTTCGGGCTTTGGAGCCTGTGTGCGCTAACGGTAAGACGCGCTGTCCGGGAAGTTGTTTCTGGTGGTGAGAAATCGGGGCCGCTGGTCGCACATCCCCTTTGGAATGAGCGCTGCCGTCGACCTGCTGACTGCGGAAGAGGAACTGCACTGGCTGGCCCTGATTCTCGTGCCTGGCCTGGGTACGCGCAAAGCGGGCCAGTTGGTGCGCCAGTTTGGGACGCCGGTCGCCGCGTTTCGAGCCTCGGTCTCAGAGCTGGAGGGCGCCGGGCTCGCCGGCAGCGTGGCGCGCAGCATCGCCAGCGGGTGCACCTTCGATGACGCCATCAGCCAGCAGGAGAAGGTCCGCGCTGCCGAGGCCCAGGTAATTCCGCTCACCGATCCGCGTTACCCGGCGGCGCTGCGCGAGGTCTTCGACCCACCGGTGCTGCTGTTCGCGCGAGGGCGGGTAGAGTTGCTGCAGTCCATTCTGCTCGGGGTGGTGGGGACCCGCCGTCCGACGCCCTATGGCGTTGCCGCGGCCGAACGGCTCTCGGCCGATCTGGCGCGCGCCGGCCTGACCATCGTCAGCGGCATGGCTCGTGGCATTGACACCACCGCCCACAAGAGCGCGCTCGCGGCAGACGGAAAGACGGTGGCCGTGTTCGGCTGCGGGGTCGACAATATCTATCCCGCCGAGAATCGCAAGCTGGCGGCCGAGATCGCCGAGAAGGGATTGCTGATTTCCGAGTTCCCCATGGGAGCGCCGGCGTATCCGCAGAACTTTCCGGTGCGCAATCGGATCATCAGCGGGATGAGCGTAGGGGTGCTCGTGGTGGAAGGCGCCCAGTACAGCGGCTCGGCCATAACCGCCCGTATGGCGGCCGAGCAGGAGCGCGAGGTTTTCGCCGTCCCAGGCAGCATTATGTCGAAGATGAGCTGGGGACCGAATCTACTCATAAAGGAAGGCGCGAAGCTGGTTCAGGATTGGAACGACGTGGTGGTTGAGCTTCCGGCAGAGGTCCGCCGGCGGCTGATCGCAGCCGGCGTCCAGCGGCTCCTGCCCGGCGAGGAAGAGGCCAATGATGAAGATAAGGCAGCGAAGCTGGAGTTATCGAAGGCTTCCCGGGATGTCCTGCAGCGCCTGCGGGCGGATGAAGCTATCCACCTGGACCGGATCTTCGAACTCATGGAGCCCTGCTCCTCGTCCGAAGTGATCGCCGCGCTCTTCGAACTGGAGATGACCGGGCTGGCCCGGCAACTCCCCGGACGAAATTACGTCAAGGTATGGTAAGTGGCTGCAAGCAATGAGTTTTATGATGGCGGACGGGGCCGAGGAATCCTTCAACCCGGTTCGGTCATCAAAGATATCGCCGCAGAATGTGGTAGTCTCACAGTCGACAGCTCATCTCCCTTGACTGTAGGTAATCATACGGAAATAAGACATGGCAAAAGCACTCGTCATCGTCGAATCGCCGACGAAGGCGAAGACGATCGGTAAGTATCTCGGCAAACAGTACGTCGTCAAGGCGTCGCTCGGGCATATCAAAGATCTCCCCAAAAAGGACCTGGCAGTCGATGTGGAGCGCGACTTCGAACCGCGCTACGAAATCATCGAAGGCAAGAAGAAGCTGATCACGGAGCTCCGCCAGGCTGCCAAGAGCGTGGACTCGGTGTATCTTGCGGCCGACCCCGACCGCGAGGGCGAGGCCATCTGCTATCACCTCCAGGAAGAACTGGACGGCTCCGGCAAGAAGGGTGCGAAAGCCATCTACCGGGTGATGTTCAATGAGATCACCGCGGCCGCTGTGCGCAAGGCGTTCGAGAAGCCCGGGACCGTAAACCTGCATGTGGTCGAAGCGCAGCAGGCGCGGCGGATCCTCGATCGCCTGGTGGGTTACAAGATCTCTCCGCTGCTGTGGGACAAAGTGCGGCGTGGTCTTTCCGCCGGCCGCGTGCAGACCGTGGCGCTGCGGCTGATTGTTGAGCGCGAGCGCGAAATCCGCGCCTTCCAGAAGCGCGAGTACTGGACGATCGACGTTCACCTGAACGCGAAAAAGCCGCCAGTGCTCACCGGGCACCTGGCGAAGCGCGACAACGAGAACATCGAGATCCCCGACCAGGCCGCGTCGGACAATATCGTCAGCCAGCTCCAGGACGCGAAGTACATCGTCCAGTCGGTGGCCACGCGCGAGAAAAAGCGGAATCCCGTTCCGCCCTTCATCACCTCCACCCTGCAGCAGGAAGCGGCGCGCAAGCTGCGCTTCAGCGTGAAACGAACCATGATGCTCGCGCAGCGCCTTTACGAGGGCGTGGAACTGGGGGCGGAGGGCAGCGTCGGCCTGATCACCTATATGCGTACCGATTCAGTGAACGTCTCGCAGGAGGCGCTGAATGAGGTCCGCGAGCTGATCGCCGAGCGGTATGGGGCCGACTTCCGGCCGGACACCCCCAACCTCTATAAGAGCCGTAAGGATGCCCAGGGCGCGCACGAGGCGATTCGTCCGTCCTCGCCGAAGCGTACTCCGGATGCGGTGGCGAAATATCTGCAGGAAGACGAGCTGAAGCTTTACCGGCTGATCTGGATGCGCTTTGTCGCTTCGCAGATGATGCCGGCGGTATTCGACCAGACAACTATAGAAGTGAATGCGAACGGGAAGGACGGATCAAAGTATCTGTTCCGCGCCACCGGCAGCGTGCCAAAGTTCAAGGGCTTCCTGGAGGTTTATGAGGAAGGCAAGGACCAGCGGGACGAGGACGATGAGGAGCTGAAGAGCCGGCTCCCTCAGGTGACCGCAGGCGAAGAGCTCCGCTTCCGTTCCATCGAGCCCGAGCAGCACTTCACCGAGCCACCGCCGCGTTACACCGAGGCGACGCTGGTAAAGGAGCTGGAAGCGGACGGCGTCGGCAGGCCGTCAACATACGCGTCCATTCTGTCCACCATTCAGGAACGCGAGTACGTAAAGAAGGAGGGCGGCAAGTTCTCGCCTACCGAGCTGGGAATGGTGGTGACCGACCTCCTGCTGGAAAGCTTCGGAGATCTGTTCGAGGTCAACTACACGGCCCGAATGGAAGAGGAGCTGGACGAGATCGAAGAAGGCAAGATGGACTGGCGCAGGGCCATGGCCGAGTTCTACGAGAGGTTCCAGAAGGACCTCGAGAACGCCGAGCGCACCATGACGGACATCAAGCGCATGGAGAAGCCGACCGGCAAGGACTGCGAAAAGTGCGGCAAGCCCATGGTGATCAAGTGGGGCCGGCACGGAAGCTTTATTGCCTGCACCGGCTATCCCGAGTGCACCAACACGCGCGAGCTCACGGTGGATCTGCCGGATGTGGATAAGGCCGACTTCACCGAGCAGGATGCCGAAGAGTATTGCGAGAACTGCGGCCGTCCAATGGTGCTCAAAAAGGGCCGGTTTGGCACGTTTTACGCTTGTTCGGGATATCCCGACTGCAAGACCACCAAGCGGATCGGCGGCGAACAGAAGAAGCCCGATGTCCCGCTGGACGAGAAGTGTCCCAATTGCGGCAGCAACATGGTCATGAAGTACGGGCGCTTCGGCGAGTTTACCGCCTGCAGTAATTACCCGACCTGCAAGTACGTCAAGCAGAAGACCATCGGGGTGAAGTGCCCGGACTGCTCCGAAGGCGAGATCGTCGAACGGCGTTCGAAACGGGGCAAGACCTTCTATGGGTGCAATCGCTATCCGGACTGCTCCTTCGTGGCCTGGGGCAAGCCCATTCCGGAGAAGTGCCCGGATTGCGGGTCGCCCTATTTGATCGAGAAGTGGCTCAAAGCGGGGCCGTTGGCGCAGTGCCCGAATGCGGAGTGCAAACACAAGCACCCTTTGGCTCAGCCTGAGCCGCAGCCGGTCGGATAACTATGGCGGCAGCTGCAGCGACGAAGGCCGACTATGGCATCGATGCGCCCGTTGTGGTGCGCCGGATGTTCGGGCGGGCCGGATGGCTGCTGGTATTTGCAATCCTGATCTGGTACCTGAATCGCGAAAACGCGCCTTCACACGCGCTGGCGATTCTCAACGCTCTCGGCTGGCCAGGACTTGCCTTCCTGATAGCTGGAATCGTCATGGTTTGGAGCAGCCGGGTATCGAAGCCGCGGTTAGCCAAAAAGCTCCTGGACGGCATTCCGTGGCGCGGCGATGAATCGGTGCTGGATGTCGGGTGCGGGCGCGGCCTGCTGGCCATTGGCGCGGCGAAGAAACTCGGCAAAGCCGGTAAAGTGACCGGTGTCGACGTCTGGAACGATGAGGACCTGAGCGGCAACAGCGCGGATGCTCTCCGCGAGAACGCGAAGGCTGAGGGCGTCGAGGGGCGCATCCGGATCGAGAACGCGGATGCCCGCGCGCTGCCCTTCGCCGACG
>Ga0070739_10002969_pt1 | contig 21763 bp, 20 predicted proteins | sample Coa_R1_7_FD_66445 | JGI IMG/M metagenome (GOLD analysis project Ga0070739, IMG submission 66445) | Surface soil microbial communities from Centralia Pennsylvania, which are recovering from an underground coalmine fire - Coalmine... | ecosystem: Environmental > Terrestrial > Soil > Unclassified ... | reverse complement strand
GCGCCTCGGGCGAATCGCCGACCTCGAGCCATCCGCCGAGGTTCGACATCAGCTTGAACGCGGCGGAGCGCGGATCGAGGAAGCTGAGGACGAACTCCGGGGGTAGGCCGCCCGCTTCCGGGTCCCGCGCCTGCTCGGCCCGGAGCTTTCGCTCCATCAGCCGGGCGATGCGCATCCGCACCGGTCCGGCGACCAGCAGAGCCGTGATCGCCCGGTGAGCTCTCGACGTGGGCGTGGTCAGAGCCGCGTACACAGCCGGCGGAAGCCCTGACGCCGCGGCGACGTCGAACCACACGGTCCGCGCCACCCGGTGCTCGTGCTCGGCCGGAAGCCCGATCCAGAGGTCCAGGCCAAGCGGATCACCGACCCGCTCGCGGAAGAACGCGCCGACGCTTTGGCCGCTGATCCGCCGAACGAGCCCGCCGATCATCCATCCGATCGTCAGGGCGTGGTAGCCGGTCCGCGTGCCCGGAACCCAGAAAGGCTCGGTCTCCTCGATCAGTCGCACCATCAGCGGCCAGTCGTTGAACCCTCCGCGCGGGACGACCCCCTGCACATGGGCGACGCCCGACTGGTGGCTGAACACCTGGCGGACCGGGATCTGAGCTTTGCCCGCCTGGCCGAACTCGGGCCAGTAGTCGCGGACCGGCCGATCGAGATCGAGGCGGCCCTCGTCGACCAGGATGTGGCCGCAGAGCGCGGTCACGCCCTTGGAGCAGGACATGATCACGTTCGTGGTGTCCCGCTCCCACGGCCGGCCGCTCTCCGGATCAGCCACTCCGCCCCAGAGGTCGACCACCTGCTCACCGTCGACGAACACGCACACGGACGCCCCGAGCTCGTCGCGCTCGGCGAAGTTGCGCTCGAACGCCTCCCGCACCGCCTCGAAGCGGGGATCGCACGCTCCCTCGACCGTGTGACGAACCTCCGAGGCGCTCAGCACGGCAGCTCCGTCCCCTCGAGCGCCAGCGCCTCGCGAGCCGATGCGGTAGCGCAAACGATCGTCGCCGCCTGTCGCCGGCGGTCCATGAAGTTGGCGCCCATCACGGCCAGGTCGCGGCCGGTCGGCTCGAACCGCCGCACGACCGTGCCGGCCGATTCGACCGTGCTGATCTCCGCGTCCAGGATGCGCGTCATCCGGCGGCGAACGAGCCGCTCGCCCCGGGCCAGCAGGCCGACCGGCCGTCCCGGACGAGAGGAGGCCATCGGCGCCAGCACGACGAGCTCGTCGAGCCCGAGCGGCGCCGCCAGATCAGCCGACGCTGGCGACAGGACGCCGCCATCGATGTAGCGCCGGCCGCCGATCGTCACGGGCGCCAACCACATCGGAAGCCCCCAAGAGGCGTTCACCGCCTCAGCCAGGGTGGCCGGTGGCGCGCCCGGCGCCCCGAACGCGACCCGCTCGCCGGTGTCCGCGTCGGCGGCCACGAGCCAGGTCGCGGGATGCTCGACCCAGCCATCGGCCGAGGCCAGCCGCTCGGCGAGCTCGCGCAGCCAGCCGGCGTCGCCCTCGACGACCGGGAGCAGCCCGACCAGGCCGGCCAGCGCTGGGGCCTTCAACCGCATCGCGCGCATCGCCAGCCCGGTGGATCCGATACGGGGAGCCGGGCGCCCCGGTAGGCGCCCGGCATCCACACCGACGTGCCGGACCAGCCAGTCGGGCGCCTGATCGGGCCCGGATAGGGCGGCCAGCACATCGCCCAGCGGCACGTCGCCCCCGAGCAGGCACGCCAGCTCCGCACCGGCCGACGTGCCGATGATCACCTCCGCCGTGCGCGCGTCCCAGTCCCAGGCAAGCTCGAGCTCCCGGAGCGTCGCCACCGTCCAAGCGAAACCGACGGGACCGCCACACCCGAGCACGAGGCCGCGTCTCATCCGACCAGCTCCGCTTCGCGCGCCCGACGCTCGTACGTGTCACGCGCGCCATGGTCCACTCCGTGCAATGCGGCGTCGCCGAACCGGCGACGCAGAGCGACAGTTACGGGGCCCGGCAGCAGCCGCTCGAGCTCTGGCGAGCGCGCCAGCCAGCGCGGCACGGTGACCTCGGCCCGGCGGTGCCGGCAGCTGGTCAGCACCGCTGCGGCCACCTCGTATGGCTCGATCACCGGCGGGATCAGACCTAGCTTCAGGCCCGAGATCAGCGGCGTGCGCACCGCCGTGGGCAGCACCGTGGTCAGCGTGACCCCGGTTCCGTCGAGCTCCTCGGCGAAGGCTCCGCCGAACCCGACGACGGCGTGCTTGGAAGCGGCGTAGGAGGCCGCACCGGCCGCGTGCATGCGTCCCATCAGGGAGGCGACGTTGACGATGTGCCCCTGGCCACGATCGACCATCGCTCGGGCGGCCAGCCGGGTGCCGTGCAGGACACCCCACAGGTTCACATCGATGATCCGATGGGTCAGCGGCCCATCCTCCTGAAGCCAGGGGCCGAGCGGCATCACGCCGGCGTTGTTGACGAACACGAGCAGCGGGCCGAACTCGGCCTCCACCTCCTCGAAGAACGCCCCGATCGAATCCTCGTCCCGGACGTCGACGGCAAATCCGCGGGCGTCCGGTAGAAGCGCCGCGGTTTGGCGGGCCGCGCGCCCGTCGAGGTCGCCCACGGCGACACGCGAGCCCGCGCAGGCGAACCGGATCGCGGTCTCCCGTCCGATCGCGCCTCCGCCGCCGGTGATGGCAACGACGCTTCCCTCGAGCCTGAGTCCTGGCATCTCCCGGTTGACAGGCTACCATGTTCTCAGTAAACATTCATTTATGGGAGTGGGAGCCCTGGCACCGACGCTCGCGCGACGGCTGATCAATCCGGAAAGGCATGTCTCCGATGCTGCGCTCGAACAGGCGGTCGCCGGCCGGATCGTCCTGGTCACGGGCGCATCGCACGGAATCGGCAAAGCCAGCTGTGAGCGGCTCGCTGCCGCCGGGGCTGAGCTGCTGATGGTCGCTCGCTCGGCGGACCTGCTCGAGGAGATGGCCGGCCGCATCGGGCCGCGGGCCCACGCGCTGCCCTGCGATCTGGCCGACCAGACGCAGGTGACGCAGCTCGTCGAGTCCGTGCGCGAGCAGCCGATCGAGTTCGTCGTCTCGAACGCCGGGAAGTCGATCAGGCGCTCGGTGGCCGCCAGCTCCGAACGCCTCCACGACATCACCCGCACCGCGGCGATCAACTACATCGGACCGGCCACCCTGCTGCTCGGTCTCCTGCCCGGCATGCGCGCGCGGGGCCGGGGTCACATCGTCAACGTGTCGACGATCGGGCTGCTGGTCCCGCCCGCCCCGCGGTGGTCTGCGTACATCGCGTCTAAGGCGGCGTTCGACGTCTGGCTGCGCAGCGCCGTCGCCGAGACCGCCGAGGACGGAGTCACGGCCAGCTCGATCTACATGACCCTGGTCCACACGCGCATGAGTGCGCCGACGAGCGACTTCGACCGGTTCCCGGGTCTGACGCCCGCGCAGGCCGCCGACATCGTCTGCCACGCGCTCGTCCAGCGGCCGGCCTCGGTGGCGCCGTGGTGGGGCGCCGCCGCCGGTGCGCTGTCGGAGCTGGCGCGCGGCCCGAGCGGTCTGATCATGCGCCGCTACGGGAGGCGGTTGGCCGCGTGAGCCGCTGGCGCGACAACCTCAAGCTCGGCACTCGCGGAGCGCGTGCCCTCTACGCGGCGGGAGTCGTGCGCCCGCTCCCGCCGGCGACGCTGCGCCGGGTGATCCAGACCGGACGACGTCTCCAGGCCACCCCCGCGGCCTCGATCGCGATCGCCGCCGCCCGAGCCCCGGACGGCCTGGCCGTAGCCGACGAGCGTGGCGCGTTGACCTGGGGCCAGCTGGACCGCCGGGTACGCGCGCTGGCGGGCGGGCTGATCGACGACTATGGCGCGGGGCCTTCACGACCCGTCGCGATCATGTGCCGAAATCACCGTGGCGCGCTCGAAGCTCTCGGCGCCGCCGCCCGCACGGGAGCAGACGTCCTCGCGCTGAACACGGAGTTCGCCCCACCCCAGATCGCCGCCGCGCTCCGGAATCGGACCCCGGCCGTCGTCGTACACGACGAGGAGTTCGCCGAGCGGCTTAATGCGGCCGCGATCGAGACGCCGGGCCTGCTCGCTTTCGCCGAGGAGGGGGACGCGCGGTGGGACGCGCTCGCGGACTCCGGTCGCGATTTCGACGAGCCCGTCGCGCGCCGAAGCCAGATCACGATCCTCACCTCGGGCACCACCGGAGCGCCGAAGGCCGCGGCACGCGACCTCCCCGCTCGCGCCATGCTCGGAGCGATGACGACGCTGATCGAGCAACTCGGTCTGCGGGCCGGTGCTCCGGTGCTCGTCGCCCCGCCGCTCTTCCACGGCTTTGGCCTCGGTGTCGCGGCGATCGCCCAGGCGCTCGGCGCGCCCGTAGTGCTGCGCCGCCGCTTCGACCCCGAAGCTGCGCTTGAGCAGATCGAGCGCCACCGAGTCGCCTGCATGGTCGCGGTACCCGTGATGCTGGCTCGGATCCTTGATCTGGCGCCGGATCGGCGTGACTCCTACGACCGGTCGTCCCTGCGGGCGGTCCTGTCGGCGGGTGCGCCGCTGGCGCCCGCACTGTCAGATCGCTTCATGGTTGCGTTCGGCGACATCCTCCACAACGGGTATGGGTCGACCGAGACGGGCTTTGGCGCGATCGCCGGTCCGACCGAGCTGCGCCGCTCACCGGGCACCGTCGGCCACGCCCCGCTCGGAGCGTCGATCCAAATCCTCGACGAAGACCGTCGCCCTTGTCCGCCCGGCGTCACCGGACACGTTTTCGTCGGCGGCGATCTCGTGTTCGACGGTTACGCTGACGGAGGCTCCAAGGAGACCGCCGCCGGGCTGATGAACACCGGCGACCTAGGTCACGTGGACGGGGCCGGGTGCGTCCACATCGAGGGCCGCGAGGACGACATGATCGTTTCGGGCGGCGAGAACGTGTTCCCGCAGGAAGTGGAGGACGCGCTCGGGGCGCACCCGGGAGTTCGCGAAGCCGCGGTGGTCGGCGTGCCGGACGCCGAGTTCGGCCAGCGCCTGCTCGCATTCGTGGTGCTCCGCGCCAGCGAGACACCGACGGCCGCGACGCTCGAGGCCCATCTCCGCGGACGACTGGAGCGCTACAAGCTTCCCCGGGAAATCGTCGTCCTCGACGAGATCCCGCGCACGGCGACCGGAAAGGTGATCCGTCACGCCCTGACGACCCCGCCCCGCGCCGCCGGCGGCAACCGCGACCGACCCGGCCAATCGGCGCGCCAAGCGGAAACGGCAACGTACACTGGACCTTCGGCAGAGGGGCGGTAGGAACCGCCAGGAGGAATGGGTCAAGTGGTCGACGCGCAGACGCGCGCGGGGACCTCGGCACATCCGAACACGGACCGCGATGGCAGGACTTCAAACTGATGCTGGCCGGCGAGCGGGGAGTCCTGGATTCCCGCGCGTCTTCGTCGAGATCGGTGGCATGGTGCACCTCGCGGTCGCGGCGTTGGTGCGCACGGTGCGGCCACCGTTCGACTACGGCCCAGAACTCCTCGGTCAGCTCAGGTTCACCTTCCAGGTCTCCTGGTTCCCGCTGATCCTGACGTCGTTCGCGCTGTCGTTCGGCCCCGCCGGGATCCAGGCGTCGGACTTCCTCGGCCTGTTCGGCGCGCTCGACCGGCTGGGGGCGGCTTACGAGCTGATCGTGGTTCGTGAGTTCGCGCCGTTCGTGACCGCGATCGTGATCGCCGGCGTGGCCGGCACGGCGATCTGCGCCGACCTGGGCGCTCGGCAGGTACGCCAGGAGACCGACGCCCTCGAGGTGATGGGGGTCGAACCGATCAAGGGCCTCGTCGTCCCGCGCCTGATCGCGATCACGCTGACGGCCGTCCTGTTCGACATCTTCTCGCTGATCAGCGGAATGACCGGCGCGATCGTCGTCGTGCTCGAGAACCACGCGCCGCTCGGTCCGTTCTTCGCGTCCTTCTTCGCGAACGCCACTCCCCTCGAGCTCGCCGCGTCGGTGGTCAAGGCCGGGATCTACGGAGCGGTGATCGCGATCGTCTGCTGTTACAAGGGGATGACCGCGTCCGGCGGGCCTGAGGGCGTCGGCCGGGCGGTCAACCAGGCAGTCGTGATCGCGTTCCTGATGATCGGTGCGATCGACTTCACGTTCACCCAGCTGCTGCTTGCCACCCATCCGATCCTGTCGGAGACGAGATGAGCGCGACGACCCCTGTCCGCCGGCCGAGCGCGCTCAGCGACGTCGTCGACCGCTTCGGTGACGCCTCATCGTTCTTCTGGCTGGTGGTGCGCGGCGCGGCCAGCCGCCGGATCGGCGCCTACTCGGTCGAGGTGCTCCGCCAGGCGGGGATCCTCACCCTGGGCTCGGTCCTGATCGTGCTCGGGCTTTGCTTCGCGCTCGGCCTGGTGGTGGGGATCGAGGGGTCCTACGGCGCGCGACTGATCGGCGCCCCGTCGGCGGCCGGAGCATTCACCGCGATCGGCGATCTCCGTGAGATCACGCCGTACGCGTTCGGATACATGATGGCCGCCAAGGTCTCGACCGGCTTCGTCGCCGAGCTCGGGACGATGCGCATCACCGAGGAGATCGACGCGCTCGAGGTGATGGGAATCAATGCGCCCGTCTACCTGTGCTCGACCCGGCTCCTGGCGACCTGGATCATCCTGCCGCCGGTGTACGCGGTGGCGATTCTGATCTCGTTCCTCGGGTCATACATCGCGGTGGTGCTGGAGGTGGCCCAGGTCTCGGGAGGCGGCTATCTCGAGCTGTTCTGGAAGTTCCAGAGCCCGGACGACTACCTGTTCAGTGCAATCAAAGCGCTCGTGATGGCGACGTTCGTGGTTCTGGTCGGCTGCTACTACGGCTACCGCGCCCGCGGCGGTCCGGCGGGCGTCGGGCGCTCGACCGCCAAGGCGATGGTGGTCAATCTGCTCGGGGTCCACGTGATCGGGATCCTCGGCAGCCAGCTGTTCTGGGGTGGCGTCCCGCGGCTCCCGATCGGAGGCTGATGGGGGCCACCGGCAACAGGGTGCTCGGCATCGGCGCGCTCGCGCTCGCCGTGATCGGGCTCGTACTCGTGCTGCTCCTGTCCTCGGGCAGCGGACGGACCCTGCACGCCCTGTTCGAGGATTCGGGTCAGCTGGTGGCCGGCGGCGAGGTCCAGGTGGCCGGCCGCACGGTCGGTTCGATCACCGGCCTGTCGGTCACGCCGTACGGGCTGGCCGACGTGACGATGTCGATCGGTGACAACACCGTCCTTCCGCTGCATCGCGGCACGCGGGCGATCATCCGCGCCGTCGGCCAGGCCGGCGTCGACAACCGATTCGTACAGCTGATCCCCGGTCCGACCTCCGCTCCCGACCTGCCAGATGGCGCCACGCTCGGGACGACCCAGACGACCGGGATCGTCGACCTCGACGCGGTGCTCGACTCCTTCGACCCGAGCACGCGGGCCTCGCTTCGCGAACTGATCGCCCACAGCTCGGACGCGTTCGCCGGCTCGGGCGCTCGCTGGTTCAACCAGATGCTGGTCGGCCTCGACCCCGCGCTCTCAGCCTTGAACGGGCTGAGCGGGCAGCTGGCCGGCGACCGGGTCGCGCTGACACGGCTGCTCGGTACGGGGGCGCTTGCGGCGCGAGCGGTCGCGTCGCGCTCCTCCGATCTACAGGGCGCGGTGGCGGAGGCCGCGCGCACCTTCGCGGAGGTCGCAGCCGAGCGAACCGCCCTAGCCGATTTGCTGACGCGCGCCCCCACCTTCTTGAACCAGGCCCGGGGGACGCTCGCACGCGTCTCGGTGGCCGTCACGGCACTGCGTCCGACGCTGCGGGCAGTAGTGCCGCTGGCGCCGCCGCTGCGGCGGTTCCTCGAACTCGCCGTCCCGACCCTCGACTCGCTCACCCCGGTCGTGGCTCGTTTGAACGGACAGCTCGGACCGCTCTCGACGACGCTCCGGGGCCTCGAGACCTTGTCGGGTCCGGCCGTCGCCGGCCTGCTCTCCTCGAGCAGCGCGTTCCACGGACTCGAGCCGATCCTCGTCGGGCTGCGCGAGTACGGCTCGGACATCGTGCTGGGCATCTTCAACGGTCTCGGCGGGCTCGTGTCCGGTCCGTACGCCGCGGTCGGCCACTACGCCAAGCTCAACTTCGTCCAGTCGCCACAGACCCTCTTCCAGGGTCCGCTCAGCCAGCTGCTGTCGGGGGGTCCGCTGCTCCCCGGACAGCTGGCCGTCCGCACGCACCTGCTCGCCCGCTGCCCCGGTGGCGATGCCCCGCCGGCGCCCGACGGCTCGAACCCTTGGGTGCCCGACCGCAAGCTCTGCAACCCCGCCGACGACATCCCGCTCTCGGTCGACTCGCCATGAGGAGCCGTCTTTTCTCAGCCCTGCTGATCGCGTCCGGGATCGCCGTCGCGGTGGCGCTCGCGCTCTCGGCAACGGCCGGGCCGAGCGGCTTCCGGGCCGCGGCGATCTTCGACAGCGCGAAGGGGCTGCTGCCAGGGCAGCTAGTGAAGGTCGCCGGGGCCCGCGTCGGACGGATCACGGCCGTGAAGCTGGAACCCGGCCCGAAGGCGCTCGTCGAGTTCTCGATCGACCGGCGCTTCGCTCCGTTCCACACCGATGCCCGCTGCCAGATCCTGCCCGAGGGCCTGATCTCGGAGAACTACGTCCAGTGCAACCCCGGGACCCCCTCGGCGCCGCGTCTGGCCCGGTCACCTCTCGACGGCGTCCCCACCGTTCCGCTTGCCGACACCACCGTGCCGGTCTCGCTACAGGACGTGCTGAACATCTTCTCGCTCCCGGTGAGTGAGCGCCTCGGGGTCCTGATCAACGAGCTCGGCATCGGCACGGCCGCCCGCGGCAGCGACATCGCGGCGATCCTCAACCGGACGAATCCGGCGCTCACCCAGGGCGACCGGGTGCTCGCGGTGCTCGACGCGCAGAACACCCAGATCGCCCGCGCGGTGGGACAAACCCGCGCCGTGATGGGTGCGCTCGCGGCCCGCAATGCGAGCGTCCGAGCGTTCGTCGACCGAGCCGGGTCCGTGGCCTCGGTGGCCGCCGCCCATTCCGCCGCCCTGTCGGAGGGCGTACGGCGCCTCCCCGCCCTTCTCACCCAGCTGGATTCCGGCCTGGCCCCGATCGACCGCGTGGCCGTCCGCTCAACGCCGCTGCTGGCCGACCTGCGAGCGGCGGCGCCCGGCTTGACCGAGTTGACCAGCACGCTCCCCGCATTCGTCGTGCCAGGCTTGCCAGCGGTTCGTGCCCTGGCAGCCGCCTCCTCCCGGGGGACCCGCGCCCTCCGGGCGGCGCGGCCGGTCGTCGGCCAGCTCTCCCGTTTGGCGGCACTCGCCCGATCGGTGCTGCCCCCGCTTGACCGCTTCCTCGTCTCGAGCCGGGACAGCGGCGCGTTCGAGGGGATGCTCCGGCTCCTCTACAGCCTTTCCACCGACAGCGGCGCCTACGACGCAATCTCGCACTACGTCACTGCGCTGATCGTGCCGTTCCCAACCTGCATGGCCAACGCCGCCGCCCGCGGATGCGGACACGCATACGACGCACCCGACCAGGGGGCAATCCCGATCAACGATCCCGGCGCCGGCCAGCAAGCCGGCGCCGGGAGAGCCCGTCATCACTCAGGCGGCACCGGTTCTCGAAGCACCAAACCCAGGGCTGGCAGCACCGCGCTCGGCGCCGCGCACCCCACAGCCCACGCGGGGCGCACCGCAGCGCGCGCCGGCCGCCGGGCCGGACCGCTCCCGACATCGCCGGGCGTGCCGAGCTCTCTCGCCCCTCTCCTCGACTACCTGCTCCGATGAGACAGCGTCGACAGCTCCGGCGCGATCGCCTGTTCCCGATCCTCGGCCTGCTGACCGTGATCATCCTGGCCGCGTTCGTGTACGTCTCCTACACGGCCGACAGCGGCCTGCCCTTCACCGCCAGCTACCGGATCACGGCGCGGGTCCCGAACGCCGACCGGTTGATCCCCACCGACGAGGTCCGGATCGCCGGCATCCGGGTCGGACAGGTCTCGTCGGTCGACGCTCGGGTGGGCGGTGGGAACCCGTATGCCGTGATCGGGATGGCCCTCAGCCCGAAGACCGGCCCTTTGCCGGTCGACACACGGGTGGAGGTGCAGTCTTCCTCGGTCCTCGGCCAGACCTATGTCGACTTGGTCCCCGGACACAGCGCCGTCCGGGTGCGCGACGGCGGCATCCTGCCGATCACCGACGCGCGTTCGGCCGTCGAGCTGACCGACCTGTTCGAAATCTTCGACCACGCGACGGCCAGGTCGATCCAGGACACGATCGGTGGCTTCGGCTACGGGCTGGCGGGACGCGGACCCGACCTGAACGAGACGCTGGCCGGCCTGCCCCGACTGCTCCCCGCGTTCGCGTCGGTCTCCCGGACGCTGGCCGCCCCGCAGACGCGACTGGCCGATTTCCTGCGCGGATGGGAGGCCTTCGCAGGCGCGCTCGTCCCCGTCGCCCGGCCGCTCGGTGACCTCATGCGCGCGGCCGGCGGCACGTTCGGCGCGCTCGACGCCAAACGCCGAGCGCTCGGCCAGACGATCGGCGTGTTCCCGGGCGCCGAGGCGGCGGCGACGGAGGCACTCAACCGCCTGCACGCACCGCTCGACCAGCTGGCCGCTCTCACCGTGCGGTTGCGGAGCGCGGGCGCGCTGCTGCCTGCGACGGTCGAGCGCATCAACACGACGCTCAGCGCCGGCGTCGCCGCCGTGCGGACGCTTCCCGGGTTCTCGGCCGTGCTCGACCGGACTCTCGCCGACCTGGACGCCGTCTCCAAGCTGCCGACCACGCCCGGCGCGCTCCGGCAGATGACAAGCCTCCTCGCCGCACTCCGGCCGCTCCTCGCGGTGCTGACCCCGGCCCAGCTCGACTGCAACATCGCCGGGCTGTACGGCCGCAACTTCAGCTCCGCCTGGGGAACGATCGGCAACGGGATCGGCCCCTCCTACGTGGTCGCGGGAGTGGTCACATCGGGGGCCCAGGGGGAGGGCCTCCAAGCCGCGGCGCCGGCATCCAACCTGCACATCAACTACCTCCCCCACGAGGACGCCGGCGAGTGTGAGTCGGGCAACGAGCCGTTCAATGCCTCCCAGCAGGACCTGAGCAACCCGCCGGGCAATCAGTCGAGATCGGTGCCGCGGACGTCCCCACCGCCCGGCGTCACGGCGCTTGCCGAGCGGGCCGGGCTCCTCACCCCTCCCCCGGGGACACCACGATGATCGAGCGGGCCCGCCACCTGTCGGCTCGCTCCGGCCGCGAACGCGCGGCTCACCTGCGCCGGCGCAACGCCCGCGCCGCGGCGGTGGCCGTCCTGCTGATCGGCGTGTGCTTCTACGGAGCCTTCGTCAAGCACCTGCCCTTCTCGAGCCCGTTCGTCGTGCGGGGAGTGTTCAGCTCCTCCAATCAGCTCAAGGCGGGCAATCCGGTGCGGATCGCGGGACTCCCGGTCGGCAGCGTCACCGCGGTCTCGCCTGGCCCGCGCGGGACCACGCTCGTCACGATGTCTCTGAGCGACCACGCGGCGCTGCACTCGGATGCCACCCTCTCGATCGAGCCACGACTGCTGTTCGAGGGCAACTTCTACGTGGCGCTCGATCCGGGGTCGCCGGCGGCCCCCCGCCTTCGCTCCGGCGCGACGATCCCGCTCGCTCACACGAGCGCTCCGGTGCAGCTCGACCAGCTGCTCGACGTCCTCGATTCGCCGACCCGCTCCTCCCTTCAGCAGACCTACCGAGCCCTGGCGCAGGGCCTGGGGACCGGCCACTCCCGACAGGCGCCGGGATCGGCCGACCTGCAGGCGGCGGCGCGGGAGCTCGCCGCGGCCCTCCCCCCGGTGGCCCAGACCGCGAGGGCTCTTCAGGGGGTCGTCCCCGGCGATCTGGCACACGCGGTCAGCTCATCGAGCGATCTCACCACGCAACTCGCCGAGGATCCGCCCGCTCTGGCCGACCTCGTCACGAGCAGCCACCGGGTGCTGGCGGCGCTCGCGTCCGGGCAGGATGACCTCGCTCGCGACATCGGCGGGCTCGATCGCCTGACCCGGGTCGCACCCGGAGCGCTCAAGGCGCTGGATGTCGCGCTGCCAGTCCTCGGCACATTCGCGCGCGCGCTGCGCCCAACCCTGAGTGCGGCTCCGGGAGCCCTCGCCGACACCAACCGTCTGTTCGAGCAGCTCCATGGGCTGTCTGGCCCTGCGGAGCTGCCGCGCCTGGTCGGTGCGCTCGGTCCGCTGCTGTCCGTCGCCCCGACGCTCGAGAGCCGCCTGGCGGCGATGTTCCCCCGCCTGACCGAGGTGGGCCGCTGTACTTCGCGCAAGATCGTCCCAGCGCTCGGCGCTGTCCTCCAGGACGGCGCCAACACCAGCGGCTATCCGGCCTGGAAGGACCTCCTGCACCTGGGCGCCGCGCTGTCGGGCGCGTCGGCGTCGTTCGACGGCAACGGTGTGGCGCTGCGAATCGGGGTCGCTGAGGGCAACCAGTCCGGCTCGGGGCTGATCCCGGGCTTCGGGGACCTGGCCGGCGGCTACCAGGGAGAAGGGGTCCGGCCTCATTGGCTCGGCTACGGCGTGGTGCCGCCTTTCCGCCCCGACCAGGCATGCGTCGCGCAGCCGCTGCCCGAGGTGAACCGATGAGAACGCAGACCGCCGCCAGCCGGCCGCTGGTCAGCCTTCTCTCTCTGGTCGTGATGTTCGCGGCCGGCCTGGTTGCGGCCGGCTATGTGCTGCTCCACGAGCGCCTCTCCCTGCCCCTGCACCCCACCTACGACATCCGCGCTGAGCTGACCGCCGCCGACGGCGTCGTTCCCGGACTGGGCCAGCCGGTCAACGTCGCCGGCGTGCAGGCCGGATCGATCACCGGCGCCAAGGTTTCCGGCGGCATGGCCGTGCTGACGCTGCAGCTGAACCGCGAGCAGATCCCGCACGTCTACACCAACGCCGCCGTGACACTCGAGCCGGTCACGCCGCTCGGCGATGTGGAGCTCGACCTCTCACCCGGCGGGCCTCCGGCCCGGACGGTCCCGGCAGGCGGGCTGCTCAGCGGCGGGGACACGGTCTCCCCGGTCCGGCTCGAGGATCTCCTGCACAGCCTCGACGCCGACACCCGCGGCTGGCTCAGCTCCCTGATCGCCTCGCTCGGGCAGGGCACCGCCGGGCGGGGCGCCGACATCCGAGCCACGCTGGCCGCCCTCGGTCCGAGCGCCGCCCAGGTGCGCCAGATCGCAGCCGCGCTCGCGACCCGCCGGCGCGAGCTGGCCCACCTCGTCCACGACCTCGCCGTGATCACCCGCGCAGCCAGCGGTGACCGCCAGCTGGCCCGGTTGGTCACGGCCGGCGATCAGGCCATGCACGCGATCGCCGCCCAGTCGGCGCCGCTCAGCCGGGCCGTTGCCCTGATGCCCGGCACGCTCGGCACGCTCGACACGACGCTTGGCCACCTGCGGACGTTTGCCGACCAGCTGACTCCGACGCTCCAGAGCCTGCTGCCCGCGACGAACCGGCTACCCGCCGCGCTCGCCGCGGTGCGGCCGTTCGCCCGGGAGGCGGCCACGGCCCTGCGGACCAGCGTCCGGCCGTTCGTGGCCGCAGCCGCGCCGGAGGTGTCCCGCCTCGCGCCGGCAGCGGCGGAGCTGACGGGGGCGACTCCCTACCTGACCAGCAGTCTCCAGGTCTTCCAGTACCTGACCGACGAGCTGGCCTACAACCCGGGCGGTGCCAACCAGGGCTACCTGTACTGGATGGACTGGTTCTTCCACAACTGGGATTCGGTGTTCAGCTCCGGCGATGCCAACGGCGTCAGCCCTCGCGCCGACATTCTCGCCAACTGCAACGCCCTGGCCGCGGCGGGCAAGACCGGCAGCACGATCGAAGCAGTGCTCGGGCTGGGAAAGCTCTGCTGATGGAGGCTCGGTCACCGCACTGGCGGGCCGCCGTGTTCCCGATCGCCTTCGCGCTTCTGTGCGTGACGCTGATGATCGGAACGTGGGTGTCCTTCGGGGGACAGATCCCGTTCACCCCCAAGGGCTACCGGTTCCGTCTCCCTCTCCCCCGCGCGACGGGCGTGTATCCCGACACCTCGGTGCGGATCGCCGGGATCACCGTCGGGAAGGTCGTCTCGGTGTCGCTCGACGGGACCCGGGCGACGGCGCTCGTCGAGATGCAGCCGTCGTTTGCGCCGGTCCGCAGGGGCGCACGCGTGATCGTGCGCTCGAAGACGCTGCTCGGCGAGGGCTACATCGCGATGGCCCCGGGACCGGCGAGTGCTGCCCCGGTGCCCGACGGCGGCACGCTGCCGGCTTCCGACGTCGAGCCCACCGAGCAATTGTTCGACGCGCTGCGCGTGTTCACTCCGGACACGCGCGCGCGACTGCGCTCGATGTTCTCCGGATTGGCCGCGGCGGTGGCCGGCCGCTCGCAGTCGCTGAACGACTCGCTCGGGTACGCCGGGCACACCGTGACGAGCTTCGGGTCGGTGTTCCAGACGCTCCGCTCGCAGGCGGCGTCACTGTCGAGCCTGATCGCCGACACCGGCGCCGTCCTCTCCACGCTCGGCTCCCGCTCCGGGGTGATCGAGTCAGCCGTGCGTGCCGGCGATGAGGCGCTGTCGGTGACCGCCGCCGGCGATCGTGGCTTGCGGGCCACGATCGCCGGGCTACCGGGGTTCCTGCGCCAGGTCCGCTCCACCTCCGATGTGCTGACGGCAGCGAGCGGCGACATTTCAGACGCGGTCGGCGCCGCGAGCTCCGCCACGACAGAGCTCGTTCCGGCGCTGCGGGCAATCGACAGCGCCACGCCGACGTTCACCGAGCTGTTCCGGCGCCTTCCCGGGGTGATGGCTGTCGGCGAGCGTGCCCTGCCCGATCTCGATCGGGTGCTCGCCCAGGCCGGTCGATCGCTGCCGGCGATCTACACTGCGGCGCGATAGCTGATCCCGATCGTCCAGCTGCTGAGCGTCGACCGCAATTCTGTGGTCGGCTCGCTGGCCAACGCGGCCCAGATCCAGAACGGCGTGATGGACGCTCCGGGCCTTGGCCCGATCCACTACGCGGCCGGCGCGGTGACCGTGTGGAACGAGACCGTGGGCGGCTGGCTGCGCAAGCTCCCGACCAACCGGTCCAACCCCTATCCCGCGCCGGACACCGAGAACGACATCGCGCACGGTGGCCTGCGCGCGTTCGACTGCCGCAACACCGCCAACCCCGAGGAGATCCCGCCGACCGGAACCGGCGCGCCATCTTGCCTGCTCCAGGGGCCGTGGTGGTTCAAGGGCAAGAAGGCCTACTACCCCCGGCTGCAACCCGCGGCGCGGTGAGGCCGAACGGTCTCCTCAGCGCGGATTCAGGCCCTCGAAGATGATGGCGCCGATCTGGGCCGCCAGCTTCGGAAGGTCGCGCTCCGCCCGGGTGCCGAAGCGGCTGTCGATCGCGTACATCCAGCAGGTGCCGAACACGATCATCACCGCCACCTCGGGGTCATACTCGGCGTGCTCCCAGGCCGGGAGGTGGGCGCGGACGACACCGGTCAGCTGGGCCAGCATCGGCTCGAGCCGCTCGCGGAAGAAGATCCGAGCGGCTTCGAGGTCGTCGAACAGGACGAGTCCGAGCAGCCCGGCCGCCTTCTCCATCGCCTCGAGCAGGTGTAGAAGGTAGGTCTCGGTCGCCTCCCGCACCCTCTCTCCAGGGGGGTCCGCGTCGGTGACATCTGGGAACGTCAGGGCCGTGGTCTCGAAGGCGCTGGCCAGCGGCCGAAGCACCGCCTCCTCGAACAGCTCCTCCTTGGACTCGAAGTGCTGATAGAGGAGCGCCGGGTTGACCCCAGCGGCATCGGCGACCTCCTTGACCCGGGCCCCGGAGGCGCCCGACCGCAGGAACACTTCCCGGGCGGAGTCGAGGATCTGAGCGCGGCGCTCGTCGGCCGACAGGCGGGCGCGCTTGACGGGCTTGGCGCGCGTCCTCGAGGAAGCCATGCCCGCGATGCTACTTACGATCTGGCGCTTTCTCAAGAAGTATGTAAACTTTTGTTTACTTGTCTTCGGAGGGCACGGTACGGGTGAGCGAGATGACGGTTGGGATCGTTGGCGCCGGGGTTTCCGGCATGGCGGCTGGACTCTGCCTGCAGCGCCACGGCATCCCCTTCACGATTTTCGAGAAGGCTGACGAGGTGGGCGGGACGTGGCGGGAGAACCGCTATCCGGGTCTGACGATCGACGTCCCCTCGTGCATCTACACGTTCAGCGGCCAGCGCAATCCGCATTGGCGGCGCCTGTTGCCCGACCAGGCCGAGATCCTCGACTACCACCGTGCCGTGAGCGTGCGCAGCGGGCTGCGCGAGCACATCCGCTTCGGGTGCGAGGTCGTCTCGGCGCGCTGGACCGGGACCGACTGGGAGGTCGGGCTGAACGACGGCTCGACCGAGCGCTGCCGCGTGCTCGTGTGTGCGAGCGGCTTCCTCCACCATCCCCGGATGCCGGACATAGAGGGGCTCGACTCCTTCGGGGGTGACTGCGTGCACTCGGCCCGGTGGGAGGCAGACCTGCAGGTCGAGGGCCGGCGGGTCGGGGTGATCGGCAGCGGCTCGACCGGGGTCCAGCTGGTCAGCGCACTGGCCGGGGTCGCTTCGCACGTGGTCAGCTTCCAGCGTACGCCGCAGTGGATCTTCCCCGGTCCGAACTTCACGATCCCGCCCCGGGCGCGCCGCTTCCTCGAGCGGCGTCCCACGGCGATGGAGTCGCTCGTCAAGGGAGTGGAGTGGTTCGCCGATTGGCTCCTCGGCGGGGCGGCCTCCCGTCCGTGCCGTCGCCGGCGGGCGGTCGAGGGGATCGCCCGATGGCATCTGCGGCAGGTGCGCGATCCCGCGCTCCGACGGCGCCTCACCCCCGGCGACAGCGCGCTCTGCAAGCGCCCGGTCGTCTCCTCGGGCTTCTACCGCGCCATTCAGCGCGAGGACGTCTCGGTCGTGTGCGATCGGATCGAACGAGTTGAGCCCGCCGGCGTACGGACGGCGGACGGCGAGCTTCATGAGCTCGACGTGCTCGTGCTCGCGACCGGTTTTCGCGCCCACGACTACATGCGCCCGATGCGCATCGTCGGCGAGCACGGCGTGACGCTCGACGAGGCCTGGACCCGCGGTCCATACGGCTACCGGACGATGACGATCCCGGGATTCCCGAACCTGTTCATGATCATGGGCCCCCACAGCCCGCTCCTGTCCTTCCCGATCCACACGAGCGCCGAGCTCCAATCCGAGTACGTCGCCCAGATGATCGAGTTCATGTCCCGCGAGCGGGTCGGGTCAGTGTCCGTGCGCCCCGAAGCGGCCGAGCGCTGGCTCGACGAGCTGCGCTCCGGGATGACGGGCACCGTCTGGACCAGCGGGTGCACGAGCTGGTATCTGGGCGAAGGTGACGTTCCGGTCCTGTGGCCCTACGACCGGCGGCGGTGGCGGGAGATCCTGCGCGCGCCCGAGCTCGAGGACTACGAGCTCAGCCCTGTCGCGGAGGGCGCGCCGCCGCTCGCCGGCGCCCGTTCATGATCGGCCGACCGCGTGCGGCTCGGTGCACGCCCCACCAGATCGCTCGATGGCCCGCCGCGGAGAGAGCGTGATCTTCGAGTGCTTCGGCTCCGAGGCGCTCCTCTTCGGTCCCGACACCCGACCGGTACGCGTGGCCCGAACGTCACAGGATCGAGACTCTGGGACGCACTGGCACGGCCGATGCGCGCCGATGAGCTCAGCGCGCTGCTCGTATCGAATCGGGGGTTCCGCACGAGCAGGAACGGTGAGACGTGCGGCGCTGCCGGCGCCGCGAAGGCCGCGGTCCGGCACCTGGAGGTCAGCGGGAAACCGCCAGCCACATCAGCTCTTCTGAGGGCCGACCGCGCGATCTCGACCCCCGGCGACGGTCTCTCGGCCGTCTCAGGCGATCGGGGCGTCCTCGACGGGCTCGCCGACCGCCAGCATCGGCTCGGTCTCGTTGGGCTCCTGGCCGCTCAGAGCATCCTTGAACCCGCGCATCCCGGATCCGAGCGAGCGCCCCATCTCCGGCAGACGCTTGGCTCCGAAGACGAGCAGCACGACGAGCAGCAGGAAGACGAGGTGGATCGGGTTCTCGAGTCCGAGCATGGCGGGTTCTCCGTATCGATTCGCGTTAGAGCCGATCTCTTCTACGAGAGGCCGGCGCGAACGGATCACACGGGGGCGACGATCACCGGCGTGTGCGTCGGAGCCGGGCTGCCGCCGTCGGGCTCCGGGGTGACCATCACCTGGCTGACGCCCTTCAGCGAGCGCGGCAGACCGACGTCGGCGGCGCCGCTCGAGTTGACGCTGAAGAGGACGCTCGCCGGGACCGGCGCCGCGTTGGGCGCCTTCAGCCAGACCTCGTAGACGTGACCGCGCGGCGGCGGCGTCAGCCGGCGCAGGATCAGCTCACCGTGGCCGTCCCTGACGCGGAGCTGGGCGGTTCCCGAGATGCCGACGACCCGGGCTTGAATCAGCCGGCCCGTATCGCCGCCGGTCCCGGCCTCGATGCCCGCGATCACGCCGGCTGCGACGACGACGGCAGCGGCAAGCGCACCTGCCGCGACGCGCGGCCCGTGCCAGGCCGGCCAGGATGGCCAGCCGGGTCTGGGTGCGGCCGACCACCTCCGGCGTCTCGCCTCCCTGCCCGCACGAGCCGCGTCCTCGCGGACGGCGCGGATCACGCTGCGGCGCAGCTCGCGCGGCGCGGGCATCTGGGGCGCGGCCATCGGCAGCGCCTTGACGACCCCTTCGAGCGCCTCGACCTCATCGCGGCAGACCGCGCAGTCCTCGAGGTGGCGGCGGAACGCATCGGCCTCGGCCGGCTCGAGTGCACCGAGCACGTAGGCCGCAGCATCGCCGCCGCAATCATGGGCTCCCGACATCGCTTCGCCGTCGCTCATGGTAGGACGCCCTCGGCGCCGAGCGAGAGCCGCAGCTTGGCCAGCCCGAGCCGCATCCGGCCCTTCACTGTGCCCGCGGGAAGCTCGAGCATCCGCGCGATCTCGGTGTGGGTGAAGCCGCCGAAATAGGCAAGCTCGATCACCCGCCGCTGGTCGCCCGGCAGCTCTGACATCGCCGAGCGGACGCGGTGCGCGTCGTCGCGGCGCTCGACTTCGATGTCGATCCTCTCGTCGGAGGCAATTCGCTCGCCGAGCCGCTCGTCGTGCACGTCGCGGCTCTCGCGCGAGACCTCGCGCCGGAGCGCGTCGACCGCGCGGTTGTGCACGACACGCAGAACCCACGAACGCACGCTGCCGCGCGCACGGTCGTATGGGACCCCCGAGCGCCACAGCGACAGGAACGCCTCCTGCACGACTTCCTCGGCGCGGGCACGAGAGCCGCACATCCGGTATGCGAGCGAGAAGGCCGCCCCGCCGTGCCGATCGAAGACGACTTCGAACGCGCGTGCCTCGCCGGCGCGCACGCGCTCCATCAGGTCCTCGTCGGCCAGCCCGCGAAGGTCCTCGGCCCGGTGACCGATGCTGAACACGCCCGCTATACGCAAGCGACCGGCGATCGGATCATCGACCGAAGTCTCTACGCGTTTGCGTAGAAGCGCGGGACGAGCTTCTTGGCCACCTGCTCGACGTGCGCAACCAGATGCTTCATCCCCGGCAGTGGTCGCTCGTCGTCCCGCACGAGGATGTCGAAGAAGTTGGATCCGTCCTGCACGTCGAGCTCCACGGTAGTCATATAGGGCTTGCCCTCGGCCTTGCGGTCCCGGTGCCCTCGTAGACGGTCAGCCGGGAAGGAGCGCTCCTGCCGCCCATAGACTGGCATTGACCCTGGCACGATCCGATGCTCCTGCCCTCGGCAAATGCTGCGCGCCGGGGGCTGAGCGCCCAGGTCATCCGGTTCCCCTTGGCCTCGATTGAGCGGATCGGCCGCGATCCTAGACCCGCGGGTCACATCGCGTCAAACCGTGTCAAACGGACTCGCGCGTTAAAGGAAGAGGCCCCCGATCTCTCGGAGGCCTCGTTCCCGTGCTTTCCTGAAGTAGCGGGGGCGGGATTCGAACCCGCGACCTTCGGGTTATGAGCCCGACGAGCTACCAGACTGCTCCACCCCGCGGCGGACCAATACATATAGCAGAGGCCCCCCGAGTCGCTCAAGAGCTGCGACGGCGCGCCCGCAGGTGGAGAAGCGCGTTCCGATCGCCCGGACCGCCGGCAAAGCGGCCAGGGCGACCGCCCGTTTCGTCCATCCATGCCAGCTCGCGCGAGACGAGACCCAGCCGCCCCGCTGGCGTGACGTGGTCGAGCATCCACGTCTGGATCGCAAGGCCCCCGTCATCCGTCTCGAACAGCCGCAGCGCACGGCACTGCTGGGGCCAGTCGATCAGCGACGAGGTCTCGATCTCCCAGTGGCCGCCGGCCGCCGTGTCGCGCGGGCGGATCCGGTTGTGGTGGGTGTGGCCGTTGAGGAACAGCGCAACGCGTGGCGAGGCGTCGAGGAGCGCTTGGAGCTCGTCGCCGCCCGCTGACTGGCGGAGCGTCTGGTGGCAGACGAACACGACCCACCTGTCCCCCGCCCCGGCCAGCGCGTCCTCGACGAACGCGACCTGCTCGGGTAGCACGACGCCGCCCGAGCCACCGGAGCGGCTGGCCAGGTCGAGCACGATCACGCGCAGCCGCCGGCCGACGTCGTGGACGTAGTCGAGGCGCGAGCCGGCCGGCAGCGCGGCCGCACCGGAGGCCACCCGAAGCCGCTCCACCACTTCCCCCACCTCGAGCTCGCGCCGCGCCGGATCAGCGGGCACCTCGACGGTCGGCCCGGCCATCAGCTCCCCGACCAGACCCGCGAGGACCGACAGCGGAACCGAGTCGGCGCCGGCCGAGGCGCCGGCGACCACTTCGGCCGGGATCGAGAATCCCGCAGGCGGCGTCCACAGCGCCCGCTCACCGATCGCCAGGGCACGGGTCAAGTCGTTCGGGACGAGCTCGCCCGCCACGAGCACGTCGTGGTCGCCGAGCACCGGCAGCCAGGGCGCGCCGATTCCGGCCGAGCGAAATGGGCGGGTCGCTTCGTCAAGCAGCCCGGGATGCTGGGGGTCGTCGCGGTCGGGTCGGTAGTACCAGTCGTCGTCGTTGACGGGCGACTGCACTCCGAAGTAGCCCGCTGTCCCGCTGCCCGGCGCCACGGAGCCGCCACCGAACAGCGCCAACGCGGCGCCCAGCTCGTTCTCCTGCGCGTTGTCGATCAGGTCGCCGCCCTCGATCACGCAATCCGGCCGCAGCGCCCGTACCGCGCGCAGCGCCCCCGCCAGCACCTGCGCCGTCAGCGCCTCCTGCGGTCTGAACGCCGACTCGAACGGCTGCCCGAACCGCGCCAGGAAGCCGACCCGCGCGGGCGACGAGGCGTCGAGCACGTGGGCGTCGGTCACGTGGGCGAGCGTGGCGATCTCGCGGCCGAGCTCCGCCTCGCGGCCGAGTTCCGTCCGTACCTGGCAAGCCTCCCCGGCCAACACCCGAAGCCCCCCTCCGTCGGGGTCGCCCCAGGTAGTCTCGAGGGTGGAGCCGGCGGCCGCCGGCCGGGAAGGTCCGAGATCAGCCAAGCCACGACCCTGATTACCCCGTCCTAATGACCACCTCCGAAAATCAGCCTCCGATGTCGGTTCGGATGCGTTCTTTCCGGGGTATAGACCCGGCCATGGGGTACAAGGCCGAGGCGCTGAAGGCGTCGCTGCGGCAGATGGTGACGATCGGGCTGTTCGTCCTCGCGCTCGACTGG
>Ga0070739_10002968_pt1 | contig 21779 bp, 22 predicted proteins | sample Coa_R1_7_FD_66445 | JGI IMG/M metagenome (GOLD analysis project Ga0070739, IMG submission 66445) | Surface soil microbial communities from Centralia Pennsylvania, which are recovering from an underground coalmine fire - Coalmine... | ecosystem: Environmental > Terrestrial > Soil > Unclassified ... | reverse complement strand
CCGGCCGGTCCACGCGATCCGGGCCGAAGGCGTCTGGATCTACGAGCCCGACGGTAACCGGCTCCTCGACGCCTACAACAACGTGCCGGTGGTGGGGCACTGCCACCCGCGGGTGTCCGAGGCCGTCGTCCGCCAGTCACGGCTCGGAGCGGTGAACGCCCGCTATCTCGCTGATCCGCTCGTCGAGCTCGCCGAGCGGTTGCTCGCCACCTTCCCGCCGGAGGCGGGCCTCGATACGGTGCTGCTCGTCAACTCCGGCACCGAGGCGAACGACCTCGCCTGGCGCCTGGCGTCCGCAGTCACCGGCCGCGACCGGGCGCTCGTGACCGAGAACGCCTATCACGGGGTCACCGAGGCAACGGCCGCGCTCTCCCCGGAGGACTGGCCGGCAGCGCACCGGCCCGCCGACGTCGCGGTCATCGTGCCGCCCGGCAGCGGCGGGGACCTCGCCGCCTCACTCGATGCGGCTCTGGCTGCGCTCGGCGGCAACCTCGCGGCGACGTTCCTCGACGGATCGCTCATGAGCGACGGGATCTACACGCCGGCGGCAGCCGAGCTCCGCCTGCTCGTCGACCGGACGCACGAAGCCGGCGGTCTGTACGTCGCCGACGAGGTCCAGGCGGGACACGGGCGCCTCGGTCCCGAGCTCTGGTCGTTCGTCCGTCACGGCATCGCGCCGGACGTCGTGACCCTCGGCAAGCCGATGGGCAACGGCTATCCCGTGGCCGCGGTCGTGACCCGGAAGGACCTCGCCGAGCGGTTTCCCTACGCGGGGCGGACGTTCTCCACCTTCGGCGGCAATCCGGTCGCGGCGAGTGCGGCGCTCGCCGTGCTCGAGGTGCTCGAGGACGAGCGGCTCCCGGAACGGGCAGCGGAGGTCGGACAGCGCCTGCGCCGGGCGCTCGAGAGCCTCGGGAAGCAGGACATCGTGGAGGTCCGCGGCAGCGGCCTGCTCGCGGGCGTCCAGCTCTCGAGCAGCGGATTGGCGGCCCGCGTCGTCGACGAGCTGCGCGAGCAGCGGATCCTCGTGGGGCGCACGGGTAAGCACGGAGAGGTGCTCAAGATCCGGCCGCCACTCGTCTTTCGCGACGAGCACGCGGATCTGCTCGTGGCCGCCCTCCTGCGGATCCTCGGCTGACCTTTGGGCCATGAAGTCGTATCGTCTTCGTGCAATGGCCGTGGAGCAGACCGACGCGCAGCTCGTCTCGCGTTGCCGTGCGGGCGATGCCGACGCCTGGAACGAGTTCGTGGAGCGCTTCTCGCGCTATGTCTATGCGATCTGCGCGCGCGGCTTCCGGCTCGCGCAGCCGGATGCGGAGGACGTCTTCCAGGAAGTCTTCGCCCGGGCCTTCGAGCGGCTCCCCGAGCTGCGGAGCGACGACGCGGTGCGCCCGTGGCTGGCGCAGCTGACGCGGCGGCTCTGCATCGATCGACTGCGTCTGATCGCCCGCGACACGCCTTCCGAGTCGGAACCCGACGAGCGAGAGGTGGACGACGTCCTCGCCACGCTCGACGACGCGATGACGGTACGGGCCGCCCTCGACAAGGTCGGTGACCCCTGCCGCGAGCTCCTCGACCGCTTCTTCTGCCGCGACGAGAGCTATCGCACGATCGGCGACCTCCTCGCGATCCCGGCAGGGACGATCGCCAGCAGGATCTCGCGCTGCCTCGAAAAGGTGCGCGCCGAACTCGATGGAAGGAGTCGGGGCTCTCGCCCGTCATGATGATTGAGATGAACGGATTCGACGAGGAACGGATCGGCCGGCTTCTACGCCTCCTTCCGCCTGCACCCCAGGGTTGGGTGCGTGCGGCGCAGGAGCTGCCGGCTGCGCGCGCGGCACTTGATGAGCTCGTCGCGCGTGCCGAGCAGGACGCCGAGTTCCGGCTTCAGCTCCAAGCCGACCTCGAACGTGCTGTGGCGGCTGCCGGTTACGAGCCCTCGCCGTTCATCGTGTCCCGGTTGCGCCGGCTCCTCGAGGTGTAGATACGCGCGGGGTCTGCGCCGGTGAGACACTCCGTCTGTGCTCACCGGACTCCCTCTGCCCGCGCTACTCGAGGAGCTGGCGGCGCCGCGCGAGGTCCCGGGCGCCGGCTCTGCTCTAGCCGTGGCGCTTGCGACGGCAGCGGCCGTCGTGCAGATGGCTGCGCGACTGTCGCCGGACAGCTGGGCTGACGCGGCCGGGGTTGCGGCCCAGGCCGACGCGCTCCGCGAGCGGGCCGTGCAGCTCGTCGACGAGGACGCAGAGGCGTACCGCAAGGCGCTCGAGGCGCGGGCTGCGGCGGACGAGAAGGCGAAGCCCGAGCAGCGTGACTGGGCGCTGGGACGGGTCACCGCGGCCGCAGCCGAGCCGCCCCTTGCGCTGGCCCGACTCGCCGCGGACCTGGCCGTGCTCTGCGCCGCCGCAGGTGGCCGAGTGGAGCCGCGCGTGCACGCCGACGTGGCCGCGGCAGCGGCGCTCGCGGCAGCCGTAGCGCGCGGTGCGCGGGCGCTCGTGGCGGCGAACCTGACGGCGCTCCCGGGAGACATGCGGATCGAGGAGGCCGATCGCCTCGTCGCCGCCGCCGAAGGCGCGGCCAGGTCGGTGTAGGAGCCTCGACGCAAGAAGACCCGGCCGATGAGCCGGGCCCTCTCGCGTGACGGGTCAGGAACCGTTAGCTCTCGCCGGGCGAATCCATGCGCACGCTCGACATACGGCTCAGGTGTGCCTCCACCTCGTCCTCGGCATCTTCGGCCGGCTCGTCGCTGGCGTGCGGTTTCTTGAGATGGCCCTCGATCTCGTCGTCTTTCCGCTGCTCATCCGACATGTCTCGCTCCTCCTTGGCTTCCGCACTCTTACTTCCCAAGACGTACGGCGGCGTCGCGATCTTCCTGCTTCCCGGCGTCCAGCGAGAAAACAAAGGGCCCGGCGTGGCCGGGCCCTTCAAAGCTGGTGCCGCTGTGCTTAGAGCCGCTTCTTGAGGTGACCCTCGACCTCGTCCTCGTCCTCGTTCGCATGGAACTTCGGCGGGATGGAATGGCCCTCGACCTCGGGCTCGTCGTCCGCGTGGAACTTCGGCGGGATCGAATGGCCCTCGACCTCGGTCTCCTCGTCTCTGCGCTGCTCCTCGGACATTGCTCCTCCTTTAGAAGCTGTCGCGCCTCTCTTGTCGGCGCTATCAACTCTCTAGACGTGTCTGGGGGGACGAATCTTCCCACCGGCCCTTCAAATTCGCAACTGCGCCTGCGATCCTGCGTCGCATGGGCCGCTTCGCTGCGGAGCTGCAGGCGTTCAGCAGGGTATTCGCGAATGCTCGTGTCCGAAACCTCCAGCTGGCGGGGGCCGGCGCGACGCTATCCGCGTGGGCGTACGGCGTGGCGCTTCCGGTCTACGCGTACCACTCCGGCGGAGCGCGCGCAGTCGGCGTCCTGTTCTTCGCACGTTTCGTCCTCGCGGCGCTTGCGAGCCCGTGGCTAGGCCTCCTCGCCGATCGCTGGTCCCGCCGGCGAGTGATGCTCACATCGGACCTCATCCGCTGCGGACTCATGGCCGCTATGACGACAGTGGCGGTCGCAGGCGGCAATGCCTATGCCGTCTACGTCCTCGCGGTCACGTCGACCCTCGTCGCCGCAGCCTGGACGCCCGCCCAAGCGGCATTGATGCCCTCCCTCGTCGACTCGCCCGACGAGCTGACCGCGGCGAACGTCGTGGAGAACACGATCTCGAGCGTCGGAATGTTCGCCGGACCGGCCCTCGGCGGCGTCCTCCTCGCGCTCAGCGGTCCGGCGGCCGTCTTCGCCCTCACCGCGGCGCTCACGCTCTGGTCGGCGGGATTCGTCTTCCTGGTGCCGCGCGACGCGCCTCCCGAGCGTGTGGAGCGACCACACTTCCTGGCCGAGCTGACGGCCGGATTCACGACTGTGGCCCGGGTGTCGGCACTTCGCCTCGTAATCGGGCTGAGTGCCGTGCTGGCGCTGGTCGAAGGAGCGCTCGAGGTCCTGCTCGTCGTGCTCGCCCTGCGCCTCCTGCACGGCGGGAACGGCGCCCTCGGCTGGCTCAACACCGCCGTCGGCGTCGGCAGTGTGGCCGGTGCGTTCGTCGTCGCGGCCCTGGCCAGGCGCCGCCGACTGGCCGGCGGCTTTGCGATCGGGCTCTTGCTGTCGGCCCTGCCGCTCGTGGCCACCGCCGCCGTATCCTCCCTCGCTCCGGCGCTGATCCTCATGGGCGCCATCGGGGTGGGCGGAGTCTTCTGCCAGGTCAACAGCGTGACGCTGCTGCAACGCTCCACCGAGAACGAGGTGCTGGGGCGGGTGTTCGCGGTGCTCGAGAGCCTGATGCTGGCGGGGCTGGCAATCGGCTCGATCGTCACGCCCGGCCTCGTCAGCTGGCTCGGGCCGCGAGGCGCGTTGATCGCGGCAGGAGCGTTGGTTCCCGTGCTGCTCATCGGGCTCTGGCCGGGCTTGCGGCAGATCGACGACGAGGCCGTGATCGCCGAGGAGCCGCTCGAGCTGCTGCGGCGGATCGCGATCTTCGCGCAGCTCCCGGAACCGGTGCTCGAGCGCCTTGCGGCGGCGGCCACGTCCGTCTCGGTGGTGGCGGACCAGATCGTCGTCTCCCGCGGCGAGGCCGGGAACCACTTCTACGCGATCGCTGCCGGGAGAGCCGCGGTGGAGCTCGAGGACGGCACCACCCGGGAGCTCGGGCCGGGCGACTTCTTCGGCGAGATCGCCCTCCTACGCGACGTCCCTCGGACCGCGACCGTGCGAGCGCTCGAGCCGCTGCATCTCTACGCCCTCGAGCGCGACGAGTTCATTGCCGCCGTCACCGGGCACGCGCCCACGCTCGCCGCGACGGAGAACGTCGTCGTGTCGCGGCTTCCGGCCGGCGCCCTCGCGGGCTAGGGCGTCTCCACGAGCACGCGCTCGAGGGCGCGAAGGAGCTCGAACGCCGCGTCGCGCTCTCCCTCCTCCAGGCGGCCGGCGACGCGGGCCAGGGGCGCCAGGCGGCCTTCGCCGGCGAGCGCCTCGCGTGCGCGTCGCGCCCGCTGCAGGAGATCGAGCGCGATCGCTGCCTGGTTCGCGAACAAACCGAGGAGGTCGATCTCCCTCAGCTTGACCTTCGACTCCGGGGGCCGGTCGAGTACCTGGAGAACTCCGAGCGCGCGTTCCTCGACGAGCAGAGGCACCGACATCATGCTTTTCGGCACGTAGCCTGTCGACTCCGCCTGCGAGCGGGACCAGCGCGTGTCAGAGCTCAGGTCGTCGACGACGAGCGGCTGCCGTGTCGTCAGCACCCAGCCGGCGATCCCGTTGCCGGCCGGGAAGCGCATCCCGATCAGCTCGCCTTCTCCCTCGCCTGAGACCGCCTCGAAGACGAGCTCCTCCGCCTCCTCGTCGAGGAGGAAGACGGACGCGGCCTTGGCGCCGAAGATCGCCCGCGCCACCTCCACCGTCGCCTGCAGGAGCGCGCGGTGGGCCTCGTCCGCCCCGAGCACACCAGCTGCCACAGCCGCTTCGAGATCGCTCATGTCGCTCCCTTCGCGTTCGCAGCCGTCTGGGACAGGACGCTCTTGAGCTGGAACGGCGTCAGCTCGGGGTGCTTGCCGAGGATGAGCGCGCAGATGCCGGCGATGTGCGGTGTGGCGAAGCTGTTGCCGGTGCAGCGCAGCGTGCCGCCGTCGAGCCAGGCGACGTCGAGGTCGAGGCCCCGGCCGAAGAATTCCACCGGCGGCGAGGGGTTGTAGTAGAAGGTCAGCGGATCGGCCTCCTCGTGGCTCCCGACGGAGATCACGCTCGCGAAGCGCCACGGGAAGCTCTCGACGGGCATGTTGTGGGCCGACGCGACGAGGAGGACGCGTCGGAAGTAAGCGCGATCCGCGAGCTCGTGGAGCCGCTCCACGTATTTCGTCCGTGTCGTCGAGAGGCTCATGTTCACGATCTGGAAGCCCTGCTCGATCGCCCAGCCCAGTCCGTGCAACATCACCTCGCCGCCGCCGGTGTAGCCGGCGCCGAGGACTCGGACGCTCGTCAGCTCGGCGTCTGGCGCAAGGGCGCGGACGACGCCCGCGCATGCCGTCCCGTGACCGCACAGGTCGCCTTCGTCGTTGTCGACGACCTGGAGCTCGCCCTCCTCGTCGCGGAGCACGGCGACCGAGCGGTCGACGTGGCCGACGAGCGGATGGTCGAACTCGATCCCGCTGTCGAGGATGCAGACCTTCACACCGGCTCCGGTCGAGCCGCCCCAGGCCCACTCACGGGTCACCTGGTCCGGCAGGGCCACCGGGACGCGGATGCGGTCGACGGCCTCGGCGGGAAGGCTCCAGGCCGGGAGGTCCTCCTCTTCCTCTTGCTCGTGCTCGTGCACCTCGACCGCAGCGCTCATCGGACGCCGATCATCGCACAGCTCAGGGCGAGATCCGAACCGGCGTGCCGAGTGGCAGAGTGCGCATGAGGTAGCGCACCTCGGCCTCGGTCGCGTGGAGGCACCCGGCCGACACCGCGGAGCCCTGGTCGAAACCGGCGTGGATGGCGACGTAGTACGTGATGCTTCGGTTCCACCCCGGCGGCAGATGCGGCTGGCGGGCGGTGAGGACGAGGATGCAGCAGCCGTAGGCGGGGCCGAATGGGCCGGTTACCTTTTCGCCGACTGCGAAGCGGCCCGTCGGCGTCGGCGAGTCGGGAGCGCCGATCCCGACCGGGATCGTCCGCACGACTCGATCGTCCCGCAGGACGTAGAGCTGCCGCCGGGAGAGCGAGGCGCGGAGAGCCCACCTGACCGGCCGGACCCCGACATCACGCCCGAACTCGGCCCAGCCGAAGCGGCCGTTCGGGAGCGCCTCGGCCGTCACCTCCACCCACCGGCCGCGCACGGTGACGACTCCGAGCACGAGCGGGCCGCCGAGCGGGCCACGTGGCCCGAGCCGCAGGAGCGGCTTCCCGCCCGGCCGAGCGCGAAGGACGACGCCTGAGTGCACCGGCCTCGCCGCCAGGGCGGAGGCCGTGCCGTTCGGCGGGCCGGCAGCGTGCGAGGCCGCCACGGCGGCGGCGACGAGATATGCGATCAACGCGCTGCCCATCGGGCTGCAATTCTGCCCGAGTGCGGGTCCGCGACCTGAACTGGTTCCAGCTCGAGGAGTACCTGACCCGCGACGACCGGATCGTGCTGCCGATCGGCTCGACCGAGCAGCACGCGTACCTCTCCCTCGAGACCGACAACATCCTCGCCGAGCGGGTCGCCGTGGAGGCCGCCGAGCCGCTGGGCGTGCCGGTCCTGCCGGTGCTCGCCTACGGGTTGACGCCGAGCTTCGGCGCCTATCCGGGCTCGCCCACCTTGCGGGTCGAAACGCTCGTCGCGGTCGTGCAGGACCTGCTGGATTCGCTGCGCGGGCAGGGGTTCCGGCGGATCCTGATCGTGAACGGGCACGGCGGGAACGCTCCGGCCGACGCCGCGCGCCGCGAGTGGTGCGCGAGACACCCCGACGCGGACGTCCTGTTCCACCACTGGTGGATCGGGCCCCGCGTCCAGCGCCTCGTGCAGGAGCTCGACCCTCACGCGAGCCACGCGTCGTGGATGGAGAACTTCCCCTGGACGCGGCTGACGGAGGTCGAGCTGCCGGCGGACCGCAAGGAACCGCTGCCTCAGCCCTTGCCCGCCGCGCCCGGCGCGATGCGCGAGGTCGCCGGGGACGGCCAGTACGGAGGCTTCTACAGCCTGCCGGACGAGGACGTCCTGAGGGTCTGGGCGACGGGCGTCGACGAGACGCGCGAGCTGCTCGAGACCGGCTGGGGCTGAGACCCGGCTAGTTCGAGTGCCGTTTGAGCCACGCGGCGAAGTTCTGCGCCTGCTCGACGACGCTCGTGCCGGGGGCCGGCGGAGCCACGGCGTGCGTGGTCGAGCTCGGCCGTGGGGTATGCCTGCCGCCTCCGCTCAGCGCGACGGCGATGACGAGACCCGCAACCGCAGCCGCGACGAGCGCTCCGGCCGGGGCAAGCCGGCGAGCACTCCACCGCGGCCGGCGTCCGGCCGGCCGAGAGGCGAGGATCTCGGTCGCGCGCTCCACCGGATCGGGCGGCAGTGACAGCGTCTCGGCCTCCGACGCCGCGGGAGCGAGGAGCCGCGCGAGCGCCGCGGCGGAAGGAGGCCTGTCCTCGGGCCGGATCGAGAGGCATGCGGCCACCGCCGCAACGAGCTCGGGCGGCGCGTCGAGCACGCAGGCGGTGAGGTCCGGAGGCTGGAAGCCGTCCTCCGAGCCGAGCTCGGCCAACGACGTCGTGACCCGGGAAGGCTCACCCGTCAGGAGCTCGTAGAGCACGGCTCCGACGGCGTAGATGTCCGCCGCGGCCGTGACCTGCTCCCCGCGAGCCTGCTCGGGGGCGAGGTAGCCGGCGGTGCCGAGGACGGTGCCGGCGAGCGTGAGCTTCGTTCCCTCGTGGCCAAGGGCGATGCCGAAATCGCCGAGCTTGAGCACCCCGTCCCGGCCGAGGAGGAGGTTCTGTGGCTTCACGTCGCGATGCACGAGCCCGGCGGCGTGGGCCGCGGCGAGCCCCGCGCACATCTGCATGCCGAGCGATGCTGCCTCGCCCGCGGGGAGCCGCCCGCGCCGCGCGACGAGGTCGGCGAGCGTCTCCCCCTCCACGTACTCCATCGCGATGAAGGGACGACCGTCGTCCTCGCCGACGTCGAATACGCGCACGACATTCGGGTGGGCGAGCCGCGCCGCCAGTCGCGCCTCGCGGAGAAACCGCCGCCGCAGATCCTCGTCGCGGGCGAGGTTCTCGGCGAGCCGCTTGAGCGCCACCGGCCGGTCGAGCTCGACGTCGTGAGCGAGATCGACGGTCGCCATGGCCCCGTGGCCGAGCGGCCGGACGAGCTCGTAGCGCCGCGCGACGCGCGTGGACACGCTCATCCGTCGCCCCCGTGTCCGTGCCCATGGTCGCCCGGAGGGCCGTGCTTCGGCGGCTTGGGAGCCTTCGGGCCCGGCTTGGGCGGCTTGGGACCCGGCTTCGGCTGCTTCGGGTGCGGGGGCGCCACGGTGACCGTCCGCGGGGGAGGCGTACACGTGATGCGGTCGGCGAGCGCGCTGGCCCCGGTGAGAAGCGGCGACTGAAGCCGCCGCGGAAGCTGGGATGCCCTGGCGGCGATGTCCTCGCGAAGAGAAGTCGCAAGCCGCAGCGCGGCGCAGTTGTTTCCGGCGCGCGCAGCGTCGGCGACGGCCAGCGCCCGAGCCTCCCAGGTGCGCGCCAGCGCACGCGGCACTCCACGTGTGGACGACCGCTGGCGGCCGGCGACGCTGCCGCAGCCGGCCGCCAGGATCGTGAGCAGCACAGCCGCCGAGACGATCCTCAACACCTTCCTCCGTCTACCCGCCATCGGGCCCAACGTAGCCTCGCCTTCGGCGTCGCGAACCGTTAATGTCCTGTCAATGCCGATGCTGCACGGCTGCGCGTTCCCGGGGTGCTCGACCCTCACGCTGAGCACGTACTGCGTCGAGCACGAGCTGCTCGCCCGGGCGCTCAAGGAGTCCGAGCGCACCCACGCTCAGGACGACGTCACCGCCGATGCCGCTCTCACCGCGGAGACGCTGGCCACGGACGCCGCCCTCGCATCGGCAGCGCCGGACCCGGCTACGCCCTAAGTCTCGCTACGCGGGAGTTGCGGAGGGCTCGGCGATGTCGAGCGGCTTGACGATCTCGGCGAAGTGGCAGGCGGTCGGATGGCCGGTGCCGCGATCCACGAGCGCCGGCTCCTCTTCCGCGCAGATCGCCTGCGCCTTCCAGCAGCGCGTTCGGAAGCGGCAGCCGGACGGCGGGTTGGCCGGGCTCGGCACGTCGCCTTCGAGCACGATCCGCTTGCGCTTTCCCCGCTGACCCGGCTCCTCGATCGGCACAGCCGACAGGAGCGCCTGCGTGTACGGATGCGAGGCGCGCTCGTAGATGTCGTGCTTCGTCCCGATCTCGACGACCTTGCCGAGGTACATCACGGCCACGCGGTCGGACACGTGCCGCACGACCGACAGGTCGTGCGCGACGAAGATGTAGGTCAGCCCGAAGTCCCGCTGCAGCGACTCCAGCAGGTTGACGACCTGCGCCCTGATCGAGACGTCGAGGGCCGATACCGGCTCGTCGAGGATGATGAGCTGCGGATTGAGCGCGAGCGCGCGAGCGATGCCGATGCGCTGGCGCTGACCGCCCGAGAACTCGTGCGGGAAGCGGTTCGCGTGCTCGGGCGAGAGCCCGACCGTCCGCAGCAGCTCGTCCATCCGAGCCCGTCCCTGGTTGCCGCGATAGGAACCGTGGATGCGAAGTGGCTCGCCGACGATGTCGCGGACCGTCATGCGCGGGTTGAGCGAGGCATACGGGTCCTGGAAGACGATCTGCATCTCCCGGCGAACCTCGCGCATCTGGCGCCGGCGCAGCTTCGTGATGTCCCGCCCGTTGAAGATGATCTTCCCCTCGGTCGGCTCGACCAGCTTGATCAGCGTGCGCGAAAGCGTGGTCTTGCCACAGCCGGACTCGCCGACGAGACCGAGCGTCTCGCCCGCTCGCAGCGCCAGATCGACGCCGTCTACGGCGTGGATCTGCCCGACCGTGCGCTTGAAGATCCCGGCGCGAATCGGGAAGTGCTTGACGAGCTGCTCGACCCGGAGGATCTCGTCGCCGGACTCCGCGCGCTCGTGGATTCCCTCGGCCGCCGCTGCGCTCATGCAACCGCCTGCGAGTACTTGGACTCGTAGCCGATGAGCTCTTCGGAGAAGTGACAGGCGCTCTTGTGCCCGGCGTCGTCGACCGGCTCGAGAGGCGGCAGCTCCTGGCGGCAGCGCTCACGGGCCAGGAAGCAGCGCGGATGGAACGGGCACCCCGGAGGAAGGCTGATCAGGGACGGCGGGGCGCCCTGAATCGGCTCGAGCCACTCCTCGTCCTCGGTCACCTTCGGCAGGCTGTTCATGAGCCCGATCGTGTAGGGGTGCCGCGGCTTCTGGAAGATCGTCATGACGTCGCCGCTCTCGACGATGTGCCCCGCGTACATCACGAGCACCCGGTCACACATCTCCGCGACGATCCCGAGGTCGTGCGTGATCAGGATCGTGGCCGCCTCGGTCTCCGCCTGCACCTTCTTCAGCACCTCGAGCACCTGCGCCTGGATCGTCACGTCGAGCGCCGTCGTCGGCTCGTCCGCGATCAGGAGCGAGGGCGAGTTGGCCATCGACATCGCGATCATCGCGCGCTGCCGCATGCCGCCCGAGAACTCGTGCGGATACTGGGTGTAGCGCGTCTCTGCGTTCGGGACGCCGACGAGATTCAGGAGGTCGACCACGCGCTGTTTCACCGCGTCGTTCTTCTCGTCTGGGAAGTGGGTCTTGATCGCCTCGCCGAGCTGGAACCCGATCGTCAACACGGGGTTGAGCGACGTCATCGGGTCCTGGAAGATCATCGCCACCTCCTTGCCCCGGAGGTCGCGCTGCTCCTTCTTGCGCAGCTTCAGCAGGTCGCGGCCCTTGAACAGCGCCTCGCCCTTGACGATCTTGCCCGGCGGTTGCGGGATGAGGCCGAGCAGCGCGAGCGTCGAGACGCTCTTGCCCGAGCCGGATTCGCCGACGATGCCCAGGATCTCGCCGGGGAACAGGTCGTAGGACACGCTGTCGACCGCGTGGACGACGCCGTCCTCGGTCCTGAACTCGACGGTGAGATCGCGGATCGAGAGCAGCGGCTCAGGCACGCACCCTCCTCTGGGTCGGGTCGAGCGCGTCCCGCAGGCCGTCGCCGACGAAGTTCACGCACAGCACGATGAGAACGATCGTCAGTCCGGGGAAGACGGTGATCCACCACGCCTGCGGGTTCGTCTCGCCGTCGGCGACGAGCACCCCGAGCGAGGGGGTCGGCGGCTTGATCCCGAAGCCCAGGAAGGAGAGCGCCGCCTCGACCAGGATCGCCGCCGCAACTGCGAGCGTCCCGTTGACGATCACGGGCCCCATGGTGTTCGGGAGGATGTGCCGGAACATGATCCGCATGTCGCCGGCGCCCGACGCCTTCGCCGCCTCGACATACTCCTTCTCACGCAGCGAGAGGAAGATGCCGCGCACGATGCGGGCGAGGCCCGTCCAGAAGAAGCCGGCGAGGATCAACGAGGTCCGCCACTGGCTCGCTCCGCCGAACAGCGCCTCCAGGACGAGCAGGATCGCCAGCGCCGGCAGCGTCAACACGAGATCGGTGACGCGCATGAGCACGTTGTCGAGCCAGCCCCTGTAGTACCCGGCGATGGCGCCGACGACGAGCCCGATGATCGACGAGACGACCGCGACGAAGATCCCGACCTCCTCGGACGTGCGGATCCCCCAGATCACGCGGCTGAAATAGTCGCGCCCGAGCTCGTCCGTGCCGAAGTAGTGCTGGGCCCTCGTCGTCGGCCCGATCAGGAGGTTGTTGAAGTCGATCGCGGAGTACGAATACGGCGCGATGTAGTTCGCGAACGCCCCGACCAGGAAGATGCCGATCAGAAGGAACAGGGCCAGGACTGCGAGTCGGTGGCGAAGGAACCGGTTGCGCGCGTACGACCACTGGCTGCGGATCTTGAGCTCGAGGCCCGCCGCGACGGTGACGTCGACCCCGGCAGGGGACGGAACCACCGAGGGGTCGCCGGCTGGAATCGGCGGCCCGACTGGGGGCGTGACCGTCGGCTCAGTCATAGCGGATGCGCGGGTCGAGGAACCCGTACAGGATGTCCGCAATCAGGTTGAACAGGATGATGGCGATCGCGGTCAGCGTCAGGTACGCCATCACGGCGTAGATGTCGAGCGACCCGAGGCTCCGCAGGAAGTAGAAGCCGATCCCGTCGAGCGTGAACACCTGCTCGGTGATGATCGCGCCGCCGAACACCGCGCCGATGTTGAGCGCCGCCACCGTCGTGATCGGGATCAGCGCGTTCCGGAACACGTGCCCCATGATCACGCGCCACTCGGGAAGGCCCTTCGCACGCGCCGTGCGCACGTAGTCCGTGTTGAGGACGTCGAGCATCGAGGCGCGCATGTAGCGGCTATAGACGGCGAAGCTGATCAGGGCAAGCGTGACCACGGGCAGAGCTATGTGTTGCAGGCGGTCGAGGCTCCACGTCGCGTATTGACCGGGCGAGTTGAGACCGGAGGTGTAGAAGATCCGGATGTTCCAGTGCAGGTAAATGTCGACGAAGAGAATCTGCAGCAGCAGCGCGAGCCAGAAGACCGGCATCGCGAAGCCGAGGAAGCTGACCGACGTGGAGACGTAGTCGAAGATCGAGTACTGGCGGATCGCCGAGATGATGCCGATGACGATCCCGATCACCATGGCGAGCAGCTCGGCGGTGAGCACGACCTGGAGCGTGTGCCCCATCGTCCTGGTGACGTCCGGCCAGATGGGCTGGAGCGTGATCAGCGAGTTGCCGAACTTGTGCTCGACCGCGTCCTGGACCCAGTACCAGTAACGCACGGGAACAGGCTTGTTCAGGTGGTACTGGATGTAGAGCAGGTGCAGCGTGTGCTGCGAGATGCCGCGCTGGATCCGGAGCGTGCCGAGTGGGTCACCTCCGTACGAGACCGCGACGAAGCTCAGGAAGGTCGAGACGATCAGAACCGGGATGCTGTAGAGAATGCGCCGCGTGATGTAGGTGAGCACGACTGGGTTCCTTGAGCCGGTGAGGAGCCGAACTGATTGTACGACCCGTGCCCGCCGCTGGCGACGGGCACGGGTCGTTCGGATTGGCCGATTCTAGAGCCGACCGTTCCTTAGTGCTAGCTCCACTTCCACTGCTCGATGTTCCACGTGAACCCGGCAGCGGGGTTGTTGACGATGTTCTTCAGTCCGTTCCGGTACGTGATGATGTCCGGAAGCGCGTACAGCGGGATCGCCGGCACGTCGGCCGACATGATCTTGTCCGCGTTGACGAAGTCAGCGTTCCGCTTCGTGGCGTTGAGCTGCGTCTTCGTCGCGTTCAGGTCCTTGCTGGCCTTCTTGTTGCAGTAGTGAAGGAAGTTCTGGCCACCACCGCAGCCCCAGATGGAGATGAATCCGCCCGGGTCGACCGCGCCGCCCCATGCGAACTCCATCAGGGAGTAGTTACCGGCCGAAAGGACCGTGTCCCCGAACATGACCGCGGTCGGCATCAGGTTGTCGGTCAGCTGGATGCCGATCGCCGCGAGGTTGGCCTTGAAGACCGTGTAGCTCTCCACACGGCGGGCGTTGTCGGACGCCGTCGTGTAGGGGAAGGTCGCCAGCTGGCCACCGCACGTGAAGTAGCTCGAGTTCCCGTTGGTGGGCTTGCTCGGGCCGCCCTTGCAGCCGTGCTTTTTGAGCAGCGCGATCGCGCCCTTCGGGTTGTAGTTCCACTTGGCGAAGTAGTTCTTGTACCGGCTGTCCGACTGGAAGACGAGCAGGCTGTTCAGCGGATGGAGACCGGGAGCGATCTGGCCGAACACGGCGTTGATCAGGCCCTGCCGGTTGAGACCCATCATGATTGCCTGCCGCATCCACGACTTCCGCGCGAGCGGGTTCGTCTGGTGCGGACCTTCCTGGATGTCGATGTGCTCCAGGTAGTTACCCGGGGCGACGTGGTAGTTGACGCCCTTGACGCCGCGGATGCTCGAGAGCGCCGGCGTCGGCTGCGGGGCGGCCGCGTCGACCTCTCCGCTGCGGATCGCCTGCACCTCGGAGTTCGTGTTCGTGTACAGCTTGAAGTTGACCGTGGTGATCGACGGCTTGTGGCCGTACCACATCGGGTTGGCCTTCAGCGTGACGCCCTGGCCCTTGGTGTAGTTCGTCATCAGGTACGGGCCGTCGGAGACGGGCTTGCCGTTGGCGCCGCAGACGCACTTGGCCCACATCGTGTTCCAGGTCAGCCCCTTGACGGCGACCGACGGATAGACGAAGCCGAGCAGGTCGCGGTAGTCAGCGAACGGACCGCACGGAGCGTCCTGGGTGCAGCCCTTGTGCTTCCAGAAGAAGGTGACGATCTTCTGGCCCTTGTGGGTCATCTTGCCGATCTGGTTGACGCCGACGTTGCTGGCGACGTCGTTCTTCTTGTTGTTCAGCGCCTTGACCGTGTAGAAGAAGTCCTTGTAGGTCACCGGAACCTTCTTGCCACCGTAGTTCCAGTTGGCGTTGTTCCGGATCTTGTACTGGATGAACTTCTTGTTGACGGTGACCTTCGTCACGAGGTCGTACTTGTACTGGTACTTGTTCGTGAGCTGGTACGGGCTGCGGAGAATCCCGTTCTCCACCCACGTCGCCCACGCCAGCGTGCTGGACGCCTGGTTGATGTTCCAGGTGCCGGCGAGGTCCTGCTCCATCGCAACGGTGATGGTCTTCTTCGCCTCCCGCGCGGCAGGCGTCCGCGGCGTCTGTGCCCAAGCCTTGGCGAACGACTGGACCGTGCCGGGCGCAGCGGCGGCGGCTCTATGGCTCGTCGCGGCGGCGGAGCCCGCTACCGCAAGCACGGCGGCGGCCGCTACCACGAGGAACCAGATCCGTCTATGCATTGATGATTCCCTCCGTTGGTCTGCGCCGGGAGTCCTTGGGACGGCGGCGCCAGCTCACTCCGACGCTCCACTGAGCGTCCGTCACGTGCTATAGACGACGACCGGCGAGCTTAGTTAGAGGCGCGCCGAACGCGCTAGAGGGGCCGCACGGGCCACTGCGCCGTGACCACCGACGAAGCGCCCGGGATCAAGAGGTCGAGCGGATGCGGGTACGGCGATGTGAGAGGCACGTCGTACCTCGTCGAGCGAGGCTGCGCCGCGTCGAAGGAGCCCAGGGGGCCCAGAGACGTGTGCTGGCGGGCGGGAGCGACGAATATCGTCGCCACGACAGCTGCCGCCGAGGCGAGCGCCACCGCTGAGCTGACTGCCCAGCTGCGCGAGCGCCGCGGCCGCACGAAGCCGAAGCCCTCCGCCGGCACCTCGAGTGCCGCCTCCCGCAGCCGCACTGTCAGATCTCGGACCTGCTCGGCCCAGGTCGAGCACTCCGGGCAGACCCGGAGATGGTTCTCCAGACGGTCGAGCTCCAGCTCGGGCAGCTCCCGATCGAGCTGGGCCGAGACGGACTCGCGCGCGCGCGGACAATCTGCAGACGAGAACGACAAATTTGCTCCTCAGATCTTCTGACGGGACCCTGCTGGGAAAGTTAGAAGCCGTTGCGGCGGGCAGCCAGCCGGGCGAACCAGTCGAGCGCCTCGGGGTTTGCCAGCGAGTCGCGGCTCGCCACCTCCTCGGCCCTCGCCCCCATCAGCAGGCGCTTCACGGGCACCTCGAGGATCTTTCCGGACAGCGTTCGCGGGATCTCGGGGGCGGAGAGCACCGCGTCGGGAACGTGGCGCGGGGAGCACTCCTCCCGGATCCGGCGGCGGATCTCCTGCTCGAGCGGCTCGTCGAGCGCGGCACCGTCACGCAGCACGACGAACAGCGTCATGCGGCTGCCGTCCCCACTCGGGACGTCGACCACGAGCGCGTCGAGGACGTCGTCGAGCGCGAGCACGCTGCGATACAGCTCGCTCGTGCCCATGCGCACGCCCGCCCGGTTGATCGTCGCGTCTGAGCGGCCGGTGATGATCGCGGTGCCGCGTTCGGTGATCTCGATCCAGTCACCGTGACGCCAGACGCCCGGGAACGTCGAGAAGTAGCTCTCGCGGTAGCGCGACCCGTCCTCGTCGCCCCAGAGATAGAGCGGCATCGAGGGCATCGGCTCGGTGAGGACAAGCTCGCCGACCTCGCCCACGAGCGAACGGCCGTCCTCGCTCCAGGCCTCCACCTTCGCACCGAGCGCGCGTGCCTGCAGCTCGCCGCGGTGGACCGGCAGCGTCGGGACACCGCCGACGAACGCGGTGCAGACGTCGGTGCCGCCCGAGGTGGAGAAGAGCCAGACGTCCTCGCCGAGCCGGTCCCGCACCCAGTCGAATCCCTCCGGCGCGAGCGGCGAGCCGGTCGAGCCGACGCTGTCGAGTCGCGAGAGGTCGCGACCCGCCCGCGGTTCGACGCCGGACTTCTGGCAGGCGGCGATGAAGCCGGCGCTCGTGCCGAAGCAGGTGATGCCGGCAGCGTCGGCGAGATCCCACAACGTGCCGAGATCCGGGTATGCGGGGTTCCCGTCGAAGAGGACGATCGAGGCGTCGGAGAGGAGGCCGCCGACGAGGAAGTTCCACATCATCCAGCCGGTGGTCGTGAACCAGAAGAGCCGGTCGCCCTCGCGCGCGTCGAGGTGGAGGCGGAGCTTCTTCAGGTGCTCGAGAAGGATCCCGCCCTGCCCGTGGACGATTGCCTTGGGGAGGCCGGTCGTGCCCGAGCTGTAGAGCACCCACAGCGGATGGTCGAACGGGAGCTGTGCGAGCTCGAGCTCCGCCGGCGGGAGCTCCCAGTCGCCGCCCGCCAGGTAGGGCAGCGCCAACGTCCGGCGCAGCGTCGGCAGCTCTCGCTGCAGCGCCGCGATCGCCTCGCTGCGGTCGAAGTCCTTGCCGCCGTAGCGGTAGCCGTCGACCGCGAGGAGGACTTTCGGCTCGATCTGCGCGAAGCGGTCGACGACACTGCGGACGCCGAACTCGGGCGCGCAGCTCGACCAGATCGCGCCGATGCTCGCGCAACCGAGGAAGGCCGCGACCGTCTCGGGGATGTTCGGGAGGTATGCGGCCACGCGGTCGCCCGCCTCGACCCCCGCCTCGCGCAGCGCTGCCGCGACCGCGCCCGCCTGGGCTCGCAGCTGCCCCCAGGTCCACTCGCCGAGTGGCCGGAGCTCCGATGCATGCCGGATCGCGACGGCGGCCTCGTCGCGGCCGCGGAAGACGTGCTCCGCGTAACTGAGCCGCGCGCCGGGGAACCATTCCGTCCCGGGCATCTCGCGCCGGGTGAGCACGCGCTCGTACGGCTCGCTCGCCTCGACTTCGAAGAACTCCCAGATCGAGGCCCAGAAGTCCTCGAGCTCCTCGACCGACCACTGCCAGAGGCCCGCGTAGTCCTCGAGCTGCAGGCCACGCGTCTCGTTCAACCACCCGCGGTAGCGCGTGATCGTGGCGGACGCGATGCGCTCGGGGCTCGGAGTCCAGACCACGGGCGGCTCAGGCACGCCGCCGATGCTAGTCGGGTCAGCGCTTGGCGGGCTCGAGCGGCGGCGTGGGCTCGCCCTCGGCTTCGGCGATGCCCGAGAGGACTTCGCGGACCGCTTCGAGCGAGCTGTGCCGTGGCTCCCAGCCGAGCTCGTCGCGCGCGCGAGTCGTGTCCATGAGCGGCACCGATAAGCCCATGTCGAGCCAGCCGGGCGGCGTCGGCTGCAGCCGCAGCCGCCAGCTCGCCGCAATCGCTCCCCGCGCGACCGCCGGCGGCACGGGGACGACGCGCGCTCCGAGCGCCTGAGCGAGCGTCGGGGCGTCGAGGATCGGCTCCGCCGCGACGTTGAAGGCGCCGCGAGCGTCGCCGACGACCGCGAGCCGGTACGCCTCGGCGACGTCGCGCGTGTGGACGGCCTGGACGCGCAGGCCGGCGACGTTGGGGACGACCGCCACCGCCCCTCGCCGGGCCAGCACCCGCGGAAAGAGCGGGCCCAGGAAGTAGCGGCGCTGCTCCTCGCCCGAGCTGCGCTTGAAGATCAGGCCGGGACGGAGACGCACGACGCGCGTCTCGGGCCGCTCGAGCTGGAAGCGGTCGAGCAGCGTCTCGACCTCGGCCTTGTGCCGCGCATAGAAGCTCGTCGGCGTCCCCTCGGTCGGCCAGCTCTCGTCGACCCTCCGGTCCTTCGGGCCCGGCGAATAGGCGCCGATAGAGGAGGCGTAGACGAGCGCCGGCACGCCCGCCTCGGCAACCGCCCGGAAGACGCGCTCGCTGCCGTCGACATTCGTGCGCCGCAGCGCCGGGAGGTCGTGCGACGGCTGGATCCGCCACGCGAGGTGGACGACGCAGTCGGCACCGCGGAACAGCGGCACGAGGTCGTCGTGCTCGATGTTCGCCGCCTGCCACTCGGTCTCGTGGAAGTTGCGGAGCGGCAGGCGCCGCGCGAGGCCGACGATCTCCTCGATGTCGCCGTCGGCTGCGAGGGCGCGCACGAGGCTCGTCCCGACGTTGCCGCTCGCTCCGGTGACGACGACGCGCACGCCCTACCCCTAGGGCTGCAGGACGACCTTGAACGAGCCGTCCTGCTTCTTCTGGAACCTCTCGTAGGCGGCCGGCGCGTCGGCGAGCGGCAGATGGTGGCTCGCGAAGGAGTCGGTGCCGAGCGGGTCGCCGTCGAGCAGCAGCGGCATGATCTCCGGCACCCAGCGCAGCACGTTCGCCTGGCCCATGCGGATCTGAATCTGCTTGTCGAAGAGGACGCGCAGTGGTAGCGGGTCTGCGGTGCCGCCGTAGACGCCCGAGATCGAGATTGTGCCGCCGCGCCGGACGAGCTCGATCGCCAGGTAGAGCGCGTGGAGTCGGTCCATGCCCGCCGTGTCCATGAGCTTTCGCTGCAGCGCGTCTGGTAGGAGGCCCGCCGCCTGCTGCACGGCCTTGGCCACCGGCGCCCCGTGCGCCTCCATGCCGACGGCGTCGAGCACGGAGTCGGGACCGCGCCCGCCGGTCGCTTCGCGCACGACCTCGACGAGGTCGTCCTCGTGCTCGAGCAGGTCGTAGACCTCGACGCCGTGCGAGCGCGCGCGCCCGAGGCGATCGGGCACGAGGTCGACTCCCAGCACTCGGTAGCCGCGGTGCTGGGCGATGCGCGTCGCCATCTCGCCGATCGGGCCGAGGCCGAGCACGAGCAGAGTGCCACCGTCCGGCACCGCGGCGTACTCGACGCCCTGCCACGCCGTCGGCAGCACGTCGGAGAGGAAGAGGAAGCGATCGTCCGGAGGGCCTTCCGGCACCTTGATCGGCAGCGTGTTGCCGAAGGGCACGCGCAGGTACTCCGCCTGGCCGCCCGGCACCTCGCCGTAGAGGACCGTGTAGCCGAAGAGTGCGGCGCCGGTGCCGTGCTCGCGCTGCTGCGTCGTCTCGCACTGCGAGTGGAGCCCCTGCGAGCACATCCAGCACGTGCCGCACGAGATGTTGAACGGAACGACGACGCGGTCACCCGGCGAGACCGAGGTCACCTCGGGGCCGACCTCCTCGACGACGCCCATCGGCTCGTGGCCGAGCACGTTCCCCTCGTTCAGGTACGGCGTCATCACCTCGTAGAGGTGGAGGTCCGAGCCGCAGACGCCGGAGGAGGTGATCCGGACGATGACGTCGTCCGGCTCGCGGATGCCCGGGTCGGGAACCTCCTCGACCCGGACATCGCGCTTGCCGTGCCAGGCGACCGCCTTCACTAGGTGGTCGCCTGCTGGTTGACCCCGGCCTTGAACATGCCGCCCGTCGCGATCTTCGTCAGGAGCTTGTCGGCCTGCGACTCCTCGTCCAGGGTCTGGTCCATCAGGTCCTTGATCCCCTCGAGGCCGCAGTCGTCGGCGAGCTGCCTCGCCGTGCCGTAGGCGGCGATCTCGTAGTGCTCGACGCGCTGGGCGGCGGCGATCAGCGCGGCGTCCTTCGCGGTCGAGTCGCCATCCATCTCGATCATCTCCTCGCCCTCGGCGATGAGTCCCTTCATCCCCTTGCAGACCTCGCTCGGGTTGGAGACGCCGAGCTCGCCGAGTGCTTCCTCGACGCGCTTCACGTGGCCGCGCGTCTCCTCGAGATGGTGGTCGAAGGCTTCCCGAAGCTCGTCGTGGTGCGCAGCCTTCGCCATCTTCGGCAGCGCTTCGACCAGCTGCGTCTCGGCGCTGTGCAGATCCTCGAGCTGCTCCTGCAGCACGTCCTTGAGCGAATTGAAGCCCATGTGTTTCCTCCTTTTCGAGTCGTATTTCGCAGGGGTGCGTTCCGCGCCTGTCGAACTGCAAACCGGGCAGCCGGAGCTAAGGTCCGGGGGTGCCCGACGAGACCCTCACGGTGCGGGACAACCGCACCGGAACCGAGGTAGAGATCCCGATCTCCGACGGCACGATCCACGCCACCGACCTCCGCCAGCTCGGGCTCATGTCGTACGACCCGGCCTTTCTCAACACCGCCTCGACGCGCAGCGGCATCACGTACATCGACGGCGACGCGGGGATCCTCCGCTACCGCGGCTACCCGATCGAGCAGCTCGCCGAGCACGCGAGCTTCCTCGAGACGGCGTGGCTCCTGTTCGAAGGCGAGCTGCCGACGCGCGAACAACTCGAGACCTGGGAGGAGGAGGTTCGCGTCCATACGTACGTGCACACGAACGTGATGCAGTTCCTCGACGGCTTCCGCCACGACGCGCACCCCATGGGGATGCTGCTCGGCGCCGTCGCGGCGCTCTCGACCTTCTATCCGGACGCGAAGGAGATCGGGGACGTGGAGAGCCGCCGCCTGCAGCGGCTGCGGTTGATCGCGAAGTTCCCCACGATCGCCGCCTGGGTTTTCCGCCACAGCCGCGGGCTGCCGTACGTCTTCCCGCGCAACGACCTCGACTACATCGGCAACTTCGTCAACATGACGTTCGAGATCGGCGGGCGCCACGACCCGAATCCCGTGCTGCAGCGGGCCCTCGAGATCCTGCTCGTCCTGCACGCCGACCACGAGCAGAACGCCTCGACGAACGCCGTCCGCGGAGTCGGCTCGACGCAGGTCGACCCGTTCTCCGCCGTCTCCGCCGGGATCGCGGCGCTGTACGGGCCGCTGCACGGCGGGGCGAACGAGGCCGTGCTACGGATGCTCGACGAGGTCGGCACGGTCGAGCGGGTGCCCGAGTTCATCGAGAGCGTCAAGGCCGGCCACGGGAGGCTGATGGGCTTCGGCCATCGCGTCTACAAGAGCTACGACCC
>Ga0070739_10002967_pt1 | contig 21779 bp, 21 predicted proteins | sample Coa_R1_7_FD_66445 | JGI IMG/M metagenome (GOLD analysis project Ga0070739, IMG submission 66445) | Surface soil microbial communities from Centralia Pennsylvania, which are recovering from an underground coalmine fire - Coalmine... | ecosystem: Environmental > Terrestrial > Soil > Unclassified ... | reverse complement strand
GGCGATAACCCGGTCGGCTGGCGACTCCCCAGCATCATTGCCGGCATGGCCGCCATCCTCCTGCTCTACGCCATCGTCGTGGCCGCCGGCGGTGATCCCTGGCTCGGCGTGCTCGCGGCGGGCCTCTTCGCTTTCGACAATCTGGCCCTGGTCCACAGCCGCATCGCCACGCTCGACATGCCACTGGTCGCGTTCCTGCTGCTCGGCGCCTGGCTGCTGCTCCGGCGGCAACCCTTGCTGGCCGGCGCCGCGCTCGGCATCGCGACTCTGATCAAGCTGAATGGGCTCTATGGCCTGCTGGCCCTGCTGCTCTTTCTCGCGGCCGAGGCCCTCTGGTCGTGGCGGCGTGGAGTGGGCCCGCGGCGCGAGCTGCGGACGGCGGGTCTAATGCTCGCCGCATTCCTGCCCGTCTGGATCGGCGGACTCTGGCTGCTCGACCTGGCGTTCACCTCTTTCTCCACGCCCTGGGATCACCTCTCGTATATGCTCCACTTCGGCATGGGATTGACCCGCGCCGCCGGACCGGCCAACTCGGAGAGTTACCCCTGGCAGTGGCTCATCAACGACGTGCAGATCGACTACCTCCAGATCAACAACGAGACGCTCGTCAACGGGAAGGTCGTCGCCAGCCGTCCCTGGGTCTACTTCCGCGGGGCCATGAATCCCGTCATCATCGGAGCCGCCTTTTTAGGTCTCGCCTGGGCCCTGAACCGCGCCCGGCGCGACGGCGACCGGCTCTCCCTCTGGGTCATCGCCTGGTTCATCGGCACCTACCTGCCCTTCTACCCGCTCTCCCTCGGCGAGCACCGCATCGAGTACATCTTCTACTTCTTGCCGACCCTGCCGGCGGTCACGGTCGGGCTCGCCCAGTTCCTGCGGCGTCCCGAGACACCGCGTCTCGTCGTCGCCGGCTTTCTCCTGGCGGTCTTCATTGGATTCGTTGGCTATTTCCCCTTCCGCTCCATCGTCTGAGGCGCCGGCCACCTCCGCTCGGCCGCTGTTCGGGTGGCAGCGCGCACTGGCCCTGCTGATTGCACTGCGGGTGGGGCTGGGGATGATCGGCATGATCTCCGTGCACCTGCAACCGGTGACCTTCATCACGGGGAACTACAGCAACCTGCTGATTCACGGTGGGGAGCCCTGGAGCCAGCTGATCTCGATCTGGCAGCGCTGGGATGCCTTCTTCTACGAGCAAATCGCGCTGCACGGGTACCGCCCGTGGGACGGCACGGCGGCCTTCTATCCGCTCTACCCGCTCCTCTCGCGAGCCGCCTCGATCGTGCTTGCCGGGCACATCGTCATCGCCGAACTGGCCGTCTCGAGCGCCGCCTTCGGGGTCGCGATGTGGCTACTGTATCGCCTGGCGCTCCTCGACGTGCCTCCCACGGCGGCACTCCTCACCGTGCTGCTCGTCACGTTCTTCCCCACCGGCTTCTTCCTGCTGGCGCCGTACACCGAGAGCCTCTTCCTCCTCCTGACGGTCGCCGCCTTCTGGTTCGCGCGAATCGACCGGCCCTGGCTGGCCGGACTCGCGGCATTCGGCGCGGGACTGACCCGGCTGCAGGGAGCCATCCTCGTCCTCCCTCTTGCCTTTATCACCTTTCGCCGCGCCGAGGGGCGCGGCCGGCGTCCCGGTCTCGACCTCCTCGCCGCCGTCCTTCCCTCGCTCGGCCTCATTCTCTTTACTGCTTACCTCCATGCCGTCGTGGGCGTCCACACCTCCAGCCTGGGCGTGCAGAGCATGTGGGGCTACCGGATCGTGCCGCCCTGGCAGGCTCTGGGAGCGAGCGCGCACTACATCCTGCATCCGACCGATCCGACGCAGCCGCCGATCGAGATCCTGAACCTGGTCTGCCTTCTCGGCGCCAGTGTCCTCGGCCTTCTGGCTTTGTGGCGCCTCCCGCTCAGTTACGCGCTGTACGTCTGGCCGTCACTGCTGCTGCTCTACACGCGCGAGATGGGCTACACGCCGCTGATGAGCGTCTCCCGCTTCACCGTGGTGTTATTCCCCTGCTTCATCGTGCTGGCCGCGCTCCTGGCGCGGCGCCCAACCCTGGCCCTGTCCTGGCTGGCCGTCGGCATCCTGCTCCAGGCCACGCTGTTCGAGGCCTGGGTGCACTTCGTGTTTGTGGCGTGAGGAGGGCCCCGCCCTATGCCTGTGCGGCCGCGCGCACGATCGCGGCGAACTCGTCTGCTTTGAGGGAGGCACCGCCGACGAGCGCGCCGTCGATGCCGGGCTCGGCGAGAATTTCGGCGGCGTTCTGAGCGGTCACGCTGCCGCCGTACTGGATGCGGGTGCTGCCGGCCACACTGGGACCGAACATCTCACGGAGCACGCCGCGCACGCAGGCATGGGCGTCGCGCGCCTGGTCCGGGGTTGCCGTGTCACCGGTGCCGATCGCCCAGACCGGCTCGTAGGCGATGACAATGCGTTCCATCTGCTCAGCCGTCACACCGGCCAGCGAGCCCCGCAGTTGTTCCTCCAGGACCGGCTCCGTGCGGCCGGCGCGGCGCTCCTCGCGGGTTTCGCCGATCGCCAGCGTCACCAGCAGGCCGGCCCGCAGCGCCGCGTGCAGCTTCTTGTTGACAATGTCATCGCCTTCACCCAGCAGACGGCGACGCTCGGAGTGGCCTACCAGCACCCACCTGCAGCCGACGGCGAGCAGCATGGGCGGAGAGACTTCGCCGGTGTAGGCCCCGCGGTCCTCCCAGAACAGATCCTGCGCTCCGAGCTGAAGAGTACTGCCGGCGATGACCTGATTCACCGCGTCCAGATTGGGAAAGGGCGGGAAGAGAACGGTCTCGACGGTGTCATCCTCACCAACCTGGCGCGAGACAGCCGCCGCCAGATCCACCGCGGTTGGAAGCGTCGTGTTCATTTTCCAATTGCCGCCGATGATCCGGCGTCGATCTATCATTCGATCGCTTCCAGCCCGGCAAAGCTCACCAGCAGCTTCTTCGTCACCTTCCCCTTGGGCGTCCGGAACTCCACTTCCACCTCCTCGTCGTCGGAGGTAAGCGTGCTGGAGAGGACGGTGCCCGCACCAAAGTGCTTGTGGCGAACGCGGTCGCCGGGGGTGAAGGCCTGGGAGGGCGGCCCGGACGGGCCGGGGGGGGATGACGTGTCCTCCCAGGGGTCGTAGCTGGGTGACACGGGGGTGAACTCGCGGCGCAGGTAGCTGCGCGGAGCGACACCGCTCTCATCCCAGAGATGCTCGGGGATGTCGGTGAGGAAGCGCGACGGTGGGTTCACCATGGTGTTGCCGTGGTAGGTGCGGCGCGCCGCGTGGACCAGATAGAGGCGCTCTTTGGCGCGGGTGATCCCCACGTAGCAGAGACGCCGCTCCTCCTCCATCTGATCGGCATCTTCCAGTGTGCGCAGGTGAGGGAAGAGACCTTCCTCCATGCCGACCAGGAACACCACCGGGAACTCCAGTCCCTTGGCGGCATGCAGTGTCATGAGAGTGACCTGCGGACGGTCGTCGGCGATCTCATCCTGCTCGCCCAGGAGGGCAACGTTCTCCAGGAAGGAGCGGAGTCCTTCCAGCGGCGGCTCATCGGCATAGTCCTGCGCGACGGTCCGCAACTCCAGGATGTTGTCCCAGCGCTCTTCTCCCATATCGCTCCCGTCGCGGATGTACGATTCGTAGCGCGTCTTCTGCAGAACGAGATCGAGCATCTGGAGGACAGAGCTCTCGGCCGCCGCGGCGCGCAGCTCTTTGAGGGTATCGGCGAAGAGGGAGAGCGCATTGCGCGCCGCCTTCGGCATACCTTCGATCTCTGCCACGTGCTCGACGGCCTCCATGAGGGAGGTACCGTGCTCGGCCGCCCAGTTTTTGAGAGCGTCGAGGCTGACCGCCCCGATCTTGCGCGGTGGCACGTTGATGACACGGCGCAGCGTCATGCCGTCGTTGGGGTTGAGGATGAGCCGCAGGTAGGCGACGACGTCTTTGATCTCCCGCCGCTCGTAGAACCGGGTGGCGCCGACCAGGGTATAGGGCAGGTTGGCGCGCAGGAAGGCTTCTTCCAGGGCACGCGACTGAGCGTTGGTGCGGTACATCACGGCGCAGCCGGAGGCCTGCACCTCACCCGACTTGATCAGCCGGCTAATCTCATTGGTGACAAACGAGGCCTCTTCTTCCTCGTTGTAGGCGTGGAAGAGCTTGACGCGTCCCCCCGCCTCGCGCTCCGTCCAGAGCCGCTTCGGCTTGCGTCCCACGTTGCGCGAGATGACGCCGTGCGCCGCGTCGAGGATGTTCTGCGTGGAGCGATAGTTCTGCTCCAGCTTGACCTCACGGACGGCCGAAAAATCGCGCTCGAAGTGCAGGATGTTGCGAAGATCGGCGCCACGCCAGGAATAGACCGATTGGTCGTCGTCCCCGACGACGAAGAGGTTGCCGTGCCGGGAGGAGAGCAGCTGGAGGAGGACGTACTGGGCGTGGTTGGTGTCCTGATACTCGTCCACCAGGATGTGCTGGAAACGCGAGGCGTAGTGCTCCAGCCGGTCGGGGTGGGTGCGGAGATAGAAGACGGTCTCCATGATGAGATCGTCGAAGTCGAAAGCGCTGTTCTGACGGAGCAAATCCTGATAGAGGGGGTAGACGCGGCGCACGATTTCCTGGAAGTAGTCCTGCGGCGCGTACTCCATGGGACCGATCAGCTCGTTCTTGGCGTCGGAGATCGCGCCCAGAATGGCGACCGGCTTGAAGCGTGACTCGGGGATCTCGGCCAGCTCCATCGCCTGACGAACCAGGGCGCGCTGCTCGTCAGTGTCGTAGATGGAAAAGTTGGGGCGGTGGAAAACATCGGCCTCGCGGCGCAGCAACCGCACGCAGAAGGCGTGGAAGGTACCGATCGTCACCCACTCGCCCTCCCGTCCGGCGAGGGCAATGACGCGCTCGCGCATCTCGCGCGCCGCCTTGTTCGTAAAGGTGACGGCCAGGATGTTGTACGGGTTCACCCCGTGCACGTCGATGAGATAGGCGATGCGATGGGTCAGGACACGTGTCTTACCGCTTCCGGCTCCGGCCAGGACGAGCATAGGGCCGTCACCATGGGTAACGGCCTCTTTCTGCTGCGGGTTGAGCGGGTCGAGGATGCGGCTGATCTGGCTGCCGCCACGGTGGGCGGCAAAGGAAAGCTGTTCGGCGGACAAGAAGACTCCAGGGAGGGGGTGAAGATACGTCGTATTGTAATCGGCAGTCCGGGCCCCTCACCGGGATCGTCGGAGCGGGCGAACAAACACACCCCCGGTGTCGTACGACTGGGGATACCTCTTGACTCTCGCTGCATTTAATGGTACATATGTTCTAGTAGGAGTATCAGTCGCAGCCGTATCGGGAGGTTGACATGTCCGACGCGACGGGTCCGGAGCTCAATCAAACGGAGACCCAGCAGTGATCACCATGCGACACCGCGAGAACGATTATCAGTCGACAATCCGTGAGCTGCGGCAGATCCCGAGCGTCGGGGTCAGTGTCGCGGTCGATCTCTACGACCTGGGATATCGCACGATCGACGACCTGCGGGGCGCCGATCCGGACGAGATGTACGAGGCGCACTGCCGGCAGCGTGGCGCCAGAGTCGATCGCTGCGTCCTCTATACCTTCCGCTGCGCCGTCTACTTCGCCGAGACGCCGAATCCCGATCCCGAGAAGCTCAAGTGGTGGAATTGGTCGGATCGGAAGCTGGAGGTGGCGCGGAAACAGCATTAGCGTAGGCGGAGGCAGCAGGCCCGGTGCGTAGACTGGGTCGTGGACATATCGGCGTGAAGCTCCCGGTTGAGGTCCTGGTCGCCGTTATCGCGCCGCCCATTGCGACCCTCCTGGCCTGGCGCGACATCCTGGTGCGGCGCGACCTCTCCGGTCCGCAGCGCGGCTGGTGGATGGTCTTCTGCCTGCTTCCCACCGTCGGTCCGCTGCTCTACATCGCCATCGGTCGCGGCAACCTGTGGTAGAGGAGCCGTCGCCGGCCGGCGAGGCCGCGGCGATCTCCCCGCTCGCGTCTCTCTGGCGCAACCGCGACTACCTCATCCTGTGGGGTGGTCAGGCGATCTCGACTGCTGGGACGCAAGTCTCCCGGCTCGCGCTTCCGCTCCTGGTGCTGGCGCTGACCCGCTCCCCGGCGCAGGCCGGGCTCGCCACGTCGGTCGCCATCCTTCCCTACCTCGTACTCTCGCTCCTGGCCGGCGCTCTGGCCGATCGGTGGAATCGCAAGTGGGTCATGATCCTCTGCGATTCAGGGCGAACGATCGCCGCCGGCAGCATTCCGGTCGCCGCGGTCACCGGCCACCTCTCGCTGGTCCAACTCTATGCCGTCGCCTTGATCGAGGGCTCGCTCAACGTGTTCTTCGATCTGGCGGAAACGGCGGCACTGCCGCGGGTGGTGGGAAAAGAGCAGTTACCGGTGGCCATGTCACAGAACGGCGCCACCTACTCCGCGACCTCGCTGATCGGGCAGCCGCTCGGCGGCCTCCTCTACCAGATCGGTCATGCCATCCCCTTCCTCGCCGACGCCGTGTCGTACGCCGTGTCGGTGATCTCACTGCTCTTCATTCGCACCGAACTGCAGGGAGAGCGTGACGCGGTTGTTCCGAATCTGCGGCTCGAGATCACCGAGGGCCTCGCCTGGCTCTGGCGGCAGCCGCTGATCCGCTTCATGGCCTTTCTCGGTGCCGGCGCCTGGATCCCGCTCTACGGCAATTACCTGCTGGTCATCGTACTGGCGCGCCACTTGCACGCCTCCCCGGCCACCATCGGACTCATCTTCGCCGCCAACGGCGTGGGCGGGATGCTCGGCTCGCTGGTGGGAGGGCATCTCGGACGGCGTTTCGGCTTCGCGCCGGTCGTCATCGCCTCGGTCTGGATCTGGGTCCTGCTCTGGCCGCTCTACGCGATCGCGCCCACTCCTCTTGCGCTGGCGCTCATCACCGGCACCATCTTTCTGGTGTTCTCGATCTACAACGTGGTCCAGATGAGCTACCGCCTCCTCCTCATCCCCGATGCGCTGCAGGGACGTGTCAACAGCGCCTTCCGCCTGATCGCCTTCGCCGGCATGCCGGCCGGGACGGCAGTAACCGGTGCCCTCCTGCAGGGGATCGGGAACACGCCGGCGGTGCTGCTGCTCTTTGTCTGGCTGCTTGTCCTGGCCGTCATCACCAGCGTCAATCCGCATGTCCGTCACGCGCTTCCGTTCTCGGCGGTTCGGGAGATCTGAGCCGGCACCCGCGGCATGAGGGAGGCCCCTGACGCCTGGTAGGGACTGCAGCTCTGTCTCTGTCCGCCCGGCCACGCTCCCCGGCGATGTCGTGGTCGCCGTGCCGCCAAGCCCCACGGGACACGGACCAACAGGCGCGAACCGACGACCGAGGCGCCCAGCGGCGGCAACGCGGGAGGGGAAGCCCCACAGCCGGACAGACGCGGCGGTACCGTCCGTCCCTGAGACGCGTCCAACATGAGAATGCGATCACCTGTGCAGGGCATCAGGGTTCGTGAATTATCGGCATCGCCGGGTCGTCGTGGCCGGCCCGCGTGCCGGCCAGCCTGACGCCGGCGTAGACCACGCCGGGCTGGTCGCCACCCGGGGCGACCACGACGGGATAATGCACAAGCCCCTGCGGGGCATGGCGAGCACTGGACCCAACTGTCCCGGCGCGCTACCATCGGGTCAGACCGACCCGCGATCTGAATGAGAGGCTTTTCATGCTCCGGCTCATGATTCTGCTTTTTGTTGCTCTGTTCTTGATTTCCACGGTTGGCGCGTTGATTGGCGCCATCATCGCCCTGATCGTCATAGTGACTGTGCTCGCCGTTCTGGCTACGGTCGTCGGCGTGCCCTTCTACATGCTCGGCCGTCACTGGCTGGGCCACCGCAGTCTGATGACGCACACCAATCCGCTGGAGCACCTCCAGACCCTGTATGTCGAGGGCAAGATCGACCTCTTCGAGTACGAGCGCCGGCTCGCCACTCTCCTCGCCGTCGAGCACTAGACGCCTCTATCACGGCGACAATCTCGCGCTGCTGCGCGATGTCGTGCCCGACCGCTCTGTCCAGCTGATATATCTCGACCCGCCTTTCGGCAGCGGTGGCCGCTACCGCACCTTCAGCGACCGCTGGCGCTGGGATGAACCGGACCGAGCTGCCTTCGATGCCCTCGCCGCGTCGCCGCTCGGTCCGGCGCTCAGCGCCTGCCGCGAGCTTCTGGGCGAGGGCGATCTACTGGCCTATCTGGTCATGCTGGCACCGCGCCTCCTTGAGCTGCGTCGCGTGCTGGCTCCCTCCGGGAGCATCTACTTGCACTGCGATCCCACGTCCGCCCACTACATCAAAATCCTGATGGACGCCGTCTTTGGACGTGTCAACTTCCGGAATGAGATTATCTGGGCCTACGGCGGGCGCGGCGCCAAATCCGGGGCCCGGCAGCTGGGCCGCAACCATGACGTCATTCTCCTCTACTCATGCGATCCGTCTGCCGCCATCTACCGGCCACAGACGGTCCGGCGGCGGTACAGCGCGCGGGAGGCCCGTCACCTTGGATGGCGTCAGGACGAGGCTGGACGCTGGTTCAAGACCGCTCCTCGCGGCGATTACACGGACGCGTCCCTCGTCCGCCTCGACGCGGCCGGCCGCGTCCATCGGACCCACTCCGGCCACATCCGCATCAAGTACTTCCTGGAGACCGAGGATGACATGATCGTGGACGACGTGTTACTCGGCGACACCTGGACCGACATCCCCGATGCCATGCATCTGGGCCACGAGCGTACCGGCTATCCCACGCAGAAGCCGCTGGCGCTGCTGCGCCGCATTATCCTGGCCGGCAGCGACCGGGGTGATGTGGTGCTGGATCCGTTCTGTGGATCGGGTACGACGTTGGTGGCGGCTGCCGAGTTGGGCCGTGCGTTCATCGGCATGGACTTGTCGGAAGAGGCGATAAGGATCAGCCGGGAAAGAATAATACAGTTGTAGGCGCAGGGCTTGTCCCTGCGTGTCACGGGGCACCTGCGATCCGATTCTGCTACGAGACGGCGGCACCCTGTCCGACGGCGGCGATCGCATCGATCATCAGGGACCAGAAGCCGTCGAAGTCCAGGCGGGTGGCCACGTGGGCGGCAAGGGGGAAGCCGAGTTTGCCTCGGAAGTCGGTGACCGTCATGCCGGCGGTCCACTTGCCCATCGTTTCCACGGCCACAAAGGCGTCGGCACACTCCACCAGCGCCGGGTTGATGACACGCGCGACGGCGGTCGGATCGTGCACGGGCGGAGCCTCGAAGCCCTGCTCCTGCTGGTAGGAGCTGCCGAAGAAGTGCAGGAGATCCACGACCATGCGGGCCACCGGCGTGTCGAGGGCGGCGATGCGGTCGACAACGGCCGATGTTGCCCTGGCCTGATGGGTCAAATCGAGCCCGACCATCGTGACGGACCAGTCGGCGCTAAAGACGATGTCGGCGGCTTCGGGATCCACGTAGATATTGAACTCGGCTGCCGGCGTGACGTTGCCGCGCGTGTACGCCCCGCCCATCAGCACGACCTCACGCACCCGCGGCACAAGGCGCGGCTCCTTGCGAACCGCCATGGCGATGTTGGTGAGGGGCCCGGTCGGCACCAGGGTCATCTCTCCCTCGCCGGCAGCCATGACGAGGTCGATGATGGCATCGACGGCGTGACCCGGTGTCACGGGCACCGTTGGTTCGGGCCACTGCGGACCATCCAGTCCCGACTCACCGTGGATATCCGGGGCCACGACGAGGGGGCGCACCAGCGGACCGGCACAGCCGGCGATGACCGGCACGTTGGTAATGCCGGCCACGGTGCAGACGCGCTGGGCATTGAGGGTCACTTTGGGCAGCGTTTGATTGCCGGCCACAGTGGTAATGGCCTGCAGGGAGATGTCGGGATTGCCGGCGGCCAGGATGATCGCCATGGCATCGTCATGGCCGGGGTCGCAGTCGAGGATGATCTTTCTCGGCACGGTCTCTCTCATTTCTCGGCAGCAATCGTCGCTTCTGCCGGACGCGGGCGGTAGCGGTTGCGCAGCGCGGCCACGATCAGGGCGACCACGGTGACCACGTACGGCACCATGAGCGCGAATTGGGTCGGAATGCTGGGCTGCGAGAGCAGCTGCAGCCGGTCCGAGAGCGCGCTTGCCGCTCCGAAGATGAGTGAGGCGATGAACGTGCCGACCGGATTGCCGCCGGCAAAGGTCAGGGCAGCGAGCGCGATGTAGCCACGGCCACCGGACATGTCGCGCACGAACATGTCGAGCGTGGCCATGGCGAGCTGTGCCCCGGCCAGGCCGCACAGTCCGCCCGACATGAGAATCGTATAGAGCTTCATGCGGTTGGGGTTGATGCCCGCCGCGACGGCCGCGTCCTCCGCCTCACCCACGGCCCGTACCCGCAAGCCGAAGCGGGTGCGGTAGAGTAGCCACCCCGAAATCGGAATCAGGACCAACCCGATTAGCACGATGATGGTCTGTCCCTGGAGGGCAGGACCGAGGACCGGAATATTGGCCAGTGGACCGAGATTAAGCGTCCAGAGGTGGGGAAAGGTGAACGGCTGGTAATCGCCCTCGTTGTTATAGAGGCGTTCCAGGAGATAGACGGTAATCCCCTCCGCGACGAGGTTGATACCGAGACCGGCCACCACCAGATCAGCGCGGAGATAGAGCGTGGCCCAGGCGAAGACGAGCGACAGCGCCAAACCGGCCACGATGGCGGCCAGCACGGCGAGGGTCGCGCTCTGCGTGGCGGCGCCGACCGCAATCGAGACAAATGCCCCCATCAGAATCATGCCTTCGAGGGCGATGTTGAGGATGTTGGCCTGAGCGGTAAAGGCGCCACCGAGGGCTGCCAGCCAGATCGGCGTGGTTTCCAGCACGATGGTGAAAAGGGTCGAGCCGTTGAGGAGCGTCTGCAGATCTTGCACTACGTCTGTCCTCCGCTCGCCGTCGTAGCCAGGCCCTCCGGGATGGTGCGCCGCCGGCGCTTCACAAACCAGGCCGTCAGGCCGGTCGCCGTCATGAAGAGAACGATGATCCCTTGCAGGATGTTCACCAGCGGGTACGGCACGTTGGTGTTGAGCTGCATGACATCCGCGCCGTGGATGAGGATGGCGTAGATAAAGCCGGCCACGACCGCCCCCCAGGGATTCAGACGGCCGAGCAGCACGACCGTCAGCCCGAGGAAGCCGTAGCCGGGCGAGAACTGCTGGTTGAACTGATGGTCGACGGCGTAGACGTCGAGCGCCCCCACGATGCCGGCGATCGCACCCGACACGAGCATGGTCTGGACGATCATGCGCGGCACGGAGATGCCGAGGTAGGAGGCGAAGTGAGGATTATCCCCGACGAAGCGGAGCTTGAGCCCCCAACTGGTGCGATAGAGGATGAAGGCGACGATCAGCGTGACGGCGATCGCCACGAAAATGTCGGTGGTCAGCGTCGATCCGGGGATGATGACCGGCAGCCAGGATTGCGTTGCCACCAGATTGCTCACCGGCGATCCGGCCGTCGGGTTCTTGAACGGGTTGTTGACGAGGTAGTCGGTGATCTCCATCGCGATGTAGTTCAGCATCAGCGTGCTGACGATGATGTCCACTCCCCAGGCCGCCAGGAGAGCGCCGGGGATGAGCGCCCAGAGCGCGCCGGCCACCATGGAGAGGGCGATGGACACCACAATAATCAACGGCCCCGGCCAGTGCGTGAAGGTGAAACCGACCCAGGCCGCGGCAAACGCACCGAGATACAGCTGCCCTTCCGCCCCAATGTTGAAGATGCCGGCGCGGAAGGACACGAGGACGGAGAGCGCCGCCAGCAGGAGCGGCGACAGCGTGGCGAGCGTGTTTCCGATGTCCACCGACGTGGAGAGTGGGCCGGCCAGGAAATACTGATAGGCCTGCAGCGGGTTGTCGCCGGTGGCCAGAATCACGAGGATCCCCAGGAGGAGGGCGCCGATAATGGCGACCGCCGGCTGTGACACGGCGGCTCCCAGGGCGCGAGCCACGGCGCCCGTCCCCACGCTCTCTCCCGATAAGGGCTTCTCGCCCTCCCCGTTCTCCAGTTCATGGTCAATGTCGACGGACGGCATCGCGCGCGCCGCCTGGGAAGCGTCATCCGGTACGGGCGGCTCCTCCGCATGCTCGCCCTCGCCCGTCACGCCGGCCATGGCCAGACCGAGCTCGCTGTCGCTTGCTGCCGGGGAATACTCGCCCATAATCCGGCCGCGGTACATCACGAGAATGCGATCCGAGAGAGTGCGAATCTCATTGAGATCGGCAGAGATGAGCAGGATGGCCGCGCCCGCATCGCGCTGCGCCAGGAGGGCATTGTGGACGAATTCGGTCGCGCCGATATCGACACCACGCGTCGGCTGGGCCGCGATCAAGAGACGCGGGTGCAATTCCATCTCGCGAGCCAGCACCACTTTCTGCATGTTGCCGCCGGAGAGCGAACCAACCGGCGACGCCGGGCGGGCCCCGCGAATGTCGTAGCGCCGAATCAGGTGACGTGCCCAGCGCAGCATCAATCCCGGGCGCAGGATCCCCTGCGGCGCCAGGCCACGCTTGAGGTAGGCGGAGTCGAGGTTGTTCTGTATACTCATCGGCCCCGCCACGCCACGATCCAGGCGATCTTCCGGGATGTGAGCGATGCCGGCAACCCGGCGCTCACCGACACTGGCGCGAGTGATGTCGTCGCCCGTCAAATAGAGCTGCCCGGCCACAACCGGCCGCAGTCCGGCGATCACCTCGACCAGTTCCGTTTGGCCGTTTCCTTCGACGCCGGCGATTCCCACGATCTCGCCGGACCGCACCGCGAAGGACACGTCGTTGACCGCCCGCAGCCCCTGGTTGTCGGTCGCGCTCACCTGCTCCAGCTGCAGAGTTGCCGCCCCGGGATGGGCCGGTGTCTTGTCCACCCGCAGCAGTACCTCGCGGCCCACCATAAGGCGAGCGATATCAGCTTCCGTTGATTCCGCCGTCGGCAGCGTGGCGACATTGCGCCCGTCGCGGATGACGGTGAAGCGGTCGGTGACCTCTTTGACCTCGCCCAGCTTATGAGTGATGAAGATAACGGTTCGTCCCTCGGCGACGAAGGTACGGATGAAGCGGAAGAGCTCCGTCGTCTCCTGTGGAGTGAGCACAGCGGTGGGCTCATCGAGGATCAGGATCTGAGGGTTATAGGAGATGGCCTTCAGAATCTCGACACGCTGACGCAACCCAACCGAGAGCTCACTGACCCGGGCCCGCGGGTTGATCTCAAGATTGAACTGCTTGGCCAGCTGTTGAACCCGCTTCACGGCCTCGCCGACATCGAGCCCCAGGCGATGGATCGGCTCCTGGCCGAGGAAGACGTTCTCGGCCACCGAGATGGACGGCACCAGCTTGAAATGCTGATGCACCATGCCGATCCCCTGCTCTCGAGCCGTCATCGGATTGTTGATGGTGACCGGCTTGCCGTTGACGAGGATCTCTCCCGAGTCCGGTTGCACCAACCCGAACACGATGTTCATCAACGTCGTCTTCCCGGCCCCGTTCTCGCCGACGAGGGCATGCACCTCGCCGGGCAGCGCGGTCAGATTGACGTGGTCGTCGGCCAGGACGGGCCCGAACCGCTTCGTGATGTCACGGAGCTGAAGCGCGGGTGGGCGCTCCGCGTGCGGAGCGCCCACCTGATCCGGCTGCGTCGTCGTCATGACGCCTTCAGTGTATTAGTAGTGCAGCGTCGACGGGACCTTCACTTTGCCCGTGGCCACATCGTGGGTGGCCTTGGTGATCTTCGCCACGATCCTGGACGGCACAAGGCTATGATCGATGATCAGACCAACGCCGTCGTTATTCAGACCAAAGATGTAGGTCTTGTCGTACTTGAGCGTGCCCTGCTGATACTTCTTGGCCAGATCGTACGTCGAGATGTCGACGTGCTTGACCATGCTGGCCAGGACATGACCGGGGTAAAGACCATTCTGGTTGGAATCAACCCCAATCGAGTAGCGCTTGAACGTCTTGGACGCCTTGAGGACGCCAAGACCGGTGGCGCCGGCCACGTTGTACACAACGGCCGCGCCCTGCTGGTACATCGCCGCCGCCTGGTTGTACCCAGCCTGCGGATCAGAGAACGTACCGGGATAGGTGACCACGACCTTGACACCCGGATTGACGTAGGCAACGCCCTTCTTGAAGCCGACGACGAAGTCGTTGATCACCGGGATGTTCATCCCGCCGACCAGACCAACCTCTTTCTTCGCGCCCTTGGAGAGCGGGAAGTCCTTGGTGTCGGTCGCCGCTTCCGCGGCCAGCACACCGGCCAGGAACGACCCTTCGTTCTGCTTGTAGATGATATCGGCCACGTTCGGCAGCTTGACGATGTCGTCAAAGAAGATATACTTCTGCTTGGGGTGAGCCTTGCCGACCGACTGCATGTCGTTCGTCATCTGCGAGGTACCGGTCACGACCAGGTTGTACCGGCCGTTCGAGACGGCCTGGAGGTTCTGCAGCCACTCCGACGGATTGGTGGGACTGGCTTGCAGGATCTTGGTTGTCGCGCCCAGGCGCGTGTGCATCCAGCCGATGCCGCGTGCCGCGCTATCGAAGAACCCCTTGTCGCCCAGCGTGCCGTTGACGACAAGCACCGCACTGAACGGCTTGTTGGCCTTCTTCGAGGCCGACACGCCGTTTGAATTGCCGCTCCCGGTAGACGATCCGCAGGCCGCTACCAGCAGCCCCACGAGAGCCAGCGGAGCTAGGACCCGGACTCGACGAGACATTTATTCCCTCCATGCGACCCACTACCTGGGGCCGCACATGAGTGTATCCACGTGGACCAGTGCGATGGAAGGCGTACAGGGCCCTGGCACAGCATATGCAAGAGATATATTGTAGGTCTATATATCTGTCTTACGTCCCGGAAGGAGGGACAGCAATGACACAAGCCATTCGCGAGCGCATACCCATTACCGTCATCGGCGCGGAAGCGGGGCACAGCAGTTTGGTGGGCCGACGCTTCATGGGCACCTTACTCCATCCCGTCCCCAGGATCGAGATGGAGCGGCGCTGCGGCGCTCCCCATCCGGGGATGAAGCTCGTCGCCGATTGGCCCGCCGACTGCGATACGTGCTCGATCCCGACCGGCACCGAGGTGGAGGTGGAAGGACGGCGCTACCGGGTCTGCGGCATCGACGAGCGGGCAGGTTGCTACGTGGAGCTGTACCTCGCGCCGGCCTCTTAAATGAGGAATGCCGGTGCGCGGGATCATCCCACGCACCGGCACAGCCCGCCCGGCCCCCCTTACTTGGTTACATGCAGGGTCGCACTCGCCCGCTCTGACTGTCCGGCAACCGTCGCCAGTCCGATGAACGTGTAGGTTCCGGGACGGTGCGGCGTGAGCGTCACCGGGAAGTTGTAGATGCCGGCCGGCTTGCTGGACGCCAGCGCGCCGGAGCTATGGTACTGCTTGATGACGCTGCCCCCACGCTTCACCGTGTAGGCGAAGGTGACGGGGAGACCCGGATTGGCGCTGAACACCCGCATGTACAGGTCGATCTGCACCTTGTGCCCGGCGCGCGACTGCTTGAGGGCCGGACGATTCAGGTCGCCGCCGACGGATTCCCACCGCGCCAGCACCCCGTAGGACAGCGGCAGATTGGGCGTGGGCAGAGGACCCGCGTTCTCGAGATCGATGATGTCGTTGAGGAATGCGACGCCGTCCATCGAGCCCCAGCCGGTCGCGAAGTCCCAGCCCGGCGTCGCCGGGTAGTAGAGGTTGTTCCCCTGCGTGACATCGTGGAACGGCGAGTACGAGAAGGTCGAGGACTTCTGGCCGAGATCGTAGAGCAGCGGATTCAAAAAGCCGAGCTTCTGGTTGAGATAGTCATCCAGCAGCGCGACGTAGGACGCCCAGAGCGGAGCGGCGGCGCTGGTGCCGCCCCAGACCTGCCAACCGGTCTTTTTGCTGCTCGTGTCGTACGTGTAGATGGCGTAGCCCGTGTTGGGATCGCCGTTGGCGCTGACGTCCGGCACTTCGCGGCCGCCGTTGCTGTAGCTGTTCTGGACGCCCGGTCCCTGCTGGTAGTAAGGCTCCCGGAAGAAGGAGCTGAGGCCGCCGCCACTCCCGGAATTGTCGCTCGTGTCTCCCCAGGACTGCTCGCCCTGGTAGCTTGTCCCGTCAAAATTCAAGGCGGTTCCGCCGACCGCCGTCAGCCAGGGATCATCCGACGGTGTCTGCACGGTCAGCGTGTTCGGCTGGTTCGAGTCGGCGTAGGCGCCGTTGTCACCGGAGGCGGCCAGGACGGAGACCCCCTGAGTGGCCGCTTCCTCGATCACTTCGTTCTCGGACGCCACGTAGTCCTTATTGACCGTCGTCTCCGGCACACCCCAGCTCATGCTGAGGATGCTGGACTTGTTGTCGCTCACCATGGCGTCGATCTGGATGACGAGCGCATTGATATCGTTGGGGCTCTCGTAGACCAGGAGCTGCGCGCCAGGGGCAATGGCCTGGGTCACCTCCATGTCCAGCTCGACTTCCGTCTCGCCATCACCCATCTTGGCTTTCCGCCCGTTGTACGGCACGGCGATCCGCTCCGGAGTCGGAGCGCTGATGTTGAACCGAGAATCGTAGGCGCTGATGTTGCCCTGGTTGTAATCGTCCAGCTCGGCAAGGGCGATGGTCTGACCGGAACCGTCAACGCGGGCGCGCAGGGTCGAGAGGTCATAGGCCGCCACCAGGTCGGCCGGGTAGTAGCCATCCCAGCTCTGATCATGCGGACGAGCGAGGGGATGGACGTGCCCGAGGCCCAGAGGCTGGGCCCGAATGCCGTCGTTGAGACCCATGACAGCCGCCACGCGCGGGGCCAGCGCCGCGGGAAGCTGAATGGGACGCATGTTGGCAAAGAAGTGTCCCTGGCGGCCGTTGTACTCGGCGAGACTGGTGCCGAACGCACGTTCCACGCGATTCACACTGCCGGCGGCCTGGATCAGCAGCCCATTGCGCGTCGCCCCGGTCACATGCAGTCCCTGTCGGCGCAGCCAGGTCGTAATCACGGCGCGATCGGACGCGGACGGCGCAAAGCGCTCCGCGAACTGCTGAGTCGTCAGGAAGTGATGGTATTGCGAGGAGTGCGGATCGTAGACAGACCGCACGAACTGGTCGAGTGCCTGCTGGTCGCGGACGCGCAGCATCAGCGACACCGACAGCGTCCGGCCGGCGGGCAATGCACCCAGCCGCCGCGCGTGGGCGGTCGCCGGCAGCACCGAACCCTGGAGAGGATGCAGCGCTCCCAGATGGGCGAGCGTGAGTGGCGGCAACCCAGCCGGAATCGGTTGAGCCCAGGCGCGCAGAGGCGCAGCCACGGCAATCAAAGAGAGAATGGCGGCGAGGCGGGACAACATTTTTGGCATTCGACACTATCTCCGTTCCAGTTAACGGCGCACATCTTCCCACCATCAGTGGTACATGTCAACTGGTCGACCGTACCGTCTGGCTTCCCGGCCCGAGCTGCCGCGGCAACCTCTGCCCGAACCGCCGTGCCGGCCCGGGGAGCAGGGCTCGCCCTCCTATAGTTGAATGTGGATGACGGCGCGGAGGCACGGCGGCGGCTCGAGGCGAGCGGTGGCCCTGTCCTGCTGACAGGCTGGCGCGATGTGTTGTTTCACCACCTGGCGATCGACCCGGCCACGCTGCAGCCGCATGTCCCGTTCGAGCTCGACCTGCACGACGGTCAGGCGTACGTCAGCATCGTCCTCTTCTCCCAGGATCGCCTGCGCCTCGCGGCCGGCGGCATGGCACGCCGGCTCATCCCGGGCGCCGGCGCCGCGCGGCTCTGCAATCTTCGCACGTACGTGCGGGCCGGAGACGAAGGCGCCGTCTACTTCTTGCGCGAGTGGATCTCCGATCCCCTGGCGTCAGCCGTTGCGCCCTGCGTCTACGGGCTCCCGACCGTGCCGGCGCAGATCCGCTACGAGAACGACGTGACGGCCGGTATTCTGTTCGGTCAGGTTGCTGCCGGTGCAGATCGACTGGATGTCTCGGCACGGCTCGATTACGCGGCGGCGGAAGAAGGCGCGCCGGCGGATAGCCTCACGCACTTTCTACTGGAGCGCTACCGCGCCGTCACCGACCGAGGCCGTCCGCGCGCTTTCCGCATCTGGCATCCGAGCTGGCGCGTCCAGAGGGTGACGGCTGAGATCGGCGACGATGCCCTTCTCCGCCGCGTCGCTCCCTGGTATGACCTGGCCGCGGCGCCGTTCACTCAGTTCACTCGCGGCATGGCGACCGTCTTGATCGGGCGCCCACGATTGCTTACCCCTCTCCGGTCAGCGGCGCGAGTATCCGGTCTATCTCGCTGAGCGTCGCGGGCGTCAACTGTATGCCGGCCGCACCCGCATTCTCTCGTACCTGCTCGGGACGGCTGGCACCGATGATCGCCGCGCTCACGTTGCGCTGCCGCAACACCCAGGCGAGCGCCATCTGCGCCAGCGTGCAGCCGCTCTCTCGCGCCACATCGCCCAATCGGGCGACGGCGTCAAGCACCCGATCCTGCAGGAGATCACCCATGAACATGTTCTGGTTGCGGTCGGTCGCCCGAGAGCCGGCCGGCGGCGGCCGGCCGGGCTGGTACTTGCCGGTCAGGACACCCTGGGCGAGGGGCGAGAAGACGACCTGCCCGATCCCATCGTGCTCACACACGGGAATCACCTCAGACTCGATGTAGCGCTCGAGCATGTTGTACACCGGCTGATTGGACACGATCTGGTCAAAGTTGCGCTCCCGCGCCGTGGCGACGGCGTCGGTCAACTGTGCCGCGCTCCACTCGGACACGCCGGCGTACAGCACTTTCCCATCTCGGATCAGGTCGTCAAAAGCGCGGAGCGTCTCGTCGAGCGGCGTGTGCGGATCGTAGCGGTGCGCCTGGTACAGATCGACGTACTCCACTCCGAGGCGGCGCAAGCTCTTGTGCGCCTGGTCCATGATGTGCTTCCGCGAGAGTCCGCCGCCGTTGGGGCCGGGGCGCGTCGGAAAGTAGACCTTGGTCGCCAACACATAGGTGTCACGCGGGTAATCGCGCAGGGCATGGCCGAGAAACTCCTCAGCCCGGCCGGCGGAATAGCCGTTGGCGGTATCAAAGAAGTTAATGCCGAGGTCGTAGGCCGTCTTGACGACATCCCGCGCCGTCTCGTCCGGCACGGCTCCCCCGTACGTGAGCCACGAGCCCAGAGCAATTGTGCTGACCTGGACGCCGGCGCGTCCCAAGCGGCGGTACTCCATGAATCCCTCCCCGGTTACTGACTACCGTCCGGGATCCCTTCCTCATCCCCTCCATAACCGCCGGTCGGCCCGTGGGGGTGCGTGGCCGGGTGCCCTTCGATCTCCTGCAGACGCTGCTCCAGGCGTTGAATCTGCTCGCGGATGGTCTCTGCGTCGTTCGCCGTGACCGTTCCCGTCCCGCCACATAGCGGACATTGTTCCTGTGCCATCATTGCCTCCCGGCTGGGATCTATCTCAGCCTACCGTGCGTCCGTTCGTGGCGACGGCTTCCAATAGGCGACACGCAGGTCCATGTCCGGGGTGCCGGCCTTGAGGGCCTCCATGCTCGTGCTTCGGATGACCTGCCGCTGCAGGAACCCGCTGTCCACCAGATACCGGCGCAGGGACGCAACATCCTCATGCACCGGCCGCAGAACGGCATTGACCTCGTGCTCGTCGTACATCCGCCCTTCCTCGAAATAGCCGGCAAGGTAGCGCAAAATGACGTCCCGCTTCTTCTGGCGGGCAGGAATAGAGACCAGGCGGCCGCCCACCAGAAAGGTCGCGAGAACCTTCTGCTCTTCCGCGGTATACCCGGTTCTGCTCTCCGAGGTCAGTGTCCCGACTCCGCCACTGCATCGGTCTTGGCCGCCATCACGACGTCATTGCGGTGCAGGCCACGGATTTTGTGCGTCCACCACGACACCGTCACGCGTCCCCACTCGGTGAGGATGGACGGGTGATGTCCCTCCGCTTCCGCCAGTTCCCCGATGCGGTTGGTCAGAGCCAGCGCTTCGGCAAAGTTACGGACCGTGTACGTGCGCGTCAGCCGCGGCACGCCGTCAACCTCGACGACCTGCCAGTCGGGGATCTGCGGCCGCAGATCCGCGAGCTCCTCCGCCGTCAAGGTGGGAGCGCCGCGCTCGCACGCGACACACCGCTCGCGTCTAAGACCGGTTACCATCCGACCCATTCCAGAATGCCGCCGGTCGGCGTGGGCGTGGGAGTGACGGCGCCCCCCGGGAAGATCCCGAAGGCGTGAAGAATGATGATCACCACGACGACGATGATGACCAGTCCGATAAGCGTCATCAGAAGCGGATTATCCATTGGCATGCCTCCTCAACGGCGTCCTCTCCCTACGATACGGCGCAGGCGTCATTTCTTGCGGGGGTGTGGGGTGTCCCTCACCCACGGATGGCCCTCACCCCCTAACCCCCTCTCCCACTGCGGTGCTGGCTTCACGACAGTTTTTCGGGAGGGAGGAAGAGGAACGGCTCATCGGTCCAAACCCTGCACGACGCATGGTGAGCAAACCAGTCGGAGGGTGACAGATGAGCCGCGTGATGATGGTGCAAGAGTGCGACCAGGCGCTGCAAGCGCTGCTGCCGAACCTGCCGCGACCGGAGCAGAAAGCGCTGGCGGCGTTGGTGTGCGGGGTTGTCCTGAGCAGGGGCACGAGCCTCCCGGTAGCGAGCGCGGCGATGCCGGGGCATGCCACCACGCCGAGCAAGGTCCGTCGGGCGCAACGCCTGGTCGCCAACCCGCGTCTGGACGTGTCCCGGAGCCAGGGGCACCTGGCCGCGCATCTGGTGGGAGGCTGGCAGGGACGCCTCGATGTGCTCGTGGACCCGACACCAACCGGGGCCACGGCCAGCTATGCCGGCACCGAGACCTTGGCGATCGGGGTGGCCTGGCACAAACGGTGGTTGCCCTTGTGGTGGCGCAGCCGGCGGCGGGAACGGGGTGCGACGCCCACCTGGCAGGCCATGATCAGCCAGGCCTTTGATCGGCTGAGCGGGGTCGTGACCCCGAACACGCAGCCGGTCGTGCTGGCGGATCGGGGACTCACCGGTCGGCCGCTGCTGGAGCAGATCCTCCACCGGGGCTGGCATTATCTGCTGCGCTGCGAGCGGACCACCCGCATCCGCTTGTCGGACGGCACGGTCACGACCTTGGGCGCACTCGTCCCGGCACCCGGGGCGCCGAGCCGCTTTCTGACCCAGGTCCAGATCTTTGCGCCGCGCGTGAAGCTCCCGCCGGGACGGCGGCACAAGGAGGGGGCCGGCACCTGGCAGCACCGCTGGTCCCAGGCACTGACCACCAATGTCGTTGCCGTGGGGCCCCCGACGACCCGGGACCCCTGGCTGCTGCTCACCGATCTCCCCCCATGCCCGGCGCGCTGTACCGAGTATCGCCGCCGTATGTGGGAAGAGGAGGGCTTCCGCGATTGGAAGAGCAGTGGCTGGAACTGGCAACGGTGCCGGCTCCGGCAGCCCGCACGCATCGACCGCCTCCTCTTGGTGCTGGCCCTGGCCACCGTGTGGATGGCCGCCCTCGCCCAACGCCTGATTCGCGCGGGGCGCCGTCGCGTTCTCGAACCTGCCGCCCGTCGCTGCTACAGCTACTTCCAGCTCGGCCTGCGCTATCTTGACCGCCTTCTCGCCAACGATCAACCTATCCCCGTCTGCCTCCGCCTCCTCCCCGAGGCGCGAGCTCCGGTAAAACTGTCGTGAAGCCAGCACTGCGGTGGGCGAGGGGG
>Ga0070739_10002955_pt1 | contig 21827 bp, 19 predicted proteins | sample Coa_R1_7_FD_66445 | JGI IMG/M metagenome (GOLD analysis project Ga0070739, IMG submission 66445) | Surface soil microbial communities from Centralia Pennsylvania, which are recovering from an underground coalmine fire - Coalmine... | ecosystem: Environmental > Terrestrial > Soil > Unclassified ... | reverse complement strand
GGCGACCGGCTGATGTCGCTGGGGATTTTGACCGCCGAGGAGATTGCACGACAACAAGGGCTGCTTCGTGCCGCGCAGGCAGAATCCTTGCCGCCGGCCTGGGCCTCATTCCGTGTCGCCTGTGAGGCATGATCGACTGGAGAAATCGCCGAGGAGCGAAGCCATCGCTCAGTGCGAAATGCGAAAGAAAGAACGAGTAAGCGATCTTGTTCGGCATCGGCGACTCCAGATGTGTGCCAGCCGAGATGCCGTAGCGTGATGGTGCGTTTTGCGATGATCGTCGTTCCAGACGTTGTTATTCGCGCGCTTGTCCCAATGAGGAGGAGCTAGTGACGGTGCCAAGATGGTAGTGCATTACCAGAATTGCAATTCTAGCACAGGCTCACGATTGCGGTTCGCTTCCTGCTTAGCTTCTTGTAGATCGTGACGCGGTTGTCGTTGATGGCGTGCTCGTATTCGCCCTCCAAGACGTAGCCGAATACCGGCCCGGCGTGACGGTGCGGTGTATCCTTCTGACCAGGCTCGAATGTCACTTCCAGCACCGTCGCACTGGATTCCTTACCGTCAAGGTTCTCGATGATGTGTCGCTGGGACAGCGGAGTAACCTTGACTTGACCCTTGCCGGTGTGTTGGACATGTTGGGCTAGGATTGCCCCGCCGATCCCAAGGGCAGTCAAGACGGCGAGGAGAAGGCACGTCCGGCTCATGGCAACAATCGTCTTCATCTATGCGTCTCCTATTGAAATGGGCAATGATGGATTAGCAGCACCGGGTTATTACCCATCGCCAGCCACCCGCAGCACGACTTTGCCGCGAATGGGTTTCGTTTGGTACGCTCGAAGCGCGTCCGCCAATGGGAACTCCGCACCGACTATCGGGCGAACTCGGCCGGCGTCGATCAGTCGAGCAATCTCCATCAATTCTGCACGCCGCGGCTGAACGATGAAGAACGCTTCGCGCGTGCGTTGGTCCTGCGCATCCTCCTCGGACGCGGCGATCGTCACGAGCCGGCCACCAGGCCTCAGCACGCTCCACGACCGCCGCAGGGTATCGCCGCCGACGGTATCGAACACCACGTCCACTCCCTGGACCCGCTCCTCGAACCGCTCGGCGCGATAGTCGATCACGTTGTCGGCTCCGAGGTCTCGAACGAAGTCGATGTTCGCCGCCGAGACCGTCGCGCTGATGCGGGCGCCCCGCCAGTGTGCGAACTGAACGGCGAAACTGCCCACGCTGCCGGCTGCCCCGTGGATGAGAATGTGCTGCCCCGCCTCAATTCGGGCGCGCCCAAAGAGGCCTTGCCATGCAGTGAGGGCGGAAATGGGTGTGACCGCCGCGGACAGGTGATCGACCGATGTCGGCTTGCAAGCGATGTCATCAACCCGAGCCAGGCAGTACTCTGCCTGGGCTCCGTCGCTGAACCAATCATTCATTCCGTATACCGCTTCACCGACGCGGACACTGGTGACTCCTTCTCCCAGCGCTGCCAGCTCTCCTGAGAACTCGTGCCCCGGGATAAACGGTAATGGACGAGGCGTTCCGGCTCGTGTCGTCCGGCTCGTCTGCCAAGATAATTCGGTGGGGATGACCCCGGCGGCATGGACCCGGACCAGCACCTCGCCAGCCTTGGGCGATGGCTTGGGGGCATCCTCGTAACGGAGCGACTCAGGACCGCCGCGGGCGTGTTGACGGATGGCTTTCATCGGAACTCCTTGTGAGGGATGCAGGTGGTACCGTTGCGGTGCCTCTATCCGTTGCGTTCCGCCTTGCTATTCGGAATCCGGGAAGGGAGATGCAGCAATCAAGTCGCAGGCGTTGGGGAACTTATAGCCGGGGAGGTAACGTTCAATAACACCGGCGTTCACGGTGCCGTACGTCGTGCCTGGCTTGTGTGCAAAGCCGCGGAAGTATGCCTGGATGAAGTCTTCCTTGAAGCGTTTGCGAGGGTACCGGGCGACAATTTCATCGCGCACCTCCGAAGGAAACTGATCGAACCCTTTTCCGAGCACATCGAGACCGACGCCCAAATAGAGGAGCGCGACTTCCGGGCGCATGTGGTGAGTGATGCCGGGCGTGGTGTGCAGGGCAATGGCTTGCCAGACAATTTGTACCTGCTCTTCAGGGACGTTATGTGCGGTAAGGAACTGGCGGGCGGCATTGGCGCCATCGACCTCGAAGCGTTCGTTTTGGCTGGAGAACCTCTTGGTGAGACCGAGATCGTGAAATGCCGCGGCGACGTAGAGGAGTTCGGCGTCGAAGCGGAGTTTTTGCTGACGTCCCTGCTCCGCCGCGAACAGATAGACGCGGATGGAGTGGTTAAAGAGTAGATCGGTCGAATACTCCCGCAGGATCTCTGTGGCCTCTTTCGCGAGCAAGGAATCGGGAATGACGAGGGCGGAAGCAGTATTCGCAGCCATGGAAGATCTCCTTTGAATTAGCTACTTGCGGATTTTGCTCTGACGGACGCCGCTCAATCCCCCAGCGGGTTGGCGGCGATCAGGTCGCAGAAGTTCGTCCGGCGGAAGCCGGGATGTGTCCGTTCCAGGATGTCCGTGTTCATGGTCCCGAACGTCGTCTCCGGCCGGTAACCGAAGCCGTCCGCGAACGCCTGGATGATCCCCCTCTTGAAGTCGACACGTGGGTACGCGGTGAGGACGCTCGCCCGGTCTTCTTCGGCGATCTCGTCCAGCCCGTCGCCGAGCACGTCGGCTTCGACGCCGCCGGTGACCAGTGCGATCTCCGGCCGCTTGTGCCAGGGGATCTCCGGCGTCGTGTGCAGGGCGATCGCGTCCCACACCACCCCCGCCACAGACGCGTCGATGCCGTTGGCCCGCAGGAAGTCGCGGGCCGCATTCGCCCCATCGACCTCGAACCGGTGGTTCCGGCTCCGGTACTTCAGAGTGAGCCCAAAATCGTGGAACAGGGCCCCGACGTAGAGCAGCTCGTGATCGACTTGCAGCCCTCGATGGCGGCCGCGGAGTGCCCCGAAGAGGAAGACCCTGAGCGAGTGGGCGAACAGCAAGGGCGTGCCGTGCTCCCGGAGCAGTTCAGTCGCTTCACGGGCAAGCTTGCTGTCAGGGACGCGAATCCCTGCAACGATCTCAGACATGATTAACCTCCAAACAAGTAACCTTGATGCGGAGTGGCAGCGGCCGTCCTAACCGGGCCGTGCCTAACTGCCCTCACAACGACATGGTCCCGGTCCTTTCATTGTTCTGGGCGAGCTAGTTGAGAGTAAATCATGTCTCGTGCCAGTTGCATTCATTTTTCTCAATGTCTTATTTGTCTTAACTTTGCGTCAAAATCATTCGTCCTCAGTGATTGACGAGATTTCGTTGATTCCTGATTTTTCGTAAGCTGTCTACGAAAGCTCGTGAGGAGGCTCTTCATGATCGCGACGCTGGCCGACCCGCTCTTCCTCGATCCCAAACGGCTGCTGCTGGACATGGCCCGGGAGCACGCGCTGGCGAGCCTGCTGCGCCTTGTCGTCGGCCGGCTGGCGGAGTCCCCTCGAGTGGCGCTGGCCCGGGTCTGGCTGGTGCGGACCTCGGAGGGCTGCACCGGCTGCCCAATGGCGGACGAGTGCCGCGGCCGCTCGGAGTGCCTGCATCTGGTCGCCAGCAACGGCCGGTCGCTGGCGAATCCGCACATCGAGTGGACGCGCCTGGACGGGGCATTCCGTCGCTTCCCACTGGGAGTGCGCAAGGTCGGCCAGATCGCGGCGACGGGCGAGCCAATCGAGGCGCCCGACCTGTCCACGGCGCCCGACTGGATCGCGGACCCGGACTGGGTGCGCGCCGAGGGCATCGCGGGGTTCGCCGGCCAGCCGCTGGTCCACCGCGGGCAAGTGCTGGGGGTGCTGGCCGTCTTCGCCCGCGGCGCGATTGGGCCGGAATGCATGGACTGGCTGCGCACCATCGCCGACCACGCTGCGGCGGCGATCGCCACCGCGCGGGCGTTCGAGGAGATCGACGCACTCCGGAAGCGACTCGAAGCCGAGAACGAGTACCTGCGGGAGGAGGTCACCAGGGCCGGGGCATTCGGCGAGCTGGTCGGTCAGGGGCCGGCCCTCGGGGCAGTCGCCCGGCAGATCGACCTGGTCGCTCCGACCGACGCGGCGGTGCTGATCCTGGGTGAGAGCGGGACCGGCAAGGAGTTGGTCGCTCGGGAGATCCACCGGCGGAGCAAGCGGGCCGGCAAGCCGCTGGTAAAGGTGAACTGCGCAGCGGTCCCGCGCGAACTGTACGAGAGCGAGTTCTTCGGGCACGCCAAGGGCGCCTTCACCGGGGCGCTCCGGGACCGGGCAGGGCGGTTCGAGCTGGCTGACTGCGGGACGCTCTTCCTCGACGAAGTCGGCGAAATTCCGCTGGAGCTACAAGCCAAGCTGTTGCGGGTACTCCAAGAGGGGGAGTTGGAGCGGGTCGGGGAGGAGCGGACCCGCAAGGTGGACGTGCGGGTGATCGCGGCGACCAACCGCGACCTGCGGGGGGAGGCCGAGGCCGGGCGCTTCCGGCAGGACCTGTTCTACCGGCTGAGTGTCTTTCCGGTCGAGCTGCCGCCGCTGCGGAAGCGGCCGGAGGACGTGCCGCTGCTGGCCGAGCACTTCCTGGCGCTGGCGGCCCGCAAGCTGGGGCGGCCGAAGCCCCGGCTGACGCTGGCGAACGTCCAGGCGCTCCAGCGGTACCCTTGGCCGGGGAACGTCCGGGAGCTGCAGCACGTCATCGAGCGGGCGGTCATCATGTCCGATGGCGCGCGGCTCGCAATCGACTTACCGGCCGGTGGGGAAGACCGACCGGCTCGGCTTGCACCCCCGGCAGGGCCGGCCGCCGACCGGGTGCTGACCGACGCCGAAGTGCGGAAGTTGGAGGCGGACAACATCCGGGCGGCACTCGAACGGGCGAACGGAAAGGTGTCCGGTCCCGGCGGGGCGGCCGAGATGCTCGGGATCAAGCCGACCACACTCACGTCGAGGATCAAGTCCCTCGGCCTGTCTAACCAGCCGGGACGAGTGCCGGGCTGAAGTCAGGACACCGCGCAGGAAGTTCACGAAGTAACTCCCAAGTGGTTGCACGTACCCTGTAATACGTGCTTGAGTACGCATGTCTTACCAACAAAGTCACGCTATGTCGGCCAGCTGAGTCAATTCGGGGAGAAGGCTAAGGAGGGCTGACCATGTCTCCTCCAGCAAGCCCGCCCGCTCAGGTTCCGTGCTGCCCGTTTGAGGAAGCCGAGAGAACAGGTGCCGCTACCTCGTGTGGTCTGGACGGCCCACCGGCCTCAACGGCAACCGGCTCGTGACGCGGCTTTCGCCCTCGGACAAGGCCGCGAATGATGTAGAAGAACACTGGCGTCAAGAAGATGCCAAACAAGGTCACGCCAAATGCGCCCCACAGCATGGCGGTGCCCACACTCCGACGCATCTCGGCGCCGGCGCCTGAGGCAAAGTACGGCGGCACCATGTGGATAAAGCACATCGTCGTCATCACGATCGGCCGTAGCCGCACCCTTGCGGCTTCGACGGCGGCGTCGAACCGGCTGACACCCTCCAGCTGGCGGTCGCGGGCGAACTCGACGATCAGAATGGCGTTCTTGCAGGCCAGCCCGATCAGCACCACGAAGCCGACCTGGGTGAAAATGTTGTTGTCCAGGCCGCGGGCCGCGACGCCGGTGATGGCGCACAGCACGCACATCGGCACGACCAGGATCACCGCCAGGGGCAGCGACCAGCCCTCATACAGGCCGGCCAGGACGAAGAAGACCAGCAGCGATCCCAGCACGAACGCGCTGAACGGGTTCTGCCGCAGGTCGCGGAACTGCTCAACCTTGCTGGCCTGCTTCTGCAAGTAGCTCAGCTCGGTCCACTCATAGGTCATGGAGCGCGGTAGTTCCTTATCCGATAGTCTCTCCATGCTCTGAAGAACATCGCCGGTGCTGACTCCCGGCTGCCACGAGCCGGTGATCGTCGCCGCTGGGAACATGTTGTAGCGCGTGATCGTTACCGGTCCGGCCGCTTCGCGCACCGCGGCCGCCGCCCCCAAGGGCACCATGTCGCCATCGCCGTTGCGGACCTTTATCTGCTTGAGCGCTTCCGCGTCCACGCGGAAGGCAGCATCGGCCTGGACGTTGACCTGCCAGGTACGGCCGAAGCGGTTAAAGTCGTTGACGTAGTAGCTTCCCAGGTAAGCCTGCAGCGCGTCGAAGACATCGGTAAGAGCCACGCCCATTGTCCGGACCTTGGTCCGGTCGATGTCCACGTGCAGCTGAGGTGTCCGGGCGCGGAAGCTGTTGAACACGCCGACAAGACCGGGCTGCTGGTTCCCTTGGGCCGCCAATCCGTCCGCCCGTGCCTGCAACGCGTCCAGATCAACGTCGCCGGTAGCTTCCACCATCAGCTTGAAGCCGCCGGCGTTGCCCAGTCCCCGCACCGCCGGCGCACCGAAGAGGAGCACGCGGGCCTCCGGGACCTCGCGCGCCAGGCGTGCGCGGATACGACCCGCGATGGCCTCGCCGCTTAGCGCGGGGTCACGCCGCTCATGGAACGGCTTGAGAATTACGAAAATGTTGGCGTAGTTGGAGCTGTTAGCGTTCAGCACGAACGATGTCCCCGGAACGGCTACCGTGTGGGCAACGCCGGGTGTCTCCAGGGCAATGCGTTCGACCGCATCCGTGACCTCAACGGTGCGCTCCAGCGAGGCCGAATCGGGCAATTGGATATTCGTTACCAGGTAGCCTTTGTCCTGGATGGGGACGAACCCGCTCGGTACGCGAGCGAAGCCGAAGCCTGTCAGACCGATCAAACCGATGTAGACGATAAGCACGATGGCGCTGAGCCGGAGGCACCATCCCACGGTCTTGCCGTAGACTTGCGCCGCCCGGTCGAAGAGCCAGTTGAAGCGGCGGAAGAAATGGCCCAGTGCCCAGTTCACGGGGCGGATCAAGAACCAGCCCAACATCCCTCCCGCGAGCGCGCCGGGAAGGAAGAGGACGAAGTTCACGCCCCATGTCAGCAGGGTAACTCTCAGTCCGCCGGGCGTCGGCTCACTGCCCTCCGCCGGCAGGCCAAGCCAGGCACCCAACGTCGGGGTCAAGAGCCATACACTCGCCAGGCCGCCGAGCAAGCCGAAACTCCACCACGGCAGCGCTTCTTTGCCCTGGTCGCCGTGCTGGCCGGGTTTGCGGCCGCCAAAGATCCAGACCGCCCGCGCCGGCGTCATGGTCATGGCGTTGATGGCCGAGATAATCATCGACACCGAGATGGTCAGGGCGAACTGCCGGAAGAACTGTCCCGTGATGCCGCCCAGCAAGGCACTGGGCAAGAGCACCGAGCTGAGCACCAGGGTGATGGCAAAGATCGGCCCGGTGATCTCATTCATGGCCTTGATGGTGGCCTCGCGCACAGGCAGGCCCTTCTCCAGCCAGCGCTCGATGTTCTCCAAAACCACGATGGCGTCATCCACAACAATGCCGATGGCCAGCACGAGGCCGAACAGCGTCAGGTTGTTCAGGGTAAAGCCCATGAGTCCCATGACGGCAAAGGTCCCGACCAGAGACACCGTCACGTCGATCACGGGCAGGAGCAAGGCTTTCCAGTCTTGCAAGAACAGCAGGATGACAAGGGAAACCAGAATGATGGACTCGCGCAACGTGTGGAAGACCTCGTTCACGGATTCACGGATGAACGGCGTGGTATCGTAGCCGATGAGGTAACGCAGCCCCTTGGGGAAGCGGGTTTCCAGCTCACGCATCTTGGCCTTGATGCCGTCGGCGGTGTCGAGGGCGTTGGCGCCGGGCAGCAGAAAGACGATAACGGCCGGCGACGGTCGGCCGTCCACGCGCCCGAGCGTGTCCTGGTTTCGGGCGCCCAGTTCGGTGCGGCTGACGTCCTTGAGGTACGTCACTTCCCCGTCCGCGCCGGTCTTGAGAATAATGTCGGCGAACTGCTCGGGGTCCACCAGCCGGCCCAGAGTGCTTACGGTGTACTGAAAGTCCTGGCCGCTGGGAACCGGCGGTTGGCCGATCCGGCCGGCCGCCACCTGTATGTTCTGCTCGCGCAAGACGTGGATCACATCGCCAACCGTCAGGTTCCGCGATTGCAGCTTGTCCGGGTCCAGCCAGACACGCATGCTGTACTCCTGTTGGCCGAGGATGGCTATGTCGCCGACGCCCTCGACGCGAGCGATGGCGTCCTTGACCTGGATCGTGGCATAGTTACTCAGGTAGAGCGAATCATAATACGGCTGGCCAGTCTCTGGATTGTCCTCGGAATAGAGACTGATCCCCAGCAAGACGTCCGGCGACCGTTTCTTGGTGGCCACGCCGATGGTGCGAACCACGTCGGGCAGCGTCGGCTCGGCGATGGCGACGCGATTTTGCACCAGCACTTGCGCCATGTTCACGTCGGTGCCCAGCGCGAAGGTCACGTCCAGAGTGTACGAGCCGTCGTTGTTGCTCTGCGACGACATGTACAGCATCCCTTCCACGCCGACGACCTGCTGCTCGATGGGAGCGGCCACCGTGTCGGCCACTACCTGCGCATTGGCCCCGGGATAGTTGGCTGTTACCCGAACGGTAGGCGGCTGGATCTCCGGGTACTCGGCGATCGGCAAGAAGCCTGCCGTGATGGCCCCGAGCAGGACGATGACGATGGAGATGACCCACGCCAGGACCGGCCGATCGATGAAGAAACGAGCCAGCATGTGACCCTCCTTTCACGAGTTGCCCACACCGGGCAAGCCCAAGACTGGGCGCCTCATTAGGAAATTTATAGAAAAATTGTTTTGACGACCTATAGGTAATCCGTTACATTCAAGGAATGAGACATACTTCCTGAACCGAGTCCGTCGGAAGGAGATAGTGAAAATGGACGCAATCCAGACAGTCGCCGTAGGGCAAGACCGAGATTTCGGGGCTGCCAAAGACGAGCTTACCCGCTTGATCCAGGGCAAGGGGTTCGAGGTCAAGGATCGGCGCGGCTCCGTTAGCTGGTTCCCGGGGCAGTCCCAACCGTTAGCGCATCGGCGGAAGGTGACATTCAAGCTGGCGCGTCTGGCTGGAGGCGAGTGGCTGTTCGCCATCCGCAAAAGCATCGCCGATTCGATTCCGGCGCTGCAGAGGGTTGCGTGGACCCAGCCAGAGTGCTGGTTCAAGCCCCGTAAATCCGCCGGTACGTTCGTCGGCTTCCGAGTGAACGCGGGCGACCTAGCGACCTTACGCCGCCGTGCGGAGAAGATTCTCCAGGCAGTAAGCGCTGCGCCACCCCCAGTTCGTGACCCCGCCCGCGAAGCCCAGCTCGATCGCGACCTCGATGCTATCGGGTGACGGGATACGATCAAGCATCGGGCTGCCATGAAAAGTTTGGACAACGCACTCTGAGGTGCATCGGATATAATGGCCTCAGTTTCGAGAAACCCGAAGGAGGGACCACTGATGTCGAGCGTAGTGACGCGAATCGAGTCGGATCGACGATTGCGCATACCCGCTGAATGGGGCGAGGAATTCGGACCGGAACACGAAGTCGAACTGGTTCGTTGTAAGGAAGGCATCTTGGTGAAGCCCTTGCCTAAGACGCCCGTGGAGGCTGCTCTTGAGCGAAAGCTGTTGATGAATCGTCCGAGCCATCTCGACCTGGCCGACATCGACATGGACGCACTCGGTTGGTAGGAGGTCGTGTGAAGGCGATTGACTCCAATCTGTTGGTCTACGCTTCGCTCGCTAACCATCCGGCCATGGCGGCTTGTGAGCAGTACATCGCCGGCTACTCGGTGTGGGTCACGAGTATCGTCAACCTCGTGGAGCTGTGGCGCGTGCTCGTTGCCGTTTACGGGGTGTCGGAGAATGACGCGGATGCAAAATTCACTGATCTGCGGAGGGCTCTGGTCGTGGAAGACCTGACGGCGACCGTCGCCGGAGCAGCCCTGTCGCTTCGGCAGTCCTATCGGATTGATTTCAACGATGCGGTCCTCCTGGAAAGCTCCCGCCAGCGCGGCGTGACTGTTCTGGCCACTGACGACTCGCAACTGGCGAAAGCCTGTGCCACGGTGGGAATTAATGTCGAGAATCCGGTCACTCCGGCGGTGCGAGCGCAGATGGTAAATTGGGAGACCCAAAACCTTCCCGCAAAGGGACTGCCCCGCATTTTGTTGCGCGTCCACCGATGGATTGAGCAGCATGATGCAGCGCTGGCGAGTGTTTTTCATTCGGCGACCCAGGCACTGTCCCGGCTCGTTTAATTTCGAAAGGAACATCATTTATGACCCCGCGACACAAGAATAGCACGGCTACCTTCGAGCAACTCGACTACCCTGATCAGGCCCGGTCGATCAATCAGGCTATCATCAACCTGGAGAGAATGATCCGGGCGACCGTCCGCAAAGCGACACAGCAAGGGCGCAACGTGCAGCAGGTGCTCGACGTCAAGAGGGGCCAACTGCAGCGGCTCCTCCACCGCATCTAACCGGCGGCCCTCTTGACGCGAGTGCGTGGGGCCTGCTACCGATACCCGCCCGCGATGTAGAGAGTCTCGCCGGTGATCCAGCTGGAATCGTCCGACGCCAGGAAGACGGCCGCCGGCCCTATGTCTCGCGGTTGACCGATCCGGCCCAGCGGCGCTTGCGCCTCGAACTGCTTCCGGAATCCGCTTTCTTCGGCACTAATCCCGGCGGACGTTGTGCCTTCGGTCTCGACGATGCCGGGGTTGATCGAGTTGACGCGGACCTTGCGTGGCCCCAACTCCTTGGCCAGCGACCGCGTCAGGGCATCAACGGCGGCCTTGGTCGCGCTGTAGACCGAAGCCGTCGCCGGAGCCGCCGTGGCGACCACTGAGCTAATGTTGATGATGCTGCCGCCGGCAGGGCCGAACTGCTTGACCGCCTCCTGCGACGCGAGAATCAGCCCCAAAACGTTGAGGTCGAACTGCCTGTGAAAGTGTTCGACCGTCACTTCTTCCAGGGTGGCGAATTCGTGAATGCCGGCGTTATTGACCAGGACATCGAGCCGGCCGAACGCTTTTTTCGTCTCCGCGAACAGACGTTTGATGTCGGCGTGCCTGGACATATCGGCTTGCACAGCGACCGCCCTGCCGCCCTTGTTTGTGATCTCGGCAACGACGCGGTCGGCTCCTTGCTTGCTGGAGGCGTAGTTGACAACAACCGCCACTCCCTCGTTCGCCAGGTGCTTCGCGATGGAAGCGCCGATGCCCTTGGATGCGCCGGTAACGACGGCGACTTTACCCTCAAGACTTTGTGACATGGCGTTGCTCCTTTTCTTGAATCGGGCCTTTGCTAACTTCTGGTTTCTGATTCCGACTTTTCCCCTGTGATTTCTGACCTCCGCCGGGCATGTCTACCAGTTTCGGCTCTACGGGGATGCCTGGCCGGACCTGTTGCAGGCCGTTGACGATCACCCGCTCGCCTGGCTTGATGCCCTCGGTGATCTCCCGCAGGCCGTCATGGAGCGCTCCGAGGCGAACGGGGCGGGAGACCACTTCGTTCTTCTCGTTGACGACGTAGAGGACCTTCTGCCCTTGGTCGGTGTCGAGAGCCCGGTCGCTGACCAAGAACGCCTTGTGGCGTCGGCCGACGGGCACACGGACACGGGCGAAAAAGCCTGGGAGAAGGTGCTCGTGCTTGTTGGGGAACACCCCTCGCAGCCGTATGGTGCCGGTCTTTGGGTTGACCTGGTTGTCCACAAAGTTGATGGTTCCCTGGTGAGGATGGCCCTCCTCGTTGGCCAGCCCCAGAAACACAGGGTATCCGCCGGCACGGGGCGAGTCCGACTTGCCTTCGCGGATCAACTGCCGAACGCGCAGCGCGGTGTACTCGTCCACGTCGAAGTAGGCGTACATCGGATCCACCGAAACGAGCGTCGTCAGCAGGGTGCCGCCGTTCTGGTCTCCCGACTGGATCAAGTTGCCCGCCGTGACGACGTAGCGGCTGACGCGCCCGCTGACCGGCGCTAGGACCTTCGTGTACTCCAGATCCAGCTGGCGCGACGCTACGATGGCCTTGTCGGCCGCAATGTTGGCGATATCGATGCCCCGGGCCGCAGTGAACTTGTCCAGCTCTGAACGTGAAGTCGCCCCGGTGCTAATTAGCTGTACGTTTCGATGGTACTCCGCTTCGTCGTACCTCAGCTGTGCCTCATCCTGGCGGACCTTGGCCTTGGCCTGGTTCAAGATCGCCTGATAGGGCCGCGGATCGAGTTCAAAGAGTACGTCCCCCTTCTTGACCAGCGCTCCTTCCGTGAAGTTGACCTTTTCCAGATAGCCCCACACGTGCGCCCGCACTTCTACGGAATCGACTGCGGCCGTCCGGGCGGTGAAGTCGGCGTAGTCGGTGACGTACTGCTCCACGGGATAACTGGCCGAGACCGGCGGCGGCGCAACTTTTTTGGGTGCGGAACTCGGCTCCGCGCAGCCGGCGAGGCCGAAGCAAAAACCGAGCACGAGGCCACTTATGCGGAAGAGCATGTTAACCTCACTTTCCTCGCGAAAAAGGCAGAGCAGTACGCTGTTCCCACTTCTGGACCGTTTGCGTCATCGCTCGCCAAAGGTCTAATTCCAGGTCGAGCCACCTCTCGCCCCCGTTGTGCCGCAGCGCGATCGGGTAGGCAGCCTCGGTCAGGGTGGCGACGAAATCGTCGAAACTAGGGCGTTTGTTTTGAAGTTGCTGCGCCATGATCGTTCCTCTCTTCTCAATGAGTTTTGGTGCAACTGTTTTCAATCTCCGCTACGACTGCTTTCATCTGACAGTCGCAGGCGAACAGGTCGGCTCCTTGGCGATACAAGTCCGCCAGCAACTCCTCGCCCGCCGCATCCACATAGGTCACGGCCCGCAGATCGATGTGGACCGCGCGCTTGCCGTCGCAAGGAGTCCTCCGCCAGCAATCGCGCAGTTCCGTCACCCACGGTCCCACGAGCCTTCCTTCGAGCTGGAAGGTGAGTGAGTCAGCGGTGGAATGTGTGGTGATCCGAAGCATGGATGACTCCTTCTTTGACGTGGGGGGGTAAAAGCATGGACGATGCCAAAGACGGAGCGCTTTACCTTCGCTCTCGTAACAACCGATATTTCAAGGAGTTGCGATTCAGGAGCATGAATGGAATGCGGGCAAGCGGTGTCAGGTGCCGACGAAGAAGTGCCGGCGGGTCGGCAGGTGCCGAAGAGTCGGCACTAGTGCGGACGCACAATGCCGAGCTTTTTCATCTTCGATTGCAAGGTTGTTCGTTTCATGCCGAGCCGGGCGGCGGCGCCTTTGGGACCACCCAATACCCAGTCAGTTTCGCGCAGGGTTCGCAAAATGTGCTCGCGCTCGGCTTGGGCCAGAGAGACGTGGCCATCCCCGTTGCCGTCTGACGCGGGGATGGTTTGCATAGCGGAAGCCTTCAAATCGCCAACGGGAATCTGCAACGCTGTTCCCGGACTGAGAATCACTGCCCTCTCGATGACGTTCTCCAGCTCGCGGACATTGCCAGGCCAGGCATAGCGAACCAGAGCGTCCATCGCCTCGGCGGGAATGGTCTCGATCCACCGGCCCATGCGCCGCGCGAATTTCTGCGTGAAATGGCGGACCAGGCGCGGAATGTCCTCGGGGCGCTCGCGTAATGGTGGCAATGAGATCGGGAAGACGTTCAAGCGGTAGTAGAGGTCACTGCGGAATTGGCCGTCCCGGACCATGCGCGGCAAATCGCGATTGGTGGCCGCCACCAGCCGTACGCGGACACGAATCGTCTTGGTGCTACCGAGGCGCTCGAATTCCTGTTCCTGCAATACGCGCAACAGCTTGGGTTGCAGTTCCAGGGGAATGTCACCGACCTCATCCAGGAACAACGTCCCTTGGTGCGCCAGTTCAAAGCGTCCAACCTTCTGGGCGATGGCGCCGGTGAAGGCGCCTTTCTCGTGGCCGAACAGTTCACTTTCAAGCAGACCGGAAGGGATGGCAGCGCAGTTCAGTTTGACGAAGGTGCGCTCGCGGCTGGGACTTAACTGATGCAAGGCGCGGGCAATCAACTCCTTGCCGGTGCCGGTCTCGCCATGAACGAGCACCGTGGATTCAGTGGGAGCGACCGTCTGGACCTCTTTCAAGACGCGTCGCAGGGCGACGCTTTCTCCGACAATTTCCTCAAAGTTGTTATCTGTCCGAATCTCCTCTTCCAGGTAGACCTTCTCCTTTTCCAGCTTCTCCTTAAGTTCCTCAATGCAGTCAAAGGCCAGGGCATTTTCAAAGGCGACCGCTACCTGATTGGCGAGTCGCTGCAAGAAATCGAGGTCCACGTCGTAGGCGGCTTCCTCCTTGGAGGCGAATACCAAAATGCCCAGGCGTTTCCGCGCGGTTGTCAGCGGCAGGATGCAAACGCTGTTGGCACCAAGCGGTTGGGTGCGTTCGAGGTAGCGAGGCCAACGCACCATCTCGGCTAGGTTTGACAGGATGAGCGGTTGCTGCGTCTGTAAGACCAGGCCCCACGGAGCGTCTTCGACAGCAAACGTGGTCGGTGGTTCAGCCAGCAACGGTCCGGTATGATCGCAAACGTGCCGGTGCATCAGATTGTTTTCAGCGTCGTGTCGGACCAGGGCGACAAAATCGAAACGAACAACCTCACACAGCCGACCGGCGAGATCCTGTAACAGGGCTTGCAAATCACGGTGGGTCACGATCGCTTCGGCAACCGCCAGGAGCGTTTCGTACTGCTGACACGTGGCAAGCGTCGTTTTTTTTGCCGCAACATCATTCATGTCGAAGACCCGGTCCTGCGTTTTCTCGCTAAAAAGAAATGCAGCACGTCAAAGGTGCCGCTGCCGACTTTCAGCCGCCCGCTGCCTTGAGCCAGATTACCTTTCCATTCTGCTTCGACTTTGAGTGTTGGTATATAGCCTTCGTTAGATTGGCTTTTGTTATTCTACGCGATTCGATCGCGATTTCGTCTTCCCTTTTCAGAGGTCGAGAGCGTGCAGGTAAGATACCGCGCCACTTCTTCGCCGTCCTCGCGGGACAGCGTCTCCTGGAGGAATAGCCGAGCAAAGTCATGCCTATGGGCCGCATTCAACGATACGATCTCCGGCAAATGGCGGCCAAGTGAGGAAGGTTCTCCGGCCAGAGCGACACTTCGGCAGGTCTTCCCGGTCCGCATCAGAAAATGACCTTGCGCGCTCCGGTCCGAACCACCGAGGTGAACTCGCGTCGAAGCGTATTCTGCTTCGGCCCTCTCGACCTGAGCGTCGAACGCCTCCACACGAACTTACGTCGGGGTGTCCATCCTCAGCGCGAAACGAACATCGTCTTGTCCGGCGAGATGTTGATTAAACCGAAGCGCGTAAGCCACGACCAACGAGCGAACCTGGCGGTGGATCGACCGTCGACTTTTACTTCAGCCCATCTCACCGCCACTGGCCTGCTCCTCTGAAAGGGATGAAAATGCAGTTTCCGACGGGCGCACCAGAGGTTGCTCCGGGGAAGATCAGGCCGGTAATCGCGGCGAGCAATACGCCGGCCTCCCCCGTCTTTCTGGGCGGGGGATCCCGATGGAACGCTCGTTTACAGGAACTGTGCGCTCTGTCCTTTTGCGGCGCCATACCCACGCAAAGGCGTGGGCAGGTTACGCCAATGACTCGAATTCAGCCGCAAGAGTGCCATGCGTGGCCTGCGGCGTTTTCGACACAGACACTTATCGACCAATAAACATAACGTCCAGGAGCTGCGGAGGGCGGCCGCCCTGACCTTCGCCTCCGGGAGCGGCTTCGCGAGTGATCACGATCACTCGATCGGTCTTGGCATCCAGCGTGCAGGTTTTGGCGCCGGCTTTGGTTTTCACGGTTTCTTCGAGCACGAATTCCGTGGGGCTTTTTTCCTTTATGACACTCAGTGTACCGTTGTCGTGCGAACTGAAGGCCTCCATGGTGCGAGGATTGAAGACTGCACCGTCGCTCCTGCCGGCCAGAGGCAGGGTGGTGATGATTTTGCCATCGACTGCACTGAGGATCACACAAGTTGGCGTGCCACCACTTGCGCCGCGACACATCGCGAAAAGAATGTGGTTCTTGGTATCGATGGCCAGGCCCGCCGGCCCGTTGCCCTTCTCACCGAGGTCGAAATGGCCGGTCACCTTAAGGGTTTTGGCGTCCACCACGGCGATATGGCGAGCGTTGGCTACATCAAAATAGAGATGCCCCTCGCCGTCCGAGACGCCCTGCTCGACGACAGCATTGGTGCCGTTCGGCCCGATGGCCTCCACCTTGCCGACGATCGAGCCGTCCTTGGAATCGACCACGAGGAGGTTGGGCGCACGGTGACTACCAATAATAAAGTGATGGGTCGGGGCGTCGAAGACATAGCCGTCCGCGCCCGGCGCCGGAATCGTCTTGATCACTTCGAGAGTCTTGGTGTTGAAAAAAGTCGCGGGATTACCGGAGACCAGTCCGGTATGGTTTTCCGGATCGATCGCGACGCCACGCCCGGACGCTTTGGCCAGAGTGCCCGCGAGCTTGTAGGTGTCGAGGTCGAAGATACTCACCGCATTCCCACAGGCAACATAAACCCGCCGGTTGACACTGTCCGCCGTGACGTAGTCAATCCCCCCGGCGGCGGGAATCTGCGTCGTGGCAAGAATTTTGTAGGGCTTGGCCGCATTGTCGCCGGCCGGAGCGATTGGGGCGAGACCCAAAAACGCCGACAGGCCGAGGGCGGCCGCAAGCAGTGTAGTGGGGTTTTGGGGAAGCCTTTTCATAAGCTAGCTCCTCGGTGCAAATGGATACTGTCAAGGAACAAGCGACATTCTAGTAAACGTCGGCGCTTTTGGAATTTGTGTAGGTAGCATGATCCGCAAGCAGCGATCATGTAAGACAAGTTCCATGTGCTGCGGCACCCAGGTCAGGCTATCAAGTCGGAATGAATGAAATGAATGTCATGCCAGGCCTTTGCAATGGGCAGCTTCTACGATGTCGACCGACCTCGGATTAGTGCTCTTGTGCGCTGCGGTCCTGTCGCCCGACGCATTCAACGTCAAGAACCAAGATGCTATCGGCGTGTCCGCCCGGAGCAGGTTCCGCTTTTGAGGTTTGTGACATCGGTTGACGTGACCGACGCAGTTTCGCATCTTGCATTTGACGTGCACTGGGTGATGCCTTGCCATCGCTTCGGCCAATCGCTCTCGATTGATGGCGGAAGCCGCGTCGGAGCGCTCAGCCCGCGCGGCGTTGCACGGCCTGACATTTCCACCCTCCTGGCTTCGCTCGTAGGGTAAGATCAACATGGCGACGATCCACCTGGATTGGAACGACGTGGTAGAGACAAGGCGCGCTCGGCCCGGGCCGAACGCGGCCAGGGGTGACACCTTCATGACTTTCTGCGGCCAAGGTGTAATACCCGCAGAACCTCTTGTGCTCGTTGGCCTCGGCATCTCTCAGAGCCGGCCATGATGGACTTTCGCGATCCTCGCGGGAAAAAAATGAAGTGAATCCTGCGGCAGGAAACTAAATAATAGAAGCCCCGATTCATCAAAGGGGAATTTCCATGGCGAAGAATTCGCTCAGTCCTGTCCTCCAGCACATTCGGCTGATGACTGCTGCTGCTCAGGCCAACGGTCTGGACGACAGTGAGTTGTTGCGCCGGTTCGTCGATCAGCGCGATGAGACTGCCTTTGCGGCGATCGTGCGGCGACACGGTGTTCTTGTTTTCGGCGTCTGCCGGCAGGCCCTCAAGCACGAGCAGGACGCGGAGGATGCCTTCCAGGCGACCTTCCTCGCGCTGGCACAGGGCGCTGCCTCGGTACGCAGATCAGAGTCATTGGCCAGCTGGCTGCATGGGACGGCGTATCGCATGTCCATGCGAGCGAAACGGGACATTGCTCGGCGAAGCGTTCACGAGCGCCGCGCGACCCCTTCCGAGCCGCAGGAGGGGGACACGGACGTAAGCTGGAGGGAAGTCTTGACGGCGCTTCATGAAGAGATCCAGAGGCTGGCGGAGAAATATCGATCGCCGTTCGTTCTCCACTACTTAGAGAGCAAGAGCTGCCCGGAGGTGGCCGCGGCGCTGGGCCTAAAAGAAGGCACGGTCTGGAGCCGTCTTGCCAAAGCCCGAACACTGTTGCAAGGGCGGTTGAGCCGCCGTGGCTTGGAACTCACGGGCGTACTGGCCGCGATGGTGGTCGCCTGGCAAGAGGCTGCCGCCGTGCCGCCCCTTCTCATTGTCACAACAGCCCGGTTCGGCGCCCAGTTTGCGGCCGGTGGATCGGCCGCGGGAGCGACGGCCAATGCCTTATCCCTTGCTACGGGAGCAACCAAGACCATGATGCTGACCAAAACGAAAATCACTACTGCCGTACTTCTCGCAATGGGGGCCGTCGCCGTTGGCGCGAGTCTGGTCGCAAATCCTCCTTCTACGACCGAAGAAGGTAGTGAAGCGAAACAAGTGACCGCCGTGAACGCCTCCGACCAAGTACAAATCCAACCGGATAGGACGCACATCGCAGTGAAGGGGCGTGTACTCGATCCCAACGGCAAGCCCGTAGCCGGCGCCAAGTTGTACCTGGGCCATTACGGACCCACGGACGCGGTTACCGTGTCCGAGCGTGCCAAGAGCGACGCCAACGGCCGCTTCCAGTTCAGCTTCCCCAAGACCCGGCTGAGCAAGGCCAAAGTCGTGTGGAAGGACCCGTGGGAGGATTCGTGGGATGACCCGTCGGAAATGATGACGTGGATGCATTTTCGAGGGGGAGATCGCGTTGGCCAGATCATGGCCGTTGCCGCGGGGCTAGGCTGCGATTGGGTACGTCTCAACCCGGCGACCGCCAGTCACGAGTTGACCTTGCGGCTAGTCAAGGATGTTCCGATCAGCGGTTGCATTGTGGACTCCGAAGGGAAACCGGTCGCGGGCGCCCGCCTGCGCGTTGCCAATGTTCAAGCGGGCGGCGACCTCAAGGAAACTCTGGAGGCACTGCGTGACAGGTATCACAAAGAGCCGGGAGCAGGGCAAGCGGCTCCCAAGTCGAAGGAAGGGAAAGACTGGTCGGGGCCGGTGCCCGGCCAGGCTCCGGTCGTAACCACCGGGGCGGACGGCCGCTTCAGCCTGACCGGCTTCGGCGCCGAACGGCTGGTCATTTTCCGCATCGAAGGTCCGGGCATCGCTACGGACTACTTCCGGGTGATGACCCGAATGGGCGATCCCGTAGTGAGACCGGAATTCAAAGGAAAAATCCCTGGGTGGCGCGTCATCGAGAACGGCCGCCCGTCAGAAACGGTGACGGCTCCGGCGGAAACGGTTTGCTACGGGGCTACGTTCCGCTACCGGGCAGCAGTCTCTCGGCCGATCCGCGGCGTGGTCTCCGACAAGAAAACGGGGAAACCCGTGGCCAACGTCGAGCTCGGAGTGTTCGGCACAAAAGAGGATGGGCTGCCTCGGTTTCTTAGTGTCCCCGAAGAGACGACCTTCGCACGCACCGACCGGGAGGGCCGCTACGAACTGCGGGGCTGTCTCAAGTCTCCTAGCTATGTTTGCTTCGCCCGGGCGGCGGACCGAGGGCGCTACTTTGACATGCAGTTCAGGGTTGACGGCACAGCAGGGCTTGAGCCGCAGACGGTCAACATCGAAATGCACCCCGGCATCGTGACCCGCGGGACCGTCCGCGATGAGCGGACGGGCAAGCCAATCCCCGGTGCCAGGGTGAGTTATCAGCCCCTCTTCCCCAACGCCGCAACGAACCAGCTCAAGGGGGTTGAGTTCTTCCGTGCCCGCATGACCGGCGCGGACGGCTCTTTCACCCTGCCCGTATTGCCCGGCCCGGGGGTTCTCTTCGTGAGAGCGCCGGACGAGCTGCCGCCAATCTCAACAGACCGGCTGTACGCCCGCGTCCCGATTACGTCCCAGGAATTGAAAGACTTCTCCAAGAAGCACAATTTAGTGTTGGGTGGGCCAGCAGGATCAGGGATGGAAACCAACGAGAAGGTTCTAGTTACCGCCTACGGGGGGCAAGGTTTTAGCCTCGAAACCCAGAGCAACTACAACAGGCTGGCCCTCATCCATCCCGGCGAAAAGGATGAGGAACTCAAACAAGACTTTGCGCTCCGGCCCAAGGAGGAGCAGGAGAAACCCAAGGGCGATTCCAAGAAGAACAAGGAACCGTAGCCGAACGCGGTGCCGCTGGTGAGAAGACCATCGTGGCGTTTCTCGTGTCCAAGTCCCACATGGGCATGAGAACGACTCAGCCCGCAAGCCTTTAACAGAAAGGAGCGTGTCTCGTGTCATTGGCATCGGCATCCTGGGACGTTCACGGGCACTGGGCTCCTTACGTACCCAGCGACGAAGCCCCCTGGGATCTGCGCCGCGTCGTGCATTTGCACCGCGCTGCCGGCTTCGCCGCCACCTGGAAAGAACTCCAGCGCGACTTGCAGGACGGCCCCGGACCGAGCCTGACCCGCCTGCTCAGCGGCCGGGCGCGAGCGGAAGGGGTGCCGGAAGACTTTGCGACCTTCGCCGATACCCTGCTGCGCGACGCCTGGGACATGGCTCACTTGAAGGCTTCCTGGCTTTACCGCATGTATCACGGCCCCGACCCGCTGACTGAACGCCTGGTCTTGTTGTGGCACAACCACTTCGCCACCAGCAACAGGAAGATCAACAGCCTGGCGGTCATGCGGCGGCAGTACCTCCTCCTCCGCAAGCACGGGCGGGGACCGTTCGGTGAGCTGTTGCGGGCCGTCGTGCATGACCCCGCCTTGCTGATCTTCCTCGACGCTCCGGCCAACCAAAAGGGAAACCCCAACGAGAACCTGGGACGCGAGTTGATGGAGCTGTTCACACTGGGCATCGGCCACTACACCGAAGCCGACGTGAAAGAAGCTGCTCGCGCCCTGACCGGCTGGACCGTGACCGGGGACCAATTCCACGAAGACGTTACCCGACACGACACAGGTGAGAAAACGATCCTCGGCCGCAAGGGCGCCTGGACCGGGGATGACTTAGTCCGCATCCTCCTGGAGCAACGGGCGACCGCTCGACGGCTGGCCTGGCGGCTTTGCGACGGGCTGCTGGGCGAAGCGGGTGTGACGGATGACGGACTGGACGCGCTAGCCGCCGGCTTGCGCGCTCATGACCTCGACATCGGCTGGGCGGTCGAGACGGTGCTGCGCTCGCAGGTCTTCTTCGGCGACAAGAACATGGGGAGTCGGGCGCTTGGCCCGGTCGAGTACGCTGTGGGCGTGGCGCGGGCGCTAGAGTGTTTCGAGTCGCCGCCCAACAGCCTGGTGTTGGCCGAGTGGTGCGCCCGCCTGGGGCAGGACTTGTTCTACCCGCCCAATGTCGGCGGCTGGCCCGGCTGCCGCGCCTGGCTCTCGACACGGGCCATCATCGGCCGAGCCAATTATGCCGCTGCCCTCGTCAAAGGCGAACTGTCGGCCCGGTCGGTCCCGCTCGACGGCCTCGCCCTGGCCCAGCGTCACGGGCGCGGGAGTGACCTGGACGAATTCCTGACGTTCGGCGGCGAATTATTGACTGGGGCACCCCCGGACACGGCCTGGCGCAAGCGGCTGCGCACCGCCTTCGGGCCTAAAGCCGTCCTCGACGCGCGAACCACTACCGTCGCTCTGGCCTTGATGGCAGCCTCCCCGGAAGTCCAGTTGGTCTGAACCACTCTGTTGAAAGGACCAAGCCATGTTTTCTCGACGCACGTTCCTGCGAACGAGTCTGCAAACCTCTGCCCTGGTGGCCCTGGCGCCCACGGTGCCCACCTTCCTGGCGCACACGGCCCGTGCTACTGCCCCGCAGCGGGACGGCCGCGTACTCGTCATCGTCCAGCTGGACGGCGGCAACGATGGCATCAACACCGTCGTTCCCTTCAAGGACGA
>Ga0070739_10002954_pt1 | contig 21828 bp, 17 predicted proteins | sample Coa_R1_7_FD_66445 | JGI IMG/M metagenome (GOLD analysis project Ga0070739, IMG submission 66445) | Surface soil microbial communities from Centralia Pennsylvania, which are recovering from an underground coalmine fire - Coalmine... | ecosystem: Environmental > Terrestrial > Soil > Unclassified ... | reverse complement strand
CTTGCAGCACGTCGGCGCCGGAGGCGGCGACCCGCTCGAACAGCGCGTCGACGTCGTCGGTGGCGAAGTTCACGCCGCGCAGCAGGCCCTTGGCCTGGAGCTCGATCAGCGCCTGCCGGTCGGCCGCGGTCGCGTTCGGGTCCACGCCCGGCGGCTCGAGCACGATGTTCACCTCGGGCTGCGCGGGCGACCCGACCGAGATCCAGCGCATTCCCTCGTACTTGACGTCGTTGCGCACCTCGAGGCCGAGCACGTCCTGGTAGAAGGCGAGCGCCTTGTCGTGGTCGTCCACCGAGATGAAGCAGTGCGAGAGCTTGAGGTCCATGGCTACACGCTACGACCGCGGGAGGTCCTTCGCCCGCGCATCGCGCAGCGGGCGGGTCACGATCTTGGCGTAGCAGGGCGGGATGACCGCGCTCTCCTCATGCGAGCGGCTGCGGTACGACGTCGGGCTCTCGCCGACCAGCTCGGTGAAGCGACTGCTGAACGAGCCGAGCGAGGTGCAGCCGACCTCGAAGCACACCTCGGTGACGGAGAGGTCGCCGCGCCGCAGCAGCGCCTTCGCGCGTTCGATCCGCCGGGTCATCAAGTAGCTGTACGGCGTCTCGCCGAACGCCGCGCGGAAGCTGCGGGAGAAGTGCCCGGCCGACATGTACGCGGTGCGGGCCAGCGCGGCCACATCAAGTGGCTGCGCGTAGTCGCGGTCCATCTGGTCGCGGGCCTTGCGCAGCCGGATGAGTTCTTCCACGGTCACCAGACCAGGATGGCACGGACCGCTGACATGCGCGGATCATCCGGCTTCGGCGGCGGAGGCGAAGAGATCAGCCGGGTCGATCAGCCAGTGGTTGGAGTGGATGACCCGGTCGGCGAACGTCACGTCGCGCTTTCCGACCAGGGTGAAGCCGAGCGGGCGGCAGATTCCGTTGGAGGGGCCGTTGGTGGCGCCGGGGAAGGCGTGCACGCGGCCCCAGCGTCCGTCCTCGTGCGCCAGCCGGAGCAGTTCGCGCACGGCCCGCTTCGCCAGCCCGCGCCCCTGGAACTCAGGCAGCACCATCCAGCCGATCTCGGTGATCGGGGCGGGCCGCGGGTCGGCCGGATCGGGCTCCTCGTCCTCGTGCGACCAGAGCACCACGTTGCCTGCCACGATGTGCGGCGCGCTCTCGTCGGGGACGATCATCTTGATCCAGCCCTCGCCTGCCGCGACGGTCGCCACGTCCCGGCGGACCTTGTCCTCCATGCCCTCGGGCGGCAGTGGACCGCCGAGTTCGGCCATCATCACCGGATCGCAGCGCAGCCGGATGTAGGCGTCAACGTCGCCGAGTTCCACATCACGCAGGTGCATGCGTCCATGGTCGCGAGAGGGTCTGACAGCGCGGAGCGGGCGCTGGCTGTTGACTGCCAACCTCTGATTAGAGGTCGCGGATCTCGACGGACTCGTCCTCGTGGTTGAGCAGGAAGACCTTGTCGCCGCGCCTAATCGCCTCGACGCGCGGCGGAAGACCGGCGAGTACCGGCCGGGCTCCGGCCGCCGCGCAGGCCGAGGCGAGGATGCGGGAGAGGGCCGCGGGCTCGGGAAGGGTAGCGACGTACCAGGCCGTACCCTCGCCGTAGGTGTTGCGCAGGACAGCGGGGATGCCGGAGAGCGGCCCGCTGGTGAAGGTGGCCACCGGGGTCGCTCCCTCGACGGTCAGCCACTCGGCCCAGGTCGCGGCCGTGAAGTCGCCGAGTTCCGCCGATTCCAGGGTGAGCGGTTCGTCGGGCAGCGGCCAGTACTCCTCGATACGCAGACCCAGCAGCTCGCGGAACGGGACCGGGTGCCCGCCCAGCCTGATGCGCTCGTCGGGGTCTGACACTCCCGAGAAGGGGCCCATGACGAGGTGCCCGCCGCGCTCGACGTAGCGCACCAGATTGGCCGCCGCGACGTCAGTAACCTGATAAAGATTGGGCACCACGACAAGCTTGTAAGTGCTCAGATCCGCCTCGGGATGCGCGAAGTCGGCGGTGATGTTCGCGCGCCACAGCGGCGTGTAGTACTCGCGCATCCGGTCGAGGTACCTGAATCCACTGTGCGGTTGGTGGTCCAGCTCGACCGCGCGCCAGGCGTCCCAGTCGTGCAGGATCGCCACCTCGGCGGTCACCCGCGTGCCGATCACATCACCGAGCCGCGCGAGTTGCCCGCCGAGTTGACAGATCTCGCGGAACACCCGGGAATCAGGGCCCGCATGCGGCACCATCGCGCCGTGCGTGCGCTCCGCTCCCTGCATCGAGGCGCGCCACTGGAAGTGCAGCACGCCGTCGGCGCCGCGTGCGACCGCTTGCATGGACCACAGCCGATTGAGGCCGGGTCGTTTGGGCGTAGCGATGTAACGCCACCCGGCACCCGCCGGCGACTGCTCCATCAGCAGCCACGGCTTGCCGCCGCCGAGGCTACGCGTGAGGTCGTGGGCCATCGCGTTGTCGCGGGCCGCGTCGGGGTCGTTCGGGTCGGGATAGGTGTCGAGCGAGACTAGATCCTCCTCACGAGCCCAGCGCCAGGAGTCGGTTCCCTTGAAGAAGCCCATGAAGTTGGTGGTCACCGGGATCGCCGGGTTGTGCGCGCACACGATGTCGCGTTCCGCGACGAAGCCGCCGAGCAGCAGGTCCGAGGCGAAGCGCTGGTAATCGAGATCCTGGGTCGGATTGATCACGTACTGCACCTGCCGGGGCGGGATCACCTCGGCCCAGTCGCTATAGCGCTGCGACCAGAACGCGGTTCCCCAGGCCTGGTTGAGGCCGTCCAGGTCGCCGTAGCGGACCTGCAGCCAGGTGCGAAAGCGCGCGGCGCACCGGTCGCAGTAACAGACCGTGCCGAACTCGTTGCCGATATGCCATATCCGCAGTGCCGGGTGGTGCGCGTACCGCGCGGCCAGCGCCTCGCTGATCTTGTCCGCGAACTCGCGGTAGACCGGGGAGGAGGGACAGTAGGCGTTGCGCGAGCCGTACGTGCGGATCGTGCCGTCAGGGTTCTGCGGCAGCGTCTCCGGCCATCGATGGTTCATCCAGGGCGGCGTCGATGCGGTCGGTGTAGCCAGGGCGACGCCGATCCCGTTGGCGTGCAACAGGTCCAGCACGTCGTCGAGCCATCCGAACTCGTATACGCCCGGCGTCGGTTCAAGCATCGCCCAGGAGAACACGCCGACCGTGGCCAGGTTCACCCCGGCTTGCCGCATCAGGGCCATGTCCTCCTCCCAGACCTTGCGCGGCCACTGCTCGGGGTTGTAGTCGCCGCCGAACAGGATGCGGTCGGTGAAGGAGGAGGACATGGGCGGTTCCTGATCTTGCGGTGCGGGCGAGCGGGTTAGAAGGAGAGGCCGAGTGGGGCGACGTCGACGGTCTGTATCCCCCGGCCGTTGGTGGCCAGGTAGACGCGGCCAAAGTCGTTCGGGTCGCCGGTGATCGCCTGACCGGTCCAGCCCCAGTTCTGCGCGTCGCTGTTGATCCGGTGCCAGGACGCCGCGTCGTCAGTGGACATGAAGACTCCGGTCACCCCGCCGACCACGCCGACCTGGTAGAGCGTCAGGTACTTCGACCAGGGCGCGGCCTTGCCGAAGCCCAGCGTGTACGACGAGCTCGCGGAGCCGACCTTGGTCCAGGTCGCGCCGCCGTCGGCCGAGTGGAACAGGCCGTCGTCGAGTCCTGACAGCCACAGCTCGCCGGCCTTGCCCGGCGTCGCCTTCACCTGCGTGTTGTTGCCGCCGGAGAAGGAGGTCGCGGTGCTGGTGAAGGTGTGGCCGCCGTCGGTGGACTTGTAGAACGTGCCGTTCGTGCCGTCGATGGCGTAGAAGACGGCGGAGTCGACCGCGTCGGCCACCGGCGTCAGCCCGGCGGGCAGGCCGCTCACGGCGGTCCAGGTCTGCCCGTCGTCGGCCGAGTAGGACGTGCCTGAGCCGGCATTGGACGTGTCACCAGCTGACCATACGATCGTCTTCCCGTCGGCCGAGACGGCGACCTTCCCGCCGCCGCTGGTGGTGGTCGCCGGCTTGGTGAACGGGGTCCACGTGCTGCCGCCGTCGGTCGAGTACGCGCCGAACTGGTTGTTGCTGCCATACCCGACGCGCGCGATCAGCGAGCCGTCCGCGGACTGGGCCAGGCCGGTGCCGGAGCTGAGGATCGGGTTGGCGGACATGCCGGTGGCTGGGGACTTGGTCAGCGAGGTGTGGCAGAACCCGCCGAGGTCGCCGACCGCGCTGATCAGCTTGCAGGAGCTGGTCCCGCGCGGCACCAGCAGGTCGTTGATCGCGGTCTCCTCGATGCCGCGCGCGGCCTTCGAGGAGAAGGTGACGGTGCCGCCGCTGTCCATCGCGCCGAGGTTGTAGGTGCCGTACAGCGTCGCGCCGGTGCCGTAGACGACGTGGTTGGAGTCGAAGGGGTCGATCGCCACGGCGCCGATCCACCAGCCGAACTTGGGCGTCGCTCCCCAGGCCAGGTAAGGCGAATCGGAGATGTCGAGGGACGTCGACGCGGACACGTCCTGCCAGGTGGCGCCGCCGTCGGTGGACCGGTAGAGGGTGTCGATCGGGTTCCACCGGTCGTTGGTGGAGACGATGACAGTATTCGGATTCTCCGGGTCGACCGCGAGGCCGTCGTAGCCGTACCAGTTGGACGAGGGCGGCGGAGAGACGTCGGCCGGAGAGGTCACCGCTGCCGCGGTGGACCCCTTCGCGAACTTGTAAAGCTTGCCGGTGCCCATCCAGTACGGGCCGGTGATCTGGTCGTAGACCACGTACAGCGACCCGTTCGCGGCGAACTGCGCCTTGATCGGGATCGTGCCGGGTCCCCCGGCGACCGCGGACCAGGTTTGCCCGCCATCAGTGGTCTCATACAGCGCGCTCTTGTCCGCGTCCCCGACCACGATGTGCCGGGTCGGGGTGCCGCGCCGGTGCTTCTCGGTCTGATCGAAGGTCACGAACTGAAGGCCGCTGGTGGAGTTCGAGCCGAGGTCGGGGAACGCGATGTCCTGCGCCCAGGTCGCCCCGCCGTCGGTGGACTTCCACAGCCCGTCGTTGCGCGAGGCGAAGTACAGGATGTCGTCGTCGTTCGGGTCCACGGCCAGCCGCTCGCCCGAGTCGCGGCCCTGATCGTTGGCGCCCAGCAGGATCGGCAGCTGCGTGGTCTTCCAGTGCGCGCCGTAGTCGTCGGAGCGCAGGATCGCGCCCTTGTTGACCGAGTTCCAGCTGTCCGCGTACTCGCCGACCGCGGCCCACACCCGGTTCGGGTGCAGCGGAGAGGTGGCCACGGACTCGACGCCGAGCTGGTTCCAGTCGTTGAAGCCGGTCCAGTCCAGCAGCGGGATCCAGTTCTGACTGAACGCGTCCCAGCGGTACAGGCCGCCGATGTCAGTGCGCAGATAAGCCAGTCCCGGCTGGGTCGGGTTGTAGACGACGCCGGTGATGAAGCCGCCGGCGCCGATCTTGACGTTGCTCCAGTGCGGTGACAGGCCGAAGCCGAGCCCGGAGGCCGAGCCGGCGGCCAGCGCCGCGGGGGCGGCGGCCAGCGAACCGGCCAGCAGCGCCGAGCAGGCGGCCGCGGACAGCAGTGCCCTCTTCGTTGCATGACGCATGGGAGTGTCCTTGCGGGATGGGCTCCGCCGGGCGGGCGAGTGCGGCGCCCGCCTGGCGGAAGACTGGGAAAGGGTGGGAAGCGCCAGCTAGCCCTTGATCGCGCCGGTGAGCATGCCCTTGGCGAAGTGCTTCTGCACGAAGGGGTACACGATCACGATCGGCAGCACGGTGAGCACGACGACCGCCATGGACAGCGAGAGCGGGGAGCTCTGCTGGTGGATTCCGCCGTAGCCGCTGTTCGCGACGCCGGGCATCGTCATGCCGAGGTTCACGTACTGGTAGAGGACGTACTGGATCGGCCACTTCTGCTGGTCGGCCGGCATGTAGAGCATCGCGCCGAAGAAGGTGTTCCAGTAGCCGACCGCGTAGAACAGGGTGATCACCGCGGTCACCGCGCGCGAGGTGGGCAGCACCACCGACCAGAGGATGCGCCACTCGCCCGCGCCGTCGATGCGCGCCGCGTCGATCAGGTCGACCGCGGTGCCGGCGAAGAACGAGCGCAGCACCAGGATGTTGAACACGCTGACCGCGTTGGGCAGGATCAGCGCCCAGTACTGGTCGTAGCCGCCGAGTTCGGTGACCACGATGAAGGTCGGGATCAGGCCGCCGCTGACGAACATCGTGATGATCAGCGTCATCAGGATCGTGCGATGCGCGAACGAGCGGTAGCGGGACAGGCCATAGGCGCACAGCACGGAGACCACCATCGAGATCAAGGTGCCGACGATGGTGATGCCGAAGGTGACTTCCAGCGCGCGGGTGACCGTGCTGTTCTCGAAGACCTGCCGGTACGCGTCGAAGGTCAGCCCGTGCGGCACCAGCACCAGGCCGCCGGCCCGGTTGATCGCCCCCTGGGTGGAGAAGCTGGTGAGCACGACGCAGTACAGCGGGACCAGGACCACCGCCAGCACGACGGCGATGACGGTGCCCTTGCCGAACTGCCCGGCCTTGGTGGGCGGCTCCTCCCAGACCGGACGGCCCTTGGCCCGCTTGCGTGGCGGGGTCTTGGCCAGCGCCCTGGGAGCGAGTGCGCCTTCGATTCCCAACTCGGTCATTTGCGGTACAACCCATCCTCACCGAAGGCGTGCGCGAGCCGGTTTGCGCCGTAGATGAGCAGCAGCGAGATCACGCTCTTGAACAGGCCGGCCGCGGCGCCGTAACCATAGTTGTTGGTGCCGATGCCGTAGTAGAAGGCGAAGGTGTCCAGCACGTCCGCGGCCTCGTGGCCGACCGCGTCGCGCTGGATCAGCATCTGCTCGAATCCGACGGTGAGCGCGTTGCCGAGGCGCAGCACCAGCATCAGGATGATGACGCCCTTCATGCCGGGCAGCGTGATGTGCCACATCCGCCGCCAGCGCCCGGCGCCGTCGGCCGCGGCCGCCTCGTAGAGCGTGGGGTCGATCGCGGCCAGCGCGGCCAGGAACACGATCAGCCCCCAGCCGGCCTCCTTCCACACCGCCTGGGAGGTCACCAGCAGCTTGAAGGTGCCCGGGTCGGTCATCACGTTCCACGGCGTGATGTGGTGGTGGATCAGGAAGGTGTTGAGCAGGCCCGCGCCGCCGAGCATCTGCAGGAAGATCGAGACCACCAGCACCCAGGAGAAGAAGTGCGGCAGGTAGACCACGGCGGAGACGAAGGCCCGCACCTTGTTGCTGATCACCGTGTTCAGCAGCAGCGCCAGCACGATCGGCACCGGGAAGTAGAGGATCAGCTGCACGGCGCTGATCGCCAGGGTGTTCTCCACCGCCGTCCAGAACAGCGGGTCGCCGAACAGCTGGCGGAAGTTGTCCAGGCCGATGAACTGGCTGTGCAGGACGCCGACCAGCGGGTCGTAGAACTCGAAGGAGGTGATCACGCCGAACATCGGCAGGTAGTTGAAGACGATCACGAGGGCGATGGCCGGCAGCGTCATCAGCAGCAGCGTCTTGTCCCTGCGCAGCCGGGAGCGCCAGGTCATCCGGCGGCGTGGGGCCGGCCGGAACCCGCTGTCCTCGGGTACGCCCAGATCAAGGTCCGGACCGGCCGCTAGCGCGCCGGTCCGGGCGGCATCGGCCGTGAGCGCGTTCGCGCGCTCCGGTCCCCCGCCGCCTGTCGTGATCGCCGCCACCGGTTGACTCCTCACTCGTGCCGTCTGCTACCTGCTGCTCGTCCGGCGTGACCGCTGGAGCCGGTTCCGTGTCGCGTGCGCCGTTAGCGACACGGAACCGGAGTCTGTGAACTGGACCAACTGTGAATCGGACTCATCGTGAATCGAACCAACAGTGAATCCGGCCCGGCGCCGGGCGCCGCCACGGCGCGCCCGGCGAACTCGCGCGCTGCGCGAGCTACTGCATCGAGCCGAATTTGTCGTACACGTTGGTCTGGTACCAGTTGATCAGCTCGGTGCCGCCGTTCTTCTTCCAGGTGGTGACGGCGTCCTGGAACGCGGAGACCGGCTTGAGACCGTGGTAGACCTCCTTGACCGTGTCCTCGACGGCCTGCGCGGTGTCGGCGGCTGCCAGCCGGGCGGGCACCTGGATGTTGGCGTTGTCGAAGACCGGCTTGTAGGCGTGCTTGGCCGCGTCGGCCTGCCAGGCGCAGAAGTCCTTGGTCAGCTGGTCCATGCCGGGGTTCGACACGACGCTCGGCGGCGCGGCGAGGAACTGGTAGGTGTCCTGGTTCGCCTCGGTCTTGCCCTTGTCGGTGTAGGTGGGCCCGGCTGAGGTCATCGTGTAGTCCACGCCCTCGGCACCGAAGTTGATCAGCGTGTACTCCTTGGAGCCGTACGGCGCCGCGAGGAAGTTCGCGATCGAGAGGCATTCCTTGATCTGCGCCGGGGTCAGGCTCTTGTTCAGGTAGCTCATGATGCTCGCGCCGGAGCCGACGAAGATGGTCGGCGTCGTGGTCCCGTCGGCGGAGAAGACCTTGAAGGCCTGCCGGTTGTACTTGGGGTTGGCGGCGATGCCGGACTGGGCGTCCATCAGGTTCCAGGCGCCGGTGCCGCCCGAGCCGAGGATGGTCTTGCCCGAGTAGAACCGGGTGTTGGCGTTGCTGGTGTCGCCCGCGAGCGCGTCGGGGTGGATGTAGCCGGCCTTGGCGACCTTGTAGTTCCAGTTCAGCGCCTCAAGGTACTGCGGCGTGTCGTACATGTGCACCAGCTTGCCGCTCTGTACCTCGAACTTCGAGTGGACGCCGAAGGGCTGGTACGTGTACGGCCACAGGTCGTCGCAGGCGCCGATGCCGCCGTTGGCCTGCTTGCACTCCTTCATGAGGGCTTCGAAGTCGGCGATCGACTTCACCTCGCCGCTCAGACCGAGCTTGTCGAGGATGTCCTTGCGGTAGAAGAAGCAGCCCGCGAAAGCCGCGCCACTGGCGAAGGACGGGATGCCGTAGAGCTTGTTGTTCCACACTCCGGCGGTCCAGGCCGCGGTGGGGATGGCAGCCAGGTTCGGGTACTGCAGGATCTTGTCGCCGGCCAGGTACGGGGTCAGGTCGGCCAGCTGGCTCCCGGTCAGCTCGCCCACGGTGAACGCCGAGTTCCACCAGGTCGGCATCTGGATCCAGTCCGGCAGCTTCTTGCCGGCGATCAGCGCGGTGACCGAGGTGTTGTAGGTGTTGCCGTTGGCCGGGTGCATGTTGATCGTCGCGCCGAGGGCCTTGTTCACGGCCTGGTAGTAGGCGTTGTTCGCGGCCGGGATCGAGCCCCACAGCGGCGTGATCGCGTTGTAGGTGCCGCCGGAGCCGGGAGTGCCGCTCACGGTCGCGACCGGGTTCGCCGGGTAGGTCAGGTAGCCCGCGTCGGTCACGGCTCCGCCGGAGCCCTGGACGACGGGGATGTCCGGGGTCACGGCGGAGTTGGCCTTGTACGTCGGCAGCGCGGCCGCCAGGCCGGTCTTCGTGTTCGTGCTCCCCTTCGCGGTGGAGGAGCCATTGCCACACGCGGCAAGCAGCGGGGAGAGGGCTAACGCGCCTGCGGCGCCCGCGGTGGCCGTCACGAAGCCGCGGCGGGTAAAGGCGTTGGAGCTCGGCATTGAACTCTCCATTGACGGAAGTGGCTCCGCCTCGTCCTGGGAATCCGATCTTAAGAGCGGATCCGCGCCGGGTCTCGGCGGGTGGGTGTCAAGTTGTCGTGGTGCGGGACTGCGTCTGCCAGTCGGCGGCTCCGGATCGTCACCGCACCGAGGGAGAGCACCGCCCTGTGGCGAGACTGTCGAAGCGCTTCAATATTGCGTTGAGGTTAGGTCAGCCCCACCGCCCACGCAAGGGTGTTCGGTCACGTTTCGATATCGGGAGTGATGTCGTTCGAGGCCGCGGGCGGCCCGCCCGCAGCCCTGGACCAGCCCGATCGATACCGCTTGTGATCTGCGCGAAGTTGTCTGGACCAGCGCAGAGACCCGGCGCGGTAGGCCGTGCCGGGGTTGACACCGGGACTGCTGGGATGGGACTTTCGAAGCGCTTCGATCGTGGAACCGTGGGGAAGGTCTTTTCCGTGAGCGCTGTGCCTGCTGCTTCCGCGCCTGCTGCGACTGTCGCCGATCCGGCCGCGAAGGTTGCCGGGCTCCTGGCCCAGCTGACCCTCGAGGAGAAGATCGCCTTCCTGCACCAGCACCAGCCCGCGGTCGAACGGCTCGGCCTCGGCCGGTTCCACACCGGCTGCGAGGCGCTGCACGGGGTCGCCTGGATCGGGCGGGCCACCGTGTTCCCGCAGGCGGTCGGGCTCGGCGCGACCTGGGACCGGGAACTGCTGCGGCGGATCGGCCAGGCGGTGTCGACCGAGGTGCGCGCCTTCCGGCAGGACGCGCGCGCCGTGCAGGGCAGCGACGTGTACGAAAAGCACACGATGGTTTCGCTCAACGTCTGGTCGCCGGTGGTCAACCTGCTGCGTGATCCGCGCTGGGGCCGCAACGAGGAGGGTTACAGCGAGGACCCCTTCGCGACCGCGGAAATGGCGACGGCTTACTGCCGGGGGCTGCGCGGCGACCACCCGACGATCTGGCGCACAGCGCCGGTGCTCAAGCACTTCCTCGCGTACAACGTGGAGACCGATCGGGCCGCCATCGACGTGCGAGTACCGCCGCGTGTGCTGCACGAATACGAGCTGCCGGCCTTCCGCGGCCCGATCGAGGCCGGCGTGGTGGCCGGGGTGATGCCGGGCTACAACCTGACCAACGGCATCCCGAACCATGTGCACCCGCTGCTCGCCGAAGCGCTGCGGGCCTGGAACCCGGAGCTGGTGATCTGCTCCGACGCGCAGGCTCCGTCGAACCTCGTGGAGATCGAGAAGTACTTCCCCTCGCATGTCGAGTCGCACGCCGCGGCGCTTAAGGCCGGGCTGGACAGCTACACCGACAATGACGCGAACGCGCAGCCGACGATCGAACGGTTCACCGCGGCGCTGCAGCAGGGGCTGATCAGCGAGGCGGACATCGACGCGGCGGTCGGCCGGTTGCTGGCGATGCGGGCGCGCACCGGCGAATTCGACCCCGAACTCGACCCGTACGCGGACATCCGGGCCGACGTGGTGGTCTGCGAGCCGCACGCGGCGCTGGCGCTGGAGGCGGCGAAAGCGTCGATCGTGTTACTGAAGAACGACAACCGCGCGCTGCCGCTGGACCCGCGCCCCGGATCGGTCGCGGTGATCGGGCACTTGGGCACGCGCGTACTGACCGACTGGTACAGCGGCACGCTCCCTTACGCGGTCAGCATCGCGGACGGGCTGCGCACTCGGCTCGGCGCGGACTCGGTGGCGGCCGTCGACGGGGCCGACGTGGTCAAGCTGCGCGCCGGGGAGCGGGAGTTCGGCCCCTTCGTTCACAACGACTGGGGCACGAGCGTGCAGTGCCCGGTGCCTGTGCACACATTCCAGTCCACCGAGAATGGCAGGTATCTGACGCTGACTGGCGAGCATGACCGCCAGGTCGAGGTGGCGGCGCAGACTCCGGACGGCTGGTTCGTCAAGGAGCTGTGGGAGCTGCATCCGGTGGGCGAAGCCTCTGTGGCCGGTCAGGTTCTGCTGCGTTCCAACGCCGAGCACAGCCGCAAGTACGTGCGCGTAGACGAGACCGGAAGCCTTGTCGCGGATGCCGAATCGCCGCAGGACGCGACTCGCTTCACCGTCGAACTGCTGACCTCGGGCACGCACGAAGCGGTGGCCGCCGCGTCGTCGGCCGAGAGCGCGATCGTGGTTGTGGGCAACGACCCGCACATCAACGGCCGTGAAACGGTCGACCGCGACGGCCTGGCGTTGCCGGCCGCTCAGGAGAGCCTGCTGCGCGCGGTGACTGAGGCGAATCCGAACACTGCGGTGATCGTCGTCTCCAGTTACCCGTACGCGATCGACTGGGCCGCCGAGCATGTGCCCGCGATCCTGTGGACCTCACATGGCGGCCAGGAATTGGGCAACGCGGTGGCCGAGGTGCTGACCGGTGCTTACAGCCCGGCCGGACGGGTGCCGCAGACCTGGTACTCGGCCGAGGCGGAGCTTCCCGAGCCCGGGGATTACGACGTCATCGGCTCGCAGTGGACGTATCAGTACTCGCAGCGCAAGCACCTGTTCCCGTTCGGGCACGGCCTGTCCTACACGACCTTCGAGTATGGCGACCCGATCGGAACGGTCGCGCTGTCACATGAGGGCGCGCCTACGGTGACCATCGAGGTGACGGTGACGAACGCGGGCGACATAGCTGGTGACGAAGTGGTCCAGCTGTACTCGCACGCGATCGACGCCTCCGTGCCCACGCCGCTGCGTAAGCTGCAGGGCTTCGAGCGGATCCGGCTGGAGCCGGGCGAATCCCGGGCGCTCGTCTTCGAAGTGCCGGCAATCCGCCTGGCGCACTGGTCGGAGCTGGACGGCGGCTTCGTCGGCGAGCCGGGCGAGTTCGAGTTCGCGGTCGGGCGTTCCTGCGCCGACCTGCCGGCCAGCGTGACAGTGTTCTGCGGCTAGGCGGTCAAGCCGCGCCGTCGCGCCGGTTGACCGCCCGCCACCGCTTCGAAACTCCGGCAGACCCGAAGCGCTAGAGATAGAACCGGGAAACGGTCTCCGCGACCGCCGCCGGCTTCTCTACGCCCTGAATCTCCACGACCGCCTTGGCCGTCACCTGCACATAGTCAGCCTGCTGATCCACCTCGGCGACGGTCATCACCGCGCGCACCGAGGAGCCGACCCGGACCGGGTTGATGAAGCGCACCCGGTTCAAGCCGTAGTTGATGCCCATCCGCACGCCCTCGACCCGGTAGACCTCGGCGAGTAGAGCGGGCAGCAGCGACAGCGTCAGGAAGCCGTGCGCGATCGTCGAGCCGAACGGCCCCTCCTTCGCGCGCGCCTCGTCGACGTGGATCCACTGGTGGTCGCCGGTGGCCTCGGCGAACTGGTCGATCCGGTCCTGCTCGATGACCAGCCAGTCGCTGGCGCCGATCTCCTGGCCGACCGCCTGCGCCAGCTCGGCCGGGCTCGCGAACACCTTCACCGGTCGGCCCCGCCGTTGACGTGGATGGTCTGGCCGGAGATGAACGAGGACTCGTCGGCGGCCAGGAACGCGACCGTGGCGGCGATGTCCTCCGGGGTGCCGACCCGGCGCACCGGCGTCATCTGCGCGGCGGCCTCGCGGAACTTCTCCGGCTCGAAGCCGACCCGGCGCGCGGTGGCGTCGGTCATGTCGGTGGCGATGTACCCGGGGGCGACCGCGTTGACGTTGATGCCGAACGGGCCGAGCTCGATCGCCAGCGTGGAAGTCAGGCCCATGATTCCGGCCTTGGAGGCCGAGTAGTTGGCCTGGCCGCGGTTGCCCAGCGCGGAGCGGGAGGAGAGCGAGACGATCTTGCCGTACTTCTGCGCCACGAAGTGCTTCTGGCACTCGCGCGACATGAGGAAGGCGCTGCGCAGGTTGACCGCGATGACCGAGTCCCAGTCCTCGTCGGTCATCTTGAACAGCAGGTTGTCGCGGGTGATCCCGGCGTTGTTGACCAGGATGTCGATGCGCCCGAACTCCTCGACCACGGCGGCGACCGCGGCCTGCACGTCAGCGGTCTTCGACACGTCGGCGCCGACCGCGAAGGCCTCGCCGCCGTCCTTGACGATCTGATCGACGGTGCCCTGCGCCCGATCGGCGGTCAGGTCCACGACGCCGACCTTCGCGCCCTCATTCGCCAGCCGTCGCGCGATCGCCGCGCCGATGCCTTGCGCCGCGCCGGTCACGATCGCGACCTTGCCCTCGAAGCGACTCATCCTGCTACTCCTAATCCGCTCTTCTGTGTTCCGACCGAAAGACGTTCGTCGATCACGGCGCTTCCAGCAGTACCGCCGTGCCCTGCCCGACCCCGACGCACATCGTGGCCAGGCCGCGGCGGTGCCCTTCGCGCCGCATCCGGTGCACCAGCGTGGTCACGATGCGCGCGCCGGAGCAGCCGAGCGGGTGCCCGAGCGCGATCGCGCCGCCGTCCGGGTTGACGATCTCGGGCTCGATGCCGATCCCGTCGATGACCGCGAGCGACTGCGCGGCGAAGGCCTCGTTCAGCTCGGCGGTATCGAGGTCTGCGATACTCCAGCCGCTGCGCCCGAGCACCTTCTGCGTCGCCGGGATCGGGCCGACGCCCATGACGTCCGGGTGCACGCCGGCCGAGGCGCCCGCGACGTATCGGGCCAGCGGCTCGACGCCCAGCTCGGCGAGGCCCTGTTCGGAGACCAGGACCAGGCCCGCCGCCCCGTCGTTGAGCGGGGAGGAATTGCCGGCCGTGACGCTGCCGCCCTTGCGGAACACCGGCTTGAGCCCCGCGAGTTTCTCCAGGCTGGTGTCCGACCTGATGCCCTCGTCGGCGTCGACCACGGCGCCCTGCGGTGTGTGGACCTCGACCAGTTCGTCCTTGAAGCGGCCGGCGTCGCGGGCCGCGGCGGCCTTCTGGTGGCTGCGCAGTGCGAACTCGTCCTGCCGCTCGCGGCCGATGCCGTGGCGGGCGGCGACCTCCTCGGCCGTCTCGCCCATCGCCAGCAGCCCGTGCAGCTCGCTCATCAGCGGGTTGACGAGCCGCCAGCCGAGCCGGGTGTCGGCCAGCTCCATCTTGTGCGGCAGCGCGTCATCCGGCCGGGGAAGCACGAACGGGGCGCGTGTCATCGACTCCGAGCCGCCGGCGAGTACGATGTCTGCTTCACCCGCGGCGATGGTCCGGGCCGCGACGGTGAACGCCTCAAGGCCCGAGGCGCACAGCCGGTTGAGCGTCGCGCCGGGCACCGAGTCCGGCAGCCCGGCCAGCAGCACGGCCATCCGCGCGACGTTCCGGTTGTCCTCGCCCGCCTGGTTCGCCGCACCCCAGTAGACGTCGTCGATGCGCGCCGGGTCCAGGCCGGGCAGCCCCGAGATCAGGTCCTTGATGACGGTCGCGGCCAGGTCGTCCGGCCGCACCGAGGCGAGGGCGCCGCGCAGCCTGCCGATCGGCGTGCGCCGCGCGGCGGCCACGTACACGGTTCTCATAGCTCTTACTCCACGCTCCTCGTCCGACGTCCTTCCCGACCCTGCCGCCGCGCTGTCAGATTCACCGCTGTCAGATTCACCGCGCCGTCCTGCCGTCACGCGATCGCGTTGACGCCGGTGTGCGCCCGCGCGATCAGCAGCTTCTGCAACTCGCTGGTGCCCTCGTACAGGGTCATCACGCGGGCGTCGCGCACGAGCTTGCCGACCGGGTACTCGTCGATGTAGCCGTAGCCGCCGAAGACCTGAAGGGCATTGTTCGCCGCCCGCACCGCAGCCTCGCTCGCGAACAGCTTGGCCATCGAGGACTCGCGGGCGAACTCCTGGCCGCGGTCGATGAGGTCCGCGACCCGCCAGACCAGCAGCCGCGACGCGTCCACGTCGGTGGCGATGTCGCAGATCAGCTCCTGCACCAGTTGCCGGTGCGCGATCGGCTTTCCGAACTGGACCCGTTCGGTCGCGTGGCGCACCGCGTGCCGCAGCGCCGCCTCCGCGATGCCGACGCAGCCGGCCGCGACCGACATGCGGCCCTTGGCCAGCGCGGACATGGCGACCGTGAATCCCTTGCCCTCGGCGCCGAGCCGCGCGGTGTCCGGCACCCGCACGCCGTCGAAGGTGAGTTGAGCGGTGGCCTGGCCACGCAGCCCGAGCTTGCCGTGGATCTCCCGGCGCTCGACGCCCTCAGCGTCCAGCGGCACCAGGTACGCGGTGATGCCCCGATGCCCCGGCTCGCCCGACCGCGCGAAGACGAGGGCGACATCGGCCCACGTCCCGTTGGTGATGAACATCTTCGAGCCGGTCAGCAGCCAGTCCGAACCGTCGCGCACCGCGCGCATTGTCAGGTTCGCGGCGTCCGAGCCCGTGTCCGGTTCGGTCAGCGCGAAACAGGCGAGCGCGTCGCCGGAGCACAGCCGCGGCAGCCAGGCGCGCTTCTGCTCTTCGGTGCCGTGCGCGTTGATCGACTTGGCCACCAGGCCGAGCGAGACCGAGACGATGCCGCGCACCGCGGAGTCGCCGCGGCCGAGTTCCTCCAGCGCCAGCACATAGGCGAAGTGGTCGCCGCCGGAGCCGCCGTACTCCTCCGGAATGGTCAGACCGAGCAGCCCGAGCGCCCCGAGCCGCTTGATGATGCCGCGGTCCACGGACTCGGCCCGGTCCCACTCGGCGGCGTGCGGGACGATCTCCCGGTCGGTGAAGTCCGCGGCCAGCCGCCGCAACGCCGCGTGCTCCTCGTCGAGCGAGAGATCCATGGCCGCACCGCCTTGCCTTCTCGTCGCCACAAAAAACTTACAGTGCTAGTTTTGGTTGACTGTAACCCACCGCACGCCCGTCCCGGAAGAGCGAGGTACGTCACCATGGCCAGGCCCCGGTCGCCGCTGCTCAGCCGCGACCGCATCGTGGCCGCGGCGATCGCGCTGGTCGACGCGGAGGGCCTGGCCGCGCTCTCCACCCGGCGGCTGGCACTGGAGCTCGGGGTGAGCGGGCCGTCCCTGTACAACCACTTCGCGACGAAGGACGACCTGCTCGAAGCCGTGGCCGACGCGGTGACCGCGCAGGTGGACATCTCGCCGCTGGGCGCCCGGCCGTGGCCGGAGGCGCTGCGGGCCTGGGCGGTCTCCTACCGGCAGACCCTGGCCGAGCACCCGAACCTGGTCCCGGTCGTCGCGCACGGCCCGGGACGCCGGCCGCACGCGCTCAAACTCGCCGACGCGGTGTACGGCGCCCTTGTTCAGGCAGGCTGGCCCCCGCGCGAGGCGACCCGTATCGGTGCTCTGATGCGCTACTTCGTGGTCGGCGCGGCGACCGGTTCGTTCGCGGCCGGGTTCGTCGACGATCCGGCGCTCTACGGCGCGGACTACCCGCATCTGTCCGACGCGCACCGGCTCCAGTCGCGCCGCCGAGAGATCGACGAGGGCGCCTTCGAGACCGGGCTCGACGCGCTCATCGCAGGGCTGGAACTGCGCTTCGCCGCGCTGCCCGCCACCCGTCCGGCGTAACCGCGGCCGTCTTCCGGCAGCCTCCTGCTTTACTAGGTCTAGACCAATACCCCGCTGACCAGGGATTACTGGTCTAGACCTTGACAGGCCCGTGCGGCCACGGTTTAGTCCCTGCGACACCAGTAATCGGCCGACCGAGCCGTACGGCGCCCGGTCGGTGGGCCGTGCACGAAGTGCAGCGCACGCTGCACGAAGGAGAGAGCACGTGTCCAGAAAGCGATTTCTGATCTGGCTGAGCGCCGCAGCCGCCACCGCGACGGTCGCCGTCGGCGTTCCGGTCCTCAACAGCACCGCGGCCTCCGCCTCGACCCCCTGCGCGGCCGCCTGGAGCAGCAGCGCGGTCTACACCGGCGGAATGCAGGCCTCTTACAACGGCGACAACTGGACCGCCAAGTGGTGGACGCAGGGCGACACGCCCGGCGGCGCCGCGGGCGTCTGGTCCGACCAGGGCCCGTGCGGCGGTAGCGGCGGAGGCGGCACTGGGGGCGGCGGAGGCGGAACCGGCGGCTGCACCTACACGGTGTGGACCGCGGGCACCAACTACACGACCGGCGCGATCGTCCTTTATCCGCCGAACGGCCAGTACTACCAGGCCACGCACGACAACCCGGGCTACGACCCGACCATCAGCACCTGGTTCTGGAGTCCGTACAGCTGCTCCGGCTCCAGCGGTGGCGGCGGTGGCGGAACCGGCGGCGGAGGCGGTTCGTCAGGCTTCGTCGTCAGCGAGGCCCAGTTCGACCAGATGTTCCCGAACCGGAACTCCTTCTACACCTACAGCGGCCTGGTCGCGGCGCTGAGCGCGTACCCCGCGTTCGCCACCACCGGCAGCAGCACGGTACAGAAGCAGGAGGCCGCGGCCTTCCTGGCCAATGTGGACCACGAGACCGGCGGCCTGGTCTACATCAACGAGATCGACCAGTCGGGCAACTACTGCGCCAGCGAGCCCTACGGCTGCCCGGCCGGCACCTACGCCTACTACGGCCGCGGCCCGATCCAGCTGAGCTGGAACTTCAACTACAAGGCCGCCGGCGACGCGCTCGGCATCGACCTGCTGGACAACCCGAACCTGGTGGCGACGGACGCGGCCACCTCGTGGAAGACAGGACTCTGGTACTGGAACACCCAGACCGGCCCCGGCTCGATGACGGCGCACGACGCGATGGTCAACGGCGCGGGCTTCGGCCAGACCATCCGCGCAATCAACGGCAGCATCGAGTGCAACGGCGGCAACACCGCCGAGATGCAGGACCGGGTCAACGACTACGAGCAGTTCGTCCAGATCCTGGGCGTGCCGGCCGGATCGAACCTGACCTGCTGACCGCCTGAGGCGAGCGCCCGCGCAACACCGAGAACGGCGCGATCGCGTGGCCCGGATTCCCTTTCCGGTCCACGCGATCGCGCCGTTCCGCCTTCCGCGCGGTCGGCCCGACTGAGTCAATACTCTGACTCAGCCAAGCTGCCGACGCACGTCCATCAAGTGGTGTCGGGCCTCGTGCACGGTGTGAACCGCGACCCACGCGAGCGTGCGCGGCGTCGGCGCGGGGAACGGATAAAGCGCCTCGCGCTCCCAGTCGGCGGGACTCAGTTGGCTGAGCACGCCGACGAACATCAGCCCGGCGTCCGACAGCTGGCGGGCGACATCCTCAGGCTGCTGCGACGCGTAGCCGTCGTGCTCCACGCGCTCGTCCCGGCCCATCGAGGTGAGTTCCGGCCGGTCGACGCGACGCGCCAGCAGCACCCGCTCACGCTGGACCAGGAGCACGTCACGCAGATGGCACCCGTACTCCAGCGGTGACCAGACCTCCGGCTGCCGCCGGCCGCGCAGGTCGGCCCCTTCGGTGCGCATCAGCTGCGCCATCTCCTCGGCGAGCTCGGGGAGGATCCGGATCGCCGCGCCGGCGTGGTCGAGGTGGTAGACGAAGCCGCACTCCTCGCAGCGTTCTTCTTCCTGATCCACGGAGTTCTCCTTCGCTGTGCGTGGCCCGGGCACTGGTCCCGGAATTTCAGCCGGGGATCTGACTCTGCGCGATGCTACTCAAGGCCGGCGACGCGCAGCTCGCGGCTGACATCGCTCGATTATCCTGCCGCTTTTCGCCCGGCTAGCTGGGGCGGGTACCGGCCGGCGTCATAAGGTGGCCCTGTGACGGCAAGCGGCAGCGGTGGCGGGCGCATCCAGGCCTTGGTGGTCGAGGACGATCCTGGGATCGCGAACTCGATGGCCCGCGGGCTCACCGGGGCCGGATATCAGGTCGAGGTCGTCGGGACCGGCGCGCAGGCCCTGGCCGCGGCGCCGGCTGACGTGGTGCTGCTCGACCTCGGGCTGCCGGACATGGACGGCCTCGAGGTGTGCCGCGGCCTGCGCCGGCGCTGCGACGCGGCGATCATCGTGGTGACCGCGCGCGGAGAGGAAGGGGACCGGGTCGTCGCCCTTGACGAGGGCGCGGACGATTACCTGGTCAAACCCTTCGGCCTCGCGGAGCTGCTGGCACGCATCCGGGCGGTGCTGCGCCGCATCCGGCCGAGCGGCCCGGCGGTGTACATTCACGGCCCGATGACGGTGGATCCGCGCACCCGCCGGGTGACCGTGGACGGGACCGAGGTGTCGCTTACCCCGAAGGAGTTCGACATCCTCGAGTGCCTGGCCGCCGACCCCGGTCGCGTCGTCTCCCGCCAGGAGCTGCTGGAGCGCGTCTGGGACGCCAACTGGTACGGGCCGACGAAGGTGCTGGACGTGCATGTGGCGGCGCTGCGCCGCAAGCTCGGCGTGACAGGCCTGGTGGAAACCGTGTACGGGCGTGGGTTCCGGCTCGGCGAACTCGAATGAGCCCCTCGACCGCTGCGCGCCCGGCCCGCAGACCGGCGACCGCCAGCACCGTCGTACGCAGCCCGGCGACTGTCGGCACTGCCGCACGCAGCGCCGTGACGGCGGGTTGACCGGCCGTGTCCCGACGCATTGCGCTCACGTTCGTAGCACTGATCGCGGCTCTGCTGGTGGTGGCGGTGGTTCCGATCGGCGTGGCGGTCGACGCCAAGGAACGCGAATCGTTTCGTTTCGACGCGATCTCGGCCGGACGCCAGATCTCCTCCGCCGCCGAGGAGTACCTGACCGACCACCACCCACCCACCGCGATGAACGCCGCCCTCGCCGATGCGGCGAAGCACCACGATTGCGCCGCCGTTTACGGGCCGGATGACAGCCTGCTCGCTTCCGCGGGCTGCTCGGCGACGACGGACGCACCCGCCCGAGCTTTAGTCGTGACGGCACGCACCGCACGCGACCACGAGCAGACCGCGCAGAATGGAGCGTGGTTCCTGGCCGCGGTGCCGGTCTCGGATGACGACAAGTATTCGGGCACCGTGGTGTTCGGGCGCTCAACCGGTGAGCTCGACGAGCACATGACGGTGCTTTGGGTCTGGCTCGGATTGACTGGACTTGCCGCCCTGATCCTTGGCGTGGCGCTCTCGCTTCGGCTGGCCCGCTGGGTATCCCGGCCGCTGAGCGGGCTTGGCGCCGCGGCGGCGCGGCTCGGTGATGGAGAGCTGACCGTCCGCGCCGAGACCAGCCACGGGCCAGCCGAGGTGCGCGCACTCGCGGCCACCTTCAACCGCATGGCAGAGCGGACGCAGACTCTCGTGCACGGGCATCGGGCATGGGTCGCCGACGTCTCACACCAGCTGCGCACGCCGCTGACCGCGCTACGGCTGCGACTGGACGTGCTGGCCGCGGAGACCGAGGGCGGAACCGCCGCCGAACTGGCCGGAGCGCTGGAGGAGATCGGCCGGCTCTCCCGGCTCGTGGATGGTCTGCTCGCGGTCGCCAGGGCGGAGGGGCGGGTGCCGCGCCGCGAGCCGGTCGACGTCGGTGCGGTCGCGGCGGAACGCGTCGCGGCGTGGGAACCGCTGGCCAGGGAGCGGCGGATCGAACTGGAACTGCCCGAGACCGCCGGCGCGATCGGCTCGGAGGCGGTGGCGCGCCTCGGAGCGGGGGATCTGGAGCAGATGCTCGACAACGTGCTGGCCAACGCCCTGGAGGCGGTCCCGGACGCGGGCCGTGTGCAGATGCGGGTGAGCCGCGTCGACGGCCGGGTGCTGCTCCACGTGATCGACAACGGCCCCGGCATGGACGAACCGGCCAAGCAGGCCGCGTTCCGCCGCTTCGGCAATCCGGACGCGCGCGGAAACGGGCTGGGCCTGGCGATCGTGCACCGGCTGATCACGGCGAACGGCGGCGCGGTGCGGCTCACGGACACCCCCGGCGGCGGACTGACCGTGGAACTCGATCTTCCGTCAGTGTCCTGATCGGCGTCTGAAACGCCCGCGGCACGCTGCTTCGCTAGGACCGAGCAGCGATCTTTACCGCTTCTGAGCGAGTTCTGAACCGGATTCACGAAGCCCGGAATCGATCCTGGAGGGGAGCTCTGCAGAAGGGACGCACCGGGCCGTGGTACGTGACAGCGCCGCGTGGAACAACGCCGTGTCCGACAGCGCCGCGTGGAACAACGCGGTATCCGACAACGCAGCGTCAGGCAACGCCGCATCGAACGAGGCCGCGTACTCCTCCGGCGCGACGTCCCATCGCCGGACTCCGCCGACCGGGTCGCATTCCGGACCCGAGGGCAACGAGCGGCTGACCGCGATCACCGGAGCGGTGCTGCTCGTGCTGTTCGCCGCGGAGGGCGTAACGATTCTGTCCCTGCGCAGCCTGCTGTATTGGCATTACTTCATCGGGCTGCTTCTCATCGGTCCGGTCTGCGTGAAGATCGGCTCGACGTTCTACCGCTTCGTCCG
>Ga0070739_10002952_pt1 | contig 21832 bp, 19 predicted proteins | sample Coa_R1_7_FD_66445 | JGI IMG/M metagenome (GOLD analysis project Ga0070739, IMG submission 66445) | Surface soil microbial communities from Centralia Pennsylvania, which are recovering from an underground coalmine fire - Coalmine... | ecosystem: Environmental > Terrestrial > Soil > Unclassified ... | reverse complement strand
CATGCCGCCGCGCCCGATGCGCTCGACGATCTGGTAGTGGCCCAGTCGCTGCCCCGCGAGAGCGTCGATGACGGTGTCGCCCGGCGGCGAGTCCACGATCGGCTCTCCATCCCCTGCTGTCGAAGCGGTGTGTCCCTCGGAGCCCTTGTCGCTGCCAGACCCCTACCCTCGCCGGGCGAGGCGCGGCGGAACGCTTCGACTATTCCGGGTTCCGCGCCCCATGACCAGCGTCGGGGGGACCGGCGCGGTCAGGCCGATGCGGCGACGCTCTGGTGCGCTTCGACCTCGTAGATCTTGATCGGCCGCGTGACGCCCTCCAGCTCGACCTCGTCGATCTCCCGCGCGTCCACCAGGTCGCGGGCGGCGACCAGGGTGCGCTCGCTGACGAGGATCTGGCCGGCCTGGGCGCGCTCGGCCAGGCGCGCGGCGAGGTTCACGTGGTTGCCGACGACGGTGTAGTCGAGCCGCGTGGCCGAGCCGATGTTCCCCACCGTCACGTAGCCGGTGCTGATGCCGATGCCGAGGGTCAGCAGCTCCTCCTGGTCCACGAACCAGCGGCGCTGGAGCTCGACCAGCGACTCGCGCATCTCGAGCGCCATCCGGACGGCGCGACTAGCGTGGTCCTCGTAGGCGACCGGATCGCCGAAGAAGACCTTGATCTGCTCGCCCACGTACTTGTCGAGCGTGCCGCCGTACTTGAACACGACGTCGGTCATGGCGGTGAGGTAGGCGTTCAGCAGATCGACTAGCTCCTCGGGCTGGTAGCGCTCGGCGATCGCGGAGAAGCCGCGCGCGTCGACGAAGCAGATCGTCAGGTGCTTGCGGCGCGACGCCAGGGTGACCTCGACGTTGCCAGACAGAATCGAGTCGGCGAGCTGCGGCGACAGGTAGCGCTTGAGCGCCGTCACGCGCTCCAGCTCGGAGAGCTGGTCGGTGACCTGGTGCTGCAGGTTCTCGTTCATCGACTGCAGCTTGTGGTAGACCGAGGCCAGGTGCGCGCTCACGGTGTTCAGGTTGCGGCTCAGCGTGCCGAACTCGTCGCGGTTGGGCACCTGCACCCGCTCGCTGAAGTCGCCCGCCGCCAGGCCGGCCAGCACGCGGTCGATCTTGCGCACGGGGCGGATGAAGGCCCAGGAGAGCACCAGGCCGAGCAGCAGCGCGGAGAGCAGGCTCAGCACCGAGAAGCCGCCGACGAGCCCCGAGAGGAGGTTGCGGTCGGCGGTGATCTGCTCGCGCGCATCGCGCATGTCCCGCACGGCGTCGGTCTGCAGGCGGAGCATCGCCGCCTCGAGCTCGTGCGAGATCGGGTGCTCCTCGTCCAGGTGCAGCTTCATCGCCTCGTCGTTCCTCCCTGCCTTGTACAGGGCGAGCACGCGGGCGCTGGAGTCGGCGAAGCGCTGGTCAGTCTGCCGTACGCGTTCCAGGAAGTCCTGCTGGTCGGGCGGACTGATCCGCTCGACGGCGTTGAGGTGCTCGATGAACTCCTTCTTGGCGTTGGCGATCTTGTCGTTGTTCGCGTCGTCGTGGGTGAGCAGCGCCATGGCGCGGTAGTGGCTCTGGGCGGTGACCAGGTACAGCATCTGGTGGGCGCGATCGACCTTCTCCTGCAGGCGATCCATCTCGTCGATGCGCTGCCCCATCCGGCCGATGACGCCCAGGCTGAGCAGACCCATCGCCAGCAGCAGCAGGGCGCTCATCAGGAAGCCCGCCAGCAGCTTCGCGTGGACGCTGGCCGGGATGCCGGCCACGACGTCGATGAGCGGGCGCAGCAGGTTGACGACGGGCGGCAGGTCGGGCCGCCGGGCGGGACGACCGCCGCTCGCGGTCGGCTGGTCCTTCGTGTCGCTATCCTCGCGCGCCGCGGGCGTGATCCCCCCGGGCCACCCCTGCTCGGCTGTCGTCTGACTCATCGGTTCCTCCTCCGGTCGCCAGAAGAACGAGGCGACCAGAAGTGCTCTACCCGCTCACCCCTGGTCGCAACAAATACGCCTACTTGGCCGCCGTGACCACCAGATTGGCGAAACGGGCGTCTCCGTTGGCGAAGGGGAGCGCGCTCGCCAGCTTGCCGACGCCGAGCGCCAGCGTACCCGTCTTCAGGCTGTCGTCGCGCACGCGGCCCACCACTTCACCGTTGATCAGCAGCATGATGTCCGCGTCCACCGCCCGCACCACCAGCCGGTTCCAGTCCGTGCCGGTCAGGATGGCCGGCGAGCGCGTCTCGTCGATGAGCCGCGTATGGGCCCCGCCCTGATCGGTCGCCCGCCACAGCTCCAGGCGGTAGGTCTGAGCGTCGGGGTTGACGACGAACACGTACTCGTCCGTGCCGCTGGGCTGCTGCTGGACACGGAAGCCGAGATACAGGTAGACGCCATCGGTCGGTCGGTCCAGCCGCGCGTCGAGCCGCGCCTGGAAATCGCCGAACTGGGTGTTGTGCACGGCTTGCTCCGAGCCGACGCCGTTGCCGGTCGTGAGCAGACGATACTCGCCAAAGGAGTAGGCGCCGCCCTTGCCGCCGTTCCAGCCGCTGTTCGGATTGGAGAAGTCGTCGCGGAACAGGACCGGGAACGTGACACGCGCGCCGTTGCGATCCACGAAGACCGGCTCGCCGTCCTCCGTAATCTGGCGGCCGGTGGACATCTCGCGGAGCGGATAGACGTCGCCGCGCGCCGTCGCCGCGAAGTCGATACCCTGGTCGACCACGGCCACGCGGTTGCGGTCGGCCGCGGATGGCGCCAGGTCCTCCCCGGTCGGCGCCGCGCCGCGGACGAGGGAGTTACCGTGGGAGGAATTATACCAGAGCCAGCCGCCCGCTCCGATTGCCGCCAGCGGCAGCAGGACGACGGCCAGCAGGACGGCCACGCTGAGGCCGCGGGCGGCGGCCGACGGTTCGGGGTCGTCGGAAAGAGGCGGGAGCGACGGAGGAGACGCCATGGCCAGCTCCTCGTCTGCCGGCAGCGGGGGACGACGCGAAGGGCTGGAATCGTCGATGGTCTGACCCGTCACTAGCATGATCCCTCCCGCGCGCCATGTCAAGATAATCGGCCGATCGCTCACTGCTGAGTGTACGCTACGACCTGCGCACCGGTGAGTGAAGCTCCTCACAGTGCGAGCGTGAATCGGTTTACAGGGTGCGACGCGGGGATGGATCCGCCAGCCTGCGATCCGGCCAGGCGGCGGCTGGCGATTTCGGCCGGGGCGCGGGGCCTGGGACCCGGTCCCAGGCCCCGCGCCCCGGCCGCCGGGCCGGATCGGCTGTGGTACATTGAGGGCAGGCCGCTACGGCCTGGAGCACTCGCGGCGCTCGGCCGCAAACGGATCGTCTGTGAACGGAGCGCAGCCGCCGGGCTCAGCCGGCGAAGGAATCCTGGTGCGACCCGATGGCCGCGAGTACTCGGTTCCCGCGGCTGGACTGCTCATTGGCCGACGCGCCGACGCCGGGGTGCCGCTGGACGATCCCGAAGTGTCGCGGCGCCACGCCGAGGTGCGCTGCCGCGGTGGCCAGTACTTGGTCGCCGACCTCGGCAGCAGCAACGGCACGCTGTTGAACGGGCAGCCGGTCAACGCCGAGACGCCGCTCGCCGATGGCGACGTGCTGCAGGTCGGCGGCGCGCGCCTGACGTTTCGTCTGCGGCGGCGGCCGGTGGCGCCACCCCCACCCGCCGTCCCTGCGCCGCCCGCCCGACCGGCGCCCGTCGCACCGCCCCGGGCTGCCGCGGCGGGCGCGCCTGGCATGGCCGAGGCGACCCTCCAGGGACGCGCGCGACTGACCGTCGAGTGCGCCGACCTGCCGGCGGGGCCGGGCGGGCCCGCGGCGGTGCTGCGGCTGGGGGGCGTACTCGACGTGGAGACGGTCGGGCTGTTCAAGGAGCAGACGGAGCCGCTGCTGCGCCGCGGGGTGATGCATTTCACGGTCGAGCTGAGCGGCCTCGACTATCTGGATAGCTCCGGCCTGGCGGCGCTCGTCGCCCTGCGGCGTCAGGTCGGCGGCGGGACGGTTAGCCTGCAGCAGCCGCGCCCCGCCGTTCGCGGCATCATCGAGCTGACTCGCCTCGACCGGCTGTTCACGATGCAGTAGTACCTCGTGAAGGAGCATTGTCGATGCGACCGGTGCTCTGAACACCTCGACAACGCCTATAGACAGGCCAGTAGGGATCATGTGGTGCGATCGTAAGCGGACCCCCACCCGTCGCTGGAGCGCGCGCCTGGTCGCGGCCCTCTGGCTGGCGTTCCAGGTCGTGGCCGCGGGCTGCGCGTCGCCCGCCCAGGAGCCCGTGCATGCCGACGTCGGAGACGCGCCGGAGCGGCGGCCGACCGCCGCGCCCGCCTCGCGCTGGCTGGCCGCGCATCACTGGCTCTACCAGCTCCAGAACCTCGACATCGCGCGCGCCGCCGCCTCGAAGTTCGACTTGATCGTGACCGACTACTCGGCCGACGGCAGCGAGGAAGGGCGCTACACGCCGCAGCAGGTCGCTGCCCTGCGCGCTGGGCCCAGCGGCCCACGGCTAGTGCTGGCTTACCTGAGCATCGGCGAGGCCGAGGACTACCGCTACTACTGGCAGCGCGGCTGGCACCCCGGCAACCCGGCCTGGTTGCGGCCGGTGAACCCGGAGTGGAAGGGCAACTATCCCGTGGAGTACTGGCAGCCGGAGTGGAAGCGGATCCTCTACGGCTCGCCCGACGCTTACCTGGACAAGATCATCGACGCCGGCTTCGACGGCGCCTACCTGGACCTCATCGAGTCGTACGAGACCTTCGAGGACGAGCGCCCGACCGCGCGCCAGGACATGGTGCAGCTCGTCCGCGAGCTGGCCGAGTACGCGCGCAAGACGCGGGGGAAGGCCGACTTCGGCATCTTCCCCCAGAACGGCGAGCCGCTGGCGGACATCCCCGGCTACCTCGACGTGGTGACGGGGATCGGCCGCGAGGACCTATACTACGGCAACCCGCGCGACAGCCAGCCCTCGCCGCCCGCCTTCACCGCCGAGGTGGAGCGCTACCTGGACCGGTACGTGGCGGCCGGCAAGCTCGTGCTCACCGTAGATTACACCCAGCGGCCCGAGCAGGTCGCCGACGGCTACCGTCGCGGGCGCCAGCGGGGCTACGTGCCCTACGCGACCGTTCGCGACCTGGACAAGATGGTGATCAACCGTGGCTTCGATCCCGATTAGGCTGCTCTCCCTGCTACTGGCGACGCTCGTGCTGTCCGGCTGCTACCTGCACCGCGATGCGAGCGCCTTGCGGGTCACCGTCGCCGTGCCCGAGCTGCCGGCCGGGCTCGACCCCCAGGCGCAGGAGCGCACGGACGCCCGCTACCTCCACGCCGCCCTGTTCGACGCGCTGACCTGGATCGACGAGAAGGGCGAGGTGCAGCCGGCCCTCGCCGTCTCCTGGAAGCCGCTCGGTCCGACGACCTGGGAGATCAAGCTGCGCGAGGGCGTTCGCTTCTCGACCGGCGAGGAGTTCAACGCCTACACCGTCGCCTACAACGTGCGGCGGGTGCTCCGCCGCGACCTGCACAGTCCGGTGCTGCAGTACGTGCCGACGCTCATCCGCGCCAACCCGCGCGACCTGTACACGGTCGTGATCTTCACCCGGCGCACCGACCCGCTCCTCCCGCGCCGGCTGGCGTCGCTGTATATGGTGCCGTCCGACTACCTGCAACGGGTCGGCGAAGAGGAGTTCGCCCGGGCCCCGGTGGGCACCGGGCCGTGGAAGGTGACGAGCTACGAGCCGGGCGTGCAGCTTACCCTCGAGGCGCACAAGGGCTCCTGGCGCGGCCCGCCGCAGTTGCGTTACGTCGATCTACGCACCGTGCCGGCGGAGTCGGACCGCGCCCAGGCGCTGCTCGACGGGACCGCCGACATGGCGCTCGACCTCAACATCGAGCACTGGAACCCGCTCGTCGAGCACGGCTTCAACCTGGAAGAGGTGCCGGTGGCGGCGGCGAAGTTCATCGTCCTGGACACGTTTGCCGACGACGCGCCGCTCGGCGACGTCAAGGTACGCCAGGCCCTGAACTACGCCGTGAACAAGGAGCACCTGGTGCGCGACGTCGTCGGCACGGGCACCCCGCTGGAGGGCCAGGCGGTCGGCCGCGAGGGCTACGGCTGGAGCCCGCGCGTGCAGTTCACCTACCCCTACGATCCGGCCGAGGCCCAGCGGCTGCTGGCCGAGGCCGGCTTCAGCGCCGGGTTCGGGCTGCGCATCTACTACCCCGAGTCGCCCGACGGCAGCGTGGCCCGCGAGCTCCAGTCGATCGTCGACGACTTGGCCCGCGTCCGCGTGCGGGCAACCCTAGTGCCGGTCAACCGGGCCAGCTACGTGCAGCGGCGCCAGGGCGGCTCGCTCACGCCGGCCTACTACGACACGTTCCCCTACTACCCCGGTCTGGACGCCTCGGCGGTAATGGACATGTTCGGCCTGGAGAAGACCGACGTCCTCCAGCCCACCTACGACAACGATGACTTCGACGAGATCTACAAGCTGACGCGCACGGAGATGAACCCCTCCCTGCGCCTTCAGGCGCTGCAGGTGTCGATGGGCATCCTGGCCGAGTACCCGCCGGGGATCTACCTCTACCAGCCGTCGCGCATCCACGCCATGCGGCGCGCCATCTACGACTTCAAGGCGCTGCCCAACCTGCTCATCGACTGGGACCGCCTCAGCCGTCAGTAGCGCGCCGCTCGCGCGCCGCGCGGCCGGCGCCAGCAGCCGCCGGGCCTCGTGGCGGCGGCCGGTCGCTGCCCCGCTCGGACCGGCGCCCCGGCTCGCCGGATGGCCAGCCGGATTGATGCCATCGCCATATGCTGACTGGCAGACTCCGCCGCCGCCTCTCGCGTGTACGCTAGACCCGGGCACCTGATCCAGCCTCAGCCGGGTGCCCGGAACCGCATGGATCACGTGAGGAGCACATGGCGTCGACACCCGGGCCGGACACGCTCCGGCAGATCACCGACGACCTGGTCGTGGCCCTGGGCTGGCTGGCCTTGCTCACCCGCCATCCGGGGCTGTCCGCGGACGCCCGAGAGCTGGTCCAGGAGGCGCTCGCCGCCGTCGAACGGGCCAGCGCCCGGCTGCTGGAGCTGCCCCCATCGACGGGGACCAGTTGAGACGACCCGGGTGCAGCGGCGGGCGGGCTGGCATCCGGACGGTGAGGACAGTACACTCTGCTGCCGACTACCACGAGGGAGCAGCGCAGTGCAGACAGGCGTGGCGCGGGCCAGCCGAGCGTGGTGCCCAACGCGTTGTCCGGCGCGCCGGCCGTGGACGAAAGCCAGCACGCCGCGCTGGCGGATCCAGTTCCGGCTCTATCCCGTCCGGATCGATCCCCTGCCGACTACGGCGCCCCGGCCGGCCGGGGATCGATGACCTCGCCCGCGCGGACCGTCAGCAGGGGCACCAGCTCGCGGGGAGCCGTCAAACGCTCTCCGACGGAATCCACCGCCGTCCACTCCCTCTCGGCGAGGCGCAGGACCGAGACGTCGGCCACCCGCCCGACCGCGAGCGACCCGAGCTCCGCCGATCGCCCGAGCAGCGCGGCCGACGCGGAGGTCGCCATCGCCACCACGTCGGGCAGGGGAAGGCCCAGCGCGAGCAGCTTGGACATCGTCGTCGGCAGGTCGTAGACCGGCCCGCCAACGTTCCACAGGCTGCCGTCCGTGGAGACGGTGTCGGGCGCGAAGCCCTGGTCGAGCAAGCACCGCGCCACGGCGAAGCTCAGGTTGTTGATCCCGTGTCCAACGTCGAAGCGGACGCCGCGCTGGCGCGCCTCGCGCACGGCGGGATGCAGCCGGCCGCTGGCGTCGAGCAGTCCGCCGCGCTGGCTGGTGAAGAGATGGGTAAGGGTGTCGCCGGGGCGCAGCAGCTCCACGACCTGCTCGATCGGCAGGGCCGGGGCGTCGCCCCAGGATTCGCCGACGTGGACCAGCAGCGGCAAGCCCAGCTCGTCGGCCAGGGCACGGCCGCGGCGCAGCGGCTGGAAGCCGAGAGGGCCGACGGTGTTCGCCGTGGCTAGCATCTTGATCCCGACAACGGCGTCGGGGTGGGCCTGAGCGGCGCCGGCGATGCCGTCCGGATCGACCAGTCGCGGGTCGCCCAGGTTCGCGAAGTGCGGGCCGACGACCATGCCGAGCGTCGACAGATTGAGGTAGGCCAGCACGCGCGTGCGGGCCGGCGCGATGACCTGGTCGCGGAACAGCGGGAAGCTCGCGCAGCTTGCCGAGCCGGCGTCGACCACGGTCGTCACGCCGCGGCTCACGCCGAGCAGATCGGGGTCGATGCCGGCGTTGCCGAGCCCGTTAAAACAGTGGACGTGGCAGTCGATCAGGCCCGGCAGGACGAGCGCGCCGGCCACGTCGAGGACGGCGGCGCCGTCGGCAGCGAGCGCGGGCCCCACGGCGGCGATCCGCCCGTCGCGGATCAGCACGTCGTTCGGCCCGTCGAGGCCCTGGGCCGGGTCGATCACGCGCCCGCCGCGAAGCAGGAGCGGGGGAGCAGGCACCGTCGCCTCCCACGCGCGGAGCAGCCCATCTATAATGCCGCGGCTTATAGCAGAGGCTCGGCTGCCGCGGCAACGTGCGCCCGCCCGCGGAACGGTCGGTGGCCGGCGCGGGCAGAGACGTAGGCTGGCATGGCTCGCGATCCCAGCGGCCAGGACGGCGCTGGCCCGGGCGCGAGCAGGAAGGTGGGCTAGGATGGCTCGCACTCGGAGCTGGCTCGCCGCGGCGGTTCTCGCCGCGGCGATCGTCCTCGCGGCCTGCGCGCCGGCCGCGGCGCCCGCGGCCGCGCCGGGGAAGGCGGCCACGCCCCCCGCCGCTCCGCCGGCGGGCGCCGCGGCGTCGGCCGTGGCCGCGCCGGCGGCCGACGCGCCGCTCAACCCGCCAGTGGCGGTGTCGGTGGCCTTGCTGCGCGCGCTGTCCGACGCCGGCGTGTTCATCGCGCTGGAGAACGGCTACTTCCAGGAGGAGGGGCTGGCCGTCGACGTCATCACCTTCGGCCTGCCTCCCGACATCCTGCCGGCGGTGATGACCGGGCAGGTCCAGGCTTCCGGCTTGAGCCACACGCCCGCCATGTTCAACGCGCTGAGCCGCGAGGTGAACATGCGCATCGTGGCCGACAAGGGGCAGGTGACCCAGGGGCACGGCTGGGCCGCGCTGGGCGTGCGGAAGGACCTCACCGACGAGATCAAGGACTACAAGGACCTCAAGGGACGGCGGATCGGCATGGGCGGGGAGGGCTCGGTCATCTACTTCCAGCTCATCCGGGCGCTCGAGAAGGGCGGCCTGACCATCGACGACGTCGACCTGGTCGACTTGGCTTTCCCCGACATGCTGCCGGCCCTGCACAGCCGCGCGATCGACGTCGCCACCCTGCTCGAGCCGTTCATCACGCTAGGGGTCGCCCAGGACGTCGTCGCCCGCTGGAAGGGTGTCGAGGAGTTCAACGGGTTCGACGCCCAGAACGGCATCCTCGTCTACTCTGAGAAGTTCGTGACGGAGCAGCCGGAGGCGGCGCGGCGCTTCATGGTCGGCTACCTGCGCGGCGTGCGCGCCTACCTGGATGCCTTCGAGCGCGGCGTCGATCGGAACGCCGTCATCGCGGCCCTGGTGAAGAACACGCCGGTCAAGGACCCCGCGCTGTACCTGAAGATGGCCCCCGTCGGCTTCGATCCCAACGGCCGCGTGAACCGGCGCAGCCTGGAGGCCGACCAGGAGCTGTCGCTCCAGCTCGGGCTGCACAAGGACCACGTCGACCTGTCGAAGGTCGTGGACAACCAGTACGTGGACTACGCTACCGCACGACTGGGACGGCGCTAGTCTTCGCCTCACGCGCCCTAGCTGGACCTCGCCCGCGTCGACGGCCCGCCAGAAGGCGCCCACGGTCCCGTCCGGATGCGTCGCTTTCCACGCCCGATAGACCTGCTCGGCAGTGTCGCTGGTCTGAGGCGTCTGCTGCAGGGGCCCGCATCTGCCAGGCAGCAGATCGTGCATATGCCATCTGGCATCATTGTGCGCGCCGCGGCGAACGAGGCCGGGCAGAGCGCGCGTCGGACACCGTAGCTACGGCCGCACGCTAGAGGAAGATCGCCAGGTTCCGCGTGCCCAGGTTGGCCTGGTCGAGGAGGATGGAGCGCCGCGCCAGGCGCCAGGCGCCGTCGACCCGCCGCAGCACGTCGTGGCGCTCGGCCGAGAGGAGATCGTGGCCGGGGTCGTCGCCGCGGTTGCGGTACAGCAGCAGGTAGCTGCGCACCTCCAGCTCGTCCGGCCCGGCCCCCGGCTGGACGCGGACGTTCGAGACGCAGTGCCGCGTGCGCGACGGCGGGTCCTCGGCCCAGGCGAGGTCCGTGTGCAGGCGAGCGATGCGCGTGCGCAGCGTCGCGTGGTTCTCGTCGAAGTAGTACATGTCGTGGGAGACGTCGCTCGCGCCGCGCTCGCGGGTGACGCGCACGGGCATCTGGTAGACGATGTCGTCGGTGAGCAGGGCCAGCCACTCGTCCAGCCGGTTGCCGTCGAGCAGCGCGGCCTCCTCGTACAGGAAGTCGCAAACGGCCAGGTATACCTCCGTAGAGACCGGCCGCGCCCCACTCTCTGGCATCGTGCGCTCCAAGCGAATCCTGGCAGGCAGGGGCTGGACCAGCGGCTCAGCGTCCGCCTGGATTGGTAGTCTAAGGGCCGCGCCGCCGACCGGCCGCCGCGGCTGGGGCCGTGACACCGCCTGCCGCCTCCGATGCAGGGGGACCGGTGTCGTCGGCGAGCAGGCAGCGCAGCCACTCTCGGTAGAAGGCGCGCGCGTTGGCCTCGTTGAACTTGCCTTCGTAGACGACGCCCGGGCCGGGGAAGTCCGCGAGCGGCGGGCGGCCCAGCCCCATTCGGTAGTTCAGGACCAGGTCGTCGCCACGGGGCTGCAGCGCCTCGCTGATCCGCGTCTGGGCCTCCCAGTTCTCCGTGTCGTCCTGCTCGAAGATCCCCGACGTGCCGAAGGTCTGGACGTACGCCGTCCGGCTCGCCGCCTTCCACGAGTCGGGCGCGTCCTTCTCCACCAGGCACCAGGAGAGGATCTCGACGCGGTTCGGGCCGCGCGGCTGCCAGAGCCGCAGCGTGGTGCCTGACACCAGCCGGCCGTCGACGGGCACGGCGCTCGGGATCAGTACGGACAGGTTCGGGAAGACGGTCCCGTGCAGGTTCTTGACCTGGTGCAGGATGCGGAGCTGGTCGGGCGAGAGGTATCGCGCGAAGGTCGCGTGCAGCTCGGGCGGGTACTGCGATCCGTCGTGCTGGATGCCGATCCCCAGTCCGTGGCCGTGGCCCGCGGTGACGTGGTAGCCGGCCTGGCCGAAGCCGGTCGAGCTGACCAGGTCCAGCTTGGCGAGCGAGGCGTGGGTGTACGCGGTGTGGTAGGCGTCGGAGACGAAGTTCTCGGCCGGCAGCTTCCAGGTCGACGGGACGGTCCATCGCTGCGGCGGCCCGAGGATCTCCATCTCGCCGCGGGCCACGACGAGGTCCAGGTACCACTTCATCGCGCCCAGGTACTCGTCGAGCGACTCGCCCTCGTGGTCCCAGGTGGCGAAGATCAGCCCGCGGTAGCGCTCCACCCGCGCCTGCAGCAGGCGGATCTGGGAGCGGTCCAGGGTGTCGCCGTAGGCATCGGCCTGGAAGGGCACCCCGGTGAGCTGGCCGGTGGAGGCGTAGGTGAAGCCGTGGTACGGGCAGCGGAAGTGCGCGGCGTTGCCGCAGTCCGCGCGCACGACCTGCATCGCCCGGTGGCGGCAGACGTTGAGCATGACGCGGACGACGCCATCCTCGCCGCGGCTGACGATGACTGGCTGCTCGCCCATGTGCCGCGTGACGTAGTCGCCCGGCGCGGGAATCTCCGACTCGTGAGCGACGAACAGCCAGGACCGCTGGAAGATCCGCTCCAGCTCCAGCGCGTACACCGCGGGATGGGTGTAGACGAAGGCGGGAATGCACCCCTCCTCCGGACGGACCGTCGCGCGCAATCGTTCCAGCAGTTGCCCACGCTCGCTCATCGCCCCGCCCTCCTCGCGGCCGCCCACGTCGCCTCGCCCTGCCCCATTCTACTCCTCGGCGCGGCAGTATCCGGCCGGCCCGGCCCGCGGCCAGTGCGAGACGAGGGCATTCGGGAAACCATTCACCTGTTGGAACGGCGGGGACCGAAGTCGGGGCGTGCCACGAAGCAGCGCCGCAACCATGGCGCAAGGACAGCGGCAGCGGAGAATGAGATACTGATCGAAGAGAACAGAGGCTGCGAGATGCGCGGGCTGGTGATCGCGGATTTCGCGTTCGATGACGACAACGCGGACAAGCTGAGCCAACAGGGCATCGCGCGGCGGAGCAGGCCCGCGTTCGTCCGCGAGGCGGCGCTGGCCGAGGCACGCCGGCGGGTCCGCGGGCTAGAGGCCGGCGATCGCGCCTGAGTGAGAGCCAGGCGCAGGCGACGGAGACCGGTCGGCCACGAAGACGCTCCGCCCGCGGGCGCTTCCGCCGCACGGCGGCGATGCGCTAAGCTGCACTCGCCAAGGGTCGGGCTAGCTCTCCCCTGTGCCCTTCCCCGGGCGGGAGAGCTTCCGTGAGGCACGCGCCGCTCGCGACCGGCATCCTGCTCCGGCTCCCGCCCGCGTTCCGCCACCGCGACTATCGCCTCTACTGGCTGGGCGACGGCCTCTCTAGCATCGGCACCCAGTTCACCACCGTCGCGATGGCCTGGCAGATCTACGAGCTGACTAGCTCGGCGCTGCAGCTCGGGCTGTTGGGCCTGGCCCAGGCCATCCCCCAGATGATGCTCCTGCTCCTGGGCGGCATGCTCGCCGACGCCGTGGACCGGCGGAAGCTGATGATCGCGACCCAGCTCCTGCAGCTCGGCGTGTCCCTGCTGCTGCTCGCGGTCACCGTGCTCCACGTCGCCTCGCCGGCGTTCCTCTACCTGGCGAGTGTGCTGGTCGGCGTGGCCACGTCGCTCGACAATCCGGCCCGCCAGGCCCTGGTCCCGAACCTGGTCCCTCGCGCAGAGCTGAGCAACGCGCTGGCGCTGACCATCGCCCAGCGCCGCTTCGCGCAGATCGCCGGCCCCGCGCTAGCCGGGGTCGCGCTGGCCGCGGCCGGCCCGGCGCTGTGCTACGCCGTGGACAGCGCCTCGTGGTTCGCGATGCTCGGCGCGCTGCTCCTGCTCCAGTCGCGGCCCCGCGCCGCCGGCCGCCAGGTGATGTCCACCCGGTCGCTGGGCGAGGGCTGGGCTTTCGTCTGGACTCACCCGCTGCTCCTGACGATGATGGCCCTCGATTTCGGGATGAATTTCTTCGGATCGCCTCAAGCGCTGCTGCCGGTCTACGCGCGGGACATCCTGCGCGTCGGGCCGGAAGGCCTGGGCCTGCTCTACGCCGCCATCGCGGTCGGCTCGCTGGTCACCGCGATCTGGATGAGTCTGCGGGGCGGCATTCGCCAGGCGGGAATGGTGGTGCTCCTGGGGGTGACGATCTACGGGGCCACCGTGGTCGTCTTCGCCGTGTCCCACCTGTTCTGGTTGTCGCTCCTGATGCTGGCCGGCGCGGGCGCGGGAAACACCATGGGCGCCATCATGCGCCAGACGATCAACCAGCTCAGCGTGCCGGACGAGCTGCGCGGCCGCGTGACGGCCGTAAACAGCATGTTCACGACGAGCGGACCGCGGCTCGGCCAATTCGAATCGGGACTGACGGCGGCGTGGTGGGGCGTCGAGGCGGCCACGCTCGTCGGAGGCGTCGTCGTGATCGCTCTTGTCCTCGGGGTGCTGCTGCCCCGCGGGGTACGCGACCTGGAGCTCGTCGGCGGGCGGCCGACCATGCGAGGCTAAGCGGCACCGACGGAACCTTGACCCGCCGTCCAGCGCGGGTCTACACTTCGCCATCGTCCGCCGGGGGAGGGTAGGCCATGACCCGAGCATACCGGTTGATCTCGGCCGATTCACACCTCGAGATCGATGCCAGGTATTGGCGCGACCGGGTGCCCGCGCAGTACCGCGACCGCGTGCCGCGGGTGGGACGCACGGAGACGGGCGGCGACGGCTGGTTCGTCGAGGGCGAGCTGATGGCGGAGGTGCCCCTCGACCTCTACGCTGGCAAGGGCGTGCGCTCGGGCAAGGACGTCTGGGCGCCGTTCGGCCAGCGCTTCGAAGACACCCCAGGGACCGGCCCGCCCGAGCAGCGGCTTCGCGAGCAGGACGAGGACGGCGTGGATGCCGAGGTGCTGTTCCCCAGCTCGAGCTCGCGCTGGTGGCGCAACGTCCGCGACGACGCGGCCTACAAGGCCATCGTCCGCGGCTACAACGACTGGCTGGCCGAGGAGTACTGCGCCGTGGCGCCCGACCGCCTGATCGGCCTGGGCGTCATCCCTATGACCGGCGTCGACGACGCGATCGCCGAGATGGAGCACTGCAAGAAGCTGGGGTATCGAGGGGTCGTCCTGCGGGCGTTCCCCAGCAACAAGGGGTACCCTACGCTGGAAGACGACCGCTTCTGGGCGGCTTCGCTGGACCTGGAGATGCCGGTGGCGATCCACGTCGAGCTGGACCGCCAGGGCGAGCGGGCGGGTCCCTTGCTGGTGTACCCGAAGGAGCCCCGGCTCCCCGGCAGCGTGCGGCAAGTGAGCAAGGAGTCGGCGATGGCCTTCGCCGCCGACTTCGCGCGGCAGGTCGCTCGGTTCCACCAGCTCGGCGGCATCAACGCCGTCCAGATGGTCCTGCACGGGCTGTTCGACCGCTTCCCCAACCTGCGGCTGTACTTCGCCGAGACGCAGGCTGGCTGGATCCCGTCGTTCCTCGAGGTGGCCGACCTGCGCTATCAGCGGCACTACCGCTGGGCCGAGGAGCTGTTCGGCTGCCAGCCGCTGCGCCGCGGCCTGCCCAGCGAGTACCTCACCGAGCACTTCTACTGGGGGATCGTGCACGATCGCATCGGCGTGGAGATGCGGCACCACATCGGCGTGAACCGGATCATGTGGTCCACCGACTTCCCCCACCAGGAATCCGAGTGGCCCCGCTCCCGCGAGGTCCTGGACCGGATGATGCAGGGCGTCCCCGAGAACGAGCGCTACCAGATGGTGGTGGGCAACTGCGTCGAGTACTTCCGGCTGGATGGAAATGGAAACGCAGCGGGCAGGGGGGCGCCAGAGGCCCAGGCCTCGGCGCGGTAGCTCCCTCGTCGCGGCGCTGACGGCCGCGCTGCTCGCGGCCGTCGCCTGCGCGCCCGCCCGGGCCACTCCGTCGGCGGCGGCGCCGGACAAGCCGGCCGCGGCGGTAGCCGCGCCCGCGGCGAGCGCTACGGCCGCCGCTAGCCCTCCGGCCGCCGCGAGCGCCCCGACGGCCGGGCCTGCCGCGCAGGCGGCGCCCGGCGGCGCGCCCGCTGCGGCGGGCGACCAGGCCGTCGCCGACTTCTACCGCGGCAAGACGGTGCGGATCGTCGTCGGGTTCGCCCCCGGCGGCGGCACGGATACCACGGCGCGGATCCTCGGCCGACACCTGGGCCGCCATATTCCGGGCAACCCCACCGTGATCGTCGAGAACCGGCCGGGGGCCGGCGGGCTCCAGGCCACGAGCGCCATCTACCGCAGCGAGCCCAAGGACGGCACCGTCATCGGCGCGATCCTCGAGAACGTCCCCCTGCTGCAGGTGCTGGGCGACCCCGGGGTCCAGTTCGACGCCGGCCGGTTGAGCTGGCTGGGGAGCGCGGCCCGCGAGGAGACCGTCTGCTTCGTGCGCGCCGACCTGGGCGTCGGGAGCCTCGACGACGTAATCGCGGGCAAAGAAGTCGTCATCGCCGCGGGCGGACAGGGCACGCCGGGCAAAAACGCGCCGCTCATCTTGAACGCCACACTGGGGACCCACTTCAAGGTCGTCGGGGGCTATCAGAGCGGCGGCGAGATGACGCTGGCCGTCGAGCGAAAGGAGGTCGACGGCTGGTGTCCGGGAATGAACACGGCGCAGTCGACCGCTCTCGCCCAGATGCTGGATAATGGCGACGCCAGGGTGCTGATCTTCCTGGGGGACCGTACGCCGGAGCAGCGCTGGCTAGAGGGGGTGCCGGCCGCGGAGGCGATCGCGCGGACCGACGAAGCGAAGACGCTGCTCCGCGCGGTGAACGCGCCCAATCTGATGTCGAAGCCGTACGTCGCCGCGCCGGAAGTACCCGCGGCGCGCGCGCAGGCGCTGCGCAAGGCCATCGCCGACGCCTTTGCCGATCCGCAGCTCCAGGCCGACGCCCAAAAGAGCAATCTGCCCCTGGCGCCCAGCACGGGCGAGGAAGTGACCGAGCGGGTGCGCTCGGTGCTGGACACGCCGCCCGATCTCCGCGAGAAGCTGAAGAGCATCCTGCTCAGCGAGTGAGCCGGCGCGCCGCCGGCGCTGCCGCGGGCCGGCCGCGGGACCGCCCGGCACAGCCGGGAGTGAGGTGCGTATGATCATCCACGACGCGTCGAACGGCCAGCTAACCCTGATTACCCAGACGGATCACTCGCAACTGGTCGGCGAGCTGGCCGCGCACTGGGGCAACGCCGACTTCGCCGCCCCGGACCCGTACGACTCGGTGGTACGGGCCGCCGTCTTCCACGACTACGGCTGGCTGCGCTACGAGACCGCGCCGCTCCTGAACCGCGAGACCGGGCGGCCCTACCAGTTCCTCGAGCTGCCCTTCAGCCAGGAGCAGACCGACGCCTACCAGTGGTGCATCGACTGGCTGACCGACATCGACCCCTACTCGGGCCTGATTGCCAGCATGCATCGCACGGGGCTGTGGAAGAACCGCTACGACACGATGACCCACCCATCGGGCAAGTACGACCTGAAGGGGCTGCGGCCGGAGATCCAGGCCCTGATCGACCGCAACGAAGATCGCCAGCAGCGGCAGCGCGCCGAGCTGGACGAGACGAAGGTCTGGACCAGTTATCGGCTGCTGCAGGTGTGGGACCTGCTCGGGCTCTACTTCTGCTGCCAGGAGCCCTACGACGACTACGTCGAGCCGGTCCCCACCAGCTACGCCGGCGACCGCGGCACGGACGTGCGGATGACGATGAAGCCGCTCGGCAAGGGGCGCGTGGTGTTCGACCCGTACCCGTTCAACCAGCGGCCGCTGCGGGTCGAGATCGGCTGCCGCAGCCTGCCGGATGCTAATTACGCGGACTCGGAAGCCTTCCGCCAGGCCTACTTCCAGGCCGAGAAGGACTTCCTGCGCTACGAGCTAGTGGATTCTCGAGGCTGATTCGACGGGTGCGGGCCGCGGCCCACACCCGTCGTTCTCTCCCGCGGCGAGCTACTCTGAGACGGGCACGAATAGCTCGTCGACCGTGAGCGGCCGGGGCGTGAGCCCCTGCTCGGCGGCGTAGCGGGCCATCGTCTCCAGCACGCGGCGATTGGGCTCGACGCCGTACGGGTACCAGTCGCCGCCGAACAGCCGTGCCAGTGCCTCCAGGTCGGGCCGGATCCAGGGCAGCCCGACGGCGTACAGGCCGTCGTTGGCCAGCCGCGTCGCCCCGATCTCCCTGGCGCGTTGGAAGGCCTGGAACAGCGCGCCCGCCAGCCAGGGGTGCCGCTCGTACCGCTCGCGGCGCAGGGCGATCCCGTGGATGATCGGGAAGATCCCCGTGCGGCGGGCGTAGTCTTCCTCCACGGCCCGATAGGCCGGGAACAGGCGGCGCACGCGCGGGGAGCTCTGCTCGAAGCACTCCGGCCGCGTCGGGCCGAGCCAGGCGTCGATCTCGCCGCGCTCGAGCATCTCGCTCAGCGAGCGCCCCGGCGGCACCACCTCCACGCGCGTGTCGGGCCGCTCGGCCGGCGGCGGCAGCGCGCAGTACCAGTGGACCTGCGAGCCGCGCAGGCCGTACTCGTCGGCGAGCAGGCCGCGCGACCAGAGCGTGCCGGCGAGCTGCAGCCCGAAGGTGCCCACCCGCTTGCCGGCCAGGTCCGCCGGGCGCTCGATCCCGGCGTCGACGTTCACGATCACGTTGCTGAGGAAGAAGGCGCGGTAGGGGAAGACGGGCAGGCCGACGAAGCGCTGGTCGCCGCGGGCGTGGAGGGCCATGTAGACCGGCAGGATCACCTCGGCGACGTCGAACTCGGCGAACCGCGCCGTCAGCTCCAGCGGCTTGAGCGGCACCGCGATCAGGTCGACGCCGGGGACCTCCACCGTGCCGTCGATCAGCGGGCTCGTGCGGTCCAGGTAGTCGACGCAGGCCAGCGTCAGCTCTACGTTCGCCATCTGCGGCCTCCTTCAGGCGACGGGCGCGTGCGGCGAGGGGCGCGGTCAGCTCTGCGGGTCGAAGCGGCGGAGCATGTGCGGCGGGACGAGCCGCCGCTCGACCAGGGTGACGGCGAAGAAGATCAGCAAGCCGAGCAGCGTCAGGTAGACGACGCTGCCGAAGGCCGCGGCCGTCTCCAGGTGGCCCACCTGCAGCATAAGCAGGTAGCCGAGGCCGCTGTTGGCGCCGGCGAACTCGCCGACCACGGCGCCGATCACGGCGAGCGTGGCCGCAACCTTCAGCCCGGCGAAGTAGACCGGCAGCGCCGCCGGCAACCGCAGCTTCCAGAAGGTCTGCCAGCGCGAGGCGCCCATCAAGCGGAACAGGTAGAGGTCCGACTGGCGGGTCATGTTCAGCCCGACCACGGTGTTGATCACGATCGGGAAGAAGGCGATCAGGGCGGTCAGAACGAGCTTCGACGGGATGCCGAAGCCGAACCAGATGATCAGCAGCGGGGCGATGGCGATCTTCGGCATCACCTGGGTGGCGATGAGGATCGGGTACACGGCGTCGCCCACCAGCCGCGACGAGACGATGGCGACGCCGAGCGCGCTGCCGAGGAGCGTCGCGGCGAGGAAGCCCAGCACGACCTCGGCGGCCGTGATCGGGAAGTGGCGCAGGAACAGCGGCGCCTTGAGCAGCGAGTCGGCCAGCACGTCCCAGGGCCGCGGCACGGTGAGCGGCGAGATCTGGCTCACGACGATGGCGAGGTCCCAGGCGAGCAGGAGCAGGAGCGCGAGCACGACGGGCGACAGCCAGCGGAGCCGCTCAGCGCGCTCCTGGGCCCAGCGCCAGGCGCGCGGCCCGGCGCTCGTCGTGCTGGGAAGCATTGCAGGCTGCATGGCTAGCTCTCCATCGGCGTCAGGGCGTGGGCGTCCTCCAGCGCGCGGCGGATGCGCCCCACGTAGCGGTTGAACTCCAGCGTCTCGGTGAGCTCGCGCGCGCGCGGCCGCGGCAGGTCGATCGGCGCGACGTCGCGGATCACCCCCGGCCGCGGCGACATCACCGCCACCCGGTCGGACAGGAGGACCGCCTCGCGGATGTCGTGGGTCACGAACACCACTGTCTTCTGGTCGCGCAGCCAGATCCGCTGCAGCAGGAGCTGCTGGTCCTCGCGGGTGAGGGCGTCGAGGGCGCCGAACGGCTCGTCCATCAGCAGCAGCGGTTGGTCGCAGAGCAGGGCGCGGCAGAGGGCGGCCCGCTGGCGCATGCCGCCCGAGAGCTGGTGCGGGTAGCTCTGCTCGAAGCCGCGCAGCCCGACCAGGTCGAGCAGCTCGAGCGCGCGCTGGCGGTAGGGGCCGAGGGGGAGCTGGCGGATCTCGGCCGGCAGCAGCACGTTGGCGAGCACCGTCCGCCACTCGAGCAGGTTGTCCTGCTGGAAGACCATCGTCGCGTCGGTGTAGGGGCCGCTCAGCCGCTGCCCGCGCACGAGCAGCTCGCCCGCAGTGGGCATGAGCAGCCCGGCGATGAGCAGCAGGAGGGTGCTCTTGCCGCAGCCGCTGGGCCCGACGATGGAGTAGAACTCCCGCTCGCGCACGGCGAGGGTGACGCCGTCCAGGGCAAGCACGCGCTGCCGGGCGCCCCCGAAGCACATCCGCAGGTCGTCGATGGCGACGAAGGGCGGGGCCGCGGCGCTCATTCGACGAACTGGTTGGTCATCAGCTCGTCGACCGTCGGGGTGCGCGGCAGCGGGTCCACCTGCTGGGTGACGGCGATCATGTCCCGCCAGTCGTCAGGGTTCGACCAGCCGAGCGGCTTGCCCTCCGTGCTCCTGGAGAGCATGAAGGCGGGGATCATCTTGTGCGCGGCCTCGGCGATGCCGTCCGCGTCGCGGGTGTCCTCGTCGTTCCGCTTGATCACGGCCACTGCCTCGTTGATGGCCTGGTCGGGACTCTTGACCAGGTAGTCCCAGCCGCGCTGGCTGGCCTTGACGAAGCCGCGGACCACCTCCGGCCGCTCGGCGATCAGCTTCTGCGGCGTGACGACGCCGAAGCCCAGCAGCGGCAGCGTCTCGGCGAAGGTGACCTCGATCACGTGCCGCCCCTGGCGGTCGAAGGCGACCGTCTCGTAGGTGCCGAGGCCGGTGTTGGCGGCGTCGAACTGGCCGGCGCTCCACTGCTGCACGTAGGTCTGCACGTCGACGTTGACCACCTCGACCTTGCTCGCGTCGATGCCGCTCGCCTTGGCGAAGGCCGGCCAGAGCAGGTGCTGGATCGAGCCGGTGACCAGGCCGATGCGGCGCCCCTCCAGGTCCTTGAGCGATTTGATCCCCGAGGCCTCGAAGTAGCGCAGCCCCAGGTTGTCCTTCTGGTAGACGACGGCGACCATCTTCACCGGGACGTTCTGCTTGGCGACAGCCTGGACCTGGGTGATGCCGTTGATCAGGCCGAACTCGGCCTGGCCGGCCGTCACGAGCTGGAGCACCTGCACGGAGCCGCGCCCGCTCTGGAGGGTGACGTCGAGGCCCTGCTCGGCGTACCAGCCCCGCTCCTTGGCCAGGATGAAGCCCATGTGCTGCGGGTTGCGGTCGATCCAGTCCAGGACGATCGTGACTGGGCGCAGCGCCGGCCGCGGCGCCCCGCCGGGGTTCGCCCCGGTCTCGGCTTTCGCCGTGGGGCTCTGGGCGGTGGGCGCGCAGGCGGCGACGAGGCCGAGCGCGAGCAGCGGGAGCAGGAGGCGCCCGAGGCGCACGGCCAGAATGGCCCGCGTCGGGCCGTGGCGAACGGGCATCGGACACCTCCTCGGCGACGCGGGGTGCATGGCGCCGAGCTGGCGGTCGCGACCGCGCTGGACGCGCTGGCCGCTGCTGTCGCCGCGCGCGGCCGTCTCTTACAATGCACTGCGCCGGACAGCGCGTCGGCGCGCGGGCCCCGCGGCAGCTACGGTATAGGTGACGGTTTCCGGGTTGTCAAGCGGGCAGCGCCGCGGCCGTGCTCGGTCGGCCGGATAGTCCCGACGAGGAGAGTGCGATGGCGTTCGCGGACCTGCGGGCCTTTCTCGACACCCTGGAGCGCGAGGACGAGCTGTGCCGGGTGACGACGGAGGTGGACTGGGACCTCGAGCTGGGCGCGATCTCCCGCCGCGCGATGGACCTGCAGGGGCCCGCCCTCCTGTTCGATAACCTCACCGGCTACTCGCCCGGCAGCGGCCGCGTCCTGGCCAACGTTTTCGGCAAGACGCCCGGCACGCCCGGCGGCCGCTTCGCCCTGGCCCTCGGCCTGCCGAAGGACATCCCGCTGATGGACCTGATCGCCGAGTTCGGCCGCCGCAGCCAGCAGCGCATCCCCCCGCGCCGGGTGAGCGCCGCCCCCTGCAAGCAGAACATCCTCGTCGGCGACGCCGTCGACGTGACGCGGTTCCCAGTGCCGTTCATCCACGGCCCGGACGGGGGCCGCTTCGTCGGCACCTGGCACGTCAACGTGACCAAGGACCCCGACAGCGGCCTGGTCAACTGGGGCATGTACAGGCACATGATCCACGATGGGCGCACGCTGGGCTGGTTCGGCGGCCCGGTGCAGCACGGCATGGGCGCCTACCTCCAGAAGTACGAGCCT